>POVV01000661.1_pt1 | contig 19339 bp, 16 predicted proteins | sample 1560271 | NCBI WGS metagenome assembly POVV01 (sample SAMN08337232, study PRJNA429181) | Bioreactor metagenome, whole genome shotgun sequencing project. | biome: cows' rumen and soil; feature: anaerobic; isolation source: anaerobic chemostat enrichment culture, galacturonate as sole carbon... | reverse complement strand
GGTCAATATCCTCGTCAAATAAGTCAATGTTGGTTCCCGCATCCAAAGCCGGCTGCAGACCTTCACGGATTCCCGTACGTCCCTTAAACTGAACATCAACCTTCACTCCTGTATCTGCAGTGAATTTTTCAATTGCCATCTGGATCGCCTGGCCCTGAGGCTCCGTTGCTTCCCACATGGACCAGTAAATAAGTCCTTCCCCGCCGCCTGCAGCTGTTTCCTTCGGTGCATCCGTGGCCGCTCCGCCAGCCGGCGCAGCTGTGGTAGCAGTGGCAGCCCCTCCTGCACATCCTGCCAGAAGACCGGCAGCCATGACCGCACTTAGCATAATACTCATAAAACGTCTTTTCATAATTTTACCTCCCTCTGTTATCCGACTTTTTTGTCAGATGATCTTGGTATTTCTATATTATTATACTTTTTGACAAAATGCTTTGTACAAAAGGTCATCATTTTTAACAATTTAGATTTTTTCGTTTGCTTTTTTCATAATTAGAAGTTAAAATACAGATAAATTATATACTATTTGCACAACATTGCATTTGTAAAAGCAGAAGCATCTAGTCTATGAAACCAGGGGGAATTGTATGAAATATAATTATACGGAATTAGCAGAAGAGGTGACAATACACCGGATAATCAGCATCCATTATTTTGAATATATGAGCGACTTCACGTTTGCGGGGGAATCTCATAACTTTTGGGAACTGCTTTGTGTTGATAAGGGAGAAGTGGATGTGGTGGCTGATCATGAACGTCTGACGCTTCTAAAAGGTGAGGTTATTTTCCATCAGCCAAATGAATTCCACAGGGTTTTAGCCAATGGGGTCATTGCTCCCAACCTGGTGGTCATTGGATTTGACTGCCAATCGCCTCATATGGCCTTTTTTAAGGAGCAGATCTTAAAGGTGGGGCAAGAGGAACAGGAACTTCTGGCGCGGATCATTGCAGAAGCACGCATGTGCTTTCAAGGAAGGCTTGACAACCCCTATCAGGAAGTGCTGGTACGAAAGGACCACGGGCCCTTTGCGGCAGAGCAGATGATAAAGATTTATCTGGAACAGTTCCTGATACAAATGTACCGCCATTCCTTTTCAGCCAGAAAGGCTCCCGCCCTCCTTAAGGACACCCCTTCCGCAGAAGACATCTATGAAACCATCCTTTGTTATTTCGAAAAAAACATCTGTAACCAGCTGACCATTGATCAGATCAGCCGGGATAATTTAATCAGCACTTCCCAGTTAAAAAAGCTTTTCTCTGAAAAGGGGAATACCGGCGTCATTGAATATTTTAACAGTATGAAAATCGATGCGGCCAAGCAGCTTATCCGGAACCGGCAGCTTAATTTTACCCAGATCGCCAATCAGCTGGGATATACCTCGGTCCACTATTTTTCCAGGCAATTTAAGCATTTGACCGGAATGACTCCTTCGGAGTATGCCACCTCTATAAAAAAGCTGTCCGAGAAAAATATAAAGCGTGATACAAGCCTTTAGGCCCTTGCCCGAGTTCTTTGAGTATATTGCTGGCCAGCTTGTCTTATTGCGGCAGTATGTGTCATAGTTTTTATCTATAGGTATCTATATTTATTTGGTATTACGGGATAACTCCATTCCCGTGTTATTATTTGTAGTAAAATAAATGGAAGGAATTTTGCTACATGAAAACATCTGTTATTGGCTACCCAAGAGTGGGGGCTTTAAGAGAATTAAAATTTGCATCTGAAAAATATTTTAGAAAAGAAATATCCGCAGATGAATTGCAGGCAACGGCAAAAAATTTAAGAACTATCCATTGGAGCACGCAGCAGAATCAAGGGATCGACTTTATTCCAAGTGACGACTTTTCTTTTTATGACAATGTTCTTGATACTGCGGTTCTGCTAAATGTGATTCCGGCCCGATACCGTGATCTGGCGTTATCGCCTTTAGATACATATTTTGCAATGGCAAGAGGATATCAAGGGGCAAACGGTGATGTGAAAGCGCTTGCCATGAAAAAATGGTTCAATACAAATTATCATTACATAGTTCCGGAAATTGATGATAATACAATAATCCAGCTTGCAGGAAATAAGCCATTTGATGAGTTTAAAGAGGCACAGCAGCTGGGAATTAAAACGAAACCTGTTTTGACTGGAGCATTTACTTTTTTGAAGCTTGCAAGATTTACGGGTGAAAAGCGTGTGAATGACTTTATAGAGGCTATCATAGCGGCTTATCAGGAATTACTTACAAAATTCAGTGAAATAGGAGCGGAATGGCTGCAGTTTGACGAGCCATGCCTTGTACAGGATCTTACCGATGAAGACTTTCTCTTATTTAAGCAGCTTTACGGCACCATCCTATCTGCAAAAGGAACAGTAAATGTACTTTTACAGACCTATTTTGGTGACATACGTGACTGTTATCAGGAAATTACTGGACTGGATTTTGACGGGATCGGAATGGATTTTATTGAGGGCAAGAAATCTCTGGAGCTTGTAAAGGCAAACGGATTCCCCTCTGATAAAACACTGTTTGCAGGTATCGTGAACGGCAAAAATATTTGGAAAAATAACTACGCTAAATCTTTCGAGATTATCACTGAATTGCAGAAACATTGCCGCAGTGTTGTACTTGGGACCTCCTGCTCGCTTTTACATGTTCCCTACACCTTACAGAATGAAATAAAACTTCCTGAGCAGCAAAAGCGCTATTTTTCATTCGCCGCAGAAAAACTTGGGGAACTCAGCGAATTAAAAGAAATTTTCTTATCTCAAACTCCCATTGAAACAGTGGAATACAGAAGAAATGTCAATTTATTGAGCGAAGACAGAAAGTGCAGCAATGAAAAGGTGCAGCAAAGGGTAACGGATATAAAGGAAAGTGAATTTACACGGCTTCCGGAATTTTCGGTCCGTGAGGCGATCCAAAAAAAGAATTTCGGCTTTCCGTATTTTCCAACTACAACGATTGGTTCCTTTCCGCAAACAGCAGATGTAAAAGCCAACCGCACCGCCTATAGAAAGGGCAATATAACAGAAGAACAATACCGTAATTTTATTAAGGTAAAAATCTCCGAATGCGTCAAGATCCAGGAGGAGATTGGACTGGATGTTTTGGTGCATGGTGAGTTTGAACGAAACGATATGGTGGAATATTTTGGCGAATCCCTCGATGGTTATCTGTTTATGGAGAAAGCATGGGTGCAGTCTTACGGTACCCGCTGCGTAAAGCCTCCAGTGGTTTGGGGAGATATTTCCAGGGAAAATCCCATGACTGTTGAATGGTCTGTTTATGCGCAGAATCTTACCAAAAAGCCTATGAAGGGTATGCTCACTGGGCCGGTTACAATCCTGAACTGGTCTTTCCCACGAGAAGATATTTCACTGAAAGAAATTGCGTACCAAATCGCGCTGGCCATTCGCGATGAAGTGCTTGACCTTGAGTCAAACGGCATCAGGATCATTCAGGTTGATGAAGCCGCACTCAGGGAAAAACTTCCTATAAGAAAATCCGACTGGGACAGCGAATACTTAAGCTGGGCAATTCCCGCATTTCGTTTGGTGCACAGTGGTGTAAAACCTGAAACGCAGATCCATACCCATATGTGCTATAGTGAATTTACCGATATTATTCCTGCGATTGATCATATGGACGCTGATGTGATCACCTTTGAGGCATCACGTTCGGATTTGATGATTCTGGATTCTTTGAAAGAAAATCATTTTAAGACAGAGGCCGGCCCCGGCGTTTATGATATTCACTCACCAAGAGTTCCGTCTGTGGAAGAAATAGAATCGGCTCTGAATGAAATGCTTAAAAGGCTGCCCAAAGAAAAATTATGGGTAAATCCGGACTGCGGGCTGAAAACACGGCGATATGCAGAGACAAAACCCAGCCTTGAAAACATGGTTCAGGCGGCAAGGCGGTTGAGAAATGAAACTATCTAATATCCTAAGAAATAAGGCGACGTTATCTTTTGAGGTTTTTCCACCCAAAAGAACTGACTCTATCCAGACAATTTACAATACACTTGACGCTTTGCATGAACTGAATCCCGACTTTATCAGCGTAACCTATGGAGCAGGCGGCAACGGCAGCAGTCACGCAACCTGTGATATTGCATCCACGATTAAGAATCAATATAAAATTGAAAGTTTGGCCCATTTAACTTGTGCCGGCCTCTCGAAAGAAGATTTGCTTTCTCAGTTGGAGGATTTTAAGCAAAACGGAATCGAAAATATCCTTGCGCTCCGTGGAGATATTTTGGATCCCAAGGAGCCCAGAGGTGACTTTCCCTATGCCAGTGATATGATTGCATTTATTAAGGAACATGGAGATTTTGACATAACAGCGGCCTGCTATCCTGAAGGGCATACGGAAACAAAAAATCTCATTGCAGACATCCGTAATTTGAAGAAAAAAGTGGACTCTGGCGCAGATCAGTTAATTACACAGCTTTTCTTTCATAATGACTATCTTTATCGATTTCAGGAGCGTTGTTCCCTTGCGGGAATCCATGTTCCGATTGAGGCAGGCATTATGCCGGTGATCAATAAAAAGCAGATCGAACGCATGGTATCACTCTGCCATGTAGAACTGCCCTCAAAATTTATTGCGATGATGAACCGGTACGAAAATAATCCGGATGCAATGCGTGATGCAGGCATCGCTTATGCAATCGATCAAATTGTTGATCTCGTTGTACACGGCGTCAATGGCATTCATCTTTATACAATGAACAACCCTTACATAGCAAAAAAAATACATGAAGCGGTTCATCAGCTGATTCGGGAGTAATAAAGGGGTTGTTGCTCCGGTAGATTGAATCATCTGCCGGAGCAACAGCGCCTTCCGTTGGAAGCGCTTCCGCCAAACGTTCTCTGTTTACACGCATGCCCTACGAAAACCGCTGAATAAATGGTGAAGTATATTAATCCTGCATACGATTGGTAATAGATATGATGCCTTTTTCAGAAATAACTAGCCCCATCCATATCCCTTATAATTGAATGAGCGGCTGTTTTAATTTTAAATAATCCTCCTGTGCATGATAAGAACTCCGCACCAGCGGTCCGCTCGCCACACAGGAAATCCCTATCTGATATGCATTTTCACGATACTGGTCAAAAACATCCGGATGAACGTATTTCTTTACCTGGTAATGATCTCGGGATGGTTGAAGATACTGTCCGATCGTCACCAAATCACAGCCTGCCTGGTGCAGTGTTTCCAGCAATTTAAAAACTTGTTCGTCCGTCTCTCCCAATCCTACCATAAACCCTGATTTTGTGCAGATGGCTTTGTCCATTTTTTTTGCACGGCTCAGCAGCTCTACAGATCGTTCAAATATGGCTTTCGGCCGTACCTTTGCATAAAGCTCCGGCACCGTCTCCACATTGTGATTTAAAATATCTGGTTTTTCCGCCATAACCGTTTTAAGGGCTGCTTCCTCCCCATTAAAATCAGGAATTAAAACTTCAATGGTAGCCTGCGGCACTTCTCTGCGCACTACCCGGATCGTCCTGGCAAAATGTTCGGCACCTCCATCCGGAAGATCATCTCTGGTAACAGAAGTAATTACCACATGGGCAAGTCCCATTTCCCGGGCTGCCTCTGCCACATGATCCGGTTCGTTTTCATCAACTGGCTCTGGATTGCCTTTTGCTACCTGGCAAAACGTGCAGTTACGGGTACAGTATTTTCCCAGAAGCATGAAAGTTGCTGTTCCACTTTGGAAGCATTCACCCCGATTTGGACAGCCAGCTTCAGAACAGACACTGTTTAACTGATGGCTATTAAGGATCCTGCTGACCTTGCCGCACTGTCCTCTTCCCTTTTCCACTTTTAACCATTCTGGTTTTCTAAGATATTCCATGCCGCTTGTTCCTCTCATCTTATACTGCCCATTTTTCCGGGCGTAAAGGTTTCCTTTCTAAATCGATATAAAGGCTGTTGTCAGTTCTTCACTTCCTATTGCTCCAAAATAAGTTCCGGCCGCAAACTCTGCCAGTGCATTCCGGATCGCTTCTTTTTCATAGAAAACTCCGCTTAAATGCTGCTCCACTTCACGAATATCTCCATCACCAAAGAAATCCCCATAGATTCTGGCTTCGGATATTTTCCCTTTTTCAATATTTAAAAACACCTCAACAATACCTCCAGTCAGCTTTGTTTCTCTTCTTATATCAAAAGAAGGATTGCTGCCATAGATCCATTCTTTTGTTGCATGGCCTACCAAAGCACGCTGCCTGACCTCCTGCCACTGTATCGGTGTTAAGCGGAAAAACTCCGCACCCGGTGTTTCTTCCATTACCATATAAAACATCTTTCTGCGAAATTCCTCTATATCCATCTTAACTGTAAGATAATCACTGATATTGGTAACCCGGCTTTTTACTGATGATACCCCTTTGCTTTTCAGTTTGATTTCCCTGACATTCAAGGCCTTTGCCAATTCCTCCGTATTTGCTTCATACATGAGAGTTCCATGATGCAGCAATTTATCCTTGTAACGGCACTGGGCATTGCCGGAGAACTTTTTTCCGTCAATAGTCAGATCATTTCTGCCTGTAAATTCTGCCGGAATTCCCATTCGGTGCAGTGCATGAAGCACTGGCTTTGTGAACATGAGAAAATCCGAAAAATCTTTCCTGCCATTACAGCTGATAAACGTAAACATCACATTTCCTTCATCTGTAAATACGGTTCCACCGCCGGTAATTCTCCTGACAATTTTAATTCCATTTTCCATTGCATAAGGCATGTTGATTTCACTATAAGCATTCTGGTTTCTCCCCAGCAGAATTGCTTTCTCATTTCTCCACAGCATAAAACAGTCCTGAACCACATGATCCATCAGCCACTCTTCCAGAGCATGATTCTGATAAGGATCCCGGTTATTATTTTCTACAAACAGCATATGCCTTCCTCTCACCCCTTTATCAAACGGTTTATAGGAATAAAGGCGCCAGTCAGTTGACGCCTTTTTCCTTAATCTGTTTCTGCATTGTCTGCTTTTACAACTTATATGTATGCATCATCAGGATTCATACAGCAGGAATTTATCGCAAATACCTTCTACTCCGCGTTTGATTTCTTCCTGTTTTGTTTCAAATTCTGTTGCCGTCATCTTGATCAGCCTGGCAATTACCTCCATCTCCGGCTCTTTCATGCCTCTGGTCGTAACAGCTGGCGTACCGATTCGGATACCGCTGGTTACAAAAGGACTCTGCGGATCATTTGGAATAGTATTCTTATTGACGGTAATATATACTTCATCCAGACGCCGCTGCATTTCTTTCCCGGTCAGATTCATATTTCTTAAATCAACCAGCATCAGATGATTATCCGTGCCCCCGGTCAGCAGGTCAAATCCTTCCTTCACCAGACACTCAGCCAGATATGCCGCATTTTTTACCACCTGTTTCTGGTATTCTTTAAACTCCGGCTTTAATGCCTCTCCGAAGCACACCGCCTTGGCCGCAATAATATGCATCAGCGGGCCTCCCTGTATTCCCGGGAAAATGGCTTTATTAAATTGTTTACCAAACTCTCCATCCCTGCAAAGAATCATACCGCCCCGCGGGCCACGCAGGGTCTTATGAGTCGTTGTAGTTACAACGTCGGCATAAGGAATGGGGCTCTGATGAAGTCCAGCCGCAACCAGGCCGGCAATATGAGCCATATCAACAAACAGATATGCCCCCACTTCTTTGGCAATATCCGCAAAGATATCAAACCGGATTTCCCTGGCATATGCCGATGCTCCGGCCACAATCATCTTTGGCTGATGCTCTTTTGCCAGCTCCCTCAGCGTATCGTAATTAATGGTCTGAGTATCCTCATCGACGCTGTAAGGCACAAAATTATAGTACTTTCCAGATATGTTCACAGGACTTCCATGGGTTAAATGTCCGCCGTGGTTTAAGTTCATTCCAAGTACGGTATCACCGGGATTTAACAGTGCAAAATAAACCGCCGTATTGGCCTGAGCTCCTGAATGGGGCTGGACATTGGCGTATTCCGCTCCAAACAGTCCACATGCCCGTTTTATGGCGATCTCCTCTACCACATCCACACATTCGCAGCCGCCGTAATAGCGTTTCGATGGATATCCTTCCGCGTATTTATTGGTCAGAACATTGGCCATTGAAACCAGTACCTGCTCCGATACGATATTTTCTGAAGCAATCAGCTCTAAGTTCCGGCGCTGGCGGCCGCATTCTGCTTCAACAGCTTTTCCCACCTCCTGATCATACTGGGTAAGATAATTCATAATTTCGTTTACCATGCTTCTTAATTCCTCCTCATAATTTTCGTCTGGGCGCTATATGAATGGCAATTCCTTCCGCCTCCTCAATGGCTTCCGTCACACCTTCTGTAAATGTCGGATGAGGCCGGATCACAGATGCCAGCTGGGATATGGTCAGCTTATTCACGATGGCTGTACTGAGTTCGCTGATTAAATCGGTCGCCCTGGCACACATAAGCTGAGCTCCCAGAATCCTTTCGGTCTCTGCATCAAAAACCAGTTTGATAAATCCCCGCTCCTGGTTTTCAATGATTGATTTTCCGTTTCCTGCCATGCTGAATTTTCCGGTCTTAATCTCAATTCCCCGTTCTTTTGCCATTGCCGCATCCAAACCTACGCTTGCAATCTCCGGGTCAGTATAAATGCAGGATGGCACCGTCTCCAAATCGACAGCCTCGTTCCTGCCGCAGATATGGGCCACCGCATTGCAGGCCTGGGCAGATGCCACATGAGCTAGCTGGATTCCGCCCTGGATCACATCACCGATCGCATAGATCCCGGGAATGCTGGTTTCAAAATGTTCATTTACAACAATTCCCTGCTGAGTCTGAATATTTACATCAGCAGCAAACAATCCGTTTAAATTCGCCCTGCGTCCTACTGATACAAGAACGGTCCCGGTTTCAGCCTGCTGTTTCCTGCCCTTCTGACTGAAATAGCAGATCAGACCGGCTTCCCCCTGCTCAATCTTTTCTACCATTGCTGAAGTATAAACCGTAATTCCCCGTTTCTTCATAATTATATTCAGATTCTGGGAAATTTCTTTGTCCATACCTGGAAGCAGTCGGTCCATTGCTTCTATCAATGTGACTTCACAACCCAATGCTTGAAAAACAGTGGCAAATTCCACGCCAATAACGCCGCCTCCGATAATCACCAGGCTCCGGTAATCCGTTCCCTCCTGATCCAGCAATTCATTGCTGGTAATTACGCCCGGCAAAGTGAATCCCTCAACAGGCGGTACGGCCGGCACGGAACCGGCTGCTATCAGAATATTCCCAGCAGTCAGTTCCTCTGCTTCTGATCCCTGAACACGAACCGTATGGCTGCCGGTTACCATTGCCGTCCCGTGAATCACATCTACTTTATTGGCCTCAAGCAAGAACTCGATTCCTGACCGGAGCTTCTGCGTCACATTGTTTTTTCTCTCATAGAGCTTTTTTATATCATAGGAATACTTATCCACCGTAATTCCCAGTTCCTCACAGGTTCCCAGTTCTCTGTACAAATGGCTGGAGTGCACCAGAGTCTTGGTCGGAATACAGCCGCGGTTTAAACATGTTCCTCCTACCTGATCCTTTTCCACCAGAGCGGTATGCAGGCCTGACTGAGCCGCCCGGATTGCTGCCACATATCCTCCAGGTCCCCCGCCAATCACGACTAAGTCATATTGTTTTTGCATCATCTGCCTCCTCACGCTTCATTCTGAAGATTTGTTTACTGATAGCGAAGCACCGGATTTCTCGCAGCACCCACTTCATCAGGACGTCCGATTGCAGTAGTTTCCGGCTTCTGGTGAATGGCTTCAGGATTCTCCATTGCATCTTTATAGATGGAAATGAATACATCTGCCGCTTCATCAAGCGTCTCTTTACTTTCGGTTTCCGTTGGTTCCGCCATCAAGGCCTCGTGTACGATCAGGGGGAAGTATACAGTCGGCGGATGGATTCCATTATCCAGAAGTGCTTTGGCAATATCATTTGCTGTTACATGTTTTTCTTTTGCTTCTTTTTCCATAGATATCACAAACTCATGCATACAAATACCAGTATTGACTACATGATAACAGGAACTTAACCTTTTCATGAGATAATTGGCATTCAGTACTGCGTGCCTGGCGCTTTCCCCAATGCCTTCCCATCCCAGGCTCATGAGATAGCTCAATGCTCTTAATACGACCAGAAAGTTTCCGTTAAAGGCTTTCACCTTTCCAATACTCTGGGGATAATCATAATTTTCCGTATAGCTTCCGTCCCGTTCTTCAATATGCGGCCTTGGCAGATAAGTAGCCAGAAATGCCTTACAACCCACCGCACCTGCCCCCGGACCGCCGCCGCCGTGAGGCGTGGAAAAGGTCTTATGAAGGTTTAGGTGCACACAGTCAAAGCCCATATCTCCCGGGCGGATTACTCCCATAATGGCATTTAAGTTTGCTCCGTCATAGTAAACAAGACCGCCTGCATCATGAACGATTTTAGTGATTTCCAGAATATCTTTTTCAAAAATACCCAGTGTGTTGGGATTGGTTAACATAAGACCAGCCGTATCCTCGCCTACCGCTGCCCGAAGTTTGTCTAAATCCACGCAGCCATCTGTACCGGAAGAAATATTAACGACTTTCATCCCAGCCATGACTGCTGTTGCCGGATTGGTTCCATGGGCAGAATCAGGTACAATGATTTTTGTCCGTTTCGTATCTCCTTTACTTTCATGATAACGTTTTATGAGCATGACTCCGGTCAGTTCCCCATGGGCGCCGGCTGCAGGCTGGAACGTCATGGCATCCATACCTGTAATTTCACATAGATATTTTTCAGCCAGATATAAGACTTTTAAGCATCCCTGCACAGAGTCTTCCGGCTGAAGCGGATGTACTTCCGTAAATCCCGGCAGGCTGGCCACCGCTTCATTGATCCGCGGATTGTATTTCATTGTACAGGAACCCAGAGGATAAAATCCGTTATTCACTCCATGGGTTCTCCGTTCTAAGGAAGAATAGTGACGGCTGATATCATTTTCCCCCAATTCCGGCAATCTCAGCTCCTGCTCTCTTAAGCAGACAGCTGGAAGACTCACTGCTTCTACATCACAAGGCGGAAGGAAACTGCTTTTTCTTCCTTTTATACTCTTTTCAAACAACAGTTTCATTACTTCCCCACCTCCTTCATTACTTCAATTAACCGGTCCATATCCTGTTTCCGGTTCATTTCAGTGGCACACCACAGAATTCCTTCTTCTACCGGAAGTCCCCCAAGAATTCCATAGTCTTCCAGATGTTTCATCAACGTCTCCGCCGGTACCGGAGACGTTGTCACAAATTCGTGGAAAAATTCTCCGTTATGAACTCTTTTAAATCCGGCAGTTTCCAGTTCAGCCGCCAGATAATGTGCCTTTGCCATACACTGTCTTGCCGTTTCTTTTATTCCTTCCGGTCCCATGGCCGCCATATATACCGCTGCCGTCATGGCACAAAGTGCCTGATTGGAACAGATGTTGGAGGACGCTTTCTCTCTCCGGATATGCTGTTCTCTCGCCTGCAGAGTCAGGACAAATGCCCGTTTTCCTTCTGTATCCCTGGTTTCTCCCACGATCCGGCCGGGCAGCTTTCTGACCAGTTCTTCCGTGGCCGCCATAAAGCCCAGGTATGGACCTCCGAATCCTAAATGGATACCCAGCGGCTGGCCCTCACCCACTGCAATATCGGCCCGGCATTCTCCCGGAGTTTTTAAAATTGCAGCAGCAATCGGATTGATTCCCATAATAAATCTGGCACCGTTCTGGTGAATGATCTCTCCTGCTTTTTCCGCATCTTCCAGCAGCCCATAATAATTGGGCTGTGCCAGATAGACACCGGAAACCGTCTCATCCATCATGGCCTCCAACGCAGCTAAGTCGGTTTTACCTCCTCCCACCGGGATCAGCTCCATCTCATGGCCTGCTGCCCAGCAATAGGTGCGAACTGTTTCAATCACATCTGGATGAACTGCCGCCGACACCAGTGTCTTACTGCGTTTTTTGTCCCGGCACATAGCGGCTGCTTCCGCTGCTGCCGTTGCCCCGTCATACACAGAGGCATTGGATACGCTCATTCCGGTCAGTTCGCAGATCATCGTCTGATATTCAAATATAGACTGGAGGATACCCTGAGAAATCTCAGCCTGATATGGTGTATAGGCGGTCAGAAACGTTTCTTTGCTGACTACGGTATCAACGATTGCAGGTATGTAATGGCGGTATGCGCCGGCGCCCCTGAATATCACCGGAAACACTTTATTTTCTTCCGACATGCCCGTTAAGATCTGCCTCACTTCCAGTTCAGACTTTCCTTCCGGAATTGCCGGTCCGTCTTTCAAAATCAAATGTGCCGGTACTTTGGCAAACAGATCATCCAATGAGGACAGGCCAATTTCTTGAAGCATTTCCCGAAGCTGGGCATCGGTTGTGGAAAGGTAATTTCCCATCCTTTACTCCTCCTCTCTGCATAGCGCTTCATATGCGTCCGCTTCCAGAAGTTCAACGCTTTCACCCACTTCAGATATTTCTACCATCCAGGCGGCGTAAGGATCTTCATTTAACATTTCCGGTTTGTCTGTCACCTCTTCATTAACTGCCAGGACTGTACCGGAAACCGGGGAATTTACATCAGAAACGGCTTTTACACTTTCCACGTCAGCATAGCTTTCCCCGGCCACTACTTCATCTCCATTTTCCGGAAGATTAACAAACACCAGATTCCCCAGTGCCTGCTGGGCGAAGTCAGTAAGACCGGTGCGAACGTTTCCCCCTTCCAGATGCTCTACCCATTCGTGGGATCTGGTATATTTCAGATTTTTGGGTGTATTCATATAAAACCTCCATTCTACCGCCATGATCACGGCCATGAATTTACTTTAAATAAAAATTCATTAAGCTTTTTTATAAAACGGCAATGACACAATCTCAGCTGCCACTCTGCGCCCTCTGACATCTGCCTCTACCTGGGCGCCTGTTTCTGCAAAATTCTTATCGATCAATGCCATGGCATAAGCACTGCCAAGATAAGGACAATGGGTACCGGATGTTGATTCACCGATCTTTTGATCTCCTGCATAGATTGCACAATGCTCACGGATAATTCCCCTGCCTGTAACTTTTAAACCGACCCGTTTAATCTTAGGCTCTCCTTTGGCTGCAATGGCATTTTTTCCGATAAACTCTTCCTTCTGCATTTTCACGCCAAAATCCAGTCCAGTTTCCAGAGGCGTAATTGTATCATCCATTTCGTGTCCATATAACGGCATCGCCGCTTCCAGACGGAGCGTATCTCTTGCCCCCAGGCCGCATGGAATTAACCCGCTTATCTTACCGGCTTCCAAAAGTTTATTCCAGATATGAGGGGCATCATCCGGCCGGCAGTAAATTTCATATCCATGTTCCCCTGTATAACCAGTCTGGGATATCAGGCACTCTGCACCGGCGACGTTCACGCCATCCTGAAATGTATAATATTTTTCCGGTATCTGTTCTTCCCTCATTACTTTCGTCAGAATCTCTCTGGAACCTGGGCCCTGGATTGCCAGCTGGGCATAAGAATCAGACAGATCCTCAAGTACTGCATCTCCCATCAGATGTGCCTTCATGCATGCTACATCTTTGTGACGGTTGGAGGCATTTACTACCACGAAATACTTGTCTGCCGCCATCCGGTAGACAATCAGATCATCCACGACTCCTCCCTCTTCGTTGCACATAGGACTGTAACGTACCCGTCCATTATGCATATTGGTAAAATCGTTGGTAAACAAATGATTGATATTTGCCAGCGCATCCGGTCCGGATATGATGACCTCTCCCATATGGGAAACATCAAATAATCCAGCCTGCTTTCTGACTGCCATATGCTCCGCAATCACACCGGAATACTGCACCGGCAGAAGGTATCCTGCAAACGGAACGATTTTACCTCCCAAAGCTACATGGCAATCGTACAAAGGTGTTTTTAATTCCACTTGTTCCTCTTCCTTTCCTGTTTTATTCTGCTAAACTGCAGGTTGTTCTTTGCTGTTACTGGCATAAGAACCTACAAACGTCTTTTCCGGATTTGCTGCCTGCGATGCAAATCCAGTATAATAACCAGGAAAAATACTTTTAGCGAGCTTTTCCTGGTTGACGCGGCAATCGCCCAGTGAATATGCCGGCATATTCATTTGACTCCCTGCTCACGCAAAAAAACGGAGACGCACCCTTAAGGTGCGCCTCCGTCCTGTAACCTGAAAGATTCTTTCTCAAAAGTTCCTATGAGAAGTTGCTTCTTCGGCGGGCTGGTAACATCTTCATTATCAGCCACTTTCCAGAGTATTCGTCCAATTCCGGTCCTTTTACCTGAGAGTTTCTCACGCAGTTCCCCTTCGGCGCCGTATCATCCAGTCATTATATCCTGCATGTACGGTCTCTCCCGAAATCTTCAATCGATCTATATGTTGTTTACTTTTTTATGTTATTTCTTTTTCCCATGAATTACAATGGTTATTTTTACCAAAATATTTAGTTATTTTTTATGAATTACAAACAAACAATCGACATTTTCCGAAGTTTTATTATTTTTTATTTGACATATCAACTTTTTTCGTGTACAAAATTAACTTAACAAACGTCTTTATATATTCCATGCTTGCAGCCATTCGATAACCGTTATCTTTTTTCAGAGAGGTGATATCCATGAAAAATTTTATTGAAAGAGCGAATGAAATAAAGCAAGAACTGGTAGAAATCCGCAGATACCTCCATGAACACGCAGAGATTGGAGACGATCTTCCGGTCACTACCCAATATGTTATGGAACAGTTAACAAATCTTGGCCTGGAGCCAAAAGAAATCTGCAAATCCGGGATCACTGCCGTTATTAAAGGCGGCAAACCAGGAAAAACCATCTTGCTGAGGGCAGATATGGATGCGCTGCCAATGCAGGAAAACAACAATCTTCCCTTCCGTTCCCAAACGAACTATGCCCACACCTGCGGTCATGATCTTCATACCGCAATGCTTCTCGGTTCTGCCAGAATGCTGACAGAACATCGGGAAAATTTATGCGGTAATGTAAAATTAATGTTTCAGCCGGCGGAAGAAATTTTCACCGGTTCCGCTGCCATGCTAAAAAACGGATTAATGGATTCTCCGCATGTGGATGCCGCCATAGACATGCACGTCATGACAGAACAGGCATGCAACACCATAAGCTGCCGTTCCGGATTCGTGACCGCTTCCTGTGACGGTTTTAAGATCACCGTGAAAGGCAAAGGCTGCCACGGTGCCCAGCCGCAGAACGGTATTGATCCGATCAACGTTGCCGCCCACATATTGATTTCTATGCAGGAACTGATTGCCAGGGAAACCCCACCCTCCAAGCTGGCAGTTCTTACAATCGGAAGCCTGTCAGCCGGCACCACTCCCAACATCATCCCGGAAACCGCTGTCATGCAGGGTACTATGCGCTGCTATGACAAAGATTTAAGAGCCCATCTTTTCAAACGTTTCAACGAAATGACAATCTACACTGCCAAGGCTTTTGGCGCAGAGGCAGAGATAGAAATCCTGTCTGATGTTCCATCCATTTATTCCAATCCGGAAATGATGGAACAGTGTATCGTTTATCTGAAAGAATTAAGTGACTGCTTTGCTTATGATTATGATTATCTGGTTACCGCATCAGACGACTATGCCCGTATTACGGAACTGGTTCCCAGCATTTTCTTTGCCATAGGTGCCGCCCCTGAAAACCCGGAACTAATTTTTCCAAACCACAACCCAAATGTCATTTTTAACGAGAATTGCATTCCTGTGGGCGCGGCTATGTTTGCACACTGTGCATACCGCTGGCTGGCTGATCACGCAGAAAGACTCTCTTGAAGTTACCCTTGTGTAAATGTATGAAAAAGCTTTAGAAAGGAGTTTTAAAAAATGAATGAAATCAGAAAGAGGTCCCTGGAAATATATCCCCAAATAGTTGCTGACCGCAGAGAGCTTCACAAATCTCCTGAACTGGGACTGGATCTGCCGGTAACTGCCGCTTATATTACCAAACGGTTAACAGAAATGGGATACACGCCCAAGCCCTGCGGCCCCAGCGGTGTTATGGCTACCGTTGGAACCGGAGGAAAAACAGTACTTTTACGAGCTGATGCCGATGCTCTTCCCATGAACGAAGAAAGCGGACTTCCCTTTTCTTCCCAGTTTTCCGGAAGAGCCCATACCTGCGGCCATGATCTCCATGCTGCTATGCTCTTGGGAGCTGCTCAAATTTTAAAAGAACAGGAAAGCACCTTAAAGGGAACCGTTAAATTAATGTTTCAGCCTGGAGAAGAAATTTTTGCAGGAGCCAAATCCATGATTGAACATGGGATTTTAGAATCTCCTAACGTAGACATTGCCTTTGGTGCTCATGTCTTTGCGCTCTTTCCCTTGGGAACAGTAGGCTATTGCCCCGGAGACATGATGGCTTCAGTAAATGGATTCCGTATTACGGTGACTGGTACCGGCTGCCATGGTGCTCAGTCATATGTGGGAGTGGATCCGATTAATATTGCTTTACATATCCATCTGGCTCTTCAGGAATTAATCTCCCGTGAAATCGATTCGGCTGCCCCCGCGCTGATAACCGTAGGTCAATTACATGCAGGCAGTGCCGCAAATATCATTCCTGAGACAGCATTCATGGAAGGGACCATACGTACATTTTCAAACTCTGTACAGGACTTTCTGGTAAAACGGTTAAAAGAGGTTGCAGAGTCTGTTGCCAGAACCTACCGGGGAACCGCCATTGTAGAGATGATTTATGATGTTCCCACCAATTATACGGATAAACCCCTTATGCTGGAAATGCTGGAAGCCGTAAAGCAGCTGCATGATGAACGGATTGTACTTTCGGAAATATCACCGCTTCAGGGATCTGAGGATTTTGCCTTAATTTCTCATAAGGTACCATCTGTTTTCTTTGGGCTTGGTGCTGACTTCCCCGGCCAGAATACCGTAAAAGCGCCTCATAATCCAAAAGTTGTTTTCAATGAAGAAGTGCTTTCTATCGGCGCCGCTGTTTATGCAAATTGTGCAAAACACTGGCTGGAAAATAATCAATAACGGAGGATAGACTATGGAAAATAAAAAAGTTTTTTATGGGTGGATTATTGTAGCGGCCTCCGTGTTGATTTTAGCTTTTATGTGGGCGCTTCCCATGAGCTGCTTCAGTCTTTTTATTAAACCAATTTCAGAAGACATGGGCTTTAGCCGGACCTCCCTCAGTCTGTGCAGTACCATTGTTTCTGTTACAGCAATGCTGGCTTCACCATTTGTTGGAAAATGGGTGGAAAAATACAGCATAAAGCTGATCATGATTTTATCAGCAGCGTTAGTCGCATTAGGATTTACAGGTTATTCATTTTCCGGAAAACTGTCCATGTTTTACATATCAGCCGTCTTAATCGGCTTAGGATTAAATGGTTCATCCACATTGGCAGTTTCTATTATTTTAAAAAATTGGTTTATAGGCAAGAGGGGTCTGGCAACCAGCATTGCTCTGGCCGGAAGCGGTGCTGGCGGCATGATTTTCAGCCCATTGGTCACCTCTCTCATTGGTTCTAACGGTTGGAGAAATACCTATCGCCTGCTGGCAGTTCTTATTATTGCAATTGTATTGCCGACGATCCTGCTGATTATACTGAAAAAACCGGCAGATAAAGGCTTAGAGCCTTATGGAACGGATCAACCAGATGCAAAATCCAAAGGAAATAACAAAAAGACAGAACTCTCTATGAACCTGGCCGAGTTAAAAACAAAACCAATACTCTGGATCTATGTATTCAGCACTATGATTATGGGCTTTTCCATAGGGGGAGTCCTCATGCAGGCGCCTTCTTTCCTGGTTGATATCGGTTATACTTCTTCCATGGCAGGAACGGTAGTTTCCGCTTACCTTGGCATTGCCGTAGCAGGAAAAATCATCCTTGGACATATTTACGACAGCAAAGGTTCGCGCGCAGGCATCTTATTCGGAACAGGTTGTTTTGTTATATCTGCCATTTCCCTCATGATGGCAAAATCCTTCCCCATGCTGGTACTGTTTACAATCTTCTATGGTTTCGGAACCTGCGTTGGAACGGTAACTCCGTCCGTACTGACCAGTAAGGTATTTGGTTCTAAATTTTATGGAGAAATCATTGGATTTACGAATCTGTTTGGACAACTTGGGCTTGCCATCGGCACTCCATTATTGGCCTCCATCTATGACTTCACGGGAAGCTACAATTATGCCTGGATTCTTTGTATTACATTTGGCATTATCTCTATCCTTGGTATGCTCTATACCGTTTCTCAATCAGAGAAAATGTTGTTGGATACGGTTCATTGATTATTTCATGGAAATGCGTCCGGAAAGGTATCAGAGGAAGAAATATGAAATGCTAAAATAAATGACAAGTCCGGATTTTTCAAACGGAAGTAACCCTATAAAAGAACAGGATTGCCGCTGACATGAAGTCATGATGGCTTCATGCCAGAGGCAATCCTTTTGTAATTGACCGCCAAATAAAAAAAGTATCCGTCCATGGAATGAAAATCCTAAGGATAGATACTTTGACAACGGAAACGATCAGTTTTAATTATCACGATGGTTAATAACCACATAATTAAATTATTTTAAACTCCTCTTCCTGGTTTAAAACAGTTCTTATGTCTTTTTGCATTTGGCTTATTTTAATACGTTTCAGCGAATTCATAAACTCTAATAAGAAGTCTATTTTATTTTTCATTCCCTGAATTTCCATTTCTACATTTCCGCTCTCAAGGTTCTTTATCCATCCAGTTAATTTTAATCTTAATGCCAGCTGCTCTATTTCCAGGCGAAAACCAACGCGTTGTACTCTTCCCGAAAATATAAAATGATACCGCATGATCTTATCCGGTTCAAATTCTGGAATATTAATGTTTCTCACCTGTCCAATGACATAATTATTCCTGATCTGTTTCAACATCTTTTTTATCTTCATCTTTACCTCAAAATAAATTCATATTTTATCAGTATTAAAGTTCAACGGTAATCTGAAATAATAGCTGTTTGATGGGTTGAAAAGAAAACATAGAGCATCTGCTCCCGGCTGGCCGCCATTCAGACCAGCCGGTGCATCATGCTGGGCAAGGGCCCCTAAGCCTTTACCTGTATCCGTCAGGATTCCCGGACTGCCATCTCCAGGAGTCTTCACACATCTCGTCAATTCCGCGTTTTGCTTCCCAGCCAAGCTCCTTTTTAGCCAGAGCTGCATCTGCATAGCATTCTGCAATATCGCCTGGGCGG
>POVV01000659.1_pt1 | contig 19572 bp, 21 predicted proteins | sample 1560271 | NCBI WGS metagenome assembly POVV01 (sample SAMN08337232, study PRJNA429181) | Bioreactor metagenome, whole genome shotgun sequencing project. | biome: cows' rumen and soil; feature: anaerobic; isolation source: anaerobic chemostat enrichment culture, galacturonate as sole carbon... | reverse complement strand
GAACAATCAGTGTATAAATAATATAGTTCAGGTCAGAAACCTGAACATTATCATCTCGATCCATCAGCGCTCCTTGCTGAGTTATTGATAATAACTTGCCAGATATTCAACTAGAAAGTTAGCACTTTATCTGCTGCCAATGTCCATTGAGCCAGTTCAACCAGCGTGCCAATTTCTACGCCATCTACCAGCGGGAGCCCGCTGATACCGCGGCCATCAGTACAGGTTTTGCACAGTTTAACCGCGACATGTTGAGCAGTCAGAATTTCCAGCATTTGTTGAAGATTATAGCCTTCATTAGGGCTCTGCCCGCGAATACCCGCACTCACAGCATCAGACATCAGGAATACTTTAAGTTCAATTGCTGATGACTGCTCTTTTAATGCAATGGATAACCGCAGTGCATTAAATAGCAATTCACTACCATAGGGTGCACCATTAGCAATAATCACGATACGTTGCATAAATCACCTTGTTAAATTATTTTATTTAGTTGTTCTCTCTACCGCTTGCGGACAGATTAAAGCAGGGCTCAGTTTAAGCATATCGATAAAAGCATCAACCAAACGTTCTGCATTAGCCGCAAGATCGTAAGCATCCGGCATAAACAGCCAATTCTCAATCAGGCCACAAAGGTATGACCGCATAGTAATGGCGGCTAGGCGAGTATTAAGACTCTTAGGTAGTTGATTATACTCAATACAATCACAAAGAACTTTTTCAATTCGTTCAAAACTTTCTAAATACAAAGCCTGATGAATTTGTTGTAAAGACGCTAATTCTCCGACAAACTCACACTTATGAAATAATATCCCCAGTAAAGTATTTCGTTTAGGATCGAGAACGGAGGTTTGAAGTACAAAAATCAGCGTGTGGCGCAAAGACAAAAGCGGCTCGGTAGGAAATTGATTTCTATATCGCAGCTCTACGTCATCAATGCTAGACTCTATCTGACTCCACATTGCATTGAATATATCGACCTTGTTTTTGAAATGCCAATAAATTGCACCTCGTGTAACGCCCGCTGAAATAGCAATGTCGTTAAGCGATGTGCTGGATACGCCACGCTTAGAAAACTCATGCATTGCTGCATCAAGAATATGCTGGCGGGTCTCAAGTGATTGTTGCTTCGTTTTACGAACCATGGCTTTATGCTTTATGTGCGGTGTGTGCTGTAATTGCTTACATACAGAGATGAATGTTTGTATTATAGCACGCTAACTTTTTTAACATAACTGTGTGGTTACCAAAGAGTTATTTGCTAACGGTAACTGATATTGAATATTTGAGGTTGATTTATATGAGTAGAAGCAGAGGGGTAATGCCTCTGGCAGCGGTGCTAATGCTATCAAGCGGTTTAGTACTTGTAGGATGTGATAATAAGTCAGGCGAAGGCGCTGAACGTCCTGCTCCAGAAGTTGAAGTCGTAACTGTAAAAACGCAGCCATTCAATATCACGACGGAACTCCCGGGGCGTACGTCATCATTTCGTATTGCTGAAGTTCGTCCACAGGTTAGCGGTATTATTCTTAAGCGCCTGTTTACTGAAGGCGGCATGATAGAAGAAGGCCAATCGCTGTATCAAATCGATCCGGCAACCTATCAGGCGACAGTGCGCAGTGCCGAAGCCGATCTTGCTAAAGCTCAGGCAGATGCCAATATCAAGCAGTTAACGGTTAACCGTTATAAGCCACTATTAGGTACTAACTTCATCAGCCGTCAGGATTATGACACTGCGGTAGCGGCAGCTCGTCAGGCTGATGCATCCGTTTTAGCCGCTAAAGCAGCGTTAGAAACGGCCCGTATCAACCTCGAATATACCAAGGTACTTTCCCCAATCGGCGGGCGCGTTGGTAAATCAAACGTGACTGAAGGTGCTCTGGTGAATGCTAATCAAAGCATGGCCTTGGCGACCGTTCAACAGCTTGATCCGATCTATGTAGATGTAACTCAATCAAGTAATGACTACTTACGTTTCAAGCAAGATATTGCGAATGGCTCGCTGAAGAAAGAAGGCAAGGCAAGCGTCGCATTATTATTGGATAACGGCACTGAATATTCGCAGAAAGGGACATTAGAGTTTTCGGATGTCACTGTAGATGAATCTACCGGATCCATTACATTACGCGCCGTGTTCCCTAACCCAGATAACCAACTGTTACCGGGTATGTTTGTTCGGGCCCGAGTTGATGAAGGTATAAAACCTGATGCAATGCTCGTTCCCCAGCAAGGCATCACGCGTAACCAACGAGGTCAGGCAACCACCATGGTTGTTAATAAAGACAACAAAGTTGAGTTGCGGATTATTGAGACAGGGCAAGCTTTCGGCAGTAACTGGTTAGTAACAAAAGGTCTTGAGCCTGGCGATCGCGTGATTGTGGCCGGTCTGCAAAAAATCAAACCTGATGTCACTGTGCAAGCTAAAGAATTTTCTGAAAAGCCGAAAGCAGAAGAAGCACCAAAAGCACCAGCAGAAAAATCATAAAACAGGATCGGGTATAACAGATGGCTAAATTTTTTATTGATCGCCCTATATTTGCCTGGGTTATTGCCATAATTATTATGTTGGCAGGAGCTCTGGCAATTATACAATTGCCGGTCTCTCAGTATCCAACTATTGCACCACCTGCAGTATCTGTTTCAGCGACCTATCCGGGCGCTGATGCAAAAACGGTACAAGACAGCGTAACCCAGGTTATCGAACAGAATATGAACGGTATCGATAACCTGATGTATATGTCGTCCACCAGTGATTCCTCGGGTAACGTTTCGATTACGTTAACCTTTGACTCGGGTACCGACGCTGATATCGCTCAGGTTCAGGTTCAGAATAAACTCCAGTTAGCTATGCCATTGCTGCCCCAAGAAGTTCAGCAAATGGGTATCAGCGTTGAGAAATCAACCAGCAGCTTCTTAATGGTTGCCGGTTTTATCTCTGAAGACGGGAGTATGAATCAGGAAGATATCGCTGACTATGTTGGTTCTAATATTAAGGACCCTATCAGCCGTGCCTCTGGTGTAGGTGATGTTCAGTTATTTGGTTCACAATATGCCATGCGTATTTGGTTAGATCCGAATAAACTGAATAACTTCGCATTAACGCCAATTGACGTTACAAATGCAATCAAGATTCAGAATAACCAAATTGCAGCCGGACAACTGGGCGGAACGCCGCCGGTAAAAGGCCAGCAGTTGAACTCATCCATTATTGTTCAAACCCGTTTACAAACGCCTGAGCAATTTGGTGATATTTTACTGAAAATTAATACGGATGGTTCTCAGGTTCGCCTGCGGGACGTTGCTATTGTTGAGCTCGGTGGTGAAAGTTATAACATCATTGCCCGTTACGATGGTAAGCCTGCGGCCGGTCTTGGTATTAAACTGGCTACCGGTGCAAACGCCCTGAATACCTCTGCAGCAGTAAAAGGGGAATTAGGCCAGCTGGAGAAATTCTTCCCGGCCGGATTGAAAATTGTTTATCCGTACGACACAACGCCGTTCGTTAAAATCTCAATCACCGAGGTGGTTAAGACGCTAGTCGAAGCTATTTTGCTGGTATTTATTGTTATGTACCTGTTCTTGCAAAATATTCGGGCAACGCTTATTCCAACCATGGCCGTACCGGTTGTGCTCTTGGGTACCTTCGCTATCTTGTCGGCATTTGGCTATTCGATAAACACCTTAACAATGTTTGCGATGGTACTCGCCATCGGATTGTTAGTGGATGACGCCATCGTTGTAGTAGAAAACGTTGAGCGGATAATGACGGAAGAAGGACTGTCGCCAAAAGAAGCTACGCGTAAATCCATGGGCCAAATCCAAGGAGCGCTGGTTGGTATCGCATTAGTGCTGTCTGCGGTATTCGTACCAATGGCCTTCTTTGGCGGTTCAACCGGTGCTATTTATCGTCAGTTCTCCATTACTATCGTATCCGCAATGATACTGTCAGTGCTGGTGGCGATGATCTTAACCCCTGCCCTTTGCGCCACGATATTAAAACCGGTGCCGAAAGGTAGCCACGGTATTCAGACCGGTTTCTTTGGCTGGTTTAACCGGATGTTTGACAAGAGTACTCACCACTATACCGATAGCGTAAGTAACATCTTGCAAAGCACCGGTCGTTATATTCTGATCTATCTGGTGTTGGTTGTGGGTATGGCAGTACTGTTTATTAAACTTCCATCCTCATTCTTACCGGAAGAAGATCAGGGCGTATTCCTGACCATGGTCCAACTGCCACAGGGTGCAACACAAGAAAGAACGCAGAAGGTTCTCGATGAAGTCAGTCATTACTATATGACTGATGAGAAAGATAACGTTAACTCAGTGTTTGCCATCAACGGCTTTGGCTTTAGTGGTCAAGGGCAAAATACCGGACTGGTGTTTATCAGCTTAAAAGACTGGAGCGTTCGTTCCGGTAAAGAGAATAAAGTTCCGGCAATTGTTGCCCGAGCGTCACAGGCCTTCTCTAAGATTCAAGATGGTTTAGTGTTTGCCTTTAACTTACCGGCGATTGTTGAACTAGGGTCGGCATCCGGCTTTGACTTCGAGCTTATCGATCAGGCAGGTTTAGGCCACGAAGCGCTGACTAACGCCCGTAATCAATTACTCGGTTTAGTGGCTAAACATCCGGATATGCTGGTGGGCGTGCGCCCTAACGGCATGGAAGATACGCCACAGTTTAAACTGACCGTTGACCATGAAAAAGCCCAGGCATTAGGGGTTTCGATTAGTGATATTAATCAGACACTGTCTACTGCTCTTGGCGGAAGCTACGTTAACGACTTTATTGACCGCGGTCGTGTGAAGAAAGTTTACGTTCAGGCTGACGCCCCTTACCGCATGCTGCCAAAAGACATTGATAACTGGTTTGTACGGGGTACAAATAACCAGATGGTACCGTTCTCTGCGTTCTCCACTTCTAGCTGGCAGTTCGGTTCACCGCGACTGGAGCGCTATAACGGTTTACCTTCAATGGAAATTTTGGGCGAAGCAGCACCGGGTAAGAGTAGTGGTGATGCGATGGACCTGATGGAAGAACTGGCAGGCCAGCTACCGGCAGGTATTGGCTATGACTGGACGGGAATGTCTTATCAGGAGCGCTTATCAGGTAACCAGGCACCGGCTCTGTATGCCATATCGTTAATCGTGGTATTCCTGTGTCTGGCTGCACTGTATGAGAGCTGGTCAATTCCGTTCTCCGTTATGCTGGTTGTTCCACTGGGCGTTATCGGCGCATTGATTGCTACCACCTTACGCGGCATGGAGAATGACGTTTACTTTATTGTTGGCCTGTTAACTACCGTCGGGCTGGCGGCTAAGAACGCCATTCTGATTGTTGAGTTTGCTAAGGACCTGATGGATAAAGAAGGTAAAGGGTTGATTGAATCAACGCTTGAAGCCGTCCGGATGCGGCTACGCCCAATCCTGATGACCTCTTTAGCCTTTATGCTTGGCGTACTGCCATTAGCCATCAGTAGTGGCGCAGGTTCCGGTTCACAGAACGCAGTAGGTACCGGTGTTCTTGGTGGTATGGTTGCAGCAACCGTATTAGCCATCTTCTTTGTACCGGTGTTCTTTGTGGTGATTCGCCGTCGCTTCAGTAGCAGTTCTGAAGATATTGAGCATTCACATCCGGTTGAGCACAAGACCGAATAACTAAAGTTAAATTGGTTTAACTAACGCCATCAGGGCCGCTAAATAGCGGCCCTGATTTTTTTACAATCATAGGCAGAAAGGATTATTATCTCAGGACTTATGTTGAAGGAAATCCGGATACACTATGAAAAATTTCTCCGATCTATCTGAAAAAGAGATTCTGGCGCTGGCAATTTCACTGGAAGAAGAAGACCACCGAATTTACAGCGAATTTGCAGAAGGCCTGCGTGAAACCTACCCCGACTCCGCAAAAGTTTTTGACATCATGTCACAGGAAGAAAACGGCCATCGGCACCGCCTGCTAACCCTCTATCAGAAAAAATTTGGCAGCCATATCCCGCTTATTCGCCGTCAGGATGTTAAGGGTTTTGTCGAACGTAAACCGGTCTGGCTCAGCAAACCACTGGGCATTGAGACCGTACGTAAGCAGTCGGAAATCATGGAGATAGAAACCCAGCGTTTCTATGATAAAGCGGCTCAAAATACCACTGATGCTGCTATTCGGCAGTTACTGGGTGACCTTTCGGCAGAAGAGCATAAGCATCAACTACGGGCAGAGCAGTTAGAGGAGCAGTTAATTACTCCGGCAGTTAAAGAGCGGGAGAAAAAATCAGCCCATCGGCTTTTTGTTCTACAAATTGTTCAACCCTCGTTAGCCGGGCTGATGGATGGCTCAGTCTCTACGCTTGCACCGGTATTTGCCGCAGCGTTAGCCACTAAAGACAGCTGGCAGGCATTTCTGGTCGGGCTTGCCGCTTCAATTGGTGCCGGGATCTCAATGGCCTTTGCGGAAGCGGTATCTGACAATGGCTCACTCACCGGTCGCGGCAACCCGTGGCTTAGAGGTGCTTCATGTGGCGTGATGACGACGCTTGGCGGCCTGGGGCACACCCTGCCCTTTCTTATCAGCGACTTCTGGACCGCGATGACCGTATCAGGGATCGTGGTTATTTTTGAACTGGCAGCCATATCTTGGATTAGAAATAAATATATGGATACCCCGTTCTTACAGGCCGCATTTCAAGTGGTGGTCGGCGGGTTGCTGGTATTTGCTACCGGGCTGTTTATCGGCAGCGCCTGATATATGCTCTATGCCAAATTGAATAAGGGACCTGATAAAGGTCCCTTATTGGTTATATCTGTTTTAGATGAACTTACTGCGCCTTTTTATCGTGAACGGCCAACCAGTCCTTCATCATTTTGATTTCACCTTCCTGAGCTTTGATAACCTCTTCAGCCAGCTTGCGTATTTCAGGATCTTTACCATATTTTAATACGGTTTGAGCCATTTCAACGGCACCGACATGATGAGGAATCATCCCCTTAACAAAAGCGACATCCGGATCGGTTTCGTGAATTGCAGCCATCATGGGCTCATGCATACGATTCATCGTCGCCTCAAATTCTTTACCTGCCGGAGTCAGTACGGACTCAGCGCCGGCTGCTGGAGCAGAGCTATGATGCATAGCCTGATTAGCCATAACCGAAGCAGATAAGCAGAGTATTAATGCGGGGACTAAACGTAGTTTTTTCATCATGATGTCCTTATATCGAGAGATATCAGCGTTGCCATTCTAAAGGTTATAGTTATGGGAAGGTTAAATGGAAACAACAGCTTTCACGGTAACCGTAGGTAAAGAATAGCAGGTAAAGAATAAGTATAGTCCGTCCACGACGATTCGATTTATTGAAAATGTATCTTGATGAAGTAAAAGGCTATGATTGTATTCACCAAGCGGTTTCGTTTGGATCTAGCATATCAGATGCGAAACTTATCAGTTCTATTCTTAGAAGCTTCCTTGAAACCTCGTTGATTGAAGAAATAGAGGCATAATGTACCCTCATATAGCTTCGAATGATTGAAATTGAAGCTTCCACCCGCCATTAATTTTAATCCAATTCTCAATAAAGTTAACGTTCGTGACGCTATTAGTTTCTGTAATTAACGCTTTACCTGAAACACAAGCTATCCCTTTAAATTCTGAAATTATCACATCATATTCTTTTCTTATAACGTTAGAACACAGCGATGATTTCGTAGAAAAACCTAGTGAAATCTTTCTTAGCTGATGTTTTTTATAAAGAAACTTCTGTCCATTTGTTGCTAGAAACCAGTCGGTCTCAAGATAATCAAGCTGTTCAATATTTCCAGTATAAAAAGCGTTGTACCATTCTTGGCGCATCAGATTCAAATCAGACTTGAATGAACTCATAAAATTTTTCTCGCATCAATTTCCTCTTCCAAACGCTCTCCTATATTTCTTACTGACTTAATCACATCATCTATTCCCTGATTATAAATAAGAGGCCCAATAACGTTTAAGATATCATCCAATAGAAATTCAGCATCAAACTGACCTAGTATGACGTCGTGCTTGCTTTCCATATGGTTAATGATTAATTCTACTATTTTCGCGTAATCTGATTTATCAATTTTTAATTCTTTCATTTATTCTCCAGACATTATGATTCAGAGACTGATTAAATATATCACACACCAAATGGTAATGAAAATCATTCTCAATAATCAATGAGGAGACGCTTTTTCTGCAATTCAGCCGCTATAGAGCAACTTGCTAAGTTCGCTATTACTTACCTATCGCTTAAATTACTTTTAAGGTACTGAAGTTGGTTCTATTTAGCTATTCTAAGGTTAAACCAAATGCTAATGGATGTTATAAACCAAAATAGTATTTATTATGTAAGAATTAAATTTCACCAACCTACATTACAAAAGGGGATTTACATTAATTCATATCCCTTTCTCAGAAAGGGTAAAGTTATCATGACAGAACAAGTGTTATTCCGGATGTATGTATCAGATAATCATCTATTAGTGTTCAGTAATAATATTGATACTGACAAGCATAACCACTTGTTCTGCCATCTTTTTATTTGCCTAGAGAAGAGTCCTGAGGAAAAACTTAATCTACAGGTGAACAATACCGATATATTCTGTCGTGGAATTATTTTGGACGGAAGAGCAGATCATACTTTCCGCAGTAACAATGGTTACCATGCGTTAATTCTTGTTGATCATACTTCTTTGTTAGGCCGAAATTTGAAACGTCACTATCTTTCGGGGAAAAGCCCGTATTTCATTTTACCTGACTCACTAACCTCTCTATTGGCTCAACAATTATTGTCTATTCCTGATAGTGAATTAACGCCACAAGCTTATCAAGATGTCTGGCATCAGATTCTCTCACTATTGGGATTAGCTCATTGTGCGGCCCGCCATGGAATGACTGATAGACGAATTATTAATATATTAGCGCACATGAAATCATCTAATGAATTTCAGCCTTCCATCAAAGAACTTGCAGAAAAAATCAGTTTATCCTCCAGTCGGTTATCCCATATTTTTAGTCAACAGACGGACAGCACATTAAAAAGCTATTTATTATTTAAACAACTATTAAAAGCCCTTAGCTTGATTGCTGATGGATATTCAGTTACCGATGCAGCACTCGACGCTGGATTCGATAGCCCATCTCATTTGTCAGCAACATGTAGAAGATTGATGGGTATCCAACCAAGTATTGCTAATCAAGTTAGCGTTTTTTTGAAAGTTTCGCTATTTCACTAAGCTTATAGTCAGGTCTCTTACATCTATAAGAGGCTTTAAAATGAAAGAGTATTTACAAGAAACAGCACTGCTAAACTTTCATCATCCAGAGATACAACGGCTGATTATTAGCCGGCAATGGCAAGATTTAGATGCGCAAAAACAAATTTTATCTATCTATAATTTTGTACGGGATGATATTCAATTTGGCTTTAATGCCGAAGATACAACAGCCGCATCTGAAGTTCTTTCTGATGGATATGGCCAATGTAATACTAAATCTATTCTGTTTATGGCGTTACTGCGCGCGGTCGGTATTCCTTGCCGACTACATGGTTTTACCATAAACAAGGCGCTGCAATCAGGCATTATGAACGGCGATTTGTACCAGATGATGCCTGAGGAAATCAGCCATACCTGGACCGAAGTCTATCTTGCTAATCGGTGGTATTGCATGGAAGGACTTATTTTAGATATTCCCTATTTGTCTAAACTTCAGCAAAAGTTTTCAGATATAAAAGGTCAGTTCTCTGGTTATGCCGTTGCTACCACCGATTTACAAAACCCATCGGTTTATTGGCTTGGCAATAATGACACTTATATCCAAAAAGAAGGGATTGTTCAAGATTTTGGCATATTTGAAAGTCCGGATATCTTCTTTAGCCAATATCCACAAAAAATGGATCGTAAAAGTAAGAAGTTATTTAGCGAGCTATATCGGCACGAAATCAACAAGCATATTAGTGACATCAGATCTCCGCAACAACCTGATAAAGATCGTTTATAAAGTAGTCGCCTTTCCTGTCATCTTTTATTTTTAAGCGCTGATAGGATCCCGCTAAAACTCTAGCCGCATACTAAATAGTACCTTCTGGATATCGCTGCTTTTGGTGATATCCAGCAAATAGTCAGTAACTCTTCCTGATAAATCCATCATCACATATCCTTATTTAATCTAGCTATCTGAAAAAATTATTTTTTAAATAAAACTCTCACCTAGCGGCAACCGATCACATATATATCGCCTGAAGTGCTATTGAGCTTATTAACATATGAGAAACTGAAGGTGATAACTGGAGAGCAACAAAGGAGGAAGCGGAAAAATAGTGGGAGATCACCCGAATCACATTGATATATGACAAAAATGGTCAACAAAGCTTGTACAGTTTGAGCAATGATGGCGAAGATTTCTTGAATTTTACTTAAGAAGCTTTTTATTTAATAAATTAGGGGATACCCAGAATTGGGTGGGGGCCCTGCCAGCTACATCCCGGCACACACGTCGCCTGCTGCGGCTGCTTCCTTCCGGATCTGACCGAGTTCACAAGTTAGCGTTGCGGGAGAACCAACAGGGCCCCCATTGACAGCTTCATCTTACTGAAGCGGTGCCGCATTATCAGGGATGAGTTAATCAATTGCAAGGCTCTGAACATCAACCGATGCTTTCTTGCCCACTTACCTCTTCCAATCATGCTTTCTTTAGTCCAATCTTACTATTTTCTGCGCCTGACTAAAGGATGATTATATCGATGGAAGATTGCGAGCCGTCTCTTCCCATAAGAGTGTATACCGTTATTGCCTCTATTCCTGAAGGTAAAGTCACGACATACGGCACCATAGCCCGCTTAGCCGGGGCCCCGCGGAATTCACGCCAGGTAGGCACTATCTTGCAGCGGCTGCCAAAAGACAGCAAGTTACCTTGGTTTAGAGTAGTCAATTCTCAAGGAAAGATATCGCTTACCGGGCCGGACTATATTCGCCAGAAAAAGGCCTTATTGGCCGATGGCGTTCTGTTTACCAGAAGCGACAGGATTAACTTTAAAATTTACGGCTGGCCGGACTGATAACCACAAATATCTCTCCAGCCAGGTCCATTATCTAACTCGCTCTAACACTAAATTAGCCGTTGACGGCTTCCCCTGAGTCAATACTTCATTAACTGATGTGGTGATAAACAGTAGCCGATCGCCCTGTGTGATTTTGGCTGAGACCGCTATCGTCTGGGCAGCTTTTACCTGCTCAGAGGCAAATGGCAATGTGAAATTGAAGGGAACTTGCCGTCCGTCAGCCCGGAAAGAAACGCTTGAAATAACCTTCGCAGGTGCATCAGCCAAAGAGATATCCGACAAATTAACGGTAATCACAGCATCATCAGGCAATGCCATCCTCTCCATATAGGTAAGGTTCCCCGTTACGGCTCCTGCACAAGCTATAAGCTTATCATCGGCCATTGGGTCATTCGTCGTGGTACATCCGATTAAAGATACCACCACCGCAGCGCTACCTAATACTTTCAAAAAACGCATACCATTACCCTTTTACTAAAAATAATTTAACTTTAAAATTTATGGCTCATTAGCCTGGCATCATCCCCAAATCTTGTTCTCAAGCAATATGATCTGGCGCGGGTAATACCATACCCTATCGTTTAACCCTCGACAGTACTACTTTCACCGTCGAAGGCTTGCCATGAGTCAGCACTTCATTCACTGATTTGGTCGTAAACAATAGCTTATCACCATGGGTGATTCTGGCTGAAACAGTGATAGTTTGAGCGCCTTTGATCTGAGCATTGCTATACGGCAGACTAAAATCAAACGGAACCTGCTTACCTTCAGCCGGGAATGATACGGTTGAAATAACCCGCGCCGGCGCATCTGCTAACGAGATGTCAGACAGATTTACCGTAATTATCGCATCATCAGGTAATGCCACCCGTTCTTTATAGGTCAAACTGCCGCTAACCGTTTTAGAAGGCGGTGTAATGATTTTGCTCATTCCGGAACACCCCACTAAAGCGATTGTCAGTGCTGCACTGGTTAATAGTCTTGAAAATGTCATCAGTCTCCCCTTAATTGACACTCGGCAAATAAAACAACGTCTCTAGAGAATAGTTTTCAGAATCTTTACCTAAACTAGACAACATTATCATCATAAAAGTTTAGTCTATTGCATAAAGCTTTACTATTTCACCTAATCACACTAAAGAAATTTCCAGCTAAAGGCATTCCCGACTAAAATATCCCTATCTTAAACATGCTAGTCTTGGCGCAATTTACTCAGCCATAACTTTGAGACAGGATCCCTCGCGATGAGCGAAGTATTAGAAACGCTTTTAACCCTACTTCATTTAGAGAAAATCAATACCAATAAGTTTCGCGGACAGAGCCAAAACTTAGGCCTGCGCCAGCTGTTTGGCGGACAGGTTGTAGGTCAGGCACTATCCGCTGCTAAGCATACTGTCTTACCGGAACGCAGGATTCACTCTTGCCATAGCTACTTCTTACGTCCGGGTGACAGTAATCAGCATATTGATTATGAAGTAGAAATCATTCGTGATGGCAATAGCTTTAGTACCCGCCGGGTCAGCGCAATTCAAAACGATCTCACTATCTTTTATATGACGGCGTCATTTCAAAGTGATGAGCCGGGGTTTGAACATCAGGCAGCCACCATGCCGGAAGTGCCGGCACCAGAAACCTTAGCATCGGAAACCGACATCGCCCGCAAGATCGCCCATCTGTTGCCGCCACAAATGAAAGCGCTATTTTGTAATGAAATGCCGATAGAAATGCGCCCGGTAAAATTTCATAACTTAATTAAAGGTTCAGTAGATAAACCAGTAAGACAGGTTTGGCTAAAAGCCAATGGTACTATGCCTAACGATCTGGGTATTCATCAGTATTTACTGGGCTATGCGTCAGACTTTAACTTCCTGCCGACGGCCCTGCAGCCACACGGCGTTGCTTTACTTCAGCCTGGCATGCAAGTCGCCACGATAGACCATTCTATTTGGTTTCACCGCCCGTTCCGTTTGGATGAATGGCTACTGTATGTGGTCGAGAGCCCTATCGCATCAGGGGCCAGAGGCTATGTCCGCGGACAGTTCTTTACCCGAGATGGTCTTTTAGTTGCGTCAACCACCCAAGAAGGTGTAATCCGCTACCATACTGAGCAATAGCAGCAAATTACGCTTACAGAACAGAAAGTTAAAACAGGCCACTCCGGTGGTCTTTTATATTAACGTACGAAAAACAAGCAATACAATAGTTAGGATATTAGTTAAATATACCAACTATTACGCTAGGGTAATGCTAAAAACACCGATTAAAGTGCTAATTGTGTGATCTAATCTATATCTTCTTATTGCAACTCCCCATAGAATGTGCGCGGTTTCGAATATTCCGCTAGTTACTCAACGAGGTTTTTCAATGTCGGTAAAAGACATCACAGACTCTATTCCAGATTCAACCACTCAGATTCAAGCGTCAAAATGGCAAAAACAAGACACCACCTGGATGTTAGGCCTCTATGGCACAGCAATCGGGGCGGGCGTTCTTTTTCTTCCAATTAATGCCGGTTTAGGCGGGATATGGCCTTTGGTGATTATGTTAATCATCGCCTTCCCAATGACCTATTATTCACACCGGGCATTAACACGTTTTGTTCTTTCCGGCTCATCCAATAATGGAGACATTACCGAAGTGGTTGAAGAACATTTCGGCAAATTTGCCGGCGTTCTGATCACCCTGTTATATTTCTTTGCTATTTATCCTATCTTATTGATTTATAGCGTTGGTATTACTAACACTACGATTAGCTTTATTGAAGTCCAGCTAGGTATGACGTCTCCGCCACGCTGGTTATTATCAATTATTTTAATCTTAGGCCTGATGACTATCGTGCACTTCGGGCGCGACATGGTGGTTAAAGCCATGAGTATTTTGGTCTATCCGTTTGTTGCCGTGCTGATGCTGCTGGCGTTATATCTGATCCCTGAGTGGACCGGTGCTATATTCCAACAGGCAAATACCAGTTTTGATGCAGCAAGTATTAAAGGCCTGCTGTTAACCATGTGGTTAATCATTCCAACCATGGTTTTCTCTTTCAACCACTCACCAATCATCTCTTCTTTTGCCGTGAGTCAGAAAGAAACCTATGGCAAGAATGCCGATGAGAAAAGTGGAAGAATTCTGAAATACGCACACATGATGATGGTTTTCACCGTGATGTTTTTCGTATTCAGCTGTGTATTGAGCCTGACGCCAGAAAATCTGGCAGAGGCCAAAGCACAGAACATTTCAATTCTGTCTTACTTAGCTAACCACTTCCATACTCCGTTGATCGAGTATGTAGCTCCGGTTATTGCATTTGTTGCGATTACTAAATCATTCTTAGGCCACTACCTCGGCGCAAGCGAAGGTATGCAAGGTCTGATGATTAAATCTCAACGTTCGCGTGGCAAGGCTATCAAAATGAGAAATTTAGAGCGCATCACTGCGGTCTTTATGATCATTACCTGCTGGATTATCGCGACGTTAAACCCAAGCATTCTGGGCATCATCGAAACGCTGGGCGGCCCGGTTATTGCCATGATTCTGTTTATCATGCCAATGTATGCCATCAGTAAAGTACCTGCGATGCAGAAGTATCGCGGTCACTTAAGTAACGTATTCGTTGTCGGCATGGGCTTGATTGCTATCTCTGCAATTCTGTATACCTTGTTTGTTTGATAGCCTTATCGTGATAAAAAAGACGGTATAAGCCGTCTTTTTTTATTTTCAGAGTTGAAACCAAATCTTATTGGTTATACGCCCTTTCCCCGTGGCTGTTGACGTCCAGACCTTCACGTTCAACCTCTTCAGAGACCCGCAGACCAACGCAGACATCTGCGATTTTAAAAGCAACGTAGGCAACAATGCCGGACCATAGAATACATACACCGATGCTGGCAGCCTGTATTCCAACCTGTTTCAGCATGGTAATGCCTTCGGCATAACCTGTCCCCCCCAGAGCGGCAGAGGTCAGAATACCGGTTCCCAAACAACCGACGATACCGCATACGCCATGCACCCCGAACACATCACAAGTATCATCAACCTTTAACCAAGACTTAAGCACAACCACGCCCCAAAGCCCTGCGATACCCGCAACTAATCCCAAAATTAATGCACCACCGATACCAACCGACCCCGCTGCCGGAGTGATTGCCACCAATCCCGCGATACAACCCGAACAGGCACCTAACAGCGAAGGCTTCCCACGTACCATCCATTCAGCGAAGACCCAAGACAATACCGCTCCCGCCGTTGCTACCACCGTATTCACAAAAGCCAGAGCCGCAATTTCATTGGCACTGCTGGCTGAACCGGCATTAAAGCCAAACCAACCGATATACAGAATAGCGGTACCAATAAACACCATCGGCAGGTTATGCGGTTTAAATGCTTCGCGGCCAAACCCGCTACGTTTACCAACCATATATGCCCCGACTAAAGCGGCTACCGCGGCATTGATATGTACCACAGTACCACCGGCAAAATCGATTGCACCTAGGGTAAACAGATATCCACCGCCCCATACCATATGTGCCATCGGCAGGTAGGCAAAAGTGAACCAGATGACAATGAAAAGAATTACCGCAGAAAAACGGGCCCGCTCCGCGAAACCGCCAACGATCAATCCTACGGTAATACAGGCAAAAGAAGCCTGAAAAACGACATGGATAAGCTTATAAAATGTTCCTGTCACATCCGTTAGTTGAATATTTTTAAGCATCAGTCCATGAAAACTACCAAAGAATGCATTTCCTTCACCAAAAGCCAGGGTATAGCCGTAGATCACCCAGAGCACACAGACTAGTGAAAAGGTGGTTATCACTTGGGTCATCAGCGACAATACGTTTTTAGAGCGCAGCAGCCCGCCGTAAAACAGGGCAATCCCCGGAATGCTCATAAACAGCACCAGCGCAGTACAAATCATCATAAATGCGTTGTCTGCTTTATCCGCGACTTCTTCAGCGGCCATCACCGCCCCGGGGAATATAGCCAGCAGACCGATCGCCAGTGTGGACAAGAGTTTTTTCATCGCTATGCATCCTTCTTCAAATTTGAACGGGTAATAACTTACAGCGCATCGTCGTCTGTTTCGCCGGTACGGATACGAACAACCCTAAGGAGTTCAGTGACAAAAATTTTCCCATCACCAATCTTTCCGGTATAGGCCGACTGGGTAATCGCAGCAATTGCCGTATCGACCTGGTCGTCAGACATGGCAATATCAATTTTGACCTTAGGCAGAAAATTGACGCTATATTCCGCACCGCGGTATAGCTCTGCGTGGCCTTTTTGGCGGCCAAATCCTTTTACTTCGCTGACAGTTAGCCCCTGAATACCGATTGAAGATAAGGCTTCGCGCACATCTTCTAGTTTGAAGGGTTTGATCACTACAGTGACAAGTTTCATATGCCTCTCCTCAGATAAACGGACTAACGCTTAACGCGTTCAAATTGTAATTTGCCAACGATTACAACAGAGCAAGTAGCATGCCAATTTAGTGTTCTGATTAGATAGCCGGGGAAGAAATGGGTATTCTGCAGAAGGAATTGAAGCGATATATAGTAGATTAAATGATGACTTAAAGTTTAATTATATCTTTTATATCAATAGGTTTTATAACAATAAAATTACATTTGAATTACAAAGCTACCTGGTCAGTTTCAGTCAATAAATTATTTTTTGTCTGCCCTCATCCGCATTCATAATTACATAAATACAGACCAAGATATAAATGAATAAGCCAACTTCAGAGATTGCGCTGCACTAAAATAGTGCGTAAAAGTGAGTGAGTTGATTCAGAAGGAGGCACAAAAGTATTGACCGATAAATTAATAATAAATATTGCACCATAAAAAACCCCGGAAATCCGGGGTTCTCAATTTGTGTATATCGGTAAACTAAATATCAGAAATTTATTAAGCAGCCGGGGTACCAGCAGCGTCTTTAGTTACTTTTTTAGCGTTACTGTGTTTTTTATGCTGCTTAGTTTTGTCACCGGCCTTATGAGGGGTTGCCGAGGATTGTTCAGTCGCTGCTTTTACTGGTTGAGTTGCTGTTTCAGCTGCGAAAGCCGAGCCGGACAGAACAAACATCGTTGCTACAGCCAGTGATAATAGTTTTTTCATTTTAGATACCCTGATTATAAAATTTAATTAAGCGGCTTATTTAGCTGCAGGTTGGCTTGCTGCGTCTTTAACTTCTTTTTTAGCTTTACTGTGTTTTTTATGCTGCTTAGTTTGCTCACCGGCCTTATGAGGAGTAGCCGAAGATTGTTCAGTCGCCGCTTTGGCTGGTTGAGTTGCTGTTTCAGCCGCAAAAACTGAACCGGACAGAACAAATATCGTTGCTACAGCCAGTGATAATAGTCTTTTCATTTGGTATACCCCTAAGTAAGTTAATAACGTTTTTATTCAGAGTATTCAGCGGTGAGTTAATCAACTGACAAAGTGATTTCTTATCGTTGAATCTGAGATGAATTTTAGACCTGATTCTGTCAATGACGGTAAAACAAAAGTAATTAGCGTGTAAATTACATGTAACACAAGAAATCATTAACTTAACCATGATGGGAATAATAAAATCATTACTAATCAACAGGTAAAATAAAACTCAAGAAATATACCGTCATTCTGCATAAATGATGCCATCTATTTTCTTGTATACACATAGAATCACTTATTAACATATAAAATATTTACTAACAGCTCCTACCTGAGACCAATCGTTATTCCTACTGAACAATTTTATAAAAAACCACTGTCACTAATAATAAAGATAATCATTACTTAGAAATATATATCACGTATAAAACAGCATAGACTTGTAACGCCATTAATAAATTGTCAATATTTGCTGTTAAAATTGTATTTGTATAAAACAAATGGTTATGCATAGCGGGAGTCCGGCATGTTTATCACTAAAGGGGGGGAAGTTAGTACTGCTATTAGAAGGGTCGACAAAAAATCACGCTGCACAATGTGTGCTTACTGATATCTGACAATAGTGGAACCGTATCAGGATACCTATTTATGGGATTACAGCAATGTTGCTACGTTTTGGCAGGTAGCAGCATTCAATAATCCCGCTTTGATAAACAGCAGCTAGAACGCTATTTACAGCACTCAGTCGACTATATTCATCATGACTAAAGCTGTTGCTAATTACTATTACGCTGACCGGCATATTCGCCAGTCACCGTTTTATTCTCTATATCACTACTAGCATGTCGTATGAAATAGAACGCTCAGTTTTATTTCAGACTTCATCTTAAACCAACAACGTCATTACCGGCTTCATTTGCTTCGACCGGCTTAACGGATACTGTTTTTGTCTTTGCCGGCGTGGCTACTACCGGTTCGATAAATGGCGTTGCTGAAGGCTGAGCCGGCACAATAAAGGATTCTGAGTTTTCTCTGGCTCCGCTCAGCATCACAGTCTGACCAACGCTGCCGTCAGGCGCATAAGGCTGAATGCTAACATCGGCTAAAGCTTCTAAGAAAATATCCGGGTAAGGGGCCAGATTCTCTACCAGCACAATTTCTTTGGCATAACCATAATCACCTGATTTAACCAAAGCAAACACCAGATTGTGGGTCAACTTAGCATCTTTATATCCACGCTGATACAGAGGTAGCAGGTAACGCACCGCTGACTGATAACGCTGAGAGAAAATCTCTACCATTGCTAAATTATTATTAATCACATCATCTTTTACATACAGATTTCGTGCTGTTTCAAAAGCTTCTTTTGCCTGAGGCAGCAGCCCGCTTTCTGACAAAATAATCCCTTTAACGTTATAAGCCTCACCGGATTTAGGATTGCTACTTATTGCCATATTGATAGCATCAATAGCCGATTTATATTGATGCTGAGCCGATAAATTTTTAGCCTGCAATAAATAAGCTGGCTCTGATGGCGAATTCTCTAATAATACCGACAAATAGTGGAGAGACGAATTATAGTCATTGGCCAGATAGTAATATTCAGCTAACTTTAAACGGGTCTCTTTATCTTCACGATATTGCAGCCGTTGTTTATAAACAGCAATTAGCCCATTATAATTTTTGGCATTCTGCAAAATAAATTCTTTTTCAGCCGTATCTTTCGTTTGGTAATCACTATTACCTGCAAACCTATAAGATGGTGATAGTTGGCAGGCACTGAGCAACAACACCGAAAGTCCAATTAAAATTCGCGTAGACATTAACATCCTTTTACCCCTGAGCCATAACACGCATAACGCCCGGTGCCGCAATAATAATCACGACCGGGAACATAAAAAATAGAATAAGTGGAACACTCATTTTTGCTGAAATCTTACCGATCAATTCTTCGGTCTTTAATAATTGGAGCTCACGCATTTCCGTTGAAAGCTCCATCAGGTACTCATAAATGGAAGAACCATAGCGCAGGCTCTGCTTCAGGGTGACACACAGCATACTCACTTCTCGGCTGGGTAATTCATGCTGTAACTGACTCAGTCCAGACTCCAGACCATTAACGTCAATT
>POVV01000658.1_pt1 | contig 19592 bp, 18 predicted proteins | sample 1560271 | NCBI WGS metagenome assembly POVV01 (sample SAMN08337232, study PRJNA429181) | Bioreactor metagenome, whole genome shotgun sequencing project. | biome: cows' rumen and soil; feature: anaerobic; isolation source: anaerobic chemostat enrichment culture, galacturonate as sole carbon... | reverse complement strand
CTGTAATATTAGGGAAGTATTTAAGAATTATATCCATTATTTTCCTGAGAAGCTAGAAATTGGAGAATTGTCTTTTAATATCGGGTACAACTCACTGTATGTAAACGGAACTTTGATCGTGCCCAACGATGGTGCTGAGTATTCGCCCTGATTGAATAGGTAAGTTATTCCTTTATCGTCGATCGAAAAATTATTGTTGGCTGCTATGTCTTCTATTCCCCAATATCCGAATTCAAGAAGGTCTTCGGCTGTCTTCACATTGTTCTGTGCCACGATCTTATCGGTAAGCATTGTGTTGAGCAGCTTTTTATATTCGGGGATAAATATGTCTTTCTCTGTAATTACACTTCCTGTCTTCAGGTCTATATTCACATTTTTGTAGAATGTAGACGAATTAGCACCACCTTTAAAGTCCATCGATGATGTCTGGTACGATATGATACCTCCTCTATCGAATATCACTTGAGAGTTTAGCGTTTTATAGAACGAAAAATAATCTTCGCTATCTTCCGAACTTTCCCAGTCTGGGAACTGCACTTGTGCCGCCTCCTTGTAGTTCGCAATGTAATTGGTTACATATTTATCTACCGCATTTGCCGGCGAGAGTGATTCCGAAGACTCGTCTTCAAACAGAGCATAGTTAAACTCTTTTTGTATCTTGGCGAGCATAATACTGTCTTCATATTTTGCAGGGAAGATATAATTTATTTTTATAGAACACGAAGGCTTAGTTGAGTCGTTATCCAAATGGTAAATCTTTGACACACTAATAGAATCGTACACTATATTGTTTACTGTATCCGTTTTTTTGTTTTCGCATGAAAAAAATAAAATGGAAAATATAAATAATAAACTGATATGTGTAGAGGTAAATTTCATATGAACATCATTTAGTTTCTACTGCTGTATATACTACTAACGTTAAATCTGTGCTAATAGTTTTTTATTTCTTTTCATGAAGCAAATATACGACAAAAAGGAAAAGGGATACCTTTTTTTGTTCATCTTTTATGAAGTAATTTTTCAATAGAGTGCCTCTAAGGCGTATTTATATTAACTTTTTGGTAGTATGAAGTTTCTGTCAATTAACAGCTATTTGCTCCTATTTTTATATCTTTGTGGCATCTAAGTAGTCAGTAATAATTATTGACGTATCTTGTAGGGGTAACTCTTGTGGTTACCTACTATTGGTCGGGCAGGGACAAGCCCAGCCCCTACATATAGATGAATATGGCAGTAAATTTTACAACTTAATAATTCTTATCTAAAGCAATTTATATGCAATTAATCGATGGTAAAGCCATATCGGCTCAAATGAAAAAAGAAATAGCCGAAGAGGTCGCAAAAATAAAAGCCGCAGGAGGTAAAACTCCTCATCTGGCAGCAGTATTGGTGGGGCACGACGGCGGAAGCGAAACTTATGTTGCCAGCAAAGTGCGTACATGCGAAGAGGTAGGCTTTAAGTCGTCTCTTATACGTTTCGAGGATAACGTAAGCGAAGAAGAACTTCTGGCTTGTGTAGATAAGCTGAACAAAGATGCCGACGTTGACGGGTTTATCGTTCAATTGCCATTGCCAGAACATATATCGGAACAGAAAGTAATAGAAGCGATTGATTACCGCAAGGACGTAGACGGATTTCATCCGATCAATGTAGGGCGTATGTCTATTGGTTTGCCCTGCTTTGTGTCGGCAACACCGGCGGGGATACTCGAATTGCTGAAACGATACGATATTCCTACTCAGGGTAAACACTGCGTAGTGCTCGGTCGTAGCAATATTGTAGGAAAACCGGTTGCAAACCTGATGATGCAAAAAGGCTATCCGGGCGATGCCACAGTAACTGTATGCCATAGCCGTACACCAAATATAAAAGAAGTTTGCCAAAGTGCCGATATTATTATTGCTGCATTGGGCGTTCCCGAGTTTCTGAAAGGAGACATGGTGAAAGATGGCGTTGTAGTGATCGACGTGGGTACTACCCGTGTGCCTTCTGCTGAAACTAAATCAGGATTTAAGCTCAAAGGGGATGTTGCCTTCGATGAGGTAGCCGCCAAAGCATCGTTTATCACACCTGTACCGGGTGGGGTAGGGCCTATGACAATTATTTCCCTGATGAGAAATACATTGCTGGCAGGGAAAAACGAAATATACAAGTAATATTTTTCTGAGAAGAATGATCTTATAGAGTGGAGCGATCGTTTCACTTATAAAAAAATAAAGGCTGCTTTTCACAAAGCGGCCTTTACGATTATTTATCCAATAGTAAAATCACGGACGACCTCCGTTCCCTCCTGTTGAGGTTCCGATGCTGGTAACCATCGAACTTGGTGTGAAAGTTATAGCTGTCGTTCCTTTTGAATATGTTGCCGATGAATACAGTCCGTGGAAATTGCTGCCGCCTGACACACTGCCCCCTTTGTAAATCGTATACGTTACATCCGACTTCATATCGGGAGAGCTGAATAATAATGTCATTTGGTTGTATGTTCTAGGTACTTTGTAAGTTAATATTCCCGTACCATCAGATGCCTCTATATGTATCAGATCGCCCGAAGTCCCCGTTGTTCCGTAAATAACAGATCGCTGATTACTTACACCTGACGTAGGAGTACTGGTTGCTCCACCCGTACCTACAAGAATACCACCTGTGATTTTGAACGTATTGTTGTCGCAGTCGAAGCCTTCTTCCGGTGCAGTTGTCCCCGAGGATATGATGGTGCCACCTGTTATAGTCATTGTTCCGTTCGAGTCTATACCATCATTTGAGGTGCTGTAACAATATATGTTTCCTCCGTTGATGGCTATGTGATTGGAGGCATTGATACAATCGTCGTAGGCTTCAATTTCGATTGTACCATTGTTGATTGTCAGAATTTTCTTACTTTCCAATCCCTCGGCTTCTTCTTTGGTTGTTTTGATGATTATAGTACCACCGTTTACGGTAACATTGCCGTCGCTTTTTATGGCTTTGGCTGCCGTATCGTCCGAGCCGTATTTGAATAGATCCCCGGTAGTAGATACATTTATAGTTCCATCGTTAATAATGAGGTCTCCATCTACACTAATGCCTTTTCCTCCTGCGCCGGAGGCTGTTATATTTATTACACCTTTATCTATTGTGAGGGCGCCATCGCATTTTATGCCCGCCGCAGATGATATATCTTTGTCGTCGGTATCGTAATACGCACTGCCTGTTGTTGCCAGTGTAAGCTCACCGCCTCCTATTGTCATATTGCCTCCGGCATTAAAAGCTTTTGCCGCAAGCCCCGAAGTACTGATGTTGATTGTGCCCCCTGTGACGCCGATTGAACCGATGTCGCTTTTTATACCTGCCGCTTTTTGACCTGTGGTAGTGATATTTATAGTGCCTCCACTGATGGCTATAGACGAGTCTATCGATGTATCTGTGTCTTCGTAAGAAGCTACAATGGCATCGTCGTCGCTTTTTATAGTGATATTTCCATCATAAATTTTGATGTAGCCTTCGTCGCAGTCTATACCATCGCTCGAGGCTTTGATGTTGAGCGTACCTCCATCCATTCTGAAATAATCTTTGGCATGGATTCCGTCACTTACTGCGCCTGATATGGTGATATTCCCTCCTTTTATACGGATGTAGTCGTCACTGCTGATTGCGTGCTTGTATCGTCCTATAACAAGTAGGTTTCCATTTCCCTGAAAATTGAGCTGTCCTTCGCTGAAGAAAGCCCCTTTCATGTCTTCGTCGTTGTAGGCTGTGTAAGTGCTGCTGTCTACCAGTCGGTTAGACGTTCCTCCCACTAACATTACGGTCACTTTTTTGCCTGATTGTACGTTCAGTGCAGGGCCGTCTGTGCTTATTATACTGACTCCATTGAGTCCCAACCCGAACTTGTAATCGCTATAAATTTTGAAAGAACCACTCTTTATCGTTCCCGAAAGTACATAGTTGATTTCTGTGGTTGTATTTATAGATGTTACCACCACATTTCCGTTCGATTGGGTTATGCTTACCCCTTCATTTTCGTAAGGGTTTGTAATCGTTACAATGTTGTCGGTATAGGCAATAGTTACGGCATCCACAAAGGTTGTATCCTTTGTGTTGGTGGCGAAGTCTTCATCAATAACGATTTCTTCATCATCATCGTCATTAACAGGATCATTGTCGTCACTACACGCTATTAGAAGCATGCAACATGTTGTAAAAAATAAAATAAAGATTTTTCTAGAATTCATATTATTGGTCTTGTGTGAATTAAGACAATAATATTATAATCTTTACGAAGAAAATACAAGCAAGTTCGACAAACAAGACGATTTGTTCGATGAATATTGCTAAAATGAAGGATGAAATATAGAGTTACTTTTCCGAAACCGCTTCGGATTCGGTTTTGGCTTCCGTCTCCACTTCCGTTTCCGCTTTGTCTTGCATATTCACATATACTTCGTTTTGCAATTGCTGTTGTTTCTCGTACAGTTGCAGTATGTGGTTGCGGAAATTGTTGTCACGTTGAAGCTTGTTGAAAGCTTCTTTTGCTGCCTTTTGTTGCGATTCTTTCTTCGAGTAGCCTGTACCCAATCCGGCTTGCTCGCCGAGTATCACAACGGCAGTTTTGAAAATAGGGGTGTTATTTTCGTCTACAAAGCTGTCGACGAGATCGAAGCTGACCGATATTTTTTGCTTTTGGCTCCATTCTATCAGTCGCGACTTATAGTTTGCCTCCTGCTCGGCTACTGTATCTATATTCAGGTGTTCTTTGATGAGGCGTTCGAGGACAAACTTCTTTGACACCCTATATCCCTGATCTAAATAGATCGCACCTATCAATGCCTCCAGTGCATTGCCATACATGTGTGTATTGGGTGTTGTGTTGCGAGCAGATGTTTTTATTAGCTTGTCGATACCCAGTTCGAGTGCTAATTTGTTTAAAGTTTCACGTTGGACGATCTTCGAACGCATATTGGTAAGGAATCCCTCCTTCTTATATTCAAACTCCTTGAATACAATATCGGCAACAATAGCATCGAGGATGGCATCGCCCAAAAACTCGAGCCGCTCGTTGTTGATCCATTTGCCGTCTTTCAACTTTATAGAAGACGATTTGTGCAAAAGGGCTTGCTCATAGAGCGTTATGTTGTATGGATAGAACCCAAATATTTTGTAAAAAGAAACATAAGGCTCCTTCCCTCTTTTAGGAAGAAGCCTTATTCCACGATATATCTTTCTAAGCACGCGACTTATTTCTTGAACTTCTTTACTATTATACAAGCATTATGTCCTCCAAAACCGAATGTGTTTGAGAGTGCTGCGTTTACAGTCCTTTTCTCAGCCTTATTAAATGTTAGGTTCAGCTTATAATCAATTTCAGTATCTTCGTCTCCTTCGGTGAAATTGATTGTTGGCGGAATTATATCATTCTGTACCGACAGTACGCAGAAGATTGCTTCCAATGCTCCCGCAGCACCTAAAAGGTGACCTGTCATGGATTTTGTAGAACTGATATTCAGGTTATAAGCATGCTCACCAAATACCTCTTTGATTGCTTTGATTTCTGATGGGTCGCCAACCGGAGTTGATGTTCCATGTACGTTTACGTAATCAAGCTCACTTGGGTTCATGTGGGCATCTTCAAGCGCATTTTTCATTACTAGTTTCGCTCCCAGTCCTTCGGGATGTGACGCTGTGAGGTGATAAGCGTCGGCAGACATTCCGCCTCCTACAACTTCAGCATATATTTTTGCTCCACGTGCAAGTGCATGTTCCAATTCTTCGAAAATAAGACATGCCGAACCTTCTCCTATTACAAACCCGTCGCGGCTCTTGCTGAACGGACGAGATGCTGTTTGAGGAGAATCGTTACGTGTAGACAAAGCTGTCATTGCATTAAAACCACCAACACCCGCTGGAGTGATTGCTGCTTCTGCTCCTCCGACTACCATTACATCTGCCTTGCCCAAACGGATTTGGTCGAATGCGATGATAGAACTATGTGTAGATGAAGCACAGGCAGAAACAGTTCCAAAGTTAGGTCCACGAAGACCGTGACGTATAGAAATCAATCCGGCTGCAATATCCGAAATCATCTTAGGGATAAAGAACGGGTTGAACTTAGGTCCCATATCTTCGTGTGTATAGTAGTATGCAACTTCTTCTTCAAAAGTCTTGATACCACCTATACCTGCCGAAAATATAACACCGATTCTGTCACAGTTTTCATTTTCAAAATCAAGTTTTGAATCTTTTATGGCTTCTTCGGACGAACCGATAGCCAGTAATGTATATCTGTCACACTTGCGGATTTCTTTTCTATCCATCAATCCTGACGGATCGAAATCTTTAACTTCGCAAGCAAACTGTGTTTTAAATTTTGACGCATCAAAATGAGTAATAGGTCCAGCCCCACTCATTCCTTTCAAAGCATTCTCCCAAGTAGTTGGGACATCGTTGCCTAACGGAGTTACCGAGCCTAGACCTGTTACTACTACTCTTTTAAATTCCATAAATGACTATTGGAAAAAAGATTATTTTGCATTTGCTTCAATGTAAGAGATAGCATCTCCCACTGTAGCGATTTTTTCAGTCTGATCATCTGGAATAGAAATACCGAATTCTTTTTCAAATTCCATGATTAATTCTACTGTGTCAAGTGAATCTGCTCCCAAGTCATTTGTAAAGCTAGCAGTATCAGTAACTTCAGACTCTTCAACACCTAACTTATCAACAATGATTGCTTTCACTTTTGATGCTACTTCTGACATAATTTTTAGTTTTGATTAATAATAAATTTTTTATTTTTAATTTTGTCGATGCAAAGTAACAGTTTTTTATCTATATGTTACAAATATTTTATGGATAAAATAGTTAAAATTGCACATATTTTTTACTTGTGTGCATAATCGCTAAAAAACACTCATGATTAAAATCGCTATTTTTGCCTCAGGTTCAGGGTCTAATGCCGAGAACATAGCAAACTACTTCGCAGAGAGTAATACTGTTTCCATTCCGCTTATAATATCAAATAAGAAAGATGCTTATGTGCACGAGCGTGCAAAGAAGCTGGGAATACAATCGGTTACCTTCTCCAAAAACGAGTTCGAAACATCTGATAATGTGCTCGATTGCCTGAAAGAGAATAAAATAGACTTTATTGTTCTCGCAGGTTTCTTGCTCAAAGTCCCCGACAATATATTAGAAGCATATCCCGGTAAGATAGTGAATATCCACCCCGCGCTTTTACCCAAATTCGGCGGTAAAGGGATGTATGGCGACAATGTTCATAAGGCTGTGGTAGAAGCCGGAGAAACAGAGTCGGGCATCACGATACATTATGTGAATGAGAATTACGATGAGGGGGCTATTATTTTTCAGGCAAAATGCCCTGTGCTAAAAAGCGATACCTATGAAGATGTCGCAAAAAAAGTGCATACACTTGAGTATACGCACTTTCCTGTTGTTATTTCCAGTGTCTTAGATCAGACCTTCTAATTCGATTGGTTTTCTGTATTGCCTTCAGGCTCGTTTACTTTCACCTCTTCGTTGTTCACCGTTCTGGCTCTTACGATAGTCCGGCGGTCGCCACTAAGTACTGAGGTGTTATCTTTTTTTGTTTTAATATTCTTATCTGCTGCACCTTGCGTCGGTTGCTGAGCAGGATTGTTCGTTTTTTGCTCTGTCGTCGTCGGTTCGGGCTGATATACAGGCGATGTTACAGTCTGTTGATTGTCGTTATATTGCTCTGCCCTGTCTGCCTTTATTCTTCTTACAGAACGTTTAGGTTCTTTTTCCTCTTTTCTGTCTGTTGTTTTCGTGTCCATCGTTGGCGTTATCGGTGACGGATACACGTAATTGTCGGAGCTTTTTTCGGTTGCCCACAGATTGAGCTTGTTGATCGCCTTGTCGGTAACGGTAATCCATACTTCGCCATTCGGATTGCCCGATGCTGTATTCTGTATTATAAAATCACGCTTAATTACATCGTTAGGAGATAGTCGATCTACAACTTCGGACTGTACCCTTGTACCATTGATAAAGTATAAAGGTTTGTTGCCATACTTAACATATTCCTGAGCCAATTCGTCGGCAGATTTTTTCAGCATTTCCTGCTGGATGCTATCCGCTATTATGCGTGCTCTCTTTTCTTTGTCGCGGCTATCTATATTTGCTCTCGATAGGCGATAAGCTAAGCTTGTGTTGCCCGTTTTCAACAGAATCTGGTCTTTTTCTATTTGTCCTATCAGCCTGTCGATATCCATAAGTGCACCTTCCAGCGAGTTATAGTCTGACTTTAGGATAGCTGAAACGGAATCTGCATCCGCTCCCATTTTATTAAACAAAAATTTGTTCTGGGGATCTTTTTCGCCTCTGTTGCTAACGATCAGCGTTGTGTCTTTTGTAGTCACTATATATTTGTTTCCTTTTTTCTGGGCATAAGCTAAAAAAGGAAGGAGTGATGCTATCAAAACGATTATGATATATTTGCTTAAATTCATTTGTTTGTGTTCGCTTTTGAAATTTATATATACGTCAATATTCTTTTACTTAAGTATATAATGCGCAAATATACAAGATTTTTCGTGAATGATAATGGGTCTTACATTTTTTAGTATAAATAAGGTGGCTTTTTAATTTTTTATAAACTTCTTATGCTTGAAACACTGCCTTTATTTTCGTACTTTTGCGTAAAATAAATCAACTATTAAAATATTAATCATGGCAACACCATCATTTAAGTACCAAGAGACGTTTCCATTAGAGAAGGATACCACAGAGTATTATTTACTCTCGAAAGATCATGTTTCTACAGCTAATTTTGAAGGACAAGAGATATTGAAAGTACAACCTGAAGCTCTTACTTTACTGGCACAACATGCTTTTCACGATGTAGAATTCTTATTACGCCCCGAGCATCAAGAGCAAGTGGCAAAGATATTATCTGATCCCGATGCTAGCGACAATGATAAATTTGTAGCGCTTACATTCCTGCGCAATTCCGAGATTTCGGCAAAAGGGGTGCTCCCTTTCTGTCAGGATACAGGAACAGCCATCATTATGGGTAAGAAAGGACAAAATGTATGGACAGGCGGCAACGACGAGGAAGCCTTGTCGAAGGGTGTGTACAATACATTTACCGAAGACAACCTGCGCTATTCGCAAAATGCGCCTCTGGATATGTACAATGAGGTGAATACAGGAACGAACCTGCCTGCACAAATAGACCTGTATGCCGTAAACGGAAATGAATATAAATTCCTTTTTGTAGCTAAGGGTGGTGGTTCTGCAAACAAAACATATCTCTATCAGGAAACAAAAGCATTGCTTACGCCTGAGAAACTAGAGCCGTTCCTGATCGAAAAAATGAAATCGTTGGGTACAGCAGCATGCCCTCCTTACCATATCGCATTTGTTATTGGAGGTACATCAGCCGAAACCAATCTGAAAACCGTTAAGCTGGCTTCTACTAAATATTATGATGGTCTTCCTACTTCGGGTAACGAGGGTGGACGTGCGTTCCGTGATTTGGAAATGGAAGCCAAACTATTGAAGGCTGCTCAGGAGCTTGGGCTTGGAGCGCAATTTGGTGGTAAATTCTTTGCTCACGATATCCGTGTGGTTCGTTTGCCTCGTCACGGTGCATCTTGTCCTGTGGGCATGGGTGTTTCTTGTTCGGCCGACAGAAATATAAAAGGAAAGATCAACAAAGACGGTATATGGCTCGAAAAAATGGAAGATAATCCAACAAGGCTTATTCCGGAAGAATTGCGTAATGCCGGCGAAGCAGGCGGTGTGAAAATAGACCTTAACCGTCCGATGAAAGAAATACTTGAAGAGCTGTCTAAATATCCTGTTTCTACACGTTTGTCACTTACAGGTACAATCATCGTAGGACGTGATATTGCCCATGCTAAACTTCAGGAGCGTATCGATAAGGGCGAGGGGCTTCCTCAATACATCAAAGATCATCCGATCTACTATGCAGGGCCTGCAAAAACGCCTAAAGGATATGCAAGCGGTTCGATGGGACCTACTACAGCGGGACGTATGGACTCGTATGTAGACGCATTCCAAGCTAATGGCGGCAGCATGATAATGATTGCTAAAGGTAACCGTAGCCAGCAGGTAACAGACGCTTGTCACAAGCACGGCGGATTCTACCTGGGAAGTATCGGCGGTCCGGCTGCAATACTTGCTCAGAATAGCATAAAGAGCCTTGAGTGCCTCGAATATCCTGAATTGGGAATGGAAGCGATATGGAAAATAGAAGTAGAAGATTTCCCTGCATTCATCTTGGTAGACGACAAGGGTAACGACTTCTTCAAACAATTGAAACCGATTAACTGCTCTATGAGCTAATATATACTATAAGCAAGCAGTCTATGTGTATGAATAAGCGGATATCATTCATTTGATATCCGCTTATTTTTTTAGGGAAGATGCCACTTTTACATAACTTAATATCTTGTTTTAAGGGCTATCTTGTCCAATTCCTTTATTTCGTCTTGCATGGTGAAAAACACTTTTCCGCCTTTCGATACCACTTGCCATGCTATATCGCTTACAATATCATCGATTACGTCCGGCTGATTCGCCTCTTTTACCAGTTCGAAGTTCCGCTCATCTATCATCTTCACGGGTTGCGAAAATTTGTCATATACGATCAGCATCTCGCCATTTCCATCTATTGCAGCTCGGTAGATTTCCTGCAAATCGGTAAGAACTTTATGCTTGGATATTGCTTCTTTCATTTCTACAATGGCTTCCGACCTGTGTTCATGCATATACTGTTTCATTATCTCCCAGCCGGGTTTGACTACATCGTGCGGCTTCGAGTTGTTGTAGTCTATCGATGTATATCCTATATAGATGTCGGGCTTATCGGCTACCTGCATCAGTTTACTGAAATTGTCTTCGGTAGAAACAACGACACACTCCAGCTCGGTTTCCTGATTCACTTTCACCACTGCTTTATCAACCTGATTGAAGAACTCACGGATAAGGTCGTCTACACGTTTAGCATTGCTTCTCTCTGCCCTGTTGGGTATGTAATACGGCGATCCTTCAAACGGAAATCCATCGCTCTTTACTTCTTCTTCAATTCCGTCTCCTAATGCTTTATATAGCTGTACCCCTCCTTGCGATAATACAAGTATCAGGTACTCTTTGCTGCGGTTGTACGCTTTTATCAACGGGCGCAGATTGAACGTGCTGCGAATGTTTAGCCTATCTTCGGGTACAGTCCACGACGTTCTGATGATTTCCTCCGTATCGTTCGATAAGAATACATGAAGGCTATCGAGATTGTTGTTCTCGTTCACTCTATTTTCTACAGTCGCTATCTTCTCCAGAAGGGGAGCTGCTGTTCTTTTTCCATATTCGGCAACTATTTGCTTTTCTGCTTGCGAAAGCAGGTTTTTCAACAATATTTTATCTTTATCGCTGGCAGGGCGTGTTCTGTGTGTATTAAGAGAGATACTAACACAAGGCCCTGCTGTTACAGTTGCCAGTTTTTTTATCTTTTCTTTTAATGCCATAATATATTTATTTTTTAATCACGCTAGTAATATACGAAAAAAAGCCGTTTTTTCCAATCTGTGAGATTGAGAACCCCTTTGAAATAGCTTCTTTTTCATAAGATTATGTTTTTTTAATCTCTTTTTCTGTCGATGGATAGAGAAAGATCTCTTTCTTAAACCAGTTTAAGATTCTAGTCTGTCGGAATGGCTAATTTTGTATTACTAATTCAAAAAAAGATATCGAAAATGGAAAATAAAAGATTGAATATGTACAAAGCTGCCCCCGAGCTATACAAAGCAATGCTGTCTCTCGAAAATGCTTTGCAACAAACATCTCTGACACCTATCGAAAAGGAGTTGATTAAAATAAACTTCTAACTAAAAAGCGGAATTAGGCAGAGTGTAGCGAATTAGCTGGTAGAGCGTTCGTTACGCTCTGTTTTGCTTTATATGGCTATGGGCTGAAAACCGTATTTCGGCAGAACGGCGCAGGAGATGCGTTACTATCTCGTTACTTGAATAGTCACGTAGGTTTCTTGCTACACGATTCTTATTCAGTGGTTTGCGTAGTTTTGCATACCGTCCGATAACTCAATGATAACTAATTTTGTAACCAGAAAAAACATTGAGTTATGAGGTCAACATTCAAGGTCTTATTTTATGTGAAGAAAGGCAGCGAGAAGCCCAACGGGAACCTGCCTTTGATGTGCCGTATTACTGTGGACGGCGAGGTTAAACAGTTCAGTTGCAAGATGGACATTCCGCCTCAACTGTGGGATGTGAAGAACAACCGTGCAGCGGGCAAAAGCGCACAGGCGCAGAAAATCAATCTCGCTATCGACCGGATACGGGTGGACGTAAACCGCCGCTATCAGGAACTGATGCAGACGGACGGCTATGTTACCGCCACCAAACTGAAAAACGCCTACTTAGGCATCGGAGTAAAGCAGGAAACCTTGCTAAAGCTATTCGAACAGCACAACGCCGAATTTGCGAAAAAAGTGGGGCACAGCCGGGCGCAGGGTACTTTTTCCCGCTACCGTACCGTCTGCAAGCACATCCGGGAGTTTCTTCCGCTTACTTACCACCGGGAGGATATACCGCTCAAAGAGCTGAACCTGACGTTTATCAACGACTTCGAATATTTCCTGCGAGAAAAGAAAAAATGCCGTACCAATACCGTATGGGGATATATGATTGTATTGAAGCATATCATCTCCATTGCCCGGAACACAGGGCTGTTGCCGTTCAATCCCTTTGCCGGATATATCAATAGCCCCGAAAGCATAGACAGGGGCTATCTTACCGAGGAGGAGATACAAACGCTTATAGAGGCTCCGATGAAAAACAAAACCTACGAACTGGTACGTGACCTCTTCATCTTTTCAATTTTCACCGGATTGTCGTATGCGGATGTAAAGAACCTCACCACCGACAACCTGCAAACATTCTTCGATGGCAACCTGTGGATTATTACCCGCAGGCGCAAGACCAACACCGATTCCAATATCCGGCTGTTGGACGTTCCCAAACGGATAATAGAAAAATACAAAGGCTTGTCGGGTGATGACAGGGTATTCCCTATGCCGAGCAATAGTTGCTGCAACGAGAAGCTGAAAAAGATAGGTAAGCAGTGCGGTATCAAGATCCGGCTGACCTATCACATAGCGAGGCATTCCGCGGCGACCACTATTTTGCTGTCGCACGGCGTACCCATCGAAACCGTAAGCCGGATTCTCGGACATACGAATATTAAGACCACGCAGATATACGCCCGGATTACCAACCAGAAGATAAGCCGGGATATGGAAACCCTTTCGCATAAGTTGGAAGGTATGGAGAAGAGTATTTGCGATGCAATCTAAACGTTGCATACTTTGTCCGGCAGGTACACATCGCTCACTGTATAAACTGTGTGCAGTGAGTGATGTCTTGCCGACAGTTGCTATCCGAGTTTACCCGCAGCTACCCCGATGGGCTTTTAGAGAAAAGCCGTAGCTTATTAGGGCATTTTCTTAACGCTCCGTTGCACTTCACTAAAAATGCCCCAATAAGCCAAAGAGGTAAACCCCTCTGGACACTCCTTGCGGTCGGTACGACCGCTACCGCTAAAGCGGTTTACGAGCGGAAAACAAAGATATGTTTCCGCTATCATTCACTCCAAATCAGATTAAGTTATGGGATTTGTCGTATTACATATAGATAAGGCTTCCGGCAACGATGCAGGGATGACCGCCCACATCGAGCGAACCATCGATCCGGCAAATGCCGATAAGGAATGCACCCACCTGAACCGGGAGTTAGTCGAGTTCCCGGAAGGAGTTGATAACCGGACACAGGCTATTCAGCACCGCATTTATAATGCGGGGATAACCCGTAAAATCGGTACGAACCAAGTCCGGGCGTTGCGGATTATGCTATCCGGTACACCGGAGGATATGCAGCGTGTAGAGGCTGCCGGAAAACTCGACCAATGGTGCGAGGATAACCTCGACTGGCTACGCAAAACCTATGGCGCGGATAACGTCGTGTCGGCAGTCCTGCACATGGACGAAAAAACGCCCCATATCCACGCTACCGTCGTTCCCATCGTTACCGGTGAAAGAAGAAAAGCACAGGCAAAGCCCACCGAGCCGGGCAAGAAGCAGTACCGGAAAAAGAACGCTAACGCCCCGCGCTTGTGCGCTGATGATGTAATGTCCCGCCCCAAGCTAAAGGAGTATCAGGACACCTACGCCGAAGCAATGGCAAAATACGGACTACAAAGGGGAATAGACGGCTCGGAAGCCAAGCACACCACCAACCAAGAGTATTACCGCGAGTTATTCGTCCAAAAGGATGAATTGCAGGAATATGTAGAAGTTTTACAGGAACAGAAAACCGAGATAAACGAGAAAATCCGGGACTTATACGACCGAAAGGATGAAGCAAGGGAGAAGTTTCTCAATATGCACGAGTATAACAAACAGAAAGAAAATGAAATATCCGAAACGGAATCCCGGTTGGAGCAACTTAAACAAGACTATGAACCGTATAAGGCGCAGGAAGATATGAATTTGTTTTTCGGCGTATTCCCCAAGCTAAGTGAACACTTGCGGATAGTGCAGTTATGCAAGGGCATCGGGCTGACGATAGAAAGTATTAGAAAGTTATTCAACGGCGAAGCCGTACCCGTTACAGGTAAGCTCCGGTCGCCCGAACATGACCAAGATTTCAGCGTGCAGGATGCCAAATTGCAACTATTCAAGGAGCAGGGTAACCCGGACAAGTTCCGTCTTTCCCTCAACGATCAAAATATCCTCGACTGGTTCAAACAGAAATATAAAGAAATAAAGCAAACCATAAAGCCACATATCAAACCCCCGGCAAAGCCGGAATTAAGTAAACCTAAAGGAATTAAAAGATAATTGGTGCCTGCTAATAAAATAATTGCTAAATTTGTAGACGATAAATATTGCTATGTCTATCAAAAGTTGGCAACAAGCGTTATTGAATCTAAATACAATAGAAATTAAGACCGAATATGCATGAAAACAATTAAATTCTTAGCAATTCTCCTTGCGAGTATTTTGATAAATAGCTGTGCCCCTCTGAAAGTAGCCACAACAGTAAAGAACGGTAAGATTGAAGATTATAAATATATGTTCATTTCTCAAACGAGTAGCTTGACCTCAAGTGCAGGAGGTGTATATGGGGGAAATTATGGCGTATATGGCTCGACTACGAGCAAAAGCGTTAATCCTGGTGATGTTATAGCCGGAATATTGTCGAAAGAAGGGTTTATTATAGTACCTGAATTAAAACCAGAATTAGCTGACGAGACTCTTATCGTAAATTACGGAGAAAGCGGCAGAAGAAATAGAGGTTTAGGATATACGATTGAGGTGACTATACAATTCATCTCGGCAAAATCCCATGCATTGGTCTGTTCCAGCACAGCAGAGGGGCAAGGAGAAACTGAAGCGGATGACATTAGACAAGCAATAACACGCAGTTTATCTACGGTGTTAGCGAAATAAATAACCCGACTATGGCGAAGGTAACCGTAAAGGACACTGATCTGACAATACTCAACATCAACGATGCTGAGTATGTCTGCATTACTGACTTGGCTCGGTATAAGAATGCCGAGCATACAGACGATGTGATTAAGAATTGGATACGCAACAGGAACACCATTGAGCTATTGGGAATATGGGAACTGTTGCACAATCCGAATTTTAAACCCGTCGAATTTGACGGGTTTAAAAAAGAGGCAGGGCTGAATGGGTTTGTGATGACCCCAAAGCGTTGGATAGAAGCTACGAATGCGATAGGCATCGTTTCCAAGTCAGGACGGTATGGCGGCACTTACGCCCACAGGGATATTGCATTGGAATTCGCATCGTGGATTTCCATCGAATTTAAGTTATATCTGCTAAAAGAATTCCAACGCCTTAAGGAAGAGGAGCAGAAGTCGCTCGGATGGTCGGCGAAGCACGAACTGGCGAAGATCAACTATCACATCCATACTGATGCCATCAAACACAATCTAATCCCCGCTGAGCTTACACCCAAACAAACCTCAATCATTTATGCGAATGAGGCGGATGTTTTAAATATCGCATTATTCGGTGTGACGGCAAAGGACTGGCGCGATGCTAATCCCGATCTCAAAGGTAATATTCGTGATTATGCGACTATCAACGAACTGATCTGCCTGTCGAATATGGAAAACCTCAACGCCGTGTTCATCAACGAGGGACTTTCTCAACGGGAAAGGCTGATAAAACTCAATCAGATTGCTATTCAGCAGATGAAGGTGTTGCAAGAGGTTGAGGGACGGAAAATGTTAAAGTGATTTTATTCAAACTCAATGAATATGAAACGATTGACCACATTCATGCTATGTAGCATTTTTTTAATGATTTTAGGTATCCCATCTGTATTTGCAGGCCCGTTTGGCATTGATATGGGAATGAGCCTTGCACAAGTTAAGGCAGTTAGTAAAACTACCCCCAAGCTGATACAGGATAACGTGTATGAAATAACGCCGCCCAAGACGAACGATATGTTTGAAACATATTACGTTCGGATAGATCCCGATTACGGCGTTTACTGGCTGAAGGCCATAGGTAAAGGTTTATACACAAATGGCTATGGAGATAGGCTAAAAACAACATTTGAAAGTCTTGTCGAGAGTATTCGAAAAACTTACGGAGAAGAATTGTACAGAGTTGACGAATTGAAAGAAGGCAGTATCTGGGGTGATTCTGAAAGATTTATGTATGCCTTACAACATGGGGACAGGGATCTATATGCGATGTGGTCGAAATTTGATGAGAACAGTGGTATTTTTATCCTAAATAGTTTAATGAAAGACCCTGAGTATAAAGATCGTGTAGTGGATTATATAGCAAAAAGTGACACAACCGCATTCAAAGCTTTAGTGACAGAGAAAGCACTACAATACAAACAAATGCCGGATGATATAGCATCTATTTATGTAGGTGCGAAGGCTGAATCTACTACAAAAGGATATGTGATTTTGGAATATAGTTTTTCAAATGAAGCCGATGTAAAAGCCAAGACAGACTCGGTTTTTTAAACCAAGAATAAGCTATTATGGGGGGCGTTGACGAAGGCTATATCAGAGAGGAAGAGTGCATTTACAAAGATGAGCGCTATTCGGCTCGTGATAACGGAGCAGTGTGGCGGCATCCTCGCGATGGAAAGAAACCACGCCCAACCGATTGCCAATGGACGTTCGGTAAGCCGAATGACAAAAACGGATACATGGAAATCGGCTCAGCGCGTGTCCATATAATTGTGGCAACTGCGTTTCACGGGATGCGAGATACGAAAATTTACGTTGTTGACCATATTGATACCAATCGGCGAAATAATCGAATGGAGAATCTGCGTTGGCTGACAAGACTTGAGAATGTGTTGCTGAACCCAATTTCAAGAAAAAAGATAGAATATATCTGCGGTTGCAGTGCGGAGGAGTTTCTCAAAAACCCAGAAAAATATAGAGACATGATTCTCCCTGACACTGGTTTTGGGTGGATGCGAACTGTGACTACAGAAGAGGGCGCACAATGCTTGGAAAATATGTTGGCATGGGCGGCAAGCGATAAACAGCCATCAGGTGGCACTTTGGGCGAATGGATTTATCAACCGTCGCCCACGCAATATCATCCCATCAATGTTATACCGGAAGGCCCGGATTACGAGATGTCTTTAACGCCCGGCTCAGCACAACGTAATTGGAGGACTCCGTCTGAATTTCCCTGCACTCCGCAGAAACTTGGCGACAATCCACTTGCAGACTATGCCGCGAATCTGAAAGTCGGTGCAATATTCTCCCGCAATCAATATGGAGCATCGTTGGTTATGGATAGCGGGTTTTCCGAAGATCGTCAGGCTCTTTATGTGATGACCGAATCTTCCGAAGGCGAAGCCGCTGTGAAGCGTTATGCGCTTGGGGAAATAACATTTGAGGATGGATTATTCATTCACACAGGGCGTACATTTTTCACAAAAGAAGGAGCAGAAAAGCAGCTTACCATTGCGCAAGGATTGGAATGGACTGGTGGTGATTCCATTGATGATTATTGCTGATTTTCTCACTGCCCGTTGCTCGTAAAAGATCGTAATCATTTATTTATCTGTACACAAAGGTACATTCCGGGAATAAAACGTCAACACCAAGCCCTACGGGTTTTGGGAAATTTCTTCCTTTTTCGTTCCTCAAAAGAGTAAATTTCCCAAAAGTATTGCCTTATTTATTACCTACATGAGAGAGATGTTTAACAGATAAAAAAAGGGGAAAATATATCTGAGGTTCCAAAGAAATTGGCTATCTTTACACCCAAGTTATTTGACAGTATAGCACCGCAAAACGCTGAAATACGCACGGTTACTAACTCGTTACTTCTGAATCTCAAAACTCTGCTAAAAGTTTATTCTTCAATCGGTTAAATCAAACCGATGAAAATCTAAAATAAGAGCTTCGCAAATCAATGGTTGTACCTTTTGCCTGAACATGCATACCCGTGATGCTCGTAAAATCGGGGAAACTGAACAACGTATCTATTTGTTGAACGCATGGCATGAAGCAGGTAACTTATATTCTGAAAGCGAGAAGGCAATACTTCGCCTCACAGAAGAGGTTACCCTTATCAGCAAAGGCGGTGTTTCGGCTGAAACATATCAACAAGCAGAAAAGATATTGGGAGTATCTAAACTCGCTGAGGTAATAATGGCTGCGGTGGTTATCAATGGCTGGAACAGGATTGCCATATCCACAGAATTACCGATAGACTAATCGCTTAAATAAACAATAGGGATAATCGGTAAAGATTATCCCTATTTATTATATACAAACTTCAATATTTTAGATCAAGCTGCTATGCAGTCTTTATCGGAATCCTCATCCGATAGAATGAGCGCCAAACAAATACCAAGCCCAGAATTAAGAATGGTATAGCGATAAATATAGAATAATCGCTGTCAGGATTGGAGCGCATTTCTATACAGATTTCTGTTGCCAACAATCCGAATAGGGTAGAGAACTTGATGATAGGGTTCAACGATACGGACGAAGTATCTTTAAATGGGTCGCCCACTGTATCTCCTATTACTGCCGCTTCGTGCAGAGGGGTATTCTTTTCTTTCAGGTCTACTTCTACTACTTTCTTAGCATTGTCCCAGCTACCTCCCGCATTAGCCATGTAGATGGCTTGGAACAATCCGAATACGGCGATAGACACAAGGTAAGCCACAAAGAAGTTAGGGTCGAGGAATGCAAATGCCAATGTGAGCGAAATAAGGGCGATAAATATGTTCCACATCCCTTTTTGTGCATATTGGGTACAAATTTTCACCACGGCGATAGAATCTTCGATGTCTGCTTCTTTTTTGGTGATGTCGAATGTGCGTTTGATGAATTCTACAGCACGATAAGCTCCTGTGGTAACGGCTTGCATAGAAGAACCACTAAACCAGAAGATAACCGCACCACCACAGATCAGCCCGAGGAGTACCGGCGCATCGGTTAGAGACAGTTTCAGCAGCCCTACTTTTTCGATCAGCAAGATGTTGGAGAATATCATCGT
>POVV01000657.1_pt1 | contig 19743 bp, 17 predicted proteins | sample 1560271 | NCBI WGS metagenome assembly POVV01 (sample SAMN08337232, study PRJNA429181) | Bioreactor metagenome, whole genome shotgun sequencing project. | biome: cows' rumen and soil; feature: anaerobic; isolation source: anaerobic chemostat enrichment culture, galacturonate as sole carbon... | reverse complement strand
ACTAAAAAGGAGAGTGGCTATTGTGGCAAAAAAATATATTCTCGCACTTGATCAAGGGACAACAAGCTCCAGAGCGATTATTTTTGATGAAACCTCCAGCATCGTTGCTGTTGCGCAAAAAGAATTCACCCAGATCTATCCGAAGCCGGGCTGGGTCGAACATAATGCTGAAGAAATCTGGAGTACGCAGATCGGCGTAGCCGCTGAAGTTATAGCAAAGACAGGCATCGACGTCAAAGAAATTGCGGCCATCGGCATCACTAATCAGCGCGAAACGACAGTCGTCTGGGATAAAGCGACCGGAAAGCCCATCTATAACGCGATTGTCTGGCAATCCCGTCAGACAATGGATATTTGCAACGATTTGAAAGCGAAAGGGTTGGAAGGTGTCTTCAGACAGAAAACCGGGTTGGTGGTTGACGCGTATTTCTCAGGCACCAAGGTGAAATGGATTCTTGATCATGTCGAAGGCTCCCGGGAACGCGCAGCGAAGGGTGAAGTACTGTTTGGAACAATCGACACCTGGTTAATCTGGAAATTGACTGGCGGCAAGGTGCACGTGACAGATTATTCAAATGCGTCACGTACGCTGATGTATAATATCCACGAACTGAAATGGGATTCCGAATTGCTCGCCGCGCTCGACGTGCCGGCAGCTATGCTGCCAACCGTTCGCCCTTCCAGCGAAAAATACGGTGAAACCGATCCGGCTGTTTTCCTGGGAGGATCGGTGCCTATTGCCGGAGCGGCCGGCGACCAGCAAGCTGCCCTGTTTGGGCAAACCTGCTTCCAGCCCGGCATGGCGAAAAATACCTATGGAACTGGCTGCTTTATGCTGATGAATACCGGCGAAAAAGTATATGAGTCGAAAAATGGGCTTCTGACTACGATCGCCTGGGGCATTGATGGAAAAGTAGACTATGCTCTGGAAGGCAGTATCTTTATCGCCGGTGCTGCAGTGCAATGGCTGCGTGATGGATTAAAACTCATTGAAACGGCGCCGGATTCTGAATATTATGCCAGAAAAGTAAGCGATACAGAAGGCGTCTATGTCGTTCCCGCTTTTGCTGGTCTAGGTGCTCCGTACTGGGATATGAAAGCCCGCGGAGCCATTCTCGGCTTAACCCGCGGCACGTCAAAAGCCCACATCGTCCGGGCGACGCTGGAATCGATGTGTTATCAGACGAAAGACGTATTAAGCGCAATGGAAGCTGATTCTGAGATCGAATTGCAGGCATTGAAAGTTGATGGTGGAGCAGTTGTCAATAATGTGCTCATGCAATTCCAGGCTGATATACTCGGCGTGCCGGTTGACCGTCCTCAAGTTACCGAAACGACAGCTCTTGGCGCCGCATATTTAGCCGGTCTCGCAGTAGGCGTTTGGGAAACTAAAGAAGACTTAATCAAGAATTGGCAGCTTAATGCAAGATTTGAAGCTTCAATGGATGCTGCACAACGCGAAAAGCTTTACAAAGGATGGCAAAAAGCCGTCAAACGCGCAATGGATTGGGAAGATTAAAACCACATATAAAGGGACATAGAGAATGAGAGAAGGTCCTCGATCACTGGGTGCAGTGCCAGCGAGGACCTTCTCTTTTCGTTATGAGACAAGCGCAAAGGATGTGAAGGGATGTCAACAGAAAGCACAGATGTTGTCATCATCGGTGGTGGCATCGTTGGCGCAGCAATTGCGAGAGAATTGTCGCGTTATCAGTTGTCGGTTATTTTGCTGGAAGCGGAAACAGACGTAGCCATGGGAACCTCTAAAGCAAACAGTGCTATTCTGCATGCTGGTTTTGACGCTAAGCCGGGGACCTGGAAGGGCAAACTGAACGTGAGGGGCAATCAGCTGTATCATCAACTGTGGCAAGACCTGAGCCTTGATGTAGATTGGATCGGATCGCTGGTTGTGGCCAAAGATGATAAGGAGCAGGCCGTCATTGAAGAATTGCTGCTTCGCGGCAAAGAAAACGGCGTACCTAATCTTGAGATATTGCCGGCTGATCAATTACTGCAACGCGAGCCAAACTTGGCGTCTGATGTTACCGGCGCGCTGTGGGCGCCAACCGCCGGTGTTGTTTGCCCCTTTGGCGCGGTTCTCGGCTTTATGGAGAATGCGATCCGCAACGGGGTTACACTGCTGCGCGAATGTCCGGCTCAAGGCATTCTGATCAACAACGGACGGGTTTCCGGCGTTGCTACCCCTCAAGGAACAATTCGCACGCAATTTATTGTTAATGCCGCCGGCATTTACGCAGATGTCGTTGCGCGCATGGTGGGGGATACCAGTTTTACGATTAATCCACGCAAGGGTGAATATATTCTATTTGATAAAACCGTTCGGAATTTGGTCAATACAGTGATTTTCCCGGCCCCGTCTACAGTGTCCAAAGGCATTTTGGTTTCGCCGACAGTTCATGGCAATTTGTTTATTGGACCAGACGCTGAGGACGTTACTGATAAAGATGATGTCTCAACCACCGCCGCAGGCATGGAACGAGTGATTAACGGCGCTCGCCGGATGGTTCCCCTTCTGCCGCTAGCTGCGGCAATTACCGAATTCTCCGGATTGAGGGCGGCCAGCGGCGATGGAGACTTTATCCTGCGCGAATCGGAAGCCGCCAGAGGCTTAATTCATGCAGCCGGTATTCAGTCTCCGGGATTTACTGCGGCGCCGGCGATTGCAGAAGTGATTGCAGATCGTTTGCGTGAGGCCGGACTGGAGCTTATTGAAAAAACGACGTTCAATCCGATTAATTCACCGCGACGGTTTTTCCGGGAAATGAGCTGGCAGGAGCGAGCGGAACTTGTTGCACACGACCCGCTCTACGGACGAGTGATTTGTCGGTGTGAGACAGTGACAGAAGGCGAGATCGTCGCTGCTATTCATTCACCCTGCGGAGCGACAACTATCGACGGCGTCAAACGACGCATCCGGGCTGGCGCCGGACGCTGCCAGGGCGGTTTTTGCGGCCCCAGAGTCACCGCGATTCTTTCCCGGGAACTGGGTATTCCCATCACTGCAGTCCGCAAAGATGGCAACCATTCATTCCTGTTTTTTGACAAGCTGCCAGGGGTCTGCGAGGTGTCGGTATGAATAATTTGGCATTCGATGTAGCCATAATCGGCGGTGGCCCTGCCGGTTTAGCGGCGGCTTTGGGCGCCCGGGCCGCAGGAGCCAAAGCGGTGTTGATTATTGAGCGGGACCGTGAGCTTGGAGGCATACTGCAGCAGTGCATTCACAATGGGTTTGGTCTGCACCGTTTTCATGAGGAACTCACCGGTCCGGCCTACTCCGGACGTTTCATTCGCCAAGTTAAGGCGGACGCCGGCATTACTGTTTGGGATGATACACTGGTCTTAGAGGTGCAAAGTGATAAAACCATATGGACCGTCAATCCAAAACAAGGACTCATCCGCATAACCGCCAAAGCAGTCGTTTTCGCGATGGGCTGCCGCGAAAGAACCAGAGGCGCGATTCGTATTCCCGGTACCCGTCCGGCCGGTATATTTACCGCCGGGGCGGCACAGCGAATGGTCAATATGGAAGGATATATTACCGGTAAAGATATTGTTGTATTGGGGTCAGGCGACATTGGGCTTATTATGGCAAGACGGATGACGCTTGAGGGCGCAAACGTAAAGGGAGTTATTGAATTGTTGCCATACTCGAATGGGCTGACTCGCAATGTGGTCCAATGTTTGGAGGACTTTGACATTCCGCTGTATCTGTCTCACACGGTTAGCTGCATCCACGGCCGGGACACGATTACCGGGGTAACCGTGGCGGCTGTCGACCAAAACCGTAACATCATTCCGGGAACTGCGTTTGATCTCGATTGTGATTGTCTCTTGCTATCAGTCGGCCTTATTCCTGAAAATGAATTATCCCGCAGCATTGTTGAGTTAGACGGTCTAACAAGCGGACCGATAGTGAACCAATATCGGCAGACCAGCTATGACGGCTTCTTTGCTGCCGGCAATGTAGTCCATGTTCATGACCTGGTCGATTTTGTATCAGAAGAAGGTGATATTGCCGGAAAGTCTGCCGCTCTTTACGCGCTGGGCCGTCTGCCGGCTGCGGCAAAGGTTGTTGACGTGAGAGCAGGTCAAGGGATTCGGGCGGTAGTGCCGCAGCGGATCAGCTGTCCGCCGGCTTCACTGGGAAAAGTTAGATTGTTTATGCGTGCACAGGAGCCGGCAGTTAAGGTGAGACTAAAAATTGCCGCCGGCAAAGTCGTTATTATCGAACGACAGTTGCCGATTGTACGGCCAGGAGAAATGATTGTTGTCGATGTTCCGCTTGATACGCTGCCTGCTCATGCCCAGGAAATCAGCGTTACGCTACAGGCAGTGCAGGGAGGTGGGCTGAGTGACTAATCAGGAGCAGAACGTCATTAGGCGGGTAACCTGTATCATCTGTCCGATGAGTTGCGTCGGTGAGGTTGAGCTTGCCGACAAAAAGATTGTGCGCATGGCTGGGTTCAAATGTAAGCGGGGACGGGAATACGCTGCAAACGAAGTGACGGCACCCAAGCGGGTTTTGACCACGACTGTTCGGATCACTGGCGGATTCCTCCCGCTGCTGCCGGTCGTTTCGAAAGCCCCATTGCCTAAGGAACGAATCGTTGAATGCGCCCGTTGGCTAGCGAATAGTACTGTTAAGGCGCCTGTGAGAGAAGGCGAGGCTGTGTGTAAAAATATTCTAGGGTTGGGGATTGATATAGTAGCGAGTCGGGATATAGAAGCATAGCTGCTTAAAATCCGACTGAGTTAGGAGCAGTCGCTGGCAGGCTGCGCCTGCTCCTATCGTCAGACAACCCCGGTGGGCTGTTGCCAAAACCAAGCAAGAGTCTCGATTTTTGCTGTTGAATTTTTCAGATTGTGTGTTATACTACTGATGGGACAGAAAATGTTCCGGTGGGACTTTAAAAATCCCAGCAGGGGAGACGTGCTTACATATGGAAAATATAGTACGACTACACCGCAAAATCGCTCCGGAGCTTATCGCAACAGTCGAAGAGCGCTATCAGATCCTGCGGCAGATTCTGTACTCACAGCCTGTGGGCCGCCGGGCGCTTGCCGCGCTGCTGGCATCAGGCGAACGGGTAGTGCGGGCGCAGGTTGACTTCCTGAAAGCCGCAGGGTTAGTAGAGTTTTCTCCGATGGGCATGACAATTACACAAGACGGGAAGGATATCTTGGCGGAATTGGCTGAGTATATCCGCATCTTGCATGACTTGACCAGCTTAGAGCAAGAACTCTCGTCTGTACTCAAGCTGGGTCAGACTATTGTCATCCCCGGTGACAGCGATACCGACAGTGCGGTCCGGAAGGAATTGGGGCGGGTGGCTGCAGGCGTATTGACCCGGCTACTGAAAGAGCCATCGACTGTAGCTGTCAGCGGCGGTTCCACAATGGCCCGCATGGCGGCTTCGGTTACAGAGGCTGCGCCGCACACTCTGGTCGTGCCTGCCCGTGGGGCACTTGGCGAACAAGTGGAATATCAGGCGAATACGATCGCAGCCGTATTGGCCGGTAAGCTTGGCGGTAAATACCGTCTGCTGCATATTCCTGATGCGGTGAGTGATCAGGCATTAACTGCGCTGTTGAATAGTGACGCCAATATTCGTTCTGTGGCTGAAGTCGTGGGTCGTGCCGATATTCTCGTCTATGGGGTGGGGCAAGCGGAAGATATGGCGATCCGGCGCGGGTTAAGCCCAGAGGTGATTGCTAAAGTTCTGCAGCGCGGCGCTGTCGGCGAAGCGTTGGGCGATTATTGCACGTTAACCGGCGAAATTGTGCATTCAACCGCCAGTGTTGGACTGCGGCTTACCGATCTGATTGGCATCGGCCAGCGGATCATGATCGCTGGCGGGGTAAACAAAGCGGCGGCGATTGTCGCCGTGGCAAACGCCAGCGGCGGCGGAATCCTCGTGACTGACGAGACTGCTGCCAGGAGCATTCAAATGATAATCCATCATCAAATAAAATGAAATGCAGGGGGAATTATTATGCCGACAAAAGTAGGAATTAACGGTTTTGGGCGGATTGGCCGCAATGTTTTCCGGGCCGCACTGGATAATCCATCGGTTGAGATTGTTGCAGTAAACGATTTGACTGATGCGGAGACTCTGGCGCATTTATTAAAATATGATTCGATTCATGGTACTCTCGATGCAGAGGTGCGGGTAGAGGGCGATCAGATTATTATCAATGGAAAAGCAATTAAGGTATTGGCTGAGCGCGATCCGGCTAGCCTGCCGTGGTCAGCACTGGGAGTAGAAGTTGTCGTGGAATCGACCGGACGCTTCACCGATGGCGACAAGGCTGCCGCTCACATCAAAGCCGGCGCTAAAAAAGTGATCATTTCCGCACCCGCCAAGGGCGAGGATATCACGATTGTGCTTGGCGTCAATGAAAAGAGCTATGATCCGGCAAACCATCACGTCATTTCCAATGCATCCTGCACGACGAACTGCCTGGCTCCGTTTGCCAAGGTTCTGCATGAAGCCTTTGGCATCAAGCATGGCCTGATGACGACTGTTCACTCATATACCAATGACCAGCAGATTCTTGATCTGCCGCATAAAGACCTGCGCCGGGCTCGTGCCGCCGGTATGTCGATTATTCCGACAACTACCGGTGCGGCTAAAGCGGTCGCGCTTGTGCTGCCGGAGCTCAAAGGCAAGCTCAATGGATTTGCCATGCGCGTGCCTACCCCTAACGTTTCTATCGTCGATCTTGCGGTTGAGCTGGAGAAACCGGCCACTGTTGAAGAAATCAATGCGGCGTTGAAAGCCGCCGCCGAAGGCGAGCTGAAGGGAATACTGGCTTATACTGATGAGCCGCTGGTTTCGCGTGATTTTAACGGTAATCCGCATTCCTCCATTGTCGACGGATTATCTACCATGGTGATCGATCAGTCAATGGCTAAGGTTGTTTCCTGGTATGACAATGAATGGGGCTATTCCAACCGGGTAGTTGATTTGATTGGTTATATTGCAGGCAAAGGACTGTAAGAGGCTGGGAGGAAAGCGGATGGATAAGAAAACCTTAAAGGATATCCAAGTCGATGGCAAACGGGTGTTTATCCGTGTGGATTACAATGTGCCGATGGATAAAGACGGCAATATTACGGATGACACACGGATTCGTGCCACACTGCCCACACTGGAGTATTTGTTGAAAAACAATGCGGCTGTGATTATTGCCAGCCATCTCGGACGCCCCAAGGGAAAGGCGGTTCCGGCGTTTTCCCTGCAGGCTCTTGTGCCAAAGCTTTCTGAACTGCTGGGACGCAAAGTCCGGTTTATTGCTGATTGTGTTGGCTCATCTGCTGAAGAAGCCGCCAAGGCGCTGCAGCCGGGAGAGGTCCTGTTGCTGGAGAATCTTCGCTTTCACAATGCAGAAGAAGCGAATGATCCCGAGTTTGCCAGGCGATTAGCCGGACTGGCTGATTTGATGGTTAACGATGCTTTTGGCGTTTCCCATCGGGCGCATGCGTCTGTTGAAGGCATCACTCGCTATATTCCGGCTGTGGCAGGCTTCCTGATGGAAAAAGAGCTGGTGTTTTTAAGCGGTGCTGTGACTAAGCCGGTTCGTCCGTTTGCCGCGATTATCGGCGGCGCTAAAGTCTCAGACAAAATTGGCGTCATTGAAAATCTGCTGGATAAAGTAGATACGTTGATTATCGGTGGCGGCATGGCCAACACCTTTCTGGCGGCTCAGGGGTATAATCTGGGCAAGTCCCTGGTTGAAGCGGATAAGCTTGAACTGGCGCAAGACTTGCTGCAAAAGGCGAAGATGCGCCAGGTTAATTTCTTGCTGCCCAGCGATGTGGTAGCAGCCGACCGGTTTGCCGCTGATGCCCAAAAGCGGACTGTGGCTATTGCCGATTTCCCGGCTGACTGGATGGCGCTTGATATTGGTCCGTCCACGTGTCAGGCTTTTGCCGCGGCTTTGGCTCATGCCAAGACCATTGTTTGGAATGGTCCTATGGGAGTGTTTGAATTTGACGCTTTTGCCAAAGGGACGGAAGCGGTAGCTCAGGCGGTGGCTAATGCTGATGCCACCAGTATCGTCGGTGGCGGTGATTCGATTGCCGCGCTGGAAAAGGCAAAGCTGGCCTCGCAAATTACCCATATTTCTACCGGTGGCGGTGCTTCGCTTGAACTGCTTGAAGGCAAAATTCTGCCAGGTGTAGCGGCACTAGCTGATAAAAATTAACCTTAAGGAGAGTGGCTTCATGCGTAAGCCGATCATTGCGGGAAACTGGAAAATGCATAAAACGGCGACAGCTTCTGAGGCCTTTGCTCGTGACCTTTGCAGTCATATCACAGGGACTCCTGCTGTTGAAGCCGTGATATGCCCTAACTATACGGCTTTGCTGCCGGTGGGGAGCGTCATCAAGGACAGCTCCATTAAGCTGGGAGCGCAAAACCTGCACTGGGAAGAACAGGGAGCTTTTACCGGAGAGGTTTCTCCGGTTATGTTGCGGGATGTGGGCTGTGACTATGTCATCATCGGCCATTCGGAACGGCGGCAGTATTTTGCTGAGACGGATGAAACGGTAAATAAAAAAATCAAGGCAGCACTGGGATTCCGGCTGATTCCGATTGTTTGTGTTGGGGAAACGCTGGAACAGCGGGAGGCCAATCAGACACAAGCTGTTGTTGGCGCTCAGATCCGCGGCGGGCTGGCAGGACTTTCCGCAGAGGCGGTTGCGGGTATCGTCATTGCCTATGAACCGATTTGGGCGATTGGCACAGGGCGCACGGCTTCGGCCGCTGATGCGCAGGCTGTATGCCGCTTTATCCGCGACACTGTCGCTGAACTGGCTGGTCAAAACAGTGCCGATCAGGTGCGGATACAATACGGCGGCAGTGTCAAGGCTGACAATATTGATGAACTGATGGCACAGCCGGATATTGACGGTGCGCTCGTTGGCGGCGCCAGCCTTGATGCAAAGATTTTTGCCCGTATTGTCGGTTATCAATAGGAGGACGCGGTTGTGAGCAGATTGAAATCACCTATTGCCTTAATTATTCTGGATGGCTGGGGTATTGGCGCGCCTGATGATCCTAACAATGCTGTAGCGCGTGCGCGTACGCCGCATATGACCCTGTATCAGGAGCTTTATCCTGCCGCGACTTTGACTTGCTCCGGAGAAGCCGTTGGTCTGCCGGACGGGCAGATGGGGAATTCGGAGGTCGGTCACCTGAACATTGGCGCCGGGCGGGTTGTATATCAGGAGCTTACCCGTATTTCCAAAGCGATCCGGGATGGCGATTTCTTCAACAATCCCGTGCTTTGCGAAGCGGTTGATAAGGCAAAAGCGGCCGGTGGCTCGCTGCATTTGATGGGGCTGTTGTCAGATGGTGGAGTTCACAGCCATATTAAGCATGTTTTTGCTTTACTTGAACTGGCCAAACGGCGCGGTCTTGACCGCGTTTTCGTTCATGCTTTTCTCGATGGACGTGACGTGCCGCCTAGCAGTGCGTTACAGTATATCAAAGAGCTGGAAGAAGAAATGGCCAGACTGGGCATTGGCCGGATCGCCAGCATCGCCGGCCGCTATTATGCTATGGACCGTGATAAACGCTGGGAGCGGGTGGAGAAGGCTTATAATGCGCTGGTGTGCCGGGAAGGCGAGAAAGCGGTGTCTGCCGCTGAAGCGGTACAGATGGCCTATCAACGCGGTGAAACAGACGAGTTTGTTTTGCCTACGGTTATCACCGGCAGTGACTCCGCCGGAGTTGCCAATGGCGACAGCATCATCTTTTTCAATTTCCGTCCCGACCGGGCCAGGCAATTGACACGAGCCTTTGTTGACGAGGAGTTTGCCGGCTTTTCCCGTTGCGGTGGACGGCTGAACCTGCACTTTGCCAGCTTGACCCAATATGACGAAACAATTTCTGTGCCGGTGGCTTATGAGCCGCAGATATTACGCAAAACCTTGGGCGAGGTCATTAGTGCTGCCGGTCTGAGGCAGCTGCGGATTGCTGAAACCGAAAAATATGCTCATGTTACTTATTTCTTCAATGGCGGCGATGAAATCGCCAATCCGGGAGAAGACCGGCTCTTGATTCCCTCGCCCAAAGTGGCTACCTATGATCTGCAGCCCCAGATGAGTGCGCCTGAAGTAACAGAGCGTTTGATTACCGAGATTAAATCCGGTAAATATGATCTGATCATTCTCAACTTTGCCAATGGTGATATGGTTGGTCATACCGGCAAGCTGGAGGCGGCTATGACGGCAATTGCCACTGTAGACCGCTGTCTCGGCCGGATTGTTGAAACCCTGCGAGAGCAAGGCGGTATGGCAATCATTACTGCTGATCATGGCAATGCGGAGTTGATGACTGATCCGCAAACCGGTGAGCCCCACACTGCACATACTGTTAATAAGGTTCCTATCGTCTTAGTGTCTGAGAAATATCGCGGCAGCCATTTGCATTCAGGCTCTCTGGCCGATATTGCGCCAACCATCCTGGCGCTGGCCGGTATTGAACAACCAGCGGAGATGACAGGAAGAAGCCTGCTGGATATAGCGACAGATGAATAGCTCTTTACAGGGACAGGTGAGAGGAAGCTCCACCTGAAGCATATTGCAGATAATACATGAGGAGGCTGAATAAATGTCTACAATCATTGACATCATGGCTCGCGAAATTATGGATTCACGCGGTAATCCCACAGTTGAAGTCGATGTTACCCTGGATGACGGTACCTTAGGCCGTGCTGCTGTTCCCTCCGGGGCGTCAACAGGCATGTACGAAGCTGTTGAGCTGCGGGATGGCGATCAAGGCCGTTATCTCGGCAAAGGGGTACTGACCGCTGTAGAGAATGTCAACGAGACGATTGCATCCGAGATCATTGGTATGGATGCGTTGGATCAAGTGGGTGTTGACCAGGCGATGATTGAGCTTGACGGCACTCCGAATAAGGGAAATTTGGGAGCGAACGCCATTCTTGGCGTGTCGATGGCGGTCGCCAAAGCGGCTGCTGCGTCACTAGGTATGCCACTTTATCAATATCTTGGCGGTTTTAATGCCAAACAATTGCCTGTGCCGATGATGAATATCCTTAATGGCGGCGCACATGCCGACAATAATGTCGATATCCAGGAATTTATGATTATGCCGGTCGGCGCCGAATCCTTTGCTCATGCATTACGAATGAATGCGGAAATCTATCATACCCTGAAGAAAGTGCTGAAAGGACGTGGCTTATCAACCGCCATTGGCGACGAAGGCGGCTTTGCTCCGAACCTGGCATCAAACGAAGAGGCGATCCAGGTGATTCTTGCGGCTGTTACGGAAGCAGGCTATCAACCAGGCAAAGATATTGTGCTGGCTATCGATGCGGCCGCATCCGAATTTTATAAAGACGGCGCATACCGTCTCGCCGGTGAGGGCCTAGTCAAGACTTCAGAAGAAATGGTGGAATACTGGGCTCAACTGGCCGAAAAATATCCGATCCTCTCGCTGGAAGACGGTTTGGCGGAAGACGACTGGGCAGGCTGGGCGTTACTCACCGAGCGGCTGGGCGGAAAAATTCAACTGGTCGGTGATGATCTGTTTGTTACCAATACTGAGCGCTTGGGGCAAGGAATTGCCAAGAATGTCGGCAATTCGATTTTAGTCAAGGTCAATCAGATTGGCACCTTGACAGAATCATTCGATGCCATTGAAATGGCCAAACGCGCCGGGTACACCTGCGTGATTTCCCATCGTTCAGGTGAAACTGAAGACTCGATGATTGCTGATATTGCTGTGGCGGTAAATGCCGGTCAAATCAAAACCGGCGCGCCTGCCCGCAGCGACCGGGTCGCTAAATACAACCAATTGCTGCGAATTGAGGAAGAATTGGCCGATTTGGCGCAGTATAAAGGAATGCAGGTATTTTATAATCTGAAAAAATAATTGCAGAATATCGGTTGTTTAGGAGTTTACTCAGCCGGGGAAAGTAAGGATACCGCGCTTTTCCCGGCTAAAAGCTGTTTGCTCGATACCATTTAGAGGTGCAAACTGATTCCGATTCTACTTTAAATGTGGCATTAAATAATCGGTGATGAGAAATTCATTGTAAATATTCTGTATTTTAGAGATATCTTTACACACGATTACGCTTTATGCTATACTAATTCTGATATATAGTTAAAAAAGTAACTAATATATATGAAAATTACTTTACGCATAGGATAGCCTCTATCTGCCTACCCATGTTTTTCAGCAAAACGTTGCGAACCGGTTTGTTCTTTGTTACAATGGTGTGGTACAAGTTTCGATGGGGGTGTAATAATAGGTGGTTACTGCGTTAATGATTCTGGAAGCGATTATTTGTATCGCTTTGATTGCCACAGTTGTTCTCCAGTCCAGCAAAAGCGCCGGCATGTCAGGAGCAATTGCGGGTGGAGCCGAGACCCTGTTTGGCGGCAAGAAAAAAGGCCTTGATGAACTGCTTGCCAAAGCAACAATGATTCTAGGCATTTTGTTTGGTCTGGTGACAATGGCCCTGGTTACATTGCAATAGATGGACATTCGTGGCGGCGGTAATCCATAAGTAAATAGCGTGCACCACGATAGGCGGCAAATTTGCCGCCTAAAGTTTATCCTTCGTGCAGCCTGTAAGCCTCTGCCCTTTTAGGGCGGGATAGCAGGTTGTAGCTCGAAGCACTTAAAGGGAGCCTTCGACTTAGCAAAATTACAAATTTCGAGTCTCAGTCTAAGTGCGACTAAAATTCAGATAGAGCTAACCCTCCACCTGAATCAAGTCTTGCTTTATCTATGTTTCCTATGGAGGTGGTTCCCGGAGGATTCGGCGAATCGACAGGATTTAATGTAAATAAGTTTATTTTCAGGAGGGAATAATTTTGGACATGTCATTCATTTTGTCCACGGTAGCTGGAGCTGTTGCGCTTGTATTCGCTTACATACTGGCAAGCGGTATTGCTAAGGAAAGTCCGGGAAATGAAAGAATGCGTGAGATTGCCGGACATATTCATGAAGGCGCTATGGCGTTTCTGTATAGGGAATATCGCTATTTATCCGTTTTTGTTGTTATCGTATTTGCTATTCTCGCATTTTTTATCAATTGGCAAACTGCGGTTTGCTTTATTGGCGGAGCCTTGTGTTCGGTGTTAGCCGGCTATATTGGCATGCAGGTGGCAACTAAAGCTAATGTCAGAACAACCGAAGCGGCCCGTACCAGTATGAGCAAGGCATTGAATATCGCCTTCTCCGGCGGTTCAGTCATGGGTATGAGCGTTGCCGGTCTGGGTGTGCTGGGGTTAGGCACATTTTATGTCCTTTTTAATCAAAATATTGACTATGTGACTGGCTTTGGCCTGGGCGCAAGCTCGATCGCCTTATTTGCGCGTGTTGGCGGCGGCATCTATACCAAAGCAGCCGATGTTGGCGCTGACCTTGTCGGTAAAGTAGAAGCAGGCATCCCCGAAGATGATCCCCGCAATCCGGCGGTTATTGCCGATAACGTCGGTGACAATGTCGGTGACGTTGCCGGTATGGGCGCTGATTTGTTTGAATCATATGTTGGTGCGATGATCTCGGCTTTTACGCTGGGGGCTGTATTATTTAAAAATGGCGCTGGCGTTTTATATCCGTTCGCCCTATGCGCTTTAGGCATTCTTGCATGTATTATTGGTATTTTGGTTGGGCGGGAAGCTAAAGGGGACAACCCTCAACGTGCATTGAATATGGGTACTTATGTTGCCGGAGCGATTACGATCGTAGCGGCCGCGGTGCTCAGCAATATGCTGTTTGGCAACTTGAATGCCTTCTTTGCCTTGACTGCCGGTCTCCTGGCAGGCTTGGCAATCGGCAAGATCACAGAGATTTATTGCTCGGCAGATTATGGTCATGTAAAAAAGATTGCTCATCAGTCAGAAACCGGTGCTGCGACGACAATTATTTCCGGGCTGTCAGTCGGCATGTACTCAACCATGTGGCCGATGATTTGCATGGTTGTCGGTATGTTGACTGCTTATTTTGTGATGGGTGGAGCTCAGAATACGGTGATGGGTTTATATGGCATTGCATTGGCAGCAGTTGGCATGCTGTCGACTACCGGTATCACTGTTGCTGTTGATGCGTACGGACCGATTTCCGATAATGCCGGCGGCATTGCCGAAATGTCTGAGTTGCCTCATTCAGTGCGCGAAATCACTGACCAGCTTGATGCTGTCGGCAATACCACTGCAGCCATTGCCAAAGGCTTTGCTATCGGTTCGGCTGCTCTGACCGCATTATCGCTGTTTGCATCCTATGCCCAAGCAGCCGGCTTGACAGGGATTAATATTCTTGATCCGCTCACTCTTGCCGGATTACTGCTGGGAGCAATGATTCCATTCCTGTTTGCGGCGCTTACCATGGAAGCTGTTGGCGCTGCGGCAACAGAGATGATTGAGGAAGTGCGCAGGCAGTTCCGCGAGATTCCCGGTCTGATGGAAGGCAAAGCCAAAGCAGACTATCGTAAATGTGTTGATATTTCCACCGCGGCAGCATTGCATAAAATGATGGTTCCTGGTTCTCTTGCAGTTATGCTGCCTTTAGCTATGGGGCTCCTCCTGGGCGCTGCAGCCTTAGCCGGTTTTATTGCCGGTGCTGTGGTAACCGGTGTGTTGGTTGCGATCTTTATGGCTAATGCCGGGGGGGCTTGGGACAATGCGAAGAAATATATCGAAGGCGGCGCCCATGGCGGCAAGGGCAGCATAGCGCATAAAGCAGCTGTTGTCGGCGATACGGTAGGCGACCCGTTCAAGGATACCTCAGGTCCGGCGATGAACATTCTGATTAAGCTGATGACTATCGTCTCCCTGGTCTTTGCTCCGGTTGTTGTTAAGTATGGCGGTATCTTGTCCAATATGCTGCGTTAAAAAGATAAGCTTGTAATTTACCAAAAGTAAATAGCAAGCTAGAGCGATCAGCGGTAAAAGCGCCGGCGTAGGCTGGCGCTTTTGCATGATCAAGTAAGCGGAACGATGAAAAATCATTTGCTATCTTGACAAATGGATACAAAAGTTCTATCATAAAAAAGTCAACTTTATTACGTTGCATTATGACTCACTAGCTCAACTGGCAGAGCAACTGACTCTTAATCAGTAGGTTGTAGGTTCGATTCCTACGTGGGTCACCACTCGCAACCGCAGTCTTCCGTATATTCGGATGACTGCGGTTGCCTTTTGTTATGATCAGCTATCCTGTTTTCCTTTGTTACTACGGCAAAAGCTATTATTGACATATGCCGTAAATAGAGTATAATAAAATTAAATTGACATATGTCATAAACTGCGATTGTTTGAGCGCGCAATGCTCAAATAATCAGATCTTTTGTTAGCAATGGAGGTGATCTTATGCCAAGGCCAAGAAAATGGAGAAAAGTTTGTTGCCTGCCCGAAAATAAACGGTTTGGTCCTCTCGAGCCACCGGGCAATGCAGAATCGGTTATTAATATGGCTGTGGATGAGTACGAGACAATCAGATTGATTGACCTGGAGGGATTTACTCAGGAAGAGTGTGCCAGCCAAATGAATATAGCACGTACGACAGTGCAGGGCATTTACAGTGAGGCAAGGAAAAAAGTCGCCGAAGCTTTGGTTAATGGGAAAGTGCTGTTTATTGCCGGTGGTGAATATCGGCTTTGCGATGAGACCGGCAAGACCTGCGGCGCTGGTTGCCGCAGACATCAATACGGCAGGGACGCAAAAGGTATAACTGCAGAGAATAGGGAGGAAAATAAAATGCGTAAAATAGCGGTAGCCAGCGAAAACGGATTAGTTACAGAGCATTTCGGACATTGTGAGAGCTTCATGATTTTTGTTGTTGAAGCGAATCAAATTGTTCAGGAGGACACTATACCCAATCCTGGGCACAAGCCTGGCTTCCTGCCTAATTTTTTAGCTGATATCGGAGTCAGGGTAATTATTTCCGGCAGTATGGGCGCCGGAGCCAGAGAAATTTTTACTGAGAAAGGAATAGAGGTCATTGTCGGGGCAACGGGCAATGCAAAGACTGTAGCGGAACAATACCTGCAGGGCAAGCTGCAATCGACCAACTCCGTATGTCATCAGCACCAGCATCATGATGAATGCGGGCATTAGAGAGAAATCAAGTGTTCTTCTCTGGTGAATTCGTGTAATAATTTTTCAAATCCCTCTTGAGAACTTATGTTCGTAGTGGTATGATTAGGACAGAACATATTTGAGAGGCGGGATACCGTGGCAGTCAGTAAAATGGACGAGATTCTCGAGTATCTCAAAAAACGGCAACAGCCGCATGCGCCAAATGTTGGCGAGATTGCCGGGGCAATTGGCATGAGCGTTGAGTCGACACTGCACATGCTAACTGTTCTGCAAAACCGTGGTTATATCAGTTGGCTGGCCGGAAAAGCTGACGGAGGCGGTCAGGCGAAGCGGATCAACAGGATATGAGAGAGCAATTCCTGCAAGGAATGTGATTCTTTGCAGGAATTTTTGTGTGCGTTCGGCAGCCTGTGTACTATATCTCTTTAGTCCGACTTTTGGTTAAATTCTCTGATTCATGATATAATTGGAATATATACGTGTACGGAGGGAAGTTATTTGGCCATACTAAAGGGAGCAGAGCCATTTTTCTTTCCCGGAGGTGATCATGGTGTACTGCTGTCACACGGCTTTACCGGGTCACCGTCGGAAATGCGATTACTTGGTGAATATCTCAGCAAACTCGGCTATTCAGTATACGGACCGCGACTGCCCGGTCATGGAACTCATTATCAGGATATGGAGAAGACCGACTGGCATCAGTGGTATGGCGCGGTAGAAGACGGGTTTCATATTTTACAAGGGATTTGTCAGGAGGTGTCTGTTGTTGGCTTGTCAATGGGAGGTATACTGTCTTTGCTGTTGGCGAGTGAATACCCGGTGAAGCGGGTGGCAAGTCTGAGCGCGCCAATCTACATAGCAGACCAGCGGATCAAGTGGCTGAATTGGTACCGGTTATTCTACCGCTATGCTCCTAAAGGGAAGCGTAAAATGCCTGTATCGCCGGAACACTATGTAGGATATAACCGGACACCATTGCGCAGTCTGGATAGCTTACTTGAACTTATCCAGCATGTCAAATCCAGGTTGCCGATGATCCGGACCCCGTTATTGATTGCCCAATCAAAAGCTGAGCATACTGTTCGGCCTGAGAGCGCAGACTATATTTTCCGGCATGTGGGGTCTGTTGATAAGGAGCTATTCTGGCTTGAACAGTCGGGCCACATCGTAACATTAGATACAGAGAAAGAATTGGTATTTAAAAAAGTCGCCGAATTCTTAGAAAAACCATTTGGTGACGCAAGATAGGAGAGAGAAAATTGAGTGAACAAAATAATTGGTGCTTTGTCTGTGGTGAAGCAAACCCGATTGGTTTGCATTTAACCTTTCATGAGGAAGATGGGACCTATGTAAGTACCTTTACACCAGGGCCTGAACATCAAAGCTACAACGGCATACTGCATGGAGGTCTTGTCAGCACACTGCTTGACGAGATTATGGGACGCTACATCTATGAGATGGGCAAAACGGCACTGACCGCTAAATTAGAAGTTCGGTTTCGTGCCCCCACACCGATAGGCCAGTTACTTACCATTCGCGGCAGAATTGTGGGGAAAAAAGGCTCTATGTATGAAATGGCAGGCTCGATTACCTTGCCTGACGGAACAGTTACCGCGGAAAGTAAGGCGATGATTGCTGTTGTTTAGCAACTACTACACTGACTGTGCATGATGATGCCGCCTCGACACGGTGTTGTTCCGGCTAAGCTTCGTTATCGGCTCTGCATTGCCAAGAATTACATACGGTTTGATTACAAAGGATGTGAACAGATGGAATTAAAACAGCGAATTGTTGATTTTATGCGGCATGAAGCCTATCGACCGTTATCGGCTGAAGATTTAGCTGATGAGATGGAGTTAAATGCCGGAGAAGTGGCTGAATTTTTTACCGCTTTGGCTGAATTGACAGAAACTGCTTCGGTGATTAAAACCCGCTATGATAAGTATGGTCTGCCTGATAAAATGAATCTGGTTGTCGGCAGGCTGACGATTCACAGCAAAGGGTTTGGCTTTTTATTGTCAGAAAATCCGGATGAAGAAGATGTATTTATTGCGCCGGATGATTTGATGAACGCTATGCATAATGACCGGGTAGTGGTTCGCCTGCATAACAAGCGTTCAAGTGCCGACCGCAAGCGTGAAGGCGAGGTTATTCGCATCGTCAAGCGCGCTAATGAGAAGGTTGTTGGCGTTTATGAGGCCAGCCGCCATTTCGGTTTTGTTATCCCGGATGATAAGCGGATTAAACATGATATTTTTATTCCCCGGGAAGAAATCGGACAAGCCAAAAGCGGCGATCGAGTGGTTGCGGCAGTTACCGCTTGGCCGGAACGGCATAAAAGTGCCGAAGGGAAGATTGTTGAGGTCCTTGGCAAGCCAGGCGACAAGGGGATTGAAGTGCTGGCCATTCTGAAACAGCATAATTTATCCACTGAATTTCCCGCTCAGGTGGAAAAAGAAGCTAATGATACTCCGACAGCTATTAGCCCGGATGAATTACATGGCCGCCGTGACTTACGCCACCTTCCGATTGTCACTATTGATGGCGAAGACGCCAAGGATCTGGATGACGCGGTTTATGTGGAACGCCAGAAGAATGGCAACTACCGGCTGGGCGTTCATATTGCCGACGTCAGCTATTATGTCCGTGAGAATATGGCACTGGACTTAGAGGCCCGCAGCCGTGGCACCAGTGTTTATCTGGTGGATCGCGTATTGCCGATGCTGCCGCCCCGCCTGTCGAATGGAATTTGCAGCCTGAATGCAGGCGAAGACCGTCTGGCCTTATCCTGCGAGATGGAAATCGACCACCAGGGACGTGTGGTTAATTATGATATCTATCAATCTGTTATTCATGTTAAGCACCGCTTGACCTATACGGCGGTACGTAAAATATTGGCTGAGCAGGATGAGGCGCTGATCGCCCAATACCGTGATCAGGTCAGCCATATGCAGGAAATGGAGCGGCTGTGCCTGATTCTGCGCAACCGGCGTATGCGGCGGGGTGCGATTGACTTCGATTTTCCTGAGGTCAAAGTCAAACTGGACGAAACCGGCAAGCCGGTTGAGATTGTCAAACGGGTGCGCACGATTGCTGAGTCGATTATTGAAGAATTCATGCTGGCCGCCAATGAGACAGTGGCTGAGCACATGTTTCATCTGGATGTCCCGTTTGTCTACCGGGTTCACGAAGAACCCGAAACTGAGAAAATGGTAAAACTGAGCAACCTGTTGAACAATTTTGGCCAGCGGTTAGGCCGGTTGGAGAATGTTCAGCCAGGTGTTTTACAAAAGGTTTTAAGCACCATTGCCGGCCAGCCGGAGGAACGCATTATCAGCACGGTCATGCTGCGTTCACTCAAGCAAGCCCGCTATGAAGCTTCGAACCTAGGCCACTTTGGCTTAGCCGCCAGTTTTTACACCCATTTTACTTCACCGATTCGCCGCTACCCGGATTTGATCGTGCATCGCTTGCTGCGGGAGATGATTGAAGGAGGGATTTCCAGTCAACGGCGTGACCGGCTGCGCGAAATCTTGCCGGAAATTGCGTTTCACTCCTCAGAACGTGAGCGTGCCGCCGCGGAAGCGGAGCGGGAAAGTGTCGAGTTGAAGAAAGTCGAATATATGGAGCAGTTTATT
>POVV01000656.1_pt1 | contig 19744 bp, 18 predicted proteins | sample 1560271 | NCBI WGS metagenome assembly POVV01 (sample SAMN08337232, study PRJNA429181) | Bioreactor metagenome, whole genome shotgun sequencing project. | biome: cows' rumen and soil; feature: anaerobic; isolation source: anaerobic chemostat enrichment culture, galacturonate as sole carbon... | reverse complement strand
ATACAGAAAAGATGTGTTTTTCGCTCATAAAACTGCTTAGTTTAGTAATAGTAACTTTTAAACCAATTGCTCAAAGTGGCTAAAATAAAGACATTTTTGTGCAAAATAAATAAGAAAGTATAGAGAGGAAGAAAATGAAAAATATATTAGTTACAATTCCGGTTGAGGATTTTCATAAAACCAAATTAGAAGACGCAGTAGCTGGAATTTCAGACAGCCAAGAGAAGCAGTTTATTTATGTTTCCCAAAAAGATGTGACACGTGAAATGGTAGAAAGTGCAGAGGTGATTTTAGGCAATGTGCCTCCCAGTTATCTGCAAGGTGCAGAGAGCCTGAAGCTTATGCAGTTGGATAGTGCAGGTGCGGCAAATTATACAAAGTCAGGGGTACTGCCTGCAGGGGTAAAGCTAGCCAATGCCACAGGTGCTTATGGGATGGCTATTTCAGAGCACATGCTGGGGACCGTTCTGATGTTGATGAAAAAATTAAACAAATACCAGGATAATATGAGAATACATAGTTGGAAGGATGAAGGGCAGGTCAAATCAATTGCAGACTCTGTGACACTTGTAGTTGGTCTTGGGGATATAGGTGGTCAGTTCGCCAAGAAAATGCATATGCTCGGCAGCAGAGTTTTTGGTGTCCGCAAAAACAAGGCTGAAAAACCAGATTATCTAGAGGGATTGTACCAGATGGATGATTTGGATGACTTATTGGGCAAGGCGGATATTGTAGCATGTTCTCTTCCGGGAACTGAAGAAACAGCAGGAATGTTTCATAAAGAGCGTCTCCGTAAAATAAAAAAAGGCGGTATTCTTATTAACGTTGGCAGAGGAAGTTTAATTCCTACAGATGACTTGTGTGAAGTCCTCAAAAGTGGAGCTCTTAGCGGAGCTGCGATAGATGTAACTGAGACAGAGCCTCTTCCGTCAGACTCTCCGCTATGGGATGCCCCCAATTTGCTCATCACACCTCATATTTCAGGAAATTACCATATGCAGCAGATTTTGGAGACCATTGTAGATATCGCAGCATATAATTTAAGAGAGGTATACATCGGCGGCAGCATAAAAAATGAAGTGGATTTTCAGACTGGTTACAGAAAGTTTTATCATCCAACAGAATCATAGGAGGAAAAGATGAAGGGAATTACAGTAAAAGAACTATACACATTAGAAGAAACAATAGCGGCAGATTTATTTAGGGGTATTACCTATCCATGGGAGATTCTGCCTAAAATCAGTGAGTTTATATTAGAACTAGGGTCAACACTGAGTGAGGAAGATTATGAAAAACGAAGTGAAAATATATGGATTGCAAGATCTGCAAAGGTTGCACCTACTGCTTATATTAATGGGCCGGTAATTATTGGGAAAAATGCTGAAATCAGACATTGTGCATTTATAAGAGGAAATGCAATTATAGGAGAGGGAGCCGTTGTCGGTAATTCAACAGAATTGAAAAATGTCATTTTATTTAACAAAGTACAAGTGCCTCACTATAACTATGTAGGGGATTCAATTCTTGGATTTAAAGCACATATGGGTGCCGGCTCAATTACATCTAATGTTAAATCAGATAAAAAATTAGTTGTAGTGAAAACGCCTGAGGGAAACATTGAGACGGGGTTAAAAAAATTTGGTGCAATGCTTGGAGACGAAGTGGAAGTTGGCTGCGGAAGTATTCTTAATCCAGGAACAGTTGTTGGAAGTCACAGTAACATTTATCCACTGTCTTCAGTGAGGGGTTATGTTCCGCGTGAGAGCATCTATAAAAACCAGGGTGAAATTGCAGAGAAATACTAGATACCGGCCAGGGACAGCTTTTTTGGTTGTCCCTGTTATTGGTTGGTTATCAAAAGCAGAATACTTGCTATATTAAGTTAAGCATGTTAAGATTATTTACATAAGTAGTTATTTCTATTTTATCTTTTTATACATGACGTTCGTCAGATCAATTCCGTATTTATAATTAAAAAAAAGGCAGTTAAATCATTTGGAGTGCAGAAAAGTAGAGCTGGTATAAGGCTGGATATGCAGAAAATGTTGTTGACATTTTCCGGGAAGTATAATAGTATGTTAATAGAAAACGAACAATTGTTCGAATGGCGAAGGAGAGTATTACATTATGGCAAATATAAACGATGATAAGAAAAAAGCGCTGGATGCAGCAATTGCAAAGTTGGAAAAAGATTTTGGAAAAGGAACAGTAATGAAATTGGGTGAACCCGGTGCACATGTGGCTGTTGAAACCGTTCCCACAGGATGTCTGAGTCTGGATCTTGCTCTAGGACTGGGTGGTGTACCAAAAGGAAGAGTGATTGAGGTTTACGGTCCGGAATCAAGTGGTAAAACTACAGTTGCTTTACATATGGTCTCAGAAGTGCAGAAACGTGGAGGTATAGCCGGGTTTATTGATGCAGAGCATGCTCTAGATCCGGTGTATGCAAAAAATATCGGCGTTGATATTGATGAACTTTATATCTCTCAGCCAGACAGTGGTGATCAGGCACTGGAAATTGCAGAAACTATGGTTCGTTCGGGCGCCATTGATATCATTGTTATTGACTCTGTTGCTGCCCTTGTTCCCAGACAGGAAATAGAAGGGGATATGGGAGACAGTCATGTAGGATTGCAGGCAAGACTGATGTCTCAAGCTTTGCGGAAACTTACACCAGTAATCAGTAAATCTAATTGTATAGTTATTTTTATCAACCAGTTACGTGAAAAAGTGGGAGTAATGTTCGGTAATCCAGAGACAACAACAGGAGGACGTGCACTAAAGTTCTATGCATCAGTGAGAATGGATGTAAGAAGAATAGAAACACTTAAGCAAAGTGGTGAAATGGTAGGGAATCGTACCCGCATTAAAATTGTAAAAAATAAAATTGCTCCACCTTTTAAAGAAGCTGAGTTTGATATTATGTTCGGAAAAGGTATTTCAAAAGAGGGTGACATTTTAGATTTGGCTGCAGGGGTAGATATTGTCAGAAAGAGTGGCGCTTGGTACGCATATGAAGGGGAAAAGATCGGACAGGGAAGAGAAAATGCCAAGATGTATCTGACGGAACATCCCGAATTAATGGAAGAGCTGGATGGTAAAGTACGTACACATTATAAGCTGACCGAAGGTGGGGAAGATGACACAGAGAGCCTGAAGTTAGAAAAAAAGGGGAAGGAAACGAAAAAAACAAAACCTCAGGAAAGTGCAAAAGTAAATGAAGCTTCAAAGAAGCAGGAAGATATAAGGTCATCTGAAGGGGAAGCCTAATCATGGTGATTACAAAGTTAGAACCAGTGTCAAAAAATAAATACAAGGTATTTATAGAAGGTCAGTTTGCGTTTGTTTTATACAAAGGCGAACTGACCCGATATCATATACAAGAGGGATGTCAACTGGCTGAAGAAATCAGAGAGGAGATCTGGCAGAATATCATTTTGAAAAGAGCCAGGTTAAGGGCACTCCACCTCTTGGAAGATATGGATCGTACAGAATTAGGGCTGCGAGAAAAAATGAAACAGGGGTTATACCCTGAAGAAGCCATAACTGCAGCAATTGAATATGTTAAGTCTTTTCATTATATCGATGATTTACGGTATGCGAAGCATTTTATAGAAAGCAAAAAAACTGCAAAAAGCAGAAGAGAGATTTATGCACTCCTATGTCGTAAAGGAGTGGCTGCTGGTAATATTGAGCTTGCTTTCGAGGAAGTGTATGAAGAAGAGGGAGAACAGGCGGCTATACACCAGATTATAAAGAAAAAAAAGATTAATCTTTCCTATGCTTCTGAAGCGGAAATACAGAAATTATATGCCTATTTGTCACGAAAAGGCTTTCGTTATGATGACATCCGTCAAGTGATACAAAATTATAATGAGAATGCTTGACATAGTTGTGAAAACAGTATAAAATTTAAGTGTTGTATTTAAGTAAGAATGTACAATGAAAATTGAATGAGGAGGTGCTCCTGTGCCAACAATGATAAGTATTGTTATTGCCGTAGCCCTCGCGTTGATAGTTGGTATTATTACCCGCCTTGCAACAATTTCCAGTTTGAGGAATAACGCAGAATCAAAAATTGGAAATGCAGAATCAAAGGCAAGGGAAATAATTGATGATGCCGTAAAAACTGCTGAGACAACAAAAAAAGAAGCTCTCTTAGAGGTGAAAGAAGAGTCCATCAGGACGAAAAATGAACTGGAAAAAGAGACAAAAGAAAGAAGATCAGAATTGCAGCGCTATGAAAAAAGAGTGCTTGCAAAAGAGGAGGCTATTGATAAACGCTCCGAAACGATTGAACAGCGGGAAACAAGGTTTACAGCAAGAGAAGAGCAACTAAAACAGCGTGAAGCGAAAGTAGAAGATCTTAGTCAGAAAAGAGTGCAGGAACTAGAAAGAATCTCAGGACTAACCTCCGAACAAGCAAAAGAATATCTGTTGAAAACTGTTGAAGAAGATGTTAAACATGACACAGCCAAAATGGTAAGAGAATTGGAAACCCGTGCGAAGGAAGATGCTGACAAGAAAGCTAAAGAATATGTTGTCAATTCGATCCAACGGTGTGCGGCAGACCATGTGGCTGAAACTACAATTTCTGTAGTGCAGCTTCCAAGTGATGAAATGAAAGGGAGAATCATTGGACGAGAGGGGCGCAACATAAGAACCTTGGAGACTTTGACTGGAGTTGAATTAATTATTGATGATACTCCGGAAGCAGTCGTATTGTCAGGATTTGATCCTATCCGCAGAGAAGTTGCAAGAATTGCCCTTGAAAGATTGATAGTGGATGGACGTATCCATCCTGCCAGAATCGAGGAGATGGTCGAAAAGGCACAAAAAGAAGTGGACACAATGATAAGGGAAGAAGGAGAGGCGGCAGCATTAGAAGTTGGCGTACCTGGAATTCACCCAGAACTTATTCGTCTGCTTGGACGGATGAAGTTTCGGACAAGTTATGGTCAGAATGCATTAAAACATTCTGTGGAAGTTGCACAATTGTCAGGTCTTTTGGCTGGAGAAATCGGGCTGGATGTGAGAATGGCAAAACGTGCAGGACTTTTGCATGACATTGGAAAATCCATTGACCATGATGTAGAGGGATCGCACATTCAAATCGGTGCAGATCTATGCAGGAAATACAAGGAATCAGCAACAGTAATTAATGCAGTAGAAGCTCATCACGGAGATGTTGAGCCCCAGACATTGATTGCATGCGTGGTTCAGGCAGCGGACACCATTTCTGCGGCAAGACCGGGGGCAAGACGTGAAACAATTGAGACATACACAAACAGATTGAAACAACTAGAAGAAATATCAAACCAGTTTAAAGGTGTTGATAAGTCTTTTGCTATTCAGGCAGGTAGAGAGATTCGAGTTATGGTAGTTCCGGACCAAGTATCTGATGATGACATGGTACTTATGGCCAGAGAGATTGCAAAGCAGATTGAATTTGAATTGGAATATCCGGGCCAGATTAAAGTTAATGTAATCCGTGAATCACGTGTTACAGATTACGCAAAATAGTCCATATCAGATGGGAAACGAAAGCACAGCCCTTGTCGCTTAGACAAGGGCTTTTCTACGCTCTTTTTTATGGTAAGAAAGAGATACAGACTGCAATAAGTTACAATAGTATATAAAAATCATGATAATATGATAACAGAATATAAAAGAATAAATGAAGGATGAATGGGAAATAATTGCAAAATTACAACTTGAACACCATCTAACAACATAAAGAATGAAAAATAAAGAATTTTAAATAAAATAAACTTGCAAAAACTAATAGCATATACTATAATAAAAAATCAGAGTGCAGGAAAAAGATATAATTTAAAAATAGAAAATTGGAGGATGAAAATATGCCACTTACATTATCAAAAAAAGCAGCAAGTGTTAAACCATCATCTACATTGGCAATCACAGCAAAAGCAAAGGCCATGAAAGCAAAAGGGATTGATGTAGTTGGATTTGGAGCAGGAGAGCCAGATTTTAACACTCCTGATAATATTAATGAAGCAGCAATTAAAGCTATTACAGAAGGTTTTACTAAATACACACCGGCATCTGGAACTGAAGAATTAAAAAAAGCGGTCTGTAAAAAATTTAGTGATTTTAATGGTCTTCATTATGAGCCAAATCAAATTGTAATAAGCAATGGGGGAAAGCATTCTCTGACAAATATTTTTGAAGCTATTTTAAATTCTGGAGATGAGGTTATTATTCCGGCTCCATACTGGCTGACTTACCCGGAAATTGTTAAACTGGCTGATGGAATACCTGTATATGTGTATGGTGAAAAAGATAATGGATATAAGGTGACCGCAGAGCAGATTCGTGAAGTGGTAACAGAAAATACAAAAGCATTAGTTCTGAATACTCCGAGTAATCCAACCGGTATGATTTACTCAGAAGAGGAATTGCGTGAAATTGCTGAAATTGCAGTTGAAAAAGATTTCTATATTGTTGCTGATGAAATGTATGAGTACTTAATTTATGGAGAAAAGAAGCATGTAAGTATTGGTGCTCTTGGTGATGAAATATACAAGAGAACAATAACATGCAGTGGTGTTTCTAAAAGCTATTCAATGACAGGATGGAGAATCGGCTATACTGGTTCTAGTGTAGAAATTGCAAAAATGATGAGTAGTGTGCAGAGTCATCAGACATCTAATCCGAACTCTATTGCTCAAAAAGCTGCACTTGAAGCACTGCAGGGAGATCAGTCAACAGTGGCCTCAATGAAGCTGGAATTTGATAAAAGAAGAAAATACATGTTTGAAAGAATTTCAGCGATGCCATTGCTTGAACTTCTTGAGCCGGAAGGTGCATTTTATGTTTTTGTAGATTTCACAAATGTACTTGAAAAAGAATATAAAGGACAGAAAATAAGCACAGCTGCAAGAGCGGCAGAAATTCTTCTGGAGGATTATCAGGTAGCTGTTGTACCATGTGCGGATTTTGGGTTTGACAATTTTGTACGTTTATCTTATGCTATATCTTTAGAAGCAATTGAAAAGGGACTTGGCAGAATTGAAAAATTTGTTTCTTCTTTATAGAGGATAAAAAGGAGTGCAGGATGAGCGGACAAATCAAAAGAGTAAAACGGGAATTAAAATTTGAAGGCAACATTGTTGATTTTTATCAGGATACAATGGAGATTGACGGTAATCACACTGCAGTCTGGGATTTCATTAAACATAAAGGAGCAGCAGCAGTAGTACCTGTAACAGATGACGGCAGGATTTTAATGGTGAAGCAGTTTCGTAATGCTTTAGACAGATATACTCTGGAGGTTCCTGCAGGTGCTCTTGACGGGGAAACTGAACCAGGTATCAAATGTGCTGCTCGCGAGTTGGAAGAAGAAACCGGATATCGTAGTAATGAATTGGAGTGGCTGATCACATTGAGAACAACTGTTGCGTTTTGCAATGAGAAAATCGAAGTATTTGTGGCCAGAAATTTAATCCCATCACAACAGCATCTTGATGATGATGAATTTATTGATTTGAAATCCTATACAATAGATGAACTAAAAGAAAAGATTTTTACCGGTGAAATTGAGGACGGCAAGACCATATCTGCATTGCTCGCATATGATACAAAGTATGGAAAAAGAGAATAAATAAGAAGCCCCGGCATATAATGAAATATCTGAACAATAGGAGGAGAGCCTGTGAAGATACTTCATACAAGAAAACAATTGTTTGTTTTCTTCATGCCGGGTTTTTTACTGGGAATTTTATATGTAAATCTTATAATGAAAAAATATGCCGTGGAGCCGGGCATATTTAGTGATTATTTTTTGAAGCAATATCAGACAACTGAAATTGTAGCTCAGGAATATATCTGGTATCTTCTGAAAATACGTATGACTCCATTTTTGCTGTTACTGGGGCTGTCATTCACAAAACTAAGAAAAGTTTCTTCTATGGCATTTCTAGTTTGGACGGGCTTTTCCAGTGGCATGCTACTGTCTATGGCAGTGCTTGCAATGGGCATTAAAGGAAGTATTCTATGTATTGTAGGGATTTTGCCTCAATTTCTTTTATATGTGCCTTCATATATGGTTGTTATATGGTATGGTTATACATATCCGCAGAACAAATGGAACACACAAAAAAGTATTTTTGCGGCATTGACTATGGTTGTGGGATTAATATTGGAAGCATATGTAAATCCTATCTTAATGCAGGCGTTTTTATCCACACTTTAGCGTGAATGGAATAGGGATAAAAAGAAAAAACACCTTATCAAGGTGTTTTTTTATGAGATTAAATTTAGGAATTCATTGATAGCCCTTAATCTTTCATTTTGACGAAGTTTAACCATAACATCCAACCTGCACAGCCACATACAACCAGCTGGCTTAACAGCAGTCCCCAAAGGTAACCCTGTATTCCTAACAGCGGTATTGCAAAAAATACACTGACAATCCGTATTATCAATCCCAGAGAATTGATTAAAAATGTAAATGTAGTTTTGCCCAGTCCGTTTATCACACTGAGCAATGCTGAGTTTGTATATAAAAAGGGACAGATCCAGGCAAGGGTGATGATAAATTTACCGGCCATAGGACTTCCAAAAAGAACTGTACCCATCCAGTTGCCAAGAACAAGGAAGATAAAGCAGCACCCAAGTCCTAGAATAAAACATGAACCAGCAACTTTTTTTACAATACGCAGCATTTCTCCACGATTGTTCGTGGTTTGAATTTCGGCAACCGTGGGCATTAGCATTATAGATATAGAACTGGTAATGGCAGAAGGAAACAAAATACATGGCAGTGCCATTCCGGTGAGAACGCCATAAATACTAAGTGCTTCTGATGTAGTGTGATTATGTGCCTGTAGTTTTGCTGGTATGGAGATTGCCTCGATACTTTGCAGCAGATTAATTAATACCCGGTTAGCTGTAAGAGGAAGTGACAAAGGGACAAGTTCTTCAAAACGATGTCTGAAACCGGTATATGTAACATTTAAGCGTGAAAAAGGATGTGAGTTTCTGGTTAATGTTCGGGCCGCATATAGTGCAGAGGCCATTTCTCCGATAACAAGGCCAAGAACAGCAATTGTAATCGGAATCTGACTGTTTTTCTTTACTAAGATCATATAAAAAACGTAGACAGATAAAATGCGGGTGATTTGTTCAATTAACTGGGATAGTGCTGGAATCTTTGTCTCTTTCATGCCATAGCAGTATCCGCTTATGCAGCTATGGATCGCAGCAAAGGGAAGTGCATATGATAAGGGGATGAGCAGTGGTTCGCATCGAGTATCCCCTAGAAATTTCTCTGCGATGTAAGCTGCATTATGTTGAAGAATCAGGGTACAGGCACAGGAAAGAATAAAAGAAATAAATAAACCAAGTATTAGAATTTCACGGGCTTCATTTTTTTTTCTTAAGGATATTTTTTGTGCGACTGTTCTTGAAATTGCAGTTTCCAGTCCTGCTGCAGTAAGCGCAAAACAAAGCGAATAGACAGGAAAAATAAGCTGATACAGACCAACTCCTTCTTCACCAAAAGTATGGCTTAGAAAAACACGATAGAAAAACCCCATGAACCGGCATAAGAATCCGGTAGCGGTAAGGATGAAAGTTCCCCGGATAATAGTTTGTTTTCTGGACACGCGTATTGTATCTCCTAAAAAACATATTTTTACAACATATTCTGGTTTCCGGGTTGACAGAACCCAAAACGAGTGGTATTCTACAAATGAATAAAACCCTAGTAAAGTAATAGGGATTGAAGTGGTAGGAATTATATGAGCTGGAAGGTGAAATACTAACCGGTATGATGGCGTAAAAAAATAAAGATTTGAATAAGAAGGTGATAATTTGAAGTTGTCAACAAAAGGAAGGTATGGATTGCGGGCATTGATAGATTTGGCTCAATATAGTGAAAATGAACCTGTATCCATAACAAGTATTGCTGGCAGACAGGGGATTTCGGAACGTTATTTGGAGCAGCTTATGGCGATGCTCAAAAAGAATGGACTTGTAAAAAGTATTCGTGGAGCTGGTGGAGGTTATGTACTGGCACAAAATCTGGAAGATATATCTGTAGGTGATGTACTTCGTGCTCTGGAGGGAAATCTTGAGCCGGTGGAATGTTCAGGGCTGAATCCAGATGAAGGATGTAAGTCTGCAGAAAGCTGTGTTACCAAATATGTATGGCAGCGTATCAATAATAGTATTAATCAGACTGTAGATGAAATAAAACTGGTCCAACTGGTAGAGGAACAGAAAAAAATGAAATGTCAAGAACAGCAGGGGCAGAATGGGTGTAAAAACTAGCAGATGTCTGCAGGCACAGAAGCCGATAAGGAGGAAAAAATGAACAAATTGATTTATTTAGATAATGCAGCAACAACAAAGACTGCACCAGAAGTTGTGGAGGCAATGCTTCCCTATTTTACAGAGAATTATGGCAATCCATCAAGTGTATATAGCTTTGCGGCTGCAAATAAAGAGGTAATAACACGACAAAGAGATATTATAGCTAATGCAATGGGAGCTAAAAGCAATGAAATATATTTTACCGCCGGAGGTTCTGAATCAGATAACTGGGCATTAAAAGCAGTTGCAGAAGCTTATGGGAATAAAGGTAAGCATATAATCACAACCAAAATAGAGCATCATGCTATTTTGCATACTGGTGAATATCTTGAAAAAAATGGTTTTGAAGTAACCTATGTAAATGTGGATGAAAATGGAATCGTTAAGCTGGATGAATTGAAAAGTGCTGTCCGTCCCGATACAATTCTTATATCTATCATGTTTGCGAATAATGAAATAGGTTCAATTCAGCCAATTCAAGAGATTGGTGAAATTGCTCATGAACACGGCATTTTGTTTCATACAGATGCGGTACAGGCGTTTGGACAGGTGCCCATTGATGTGGATGTCTGTCATATAGATATGCTCAGCGCAAGCGGACATAAATTAAATGGACCCAAGGGAATAGGGTTTTTATATATCAGAACAGGGGTTAAGATTCGATCTTTTGTTCATGGCGGAGGCCAGGAAAGAAAACGTCGTGCCGGTACTGAAAATGTTCCGGGCATTGTTGGAATCGGAAAAGCAGTAGAAAGAGCTTTTTCTTCGTTGGAAGAGCGTACAGAGAAAGAAAAAGATCTTAGAGATTATTTGATAGAACGTATTGAAAAGGAAATCCCCTATTGCAGACTGAATGGGGACAGAACAAAAAGGCTTCCCAATAACGTGAATTTCAGCTTTAGATTTGTGGAAGGAGAGTCGCTTCTTATTATGCTGGATATGAAAGGCATCTGTGCATCAAGTGGTTCAGCATGTACTTCAGGTTCACTTGATCCCTCTCATGTGCTTCTTGCAATTGGACTCCCCCACGAAATCGCACATGGCTCACTTCGAATGACGCTTGGTGAAGAAACAACTAAAGAAGATCTGGATTATACCGTTGAGGCACTAAAGGAAATTGTAAATAATTTACGCGGAATGTCTCCTTTATATGAAGATTTTATCAAAGCACAAAACAAATAATAGGAGGGAATATATATGTATACAGAGAAAGTAATGGATCACTTCCAAAATCCTAGAAATGTAGGAGAAATAGAAAATGCAAGCGGTGTAGGAACTGTTGGTAATGCTAAATGCGGAGATATTATGAGAATATATCTGGATATTGATGAAAATCATATTATCCAGGATGTGAAATTTAAAACGTTTGGATGCGGAGCAGCTGTAGCAACAAGCAGTATGGCAACTGAGCTGGTAAAGGGTAAAAATATTCAGGATGCAATGCAGATTACAAATAAAGCGGTTATGGAAGCTCTTGACGGACTTCCGCCAGTGAAAGTACATTGTTCACTTTTGGCAGAGGAGGCAATTCATGCCGCACTCTGGGACTATACAGAGAAGCACGGAATTGTTATTGAAGGATTGGAAAAACCAAAGTCGGATATTCACGAAGGTGAGGAAGAAGAGGCAGAGGAGTATTAATGAGCAAGGTAGTTGTTGGAATGTCAGGAGGCGTTGATTCTTCGGTCGCCGCATACCTTTTAAAAGAGCAGGGGTATGAGGTGACCGGAGTAACTATGCAGATATGGCAGGATGAAGAACAGGCTCTACAAGAGGAAAATGGAGGATGTTGCGGCTTAAGTGCGGTAGATGACGCAAGAAGAGTGGCTTCAGATTTAAATATCCCCTATTATGTGATGAACTTTAAACAGGAGTTTAAAGAACATGTAATTGATTACTTCGTAGATGAGTATCTCAAAGGAAGAACGCCTAATCCATGTATTGCTTGTAACCGGTATGTGAAATGGGAGTCTCTCTTGAATAGAAGCATATCAATTGGAGCTGATTATATTGCGACGGGCCATTATGCCAGAATCGTCAAACTAGATAACGGCCGTTATACATTGCGTCAGTCAGCAACAATAGCGAAGGATCAGACTTATGCCCTATATAATCTTACTCAGGACCAACTTAAACGTACTTTAATGCCTGTTGGAGAGTACACGAAGGATGAAGTGAGACGTATAGCAGAAAAGATAGAACTAAGAGTTGCGAATAAACCGGATAGTCAGGATATTTGTTTTGTGCCTGACGGGGATTATGCTTCATATATAGAGGAAACAGCAGACGTGTCTGTTTCCACTGGCAATTTTGTGACCGCTGATGGAGAAATATTAGGGAAACATAAAGGAATCACCCACTATACTGTGGGGCAACGAAAAGGGTTAGGTCTGGCTCTAGGATATCCGGCATTTGTTTTGGAAATAAGACCAGATACTAATGAAGTTGTGATTGGTACAAAAGAAGATTCCATGACCACTACCCTTAGAGCTAATCAGCTAAATTTTATGTCTGTGGAGAACTTGACTGAACCAACACGTGTTTTTACAAAAATACGATATAATCACAGAGGGGCATGGTGTATGGTAGAAAAAACAGGTGAGGATGAAGTACTCTGTACATTTGAGGAGCCTCAGCGTGCAGTAACGCCAGGACAGGCTGTTGTATTCTATGACGGGGAATATGTACTTGGAGGAGGAACCATATTATGATAAGCAGTGATTTTCACATGCATACGGATTTTTCAACGGATTCTGATACCCCTGCCCGGGAAATGATAGAAGAAGCTATAAAAAAAAATCTGGATACGATTTGTGTGACAGATCACTATGATATGGATTACCCTTTTTATGAGGATATGGGTGCAGAAGCGTTTAGTTTAGATGTAGATGAATATTTAAAAACATTGCATGTTCTTAAAGATGAGTACGCAGATCGTATTGATATAAGGGTTGGTATTGAAATTGGTTTGCAGCCACATCTGGGTGAGCATTATAAAAAGATGATGCAAAAATTTGCATTTGATTTTGTGATTGGATCGGTACATGTAATCAATGGAAAGGATCCCTATTATCAGGAAATGTTACTGGAAGGCACTGATGAAGAGCTTTACAGGGAGGCGTTTTTAGAGACGTTGAAAAATCTGGAAAATGTGAATGATTTTGACGTACTGGGGCATATTGATTATGTGGTACGATACGGTAAACATCAGGCTAGAGACTATAGCTATTCCAAATATGCAGATCTTTTGGACAAAATTTTAAATAGAGTCATTTTCATGGGCAAAGGTATTGAAATAAATACGTCAGGCTTTAAATATGGGTTAGACTTTTCTCATCCTCATCCGGATGTAATCAAGCGTTACCGCGAATTAGGCGGAGAAGTGATAACTATAGGCGCTGACGGCCACAAGCCGGAACACATCGCCTATGATTTTTATAAGGTAAGCGAGATTTTAAAGAGCTGTGGTTTTAAATACTATACAGAATTTAAAGCCAGAAAACCTATTTTTAAGCAACTTCCATAAAAATATATTTAACACTTGAATTTTTGTTCTTGATTTAGTACAATAAACCGTAGTTGATGAAACTTTAACAAACCTTGGTTTGCCTTAAGATTTCACAATATAAAGACTGGATAACAGTTATAACTTTTAAAACTTTAGGAGGAATTAATCATGGCAGTAAAAGTAGCGATTAATGGATTTGGACGTATTGGACGTCTTGCATTCAGACAAATGTTCGGAACAGACGGGTATGAGGTTGTAGCAATCAACGACTTGACATCCCCTAAGGTACTGGCTCATTTGTTGAAATATGATTCTACACAGGGAACATATGCACTGGCTAGTACGGTTACCGCCGGCGAAGATTCAATCAAAGTAGACGGAAAAGAAATCAAAATCTACGCAAAAGCTAATGCAGAAGAACTTCCTTGGGGAGAAATCGGTGTAGACGTAGTTCTGGAGTGTACAGGCTTCTATACATCCAAAGCAAAAGCAGAAGCTCATATCAAAGCAGGAGCTAAGAAAGTAGTTATTTCTGCACCGGCTGGAAATGATCTTCCTACCATCGTATATAATGTAAACCACGAAGAGCTGACAAAAGAGGACAACATTATTTCTGCTGCTTCCTGTACAACAAACTGTCTTGCACCAATGGCTAAAGCATTAAATGATCTTGCTCCTATTAAATCTGGTATTATGTGTACCATCCATGCTTACACTGGCGATCAGATGACATTGGACGGACCACAGAGAAACGGAGATTTAAGAAGATCACGTGCAGCGGCAATCAATATTGTTCCAAATAGTACTGGAGCTGCAAAAGCAATCGGACTTGTTATTCCTGAGCTGAATGGTAAACTGATCGGATCTGCTCAGAGAGTTCCTACTCCTACAGGTTCTACAACAATTCTGACAGCAGTAGTTGAAGGAAGCATAACAGTAGATCATGTAAATGCAGCAATGAAAGCAGCTTCTAACGAATCTTTTGGATACAACACAGATGAAATCGTATCCAGTGATATTGTAGGAATGAGATTTGGTTCATTATTTGATTCTACTCAGACAATGGTACTTCCTCTTGACAATGGCACAACAGAAGTACAGGTTGTATCTTGGTATGATAATGAAAATTCTTACACAAGCCAGATGGTAAGAACAATCAAATTTTTTGGAACATTACTGTAAACTGTCGTTGAAGAAAATTTAATCATACGATTAATTTCTAAAAATAGACTCAGAAAGGGTCCGGTCTAATATAGGACTGGATCCTTTTCTTATTTATTTAATCAAACAGGAGGCAATGATATGCTCAATAAAAAATCAGTAGATGATATCAGTGTACAGGGAAAAAAAGTCCTTGTAAGATGCGATTTTAATGTACCGTTGATTGACGGGAAAATTACAGATGAAAACCGGCTGGTGGCAGCACTGCCTACAATTAAGAAACTAGTTGCGGATGGCGGAAAAGTTATTCTGTGTTCTCACCTTGGTAAACCAAAGGGACAGCCTTTGCCAGAGTTATCTCTTGCACCGGTGGCAGTAAGGCTTGCTGAACTTCTCGGCCAGGAAGTGAAATTTGCAGCTGATCCAGAAGTAGTTGGAACAAATGCAAAAGCAGCAGTAGATGCAATGAAGGATGGTGAAATTGTTCTTCTGGAGAATACTCGTTACAGAGTAGAAGAGACAAAGAATGGCGAAGTATTTAGTAAAGAACTGGCGTCACTTTGTGATGTTTATGTAAATGATGCATTTGGTACAGCACATAGAGCACATTGTTCTAATGTGGGTGTTACACAGTTTGTTGATACTGCAGTTGTGGGATATTTAATGCAAAAAGAAATTGACTTCCTTGGTAATGCAGTGGAGAATCCGGAAAGACCTTTTGTTGCTATTCTTGGCGGTGCAAAAGTATCCAGTAAAATATCTGTAATTGAAAACCTTCTCGATAAAGTAGATACATTGATTATAGGCGGAGGAATGTCATATACATTCAGTGTGGCACAGGGAGGAAGTGTTGGTAAATCCCTGCTGGAAGAAGATTATTGCCAGTATGCATTAGATATGGTCAAAAAGGCAGAAGAAAAAGGTGTAAAATTACTTTTACCTGTTGACAATGTAATAGCAGACGATTTTTCAAATGATGCAAACTCCAAAGTAGTAAAAAGCGGAGAGATACCTGATGACTGGGAAGGTCTGGATATTGGACCTGAAACAGCAAAACTGTTTGTTGATGCTGTAAAAGGAGCAAAAACTGTTGTATGGAACGGACCTATGGGCTGTTTCGAAATGCCGAACTTTGCTGCAGGTACAGAAGCAGTGGCAAAAGCACTGGCTGAGACAGATGCAGTAACCATAATAGGTGGTGGAGATTCAGCGGCAGCAGTAAATCAACTTGGATACGGATCAAAAATGACACACATATCAACAGGCGGCGGAGCATCACTAGAATTCCTAGAAGGAAAAGAACTCCCAGGAGTTGCGGCAGCTAATGATAAGTAAAAAGCTTGGCGAGGTATTATCGAGCCTAGCGTTTACTTAGTCCGGCGAAGTTGGCGACGTATTGAAGGAGCCTAGTGAGGCGGACATCAAGAAGTCGAGTGGGCGAGACAGGCGAAAGCTTGGCGAGGTATTATCGAGCCTAGCGTTTACTTAGTCCGGCGAAGTTGGCGACGTATTAAGGTGGTGTCGAGTAAGCAAATCAGGCAAAAAATTAAAGGAGACCATATTATGGCAAGAAAGAAAATTATTGCAGGAAACTGGAAAATGAACAAGACTCCAAGTGAGGCACTTGCGTTAGTAGAAGAGTTAAAACCATTGGTGGCAAATGAAGAAGTAGATGTAGTATTTTGTGTGCCGGCGATTGACATTGTCCTCGTTGTTGAAGCAGTTAGAGGAACCAACATTCAAGTTGGAGCAGAGAACATGCATTATGAAGAGAGCGGAGCATATACAGGAGAAATATCACCGGCTATGCTTGTAAACGCAGGAGTAAAATATGTTGTTTTAGGACACTCTGAAAGAAGAGAATATTTTGGCGAAACAAATGAAGATGTTAACAAAAAAGTGCTTAAGGCATTTGAACATAATATTACACCAATTATGTGCTGTGGAGAAACATTAGAGCAGAGAGAACAAGGTGTTACGATGGACTTTATCCGTCAGCAGGTTAAGGTAGGACTGTTGGGTGTAACTGCAGAACAAGCAAAGACAGCAGTAATCGCTTATGAGCCAATCTGGGCAATCGGAACAGGTAAGACTGCAACTACAGAACAGGCACAGGAAGTTTGTGCAGGAATCCGCTCTTGCATTGCTGAAGTATATGATGAGGCAACAGCTGAAGCAATTCGTATACAGTATGGCGGTTCGGTTAATGCAGGGACAGCGGCAGAGTTATTTGCACAGTCTGACATTGATGGTGGACTAGTAGGAGGAGCTTCCCTGAAAGCTGAGTTTGGAGATATTGTGAACTATAAATAAAACAGATTGAATCCGGCATATCATATTACTCCATGCGGGCTTCATCGGTAGGAATAAGAATCGTGGGGAGCAGCAATAATGGCTCGCCGCGATTTTTTTAACACTTGTTGTTATAAATGGTAAAAGTAAAAAAATGGAGGCAGAATATGCAATATGAGACTATACCTATTCAAGTTGATGGCTCTGCGGCAGAGACAAAGTTTTACGCATACATTTTAGACAGCACTGAGCAGATGTGTTCCAAAACAGAAAGGCCAATGGTAGTTCTCTGCCCCGGAGGCGGATACGAGATGACCAGCGACAGAGAAGCCGAACCAATCGCAATGCGCTTGCTTGGAATGGGGTATCATGTGGGCATTCTAAGATATTCTGTTGCTCCATGCAGATTTCCTACTGCATTATTAGAACTGGCTGAAGTGATGAAACTTATTCATATAAAAAGCAGGGTGTGGCAGGTGGATACTGATAGAATATTTATTCAGGGATCTTCAGCAGGAGGACATCTGGCAGCCAGTTTGGGTGTATTCTGGAATAATCCATCTTTGTATAACCAAGCAGGTGTGAAGCCGGATATTCTAAAGCCAAGGGGGTTGATTTTGAACTACCCGGTAGTCACTTCAGATCAAGCATTTATACATGAAGGCAGTTTTCGCAATCTTTTAGGCAACGAGTATGAAGAGAAAAAAGATCAAATATCCATTGAAAAACTGGTTACAAAGGATATGCCATCTTGCTTTATCTGGCATACTTATACAGATCAGAGCGTACCCGTCGAGAATGTTCTCCTGCTTACCATGGCGTTAAAAAAGGTGGGGGTATCTACGGAACTTCATATATACCATACGGGAGAACATGGGCTGGCTTTGGGAGACGAAACTACATCCAAACCAGATGGAAGTAAAACCTGTGAAGCGGTACAGTCATGGGTTGCTCTAGCGAAAACATGGCTGAAAGAAATAAACGCAAAATAAAAGATCGTAATACAGCAAAACAGATTTGCAAAACTTACAGAAAAAAGGTACAATAAGTACCGAAATAAATTTAAAATGAGGAGAATAAACATGAGCAAAAAACCAACAGTATTGATGATATTAGATGGGTATGGATTAAATGAAAAAATTACTGGTAATGCAGTAGCAGAAGCTAGCACACCGGTTATGGATAAATTGATGGCAAGTTACCCTTTTGTAAAAGGGTATGCCAGTGGACTTGCTGTAGGTCTTCCCGATGGACAGATGGGAAATTCAGAAGTAGGGCATCTTAATATGGGTGCAGGACGCATTGTTTATCAGGATTTAACTAAAATTACTAAGTCCATTCAGGATGGTGATTTTTTTGAGAACAAGGCACTTCTTGCTGCTTGTGAAAATGCAAAGGAAAAAAATTCCGCCTTGCATATGTTTGGTCTGGTTTCCGACGGCGGAGTACACAGTCATAATGAACATATTTATGGCTTACTCGAACTTGCAAAGAAGCAGGGCTTAGAAAAAGTGTATGTGCATTGTTTTCTGGATGGTCGTGACACACCGCCGGCATCCGGTAAAGAGTATGTCGAGCAGTTGGAATCTAAAATGAAGGAAATAGGAGTAGGCGAAGTAGCAAGTGTCATGGGACGTTACTATGCAATGGATAGAGATAATCGTTGGGATAGAGTAGAAAAAGCTTATAATGCTATGGCAAAAGGTAAGGGAGAAGAGGCAGTATCAGGACCGGAAGGCATACAGACCTCTTATGATGCAGGAAAAACAGATGAATTCGTACTGCCTACTGTAGTAATGAAAAATGGATCACCTGTTGCTGTAATTAAAGAAAATGATTCTGTTATCTTCTTTAATTTCCGTCCGGATAGAGCAAGAGAGATAACCAGAACTTTTTGTGATGATCACTTTGAAGGTTTTGACAGGGGCGAAAGAATAAACACAGTATTTGTTTGCTTTACCAATTACGATGTCACTATTGAGCATAAGCTGGTTGCTTTTGTAAAAGATGAAATTACAAACACATTAGGTGAATTTCTTGCCAAGAACAATAAAACGCAGGCAAGAATTGCTGAGACAGAAAAGTATGCCCACGTAACTTTCTTTTTCAATGGCGGTGTTGAAGAACCAAACAAAGGAGAAGATAGAATTCTGGTGAAGTCACCTAAAGTTGCAACTTATGATATGAAGCCGGAAATGAGTGCATATGAGGTGTGTGATAAACTGGTAGATGCAGTAAAATCTGATCGATACGATGTCATCATTATTAATTTCGCAAATCCGGATATGGTAGGACATACAGGAATAGAAGAAGCGGCGATCAAAGCAATTGAAGCGGTGGATGAGTGTGTGGGCCGAACAGTGGAAGCTGTAAAAGAAGTTAATGGACAGATGTTTATCTGTGCAGATCACGGAAATGCGGAACAGCTTATTGATGATACTACAG
>POVV01000655.1_pt1 | contig 19754 bp, 20 predicted proteins | sample 1560271 | NCBI WGS metagenome assembly POVV01 (sample SAMN08337232, study PRJNA429181) | Bioreactor metagenome, whole genome shotgun sequencing project. | biome: cows' rumen and soil; feature: anaerobic; isolation source: anaerobic chemostat enrichment culture, galacturonate as sole carbon... | reverse complement strand
GTGGAAGAATATCTTCCAGGCGTGGTGGCAAAGCAGATGCCGGCTGATTATGGCAGGGAGGCATTAAGGGCCCAGACGATCATTGCCCGGACATACATCTATGGAAAAATGAAAGGGCAAAATGAAGTGAAGGAATCGGAGCTCCACATGGAATATCTGGAAGAACAACAGATGGAAAAGCTATGGGGAAGCGAATCCTTTGTCGCCAGCTATCAGGCAGTGGAAAACGCAGTCCGTTCTACCACGAAAATGGTCATGATGTATGACGGAAAGTTGATTGATCCTTTATTCCACCGGGCAAGTACCGGAAAGACCAGGGCAGGAGATGAAAACCATCCGTATTTACAGGAGGTTGCCTGTCCCAGGGATGTGGAAGCGGAAGGTTATCTCGCCATGACTGCATATAAGAAAGAAGATTTTGCGGAAAAAATCAATCAGATTTCCGGCGATGTGCCTGTGAAGGCAGATCAAATTCCGGGAAGCATTCAGATCGTTCTTCGAGATGAGGCGGGATATGTGGGGCAGATCCAAATTGGCACCAAGGTTTATACGGGAGAGGAAATTCAGCGGGTTCTGGGACTTCCATCCGCGGCCTATAGCTTTGAAGAATATGATGAGGGAATCCGGGTAGTTTGCCAGGGAATTGGGCATGGATACGGCATGAGCCAGTACGGAGCCAGGTGCAAAGCAGAGGAAGGCTGGACGGCTGAACAAATTCTCCCCTATTTTTATAAAAATATTGTTTTAATTTCTGAATAACTACAAAAAGTGCCGTAGCAGTGATAAAACGTCGTAACTACAAGGTATTTTCATGTTTCATTTAATTATTTTGAAAACAGATTGACAACAGAAATAACATTGCTGAATTAAAGAAATATTTATAAATTTTCCAATACGTGGTATAATCTAGGTATACCAGTAAAGGAGGGCGTTATTATGCCAAGAGGAGTACGTAAATCACCTTTAGAAAAACTTCAAGAAGAACTAAAAAATACACAAGATTCTATAGAACAATATAAAGCTGCAATCAAAACGCTTCAGGAAAGAGAGAAGCAAATACAAGAAGAAATTAAAGTTGAACAGCTTAAGGATTTGTCTACCGTACTTGAAGAAAATAATATGTCAATTTCGGACTTAAAGGATTTAATAGCAAACAGTGATAAAACTAAATAATAAGACAAATAGGCTGGTCAAAATGACTGGCTTATTTTTTTATGAAATAAATAGCACAAGTGTTTGCTTTTCTAGAACATATGTGCTATAATTGATTATAATCGAAAATGAAAGGGTGGAATGTCGAATGAAAAAACTGTCCGATAAACAGCAACTAGTATACGACTATATCAAGCAATATGTCAAGCAAAATGGATATCCACCTACGGTGAGAGAGGTGGCCGAAGAGATAGGTTGTAAATCGGCTTCAACCGCACAATTTCATATGCAAAAATTGGAAGAGTTAGGATATATTGTCCGAGATCCTGCTAAGCCTAGAGCATACGAGCTTAAAGAGTTAAATAATAAGACTGTTGACATACCCGTACTTGGCACTGTTGCCGCTGGATTACCGTTATATGCAGAACAAAATATAAGAGAATATTTTCCAATACCAGTCGAATTAGCTAGAGGCAATGACTATTTCATGCTTAAAGTAAAAGGCGACAGTATGATTAAGGCGGCTATTTATAACGGGGATCTTATTTTAGTGAGTAGGCAATCCTATGTAGATAATGGAGAAATAGCAGTAGTATTGGTAAATAATGAAGCAACGGTAAAACGCTTCTTCAAAGAAGACGGTTATTACCGCTTACAGCCAGAGAATGATTTAATGCCACCCATTATCGCATATAATGCCGAAATACTAGGTAAGGTAGTTGGAACGTTTAGAATCATGTAAAAAACACAAAGGAAGATCGTCGTGGTATATTATATTAATAAGCAAGCTATTGAGATAAAATCTCAGTTTCATGGGGTTTTACTGACCTCAATTAATGAATGCTGTTGTGCGGTAGGAATTCTAGCAAAAATGTATGGGCTTCCTATGCCAGAAAAATTTGATACCGTGGAAGAGATGAAAGAAGACTTACATAAAAAGATTGACAGTAAGCCTGTCCCGTCTGAATACGCATCGAAAATAATTAACATGCTTAATGGATATATTAAGTCAGGGACTATTACAAATGAATTATATGACCTGTTACAATATGCTTATAATGAGCAACGAGGATTTGAACCAGCTTACAAACCGAAGTAAAAACAAGGAAGCCTTTAGTGCTTCCTTTAATTTCCACTACTAATCGAACATATATTCGAATATAATGTTTATAGAGGTGATTATGTGAATAAGGTAATTTTTCATATTGATGTAAACTCCGCCTTTCTAAGCTGGGAAGCGGTTTACCGAATCCATCATTTGGGTGGAAATTTAGATTTGCGTGATATACCATCAGCGGTTGGTGGTGATGTTACAAAAAGACATGGTATTATACTTGCGAAAAGTATACCAGCAAAGAAGTATAACATAAAAACAGGGGAATCCGTACCTGAAGCACTAAGAAAGTGCCCTGATCTTGTACTTGTTCCGCCTAATTATAATTTGTATCAAAAATCATCAAAGGCTTTTATTAATATTCTAAGGGAATATGGCCCCGTTGTAGAACAATATTCCATCGATGAGGCGTATATGGATATGACTGGCACAGAATCATTGTTTGGAAAGCCAGAAGATGTTGCAAATGTAATTAGGGAGCGTATTTATAGAGAACTTGGTTTCACAGTAAATATTGGGATATCAAATAATAAAGTCCTGGCTAAGATGGCATCGGACTTTAAAAAGCCTGATAAGGTGCATACGCTGTGGTTAAGTGAAATAAAAGATAAAATGTGGACACTTCCTGCATCTGACCTATTTTTTGTTGGCAGAGCAACCACAAGAAAATTAAATAACCTTGGCATTAAAACAATAGGAGAGTTAGCACAAACCGATCTATCAATTATTAAATCTCATCTTGGTAAACACGGAGAAGTAATCTGGTCTTTTGCAAATGGAATTGATTTCTCAGCGGTTGAGCCTTTGCCACCACCAAACAAGGGCTATGGTAATAGTACCACGATTGCATTTGACGTTACGGATTCCATTACGGCAAAATTAGTCTTGCTCTCATTAGCGGAGACGGTCAGTGCAAGATTAAGAGATGACAATGTGAAAATCAAAGTAATATCTGTAGGAATAAGAGATTATAACCTTGGATATTACAGTCATCAAAAGAAACTTAAAACTGCCACCAACATAACAAGAGAAATCTACGAGTCTGCATGTCAAGTATTCGATGAAATGTGGGATAAAGTTCCAATACGACATCTTGGAATTCACACTAGCCAAGTAGTAACCGAAGAAATAAGACAGTTAAACCTATTTGATGATCTGGATTACGAAAAATTAGAACGATTGGATAGGGCAGTAGATGATATCAGGAAAAGGTTTGGCGCAGATTCCATTGTAAGGGCAAGTTTTATAGAAGGGAATAAAATTGATCATATGAGTGGCGGAATCAGTCGTGAAAAGAGAACTGTGAATTATGAAACTCAAAATATATTATAGGTGGTAAGGTAACATGAGTGCATTTGGGATTGGAACAAATGTAAAAGAGATTGATAGCGGAGAGCTACGTGGCAAGACGTATAATATTGCTTGCAAGGCTTGGTTCACATCTAACTGTAGTCCAAGACCTCTGAGCTTTAAGTTTGAAGGCGACGACGGTATTATACAAACAATATCTGATATAATTATAAAATGCACTGAAGACAAAAGTTATAACGGTATTCCATCAAAGGAATTTCGATGTGATGCAATTATCGGCGGCATACGTTATGAATTTAAACTAGTTTTTTACATGGAAACTTGCAAATGGGTCATGGTAATATAAAATACGTGTATAGGATTTCCCGTTAATAGTACAATAAATGAAGCACTGATAATGTGACTAACCGAAGCAAGAGGTTAATAATGGATATATTTGATGAAAAGGGTATTGACCCCATGCTTATATCAGAAAGAGTTGATCCATACGATGATGAGGACTCTATCTTTGAATTGAAGTTTGACGGAATCAGGTGTATTGCGTATATAGATGATCAATCTACTGATTTAAGAAATAAACGAAATATGATGTTATTGCCGAGATTCCCAGAATTAGAGCTATTACATGAGGGTTGTCGACATAAATGCATACTTGACGGAGAACTTAATGTATTGGTCAATGGAAAACCGGATTTTTACGAAGTCCAAAGGAGGACGGTTTTAACTGATCCCTTTAAGATAGAACTAGCGTATAAAAAACACCCGGCCAATTTTGTGGCTTATGATATCCTTTACTATAAAGATAAACCCGTAACTGATTTACCTTTGATGGAGCGTAAAAAGTTGTTAGATGAAGTAATAAATGAGAGTAATATATTATCAAAATCTAGATATGTTGAAACCAATGGAATTGCGATGTACAAATTCGCGGAGGAAACTGGCTTAGAAGGTGTCGTTGGAAAAAAGAAACAAAGCCTATATTGGTTCGGTAAGAGATCGAAAGAATGGAAGAAAATTAAAATACTCAAAGAGGAGGATTTTATCTGCATAGGATATATGTTCAACAAAAATAGCATGACGACACTGATCCTGGCGAAGTATGATGATATGGACAATTTAATTATTACTAACCATGTTTCACTTGGAGTAAGTATCTCTAAGCTTAAGCAGCATGGCATGAAGGTTTCTAATTGTCCCATTGATAACCTACACGGCTATACTGATGCGACTTGGATTGAACCAATGGTATGCACAATTGAATATATGCCTTCTGAAAAAGACGGTATACGCCAACCGACGCTTAAAAGTGTGCGAGACGACAAATTACCTGAAGAATGTAAAATATAAATCGAGGCAATGATTCTTCTCGACTAAATAATTTATAAAATTCAAAATGTAGTCACAAGACATGTCGTTGCTTTATATCTTAAATGTATAAGATAAAATGACCTACGACATAATTCATAGATAATTATTCATAGAGACCCTTTGTTTGAAACGCCTGTCGAATTAGTCGATGGGTGTTTTCATTTTCAAGAGAAACATACCCAGAATACGGATACCAGCCTATCGCAACTACCTAACAAGTTACCGCCTAAGATTATTATTAATAGCTACACTATATGTTATGAACACGTAATATAAACATATAATTAAATTAATAAGATCATTTGAGGGTAGCCATGGTCATACATGTTGTCCAGCCCGGTGAAACCATCTTTACAATATCAGAGTATTACAAAATTCCTGTTGACAGATTAATATTGGAAAACGGAATTATTAACCCTGCCAACCTGGCAGTAGGCCAGACTATAGTGATTGTTCAACCTGAAACGCTCTATACCGTTCAGAGCGGCGATACTTTAGAGAGTATTGCAGTGCAGCATGGTGTTACACCAATGGAAATATTAAGAAATAATCCCTATCTTTCCGATAGAGAAATTTTGTATGTCGGTGAATCCATAGTTATAAGCTATCAAACGAATAAAACAAGGACAATTGCTACTAGCGGTTATATCTTTCCTTATATAGATAAATCTGTTTTAATAAAAACACTTCCATTTTTATCTTATCTGGCCATATTTAATTATAGGGCTACAAGTGAAGGTGAAATTATTAGCCGGGCTGACGACACTGAACTTATCCAACTGGCTAAAACTTATGGAACTGCGTCAATGATGTTTGTTTCCACCATTACGGAAGAAGGAATAGTCAGCCGTGAAGTAACAAATATTATTTTAAATAATCCTTCTGTGCAAAATAGGCTTATCTATAATGCTCTTCAGATATTGAAAGAGAAAGGCTTTTATGGTATAAACGTATATGCCGAAACCATCACCAATGAGAATATAAATAGCTTTGCAGAATTTTTGGAAAAGGCTGCTTCAATTCTTCATTCAGAAGGTTTCAGGGTAGTAATTACTATAACACCGATTACGAATATTGACACTCCAAATGTTAGCATTGTAAATATAGACTATTCTAAATTAGCTGAATTTGTGGATGGAATTATGTTTTCTTCTTATGAATGGGCTAGGACTTACAGCTATCCAAATGCAATTCACCCGATTAATGTCATAAGAGAATTGTTAAATTATGCAGTTAGTATTATTCCCACTGAAAAAATTTTTCTAGGTATCACCACACTTGGTTATGATTGGACACTTCCTTATGTTCCTGGTGCCACTGAAGCTGTTGTAATATCTAATAATAGTGCAGTACAACTTGCAGCGGATAACGGTATACCAATACAATTTAATGAAGCAGCACAATCACCATATTTCTATTATACAAATATTGATGGGATTCTACATGTAGTATGGTTTAAAGATGCAAGAAGTTTTGACGCAAGGGCTAGACTTGCAGAAGAATATAATCTCCAGGGCTTATCTTTTTGGAACGTTATGAAATTCGATACACAATTGTGGCTCATTATTAATACTCAATACTACATCCAGAAGTTTTAAGTGTCCATAAAGACAGATAAAGAACTATTAAAGGCGGGCCCGGAATACCGAAGCCCGCCCCTACGTCGCATACGTTTCTTTCCATCTGCATTTTCAGAGCTATTATTAATCTAGTTTTTACCAGTCACGCTCACAATCGCATTCATCTTCGTATTCATCTTCGTATTCATCTTCGTATTTCTTTTCGTATTCATATTTGTGTTCGCGTTCGCATTCACATTTTGGCTTGCATTCGTGTTTGCATTCACATTCACACTTGGGTTTGCATTCCCATTTGATTTTGCATTCGCATTTAGGCTTGCATTCGCATTTAGGTTTGCATTCGCATTTACGTTTAGGTTCGTGCTTTTCAAAACATTTACATCTATCACTACTCATATATATTCACTCCTTTCATAACTTACTACATAATATTATATGGGACAAGTAGGCAGGGTGTGAATTTTAAGTATGAGCAGAAAAAAGGGCCCCAATTCGGATTATCGGTGCCCGTTTAGTTGGAGTGATTAATAGAAATAAATGCTTTGTACAATATATTATATGCATCAATTTTTAATAGTGACTCTCACTATCTACTCTGAACCTATAGGAGATTTCATAGTGAATAAAAAAGATAAAATAATTAACAAAAAATTGAAAGTCATACTTGTAATTAAATCAGCAAATAATCGCCTAAAAATGTTACAAATCACAAATCGATGAAAGAGTACTTTTATGTAGTAAAAAATAGGGAATAGAAGAGTATAAACTCGACTATTCCCTTAATGTTGTATATGTATATTATGCTTTCGTATACTCTTTTCCGGTGATCTAGCATATTTCTATTCTATAGGCCTTTCGGTTGAAAATTCATCTTTTGTAATAGACTCATACTCATTAATAGTCAGCCACCTATATTTTATAGCATCCCATACCCAGGCTTTAGGCCATAATTTTAATTTATAATATTCTTTAATAACCTCAAAGTACTTACTCATTAGGTATACCTCCGTTATTGACCATAGACAGATACAGAACCTGTGCTTCCAAACTTGTGATTTTAGCTTGCATCTGAGATTCGATAGATAATTCAACCTCTTTAATAACTGGAATATGTTTCTCTCGATCAATTAAGAAAGAATCCAAATATTGCCCATCTTCTTGCTCAATGGCTATAGAGAAGACACTAGGAGCCTCATCTAAATCGTATCTTGTGTTCTGGATTTGACCAGTACCATCATAAATCACCACTACCTTCTTCATTTCCTATCCTCCTTAATAATTATTATCCGTTTATATCGGCGGTTGTTCCCCCAATACATTTGATCGATACATATGTGCTAGTGGCACTATTTGCTATAAAGTACACCCTAGTATATCCATTAGCATCTCTACTAAATGTTAGCTTGTATACGACTCCGGAATTTAAAAATATGATTCGTCTGTAACCACCATTTTTCCCTAATATAGCCTGACTTTGTATATTGTTGAATACTGCATATGGCCATTCTGGATGAACACTACCTTCCCATATCTGATTTCCTATATCCTGATCGGTTTGTATACTTGTTAAGCTAGCTGTTGTCGGAGTAGGTGAACCGCTGAACAAAGATTCATTCGCCGTGTATATCCAATCCACAGATCCAGATAAATCCAAACACGATTGACCTTTTATCATTTTGGCTGCTGTCAATCCAATAGCACTTGCTACTTCTGCTCTTGTACTGTAAACCCAGGGGTTATTAGGATCTTCTGCATAATATCCTTTTGGAATATGGTAATATAATCCCTGAGTATTAAGTCCCCTTCCAACACTAGCAATTGCTGTTCCTTTATTCGGTATGGTTCCCGTCCGCTTGGTCTTGGGATCGGTGCTGTAATAAGTACTCCCGGCCAATACCTGACCATCTGACGCATTTCCTGTCAATGCCAATGTCCCGGTTATTGGATTCCCATCTTTATCAACTATAACCTTTGAAGCCAATACATCGCCTGAACCGGCAGATATAACGCCAAGATCCAACTCTCCGGCACCTATTTCATCATTTGTATCTGCACCAACATATGTTTTACCCTTTAGCACCTGTTTCTTTGTGACAGAGAGTTCATCTGAACCAATTCCCCCGCCACCACTTATATTTGTCTTTCCACTTTTTGCCATTAAGTCCTCACCACCCTTATCTCTTTGATCGTTAGTTCTGATTTGGGTAGTTTATTTGCTTTAAATGTAATGTTTCCAGCACCTGTATCGTCTTGTATATAGATTAATGCTTTTGAGGCATTTAATATGCTTGATGATGCAAAGTCAATTTCTACCCGATCATTTACCAGTATTGCAGAATTGCTATATACATAGGTCAAATTACTTCCCCATGAAGTTATTGGAATTTTAATATTAGACGCAATAACCACACCTGAAAGATACTCTGTTTTTTCTGCTGAATAAGCATTTGTCTTCTTATCATTACCGGTAGCCTTATCGTTAATTCCAATTGTGTTCTGAGTAATATGAGTTACCATGTTTCCAACGTCATCTTTATAATATTTCTCAATTGCCTTAATTGCGTCTTGTAGTGAATTTATTCTATCTGCATTTATTAAAACCTTCAATAAATCCGGATTATTAGTTATCACATTCGCAGCGGTTGTGAAATCCTTATTTGTTATAGCCGTTTGATAAGACACCATAGCATCAACTAAAGCTGCTGTAATATCCTGCATATTATCAAAATTATCTATTGCATCAGGAAATTGACTACGTGGATATTCTTCGTAAGCCATTTAATTCCTCCTTTCTAGTTTCTATATTTTCTATCGTAAACATAAGAAAAACTCTCCATAAACTTATAGAGAGTCATTGTCATTGTTCCGTTGCCAGAATTCCAACTTAGGTTTTTTATAATATATTGGCTTTTTTTGTTGTTATATTTTGGCGTATATTCAATTTTTTTATTTACGGTAAACCATGGAATTACCACCAGGTTAAGCATAATTGTATCCATCATTGCTGTGGTCTGATATGTTAAATACTCTGCTTGATTATAACAGGCTGCATCGTCGCTTAATGTATCATATTCAACTGACCTTAATATTTCATAGCCTAGTTTTGTTGTTGAAAACGGACAGTCCTCTGATTTTTCTTCGTATCTACCATAGCACTGAAAATTTCCAAGTAAATAAAGAGAATTCCCGGATATAGAGCGCCTATATCTAAACACGTATATAGTATTATTTTCAAGTGCACCCGCTTCCAACGTTTTTCCATCTCCGTCTACAATGGGAATAGCGGCATATCCGTTTATTGAAAATTTAGGAGAATCCAAGTTTGTAGTGGATACTTTAAATGCTAACTGTGTTAGATTATCTACATCGTCCCAAGATGAATATCCAGAAAAAGCAACAGTGTAAGTATTATTTGAATATGTAGAAGTGGAAGAGTACCGATCTTTATTTTCAAGTTCTAATACCTTTCCCCACACCTCTGTAACATTATATATCCCAGAAAAACCACTTGAGGTTTCCTCATTTGTCACCAATCCTTCTAACACTTCATCATTCAAGATTACATCATCTTCTAAGCAAGTTGGTATTTGTCTCCATACAAACACTCCATCTTCATCAAAGAAGAATTCCCAAGAATCATATAAGTCCCTTATCTTTTTCCATATATCGGCAAAGGTAGAACCCGTACTAAATGTTAAATCGTAAGGTATTTCTTTGCCAATGTCTTCTACCACGTAATTGGTAATTCCAGCTAATTTCAGTGTCCCAATAATCGAAGTCCTGATGTCCTCACCAGCTGGAATAGATAGGCTTTTAATAGTATAACTTGGTGAACTATTTGCGGAGCCATAACCTATTAGTTGACCATTTAGAGTTCCATCATATTGGGTCATTAAATCGGCACAAGTGAGAGCGAGTAGTTTTTGATTCTTCGAATAGGTGTATTTCATACTGACATAACAGAAAGTCCCCAATTTATACCATATTATTTCTTTACTTCTTTGGCTTCGCAAACCATAATAAACTCTCAATCTTTTATCCAACCAAATCTTCTTATCGTTACCAATAATGAAGGTTGAATCTAAAATTGCCATATCACAAGAATAGGTTCTCCGCTGAATTGACTCAGAATCTTGTGAGAAATTATCGGATATAATAACCCCCTCTAGCGAGTCTAATGTCTTAAAATCTTGATTCAGTAGTTCTACCTTGATTCTTATTTCTTGTTTGCCTTGGTGTAAAATATTAATATCTTCCTGTGTAACTACGTGTCCCATATTTCACCACCAATCTATCCATCTATATTTGTATCAAGCAAACCATTATAATACAAATCATTTGTGCTATACGCATCTCCACATTCCGCAACACTAAATTTAGATTTTACATGAAGCGGATGATCAGATTCCTCAGTTATTTCATCGCTAGTAACTCCAATCAACCATACATTACCAAAATAATCCTTGAGAACCTTTATATTGCCATTCGTTAAGAAGTCATAAATGGTATTACGATAATCCCATGACGTTTCTGGTTGCCAAGTACAGTTTTGATTTTCAATAAAGCAGCACTCAATGTCTCCTGCAATGTAATTTGTTCTTCCGCCCTTGAAAATAATGGCCTTTTCTCTACCAAGTGGTTCAATCAGTCCTGTTCGCTGGATGCGCTTTTTATTGAAATTGGTATCCAAAACCATCGGGTATGATACATTATTTTCACAAATAAAATAAGAGTCAAATTTTGACTCTACTGTGTTGATAATATAATCACTTTCTCCACCTGAAATAACAGGAACATACGCGAATGACACGGTGCCAACGGGAGCGTAATAATGCATAATGTCAATTGCAAAATCTTCTTTTGTATTAACCGCTTTTTCGTAAATCGTCTTGAACTTACTATCTTTTGAGGTTTTTCGCTTTATTCTTATCGCCTCAACAAGACTCTCTGTAAAATTAACATTACCTCCGTGTAAATCCCCCTTAAAGTATGCGTGTAATCTCGTATTCAGATTCCACTCGGACGGAATAGAGTCATCGAACTCATATAGCTCAATCATATCTAAAGATGCATATACTTCATCATAAATCGCTGATTTTATTGTTAAATATTCAACCTTCTCCGGAGAGACAGGAGATGAACTAAACGATTCTTTTGATGCGGCAAAACAATATCCTAAAATCATAAGATTATCTCCTTTCTTTATAATGGTATCCACTCGTAATTATTTGGATCAGAGAGCCAATCTGAAGGGGCGGGAGTCCATGGGGTTGATACATTGCCTTTTTCTAACTTTAATGCGCATACTTCAATTGTAGTTCCTGCATCTGGTGTTTCTATCCTTGAAAGTATATAACCGGAAGCCGTAACAGTAAACGTTAATGAAATTCTAGTCCATGTGTCACTTGCAAGAGTGTAAACCTTAGAGGCAGGTGATGTTATCGTAGGGGTTGTTGGAGACAAATAAATATTTGCATGGATTCCTGTTGTTTTAGCCAAACCACTAAATGTAAAGACATCACCTGTAGACACTGGAATTTGTTGAGATAAACCTTCCCAAACAGCATTACGAGATGCTACCGTAAAACCCATATAAGCATCCGGAGTAAAAGACCATTTATTTTTGTATGTCCATGTACCCGAAAAATTCTTTGTTCCTAAATATAAGTTCTCGTGCTCATACACTTCATTCGGCATATACCCAACACCAACATACTGGCTGTTTGGCTGCCTTGATTCTGTCATGTTGAAGCCGTTTGAGTTTGGAGAATATCTTGTCAAAGTACCTTTTGCTAACGCTTTTAAATCAAAATATCCCTTTTTTCTATTTACTAGCAATGAATATTTGTAATAATAATCACTTGCTAAAATATCAACATAATTGCTATTAACAATGTAGTTTATCCCACATGAGTTTGCTACTAATTCAAAATAACCCTTTTCTCCATTAGAGTCCGAATAACTTCCTTGTCGATAGTATATTTTCACATTTAATTTATCTGTTGTACCAAACTCTTTAATAACGCCATTTCGCTTTGGCTTACTAAATTTAAATATTTTTGTAAAATCTCCATCTATTTCATATCCCTCATCAAATGTTACTGAGTTATCACGTAGATCTGCATATTCGCCATCTATATATGTGACTTCCTTTTCTGATACGCCTTCAGCAGATATAATATTACTTTTTATCTCGATCGCACCAGTTTCTGGAATGTTATTTAATTCCAATTTACTAAAAATCTGTGCGGTAGTATAAGACACAGTAAATAAAATATACCCGGTATCCAAATTCATTCCATTGATGGTTTCACCCGTTGCACGAATATAATATTGTGTTGCATTTTGCAGATTAGTCACAATATATGATAGATCCGACGTATCATATTTCGCGCCCGATGAATCAAGAGAAGTCTTTTGATAACTGTATAGAGTAATATTAAACCAGTTTAATAATTCATTTTCTGTCTGGTGATAATTTAATCCGACAGAATACGAAGATGCTCTTATAATATCTCCATTTGAAATTGACAGATTGAAGGTAGGAGTGGTGAAACAATAAAATGGAGTACCTATATTTTGCATTGAAGATTCGTTATTGTCTACATCAAATACGGTAATATAGGCCACGTATTTTGTACCATTTATTAAAGTGGGAGTGGGTGGAAGAATATAGACTTGCTTCATTGTATCTATTGTACTATCGTATGCCGTTACCCCTGTGGCATTATTTTTTATGATACATCGCACTTTATAGATTTGATTACCAGACCAAGTGAAGTTAATATTTGTACCGACAGAAGAATCAAATGGAGTTATTGTATGTATTGTTGCGTACATCGGACGTGCCCCCTATCGCTTCATTAACGCCTCTTCAACAGCGGCTCTCCATGGTTCAAGAACGTCATTTATACTAAATTCGTCATTTTTAATCATATTTACATAAAAATCTACCACTATTCCGTACCTCCTTTTAATTCTGTAATTAACGCTGCAAGTTCAATAATTGCAGAGTTTTGAGCTTTTTGGCTAGCTCTTAATTTTTTAAGCTCCTTTTCAATTAAGTCAATGTCTTCCAATGTGAATACTACGAGAAAACCTGATATTTCTTCGTCATCGTTCCATGTTATTGTCATAGAAGTTGACTTACATCTTTTATTTGAGTATGTGGCAGAAATGAGTCCTGAACTATTTTTTATAATATATGAACTCAGATTTGTTTCAGTAAGTAGTTTGAGTATTGTATAAAACTCATCAATGGAATTAAAAGATTTCGAAAAAGAATTTTCGGAACTTTCCTCCTCTATTTCAATTGATGTTGAATCATATAAAATTAATTTATCCATAAAATTTCCTTTCTATTGTAAAATAAAACTAATAACGAAGCGGACTTATTAGGGTATATAAACCAGATTTTTCAAAAATAGTAACGTGTGCAGATTTCCATTTTCAAGCCATTTGTGTTGTGAAGCGATAAAAATGTTTATTGTACGGTATAAGCACACTGTCCATAAATAAGCGCATCTGTTGCACTTTGATATGTAATTACATCTCCATTCGGATTAATTTGTATGAGCATCTTAGGATCATAACCAATTATATATTTCATAACTGATGGACGAAATTCCTCACTAAGAGTGAAAAATTTAAATGGACTTCCAGAAAAAGAAATGCGGCTATTGGCAACAAAAACAATATCAACAGTGTGACCTCTCCTAGTGCAATATACTACAATATTTCTATTATTGCCTATGGCTATTTCTTTTTGTGAAAAATAATTCACGGTGCCGCTTACCGCGGTTAAATTGCTATTTACCGTATCAAGTTGATCCTTTAAATTCTTTCCCATTCTGCCGTCTAATACAGTACCAGCTACGTTAGTGGTTAAGTTGTTTACAACCTTATCTGTGGTGACTATTCGATCCAAAAACCCATTATAACTTTGCACGAATAATGAATCCCAATCTCCTCCGGGTGCACATACCCATACTATATCTCCAATAATCAAGTCATAGTATGATTTCACTTTATATTCTGCATTTTTATATAAAACCTTATATACAGTGTCATTTATTTTTTCAATTATAGTAGCTTTAAATACTTTAGTTAATTTCAAATTACCTGTAAATAAATCAAAAGCATTTACTAAATCATCAGAAAATTTATTGAATACTTCTTGCCAATTTAAATTCAATTCATCACCTACCATTCAAAAATGAGGAATCCAGATATCTCCAGATTCCTCTTAACATTTTATCTTTTTCCGAGTCTTTGTCCTAATGCTAATGCAAGTTTGCCATCTAATATTCCTTGGGCTAATTGATCTGGAGCATCACATTTCTGAATGTTGATATCCCCAAAATTAAACTCTTGCTTTGGAGTCGATTCTCTTACTGTAATTTGATTTAGAAAACTGCTATAATCCGGAATATTAGGTTTAAAACTATAAGCAGACGCTAAGTTTTTCAATAGATTATTCTGTTGTTCATCATTAAAGATAGCCTCTCCCTCGTGAGCAAGTATTGGAACTTCTCCCGGCTTCAAGTTATTTGTAGCAAGATGTTTTAGCATCTTTTCACGCTCAGAAGCCGTAGATTTTCCAACAAGTCCATTTTTGATGCCATCAGCATATACACCAGGGCCATTGTTTACATCACCAGTTCCCCAACCTTTACCTCTGGATTTGTCATATGGTTCATCATCGTCGTCATCGCGGTCATAGCTATCTTTCAGATTATCCCTGACTTCTTTTAGCACATCAAGCATTGAAGACACGTTGTCGGTAAGTTTCTGCCAACTAGACGTATATTCGGATATCATTCCAGAGTTCTTATTGTACTGTTCTAGCGACTTTAACAGTTCAGTGGCAGTATCTTTCAATCCACTCTGAATTCCAGTCAGAATCGCGTCTGCGTTAGCTGCTGTGTCATTTACAGTGCCGAGGTAATCAAAGATATTCTTTAAATTATCTGTGGCAGACATTTTCTGATTAAGCTGAGAGAGAAGACCGTTGATACCATTTACAGCTTCAGTATAGGTGATGGTGCCCTCACGGTAAGAGGTAACGTAGTCATCTAACAAGCTTAGAATATTTTCAGTAGATTGAATCTGCTCATCATATTTTTTTATTTGATCGGCTGTATTTTGGTACATTCCAGAAAACATGTTGAATATATCTTGATTACCTGACAAAATTTTGTCTTTCCAACCGGCGCCTAGAATATCATCGGCCTTTGCTTCATTTTGTCCTTGTACAATCTTTTCATTAATTTCCGACCACTTGTCACTGATTTTCTGTAACGCATCAATCTGATCTTGCAGGCCAGAGTTGTATAAATCCAAAGATTCTTGCGCTTTGTCAATCTGCTCCTGTAGGTTGTATTTTTCTAGGTTGTACTGAGAATCAAGTAAATTCTGTTGTGCATCAGAAATAGCACTTTGGTCTGACTCATATACAGTTTCTCCGTTTCTTATTCATTCTGTTACTTTGGAAGTACGGAAACTTCCTCTGACCACATTTCTATGGCGGTTAGTCATTTCTGGCTAACTCTCACATTTCTTGTTTTGGGATTATTGTGTGAGATCGGACTGGATCTTCACCCTCATTCCTTTCAATATAGAAAGAGTAGGGGAATAGCGGAGCCAACTATATTGCTATGGTTGGCATTACAGTCTCTAGGGATTCCGAATTTAGATTATTTGAGTTATTAATATTGTTAAAATATTTATCTAATAAAGTATCAACATCTTCATCATAACGAATTTCAAGAAGATTGATATTATGTAGTTCTGCATAATCACGTTTGCGCTTATCGTGTTCTTGTTGGATTTTAAGTTGTTCTTCTCCTCCGAAATAATCAACTGGCTCATAATGCTGTATTCCTTGATACTCAATTAAGAGATTATGAGATTTAACATAAAAATCATAACTAAGAAGCCCTCTACCAATTCCTCTTAAATCACTAAAGGTTTTTTGATAGTTATGCATAATGCCATTATTACAAAGGTATTTCAATATTTTTTCTTCTCCTCTGTAACTTTTACACTTCACACATCCATTTCCTCTTAAAACACCATCAGGAAGAATATCCCATTCATTATTGCACTTTTTACATCTATGGAGTATTTTTGTTCTTGCATTTTTATATTTACCGACGACTTCTATATCTGGGTTTATTATACTTACCTCATATACATACTGTTCATGGGTTTTTGTTTGTTTAACTGATTGTTTTTTTAAAGCACATTTTGGACAACCATATCCCTTTGAAATACTATTAGGAATAACATCCCACTCATGATTGCAAATTTTACATTTATGTTTTATTTTAATATTTGCCCTTTTGTACAATCCAACTACTTTGATATCTGGATTTGAAATTCTAACTTCTTCTATGTATTCTTCATGCGTCTTTGATCGTTCTTGACTCATTTTTTTACTTTTACATTCTGGGCAACCATGTCCTTTTAATATACTGAGTGGAGATACAAGCCATTTATAATTACAAATCTTACACTTATGTATGATTTTTGTCTTATTACCAACATAAGTACCTATCACTTCAATATTTGAATTTTTAATTTCAACTTCATTAACATATTCTTCATGTGTCTTTATTAGCTTTTGTCTTATTGTCTTATTTTTACACTTTGGACATCCGTGTCCTTTTAGAATATTGGATGGAAAAGCACTCCACTCATTACCGCAGATATTGCAACGATGAGATGTTTTTATGTGACTTTTGGTATATTTACCTAATACGTTAATATTTGGATTTATCTTTTTTACATCTTCTAAATATTCTTCATGAGTTTTCTTTTTCGGCATCTGACACCTCCTCCCCATATATTTCTCCAAATAAAAAAGAGCAGTTGCAAATTTCGCACTGCTCCATAATTTAATAATCAATATTTAATTAATCTAAATTCGGTCTTTCCACGGTCTTGTCCGTCCCACCGGATTTTAACCGTTATAGCTATTTTCATATATTACATTACTGTAATAGTGGGCAATTTTTGTTTACCCTGTTTGTATTTTGATTGCGGGCTCTCTCTAAGTCATACTGTTTTTGCTCTAAGTCAAATTGAAGTTTACGCTCCTCATTCTGCTTCTCTAGAAGTTTTAACTTTTCCTTTAGAGCATCTATTTCAGCATTCTTTTCTTTATTAACAAGATCGGACTGTTCTTTTAGTATGTCGATCTGCTCTTTAATAGCTCCCGTTACAGCAGATATAACCTGATCTTGCTCACTCTGTACTTTGCTTAATCCATCAGCAACCTTTTGTAATTCAGAAGAGAAATTACCGATATTTTCAAGAGGCATTTTCAGCAATTCTTCATTAAATTTACGCATGTTCTGAATTGCACTTGACATCTCAGAATTTACCGATTGTAGTTGCTTATATAAATCATTCCAGTTATCAGACCCAACCGTGTAATTGTCCATAACATCTTTTATCAGAGAACTTTGTTTTTGAAGCTGTCCAACTACGGTTGCCCCATTGGAAATCAAACTCTGATAATAATTGGCGTCTAATTTCCCACCAGAAGCTACAACCTCATCACCCCAGCCCTGAATAGCTGCCCCAATATCCTGATACATTGAAACAAGAACAGAAGCATTTTCAATTGGCATTTGAAGTAACTTGTTATTGTATTCTTCCTGGGCTTTCTTCATTCCATATAGGCTTTTTTCTGCTTCTCTAATTTCGCCCTCTAAATCAGCATACTCTTCTGAATTTTTACCATGTTTAGTGAATGCTTCACTGAGTTTAGCTTTCATTGCAGATATTTCTTTTTTCGTGTTTGAAATTTCCGTACCTGTATTCCGAATCAGCTTTTCATATAAAGATGCACTTGGAATCTCGCCCATAGACTTTAAATAATCAATACGTGCTTCGAGGATGGAATTAGATTTTTCTAATTGCTCATTTTCCTTATTAATTGAAGCTATTCTATTATCATACTGAGCTATTATGGTAGCGGTATTCTTTTTCTGAGCTTCCGCATAACTGTCCTGCATTGATTGATATTTGTCGAAAGCACCCATGGCTGTCTCAACATTTTTTAGTTCATCACCTGAGAGCGTATCGATTGACATTGAGCCAAGTTCAATTTTTGATTTATTTTCAGGAGATATCTTATTGGCAGTTTCTTCCCATTTCTGCTTATATTGTTCAACCGCATTTTCTATTTTTGGCAAAAGAGTCTTATCTGATTCAAGTACTTGAGCCAAATAGTTTTCCCTGGACTCTCCGGGATTTCCGTTGGCGATAATAGTATACAATTCACTGAGAGACATTCCTGCGCGCTTTGCAATTCCAGCTAATTCGTTTGCTCCATTGGACATTGGATCAAGATTAGAATTAAATAATTCTTTAGCACGACTAAATTCTTCATTGGTTATGCCAAGATAATCGATGGAAGAATCAGAAGCCTTCTTCATCAACTTTTCACGTTCATCGAATGCCTTTTGTATGTCGCGCTCTATCCAGTCAATTTCCTTCTCGGTGTCTGTTTTATCTTTCTTAGAGCCAGATCCAGATGGATTATTACTTTTAACTCCATTATAAACAGCCTTTTTATACTCGTCTGGATCAAGAGTGAATTGATAATCAAATGTTCCGCTTTTAATCTCTTCAAAAGTTTTCTGTGCTTCGCTTAATTCTGCCATCGTATTTGACTTTAGCAATTCAGTAGCCATTGTTATACCAGCAGCAATAGGAGAGCCTACTGATGGATTAGCTAACTGAGCTGTACTTTTAGCTATTGCAGAATTTATACTTTCAAATGCAGATTTTGCCCTAGCTAGTTGTTCTAAAGCAGATGTACTCGCTCCCGCAGCATTAGCTAATGCAATAACTTGGTCAATATCACTAGCCGTATCAATTTTAATATCATTAACCGATATTTTTTCTAAAGCCAATTCAGCCATCGCTTGTTGAGATACACCAGCCGCCACAGCTTCATCAACAAAGGTGGCGATTCCTGACATAGTAGCATTTTCTAAATCGGTAGTTGCATTGGTTTCATAATATTTTTGTGCAGCTAGATCTTCGTGTGCTTTTCTTAGCCGTGCTGCAACAACTTCCTCTGCATTAGCAATGCCCATATTCTGAAGCATAGCAGTGGCAAGACCGGCATTCTCCTCTGTTAGTTCGCTTAATACTCCTTTATTATCAATCCATGTAGTAACTAAATTATCAAATGCTGATTTAGCTGCATTTAC
>POVV01000651.1_pt1 | contig 19821 bp, 16 predicted proteins | sample 1560271 | NCBI WGS metagenome assembly POVV01 (sample SAMN08337232, study PRJNA429181) | Bioreactor metagenome, whole genome shotgun sequencing project. | biome: cows' rumen and soil; feature: anaerobic; isolation source: anaerobic chemostat enrichment culture, galacturonate as sole carbon... | reverse complement strand
CCAGCTTTTCCTCATTGCCCCAATTTACCACCTCCTCAATATTGGAAGCAAAGAAATGGTCTGGGCATAAGGCACCGGAAAGTCCCTTTTTTACCGGTATACCGGCTTTTTCATAGGCAGCATCGTCATCCGTATAAAGACAGTCAAATTTGACAACACCTACCTTTATATTTCTGCTCTGATAAGATGCGATGGTTTTTAATATCACAGACGTCTTCCCGGAGGAAGGGGGGCCTGAAACAATGATCAGATTCATAAAGCCTCCTTTTCCGCTGCCTGATAAAACAGCCGTTCTGTAGTCTTAATCAGCTCTCCGATATCATGGCTGTGAATATAATCCCAGCCAAGCCACATGAATTTCTGATCTGGTTTTAAGTGGTTGTCTACCAGCGGATTGGTAGAAGGAAATTTTCCGTTAGAGGAAAGGATTTCACCTATTTCTTTGGAATACAGGAAGTCCACAAATGGTTTGACCTTTTCCCTGTTCTTTGTACTTGCCAAGAGGAAAATCGGGCTGATGATCGCACCATCCTTTGGCCATACGGGACGGAGGGGACTTTTCTCATCTGCCATGCTGGCAAAAAAGTAAGGGGAAATCGTAACGGCAGGAACCTTATTTCCATCCTTTGATATATGGGATTTTACCATCTGGGCCGGATGCATGCTGCGTAAAAGAGCCTTTCCCATTTTTTCAATGCCCTCATCCCCGTAATACCGGTGGATGTGCAGCAAAAATGCGTTAAACATGTCCAAGTCCTTCATTGGCATGCTGACGCTGTTTTCAAATTCAGGTTTCATTAAATCCGCCCAGCTTTCGGGAAACGGCCGGTCTCCTAAAACAGCGGTATTCACCATAATAACCGCAGGAACAATGCCGATGATGGCATATTGGTTTTTTGGATCCTTTAAAGAGATGGCGTCATTGTCAAAATCAGGATTTATTTGCTTAATATCTGAAATATCTTCAAAGGTACCGGAATCCCGGTAGCGTCCCATAAGGCTTTTATCAAAAAACAAGTCAAAGCCAGCCGAAAGATAGAGATCTGATAAGGCATCAGCGTTGCCGTCTGCGGCAATGATCCGTTCCTTTACATCATCAAGTCCAAGGTTGGCAGACTTTAAATTGTAGTCTGCCTTATAGTCCATGGAATCTTTCTGGGAAGCCATCCAGGCTTCGAACTTTTCCAAAAGAGGAAGGCGAATGGGGCAGGGGAGCACCCCTTCAATGCGGATATCGCCGCCTTCTTCTTTTCTCGTAGGGGTAAGCCCGGAAGTGAGGTCCGGCAGGTTTTGCTTAATGGTTTCTTCCAGTTTTTCTATGAAAAGTTCCTGATTGAGCTTTCGCATGGATAAGGCCATTTCCAGAGTGACTGTCTTACCAAGAGTGTTGCGCATGATTGGATTGTTTAATTGCTCAAAACCATTTGCAACAAACAGGCCGATTGTTTCGGGGTATTTTTCAGTTATATCGTAAATGGTGTCAGTAATTTTTATATAGTGTGCCATTTTTCTTCCTTTCTATATGCGATTAAAGTCTGGTTTCTTCGATATGTTTATCATAACATATGATTTCCCGTTTTGTTGTTGTAATTACAACACATGAGGAATCGTTATTGATACTATTTATTAAAAACTATATGATTACACCTGTTTCCCATGAAAGGTTAAAAAAATTTATCTGATTTTCCGCTGGTTTTGTATTTCGAGCATATGATGGATTGGACTTTTGGAAAGTCTTAAAAACAACGTTTGTTTTCAATATAACGGTAAAAATTATAAAATTATGGAATGAAAAAGGGCTGATGGAATTATGATGAATTGAATGGTCTAAAGAATAGTACAAGGAGAAAGCATATGATCGTTTCATGGATGACAACAAACCAGTGTAATCTTAAGTGCAAGCATTGTTACCAGGATGCCGGCAGTAAAAAGGCAGATGAATTAACAACGGAAGAAGGCAAAAAGCTAATCGATGAAATCGCCAGGGCTGGTTTTCGCATTATGATATTCAGCGGAGGGGAACCGTTAATGCGCCCGGATATCTATACCCTGGTATCCTATGCAGCCGGTGCGGGCCTTCGGCCTGTTTTTGGCACCAACGGTATGCTGATTACGGAGGAAGCGGCTAAAAATTTAAAGAAGTGCAAAGCTGCAGTCATGGGAATCAGCCTTGACAGCCTGGATGAACAAAAACATAACAGATTCAGGGGAGATGAAAATGCATACCGGCTGACCTTAGAGGGAATCAGGAATTGTAAAAATGCCGGCCTGCCTTTTCAGATACATACTACGATCATGGACTGGAATCAGGAAGAAGTGGAAGATATTATTGATTTCAGTGTGAAATCAGGCGCTGCAGCCAATTACCTGTTTTTCCTGATTCCGGTTGGCAGAGGGAGATATTTAGAAGAAACCTCCCTGAAAGTCATGGAATACGAAAGGCTTCTGCAGATTATCATGAAGAAGCAGAAGGAGGTTCCCATTGTTATCAAACCCACCTGCGCCCCTCAATTTACAAGAGTAGCAAAAGAGATGGAAGTTGATACCCGTTTTACCAGAGGATGTCTGGCCGGACTTTCCTACTGCGTGGTAAGCCCTGTTGGAAAGGTCCGGCCCTGTGCCTATATGGTTGAGGAAGCAGGCGATATCCGCAAAGAACCGTTTGATGAAATATGGAAAAACAGCAGCCTGTTTAAAACCCTGCGCACAAGGGATTACAAGGGGACATGCCGTGACTGCATTTACGGAAATGAGTGCGGAGGCTGCCGCGCACGGGCAGGATATTATCATGACGGCGATTATATGGCAGAAGACAGCTATTGCGCTTACGGAAAACAATTATGCAAAGAAGGTGCCTTGATAAATTGAAGAAAAAAACCATGATGTATGCAGTGATGCTTTTTATGATAGTAAATATGCTTGCCGGGTGCGGCAAAAGGACAGGGGAACCGGCTGCCGTCATGCCGGAGGGATACTGTTTTACCGATGCCCTTGGGCAGGAGGTGACGGTTGGGAAACCGGAGCGTGTGGTGGCGTTGATGGGGAGCTTTGCAGAAGTCTGGTTATCAGCCGGAGGCGGGCTGGCCGGTGTAACGGATGATGCATTTGATGAAAGAGGGCTGGAACTTTCTGAGGTAACTGTTTCCGTAGGGAAATATAACAGTCCCAATGCAGAAAAAATCATAGCCTTAAACCCGGATCTGGTTCTATTGTCATCCGAAACCAAGGAACATGCAGCGCTTAAAGAGGTTTTTAAACAAGCTGGCATTACGGCTGCCTTTTTTAAAGTGACATATTTTGAGGACTATCTGTCCATGCTTAAGACCTGTACGGAAATAACCGGGAGAGAGGAGCTGTATGAAAAAAATGGGCTGGCTGTGAAAACAGAGATTGAGGAAATCCTTTCCAGGGCAAACGCTCAGGAGCCACCCTCTGTTTTACTTCTCATTACTTATTCCGGCGGAGCGGTGGCGCAAAATTCCAAGACCATGACAGGAAAAATGTTAAATGATCTAGGCTGCAAAAATATAGCCGACGAGAATCAAAGCCTGTTAAAGGAATTTAACGTGGAAAGCATCATAAAAGAAGATCCGGACTATATTTTTGTGATCCCCATGGGAAATGACGATGCACTTGCCATGAAGAATTTAAAGGAAAGCATTGAAAAGAATCCGGCATGGAATGGCCTTACCGCCGTTAAAAATAACCGCTACATCCTTTTGCCAAAGGAAAAGTTCCTTTATAAACCCAATGAAAAATGGGGAGAAAGCTATCAAACCCTTTGGGAGATTCTATATGGGAAGAAATAATAAGGCGCGGCTGCTTATCCTTTTATCAGCCGCAGGGCTCGCGGTTTCGGTTTTGCTGGGATTGTGCCTGGGTACCAGTAACATCCGGCCATCTGTTCTTGTAGCTACCCTGTCTGCAGGAGAGGCGGATGATTTTTTATACCGGATTCTTCTTACGGTCCGCCTGCCAAGGGTCACAGCAGCCCTGCTTGCAGGAAGCGCACTTGCAGTATCCGGTGCGGTCATTCAGTCCGTGTTAAACAATCCTCTGGCAAGTCCTAATATCATAGGCGTGAATGCAGGAGCCGGACTTTTTGTTTTGCTGGCATCTGCATTTCTTCCGGCAGACCAGCTCCTCCTGCCTTTGTCGGCATTTTCCGGTGCGCTCCTTGCCTGTCTTCTGGTTCTTGCCATTACCATGACCGGCAGATTGTCAAGGGTCATGCTGGTTTTGACAGGCTTTGCGGTTAACAGTATTTTCAGTGCAGGAATGAATACGGTTATGATTTTATATCCGGATGCCTACGTAGGTGCAGGAAATTTCCTGGTTGGAGGGCTTTCCTCTGTTACTTCAAATGTACTTGTCTATCCTTCGGTTTTTATTGCCGCAGGCTTTATTCTGGCGCTGCTTTGTTCCAGGGGTTTAAACATTTTAAATCTTGGGGCAGACAGCGCAAAAACCCTGGGAATGAATGTAAATGCCTGCCGATGTGCCTATTTGGCCATTGCAGCCGTACTGGCAGGCGCAGCTGTCAGCTTTGCCGGGATGATTGGTTTTGTAGGCCTTCTGGTTCCCCATGGGGTGAAATTAATGATCGGCCAGGACAACCGGTATGTCATCCCTGCAAGTGCTCTGACAGGTGGTATCTTCGTGATTTTGTGTGATCTGCTTGCCAGAACCTTATTTTTGCCCTATGAGCTGCCGGTGGGTATTTTGATGTCCTTGATGGGAGGACCGTTTTTTCTTTATCTGATTCTAAAAAACAGGCGGAAGGGATGATGGAAATTATGATCAGGCTTGAGGATGTGACTTATTCTTATAACAGGCAGCCGCTGATCCAGGGGATGGATTTAACGTTTGAAAAAGGAAAGATAACCGCCATCGTCGGACCCAATGGCTGTGGAAAAAGCACGGTGATAAAGCTTTCTTCCCGTCTGCTGCATCCGGATAAGGGGAAGGTGTTTTTAGAGAATCAAGAGATCGGCGGTATGAAACGAAAGGAGTTTGCAAGGAATGTATCCGTGCTGCTTCAAAGCAGCCGCATACCGGATATGGCAGTGGAAGACGCGGTAATGTCAGGAAGATATCCACATCAGTCTCCAATCAGTTTCTCTTCTGCCGAGGATAAACGGCTGGCGGAATATGCCATGGAAATGACATGCTGCCAGTCTCTGCGAAGTAAAAATATGCACCAGCTTTCCGGAGGAGAGCGCCAGCGTGTCTTTCTTGCCATGGTGCTGGCTCAGGATACGCCGGTTATTATGCTCGATGAACCCACAACGTATCTTGATATTAATGTTTCCTATGAAATTATGGAGCTTATAAACAGTTTAAACAGGAAGCTTGGAAAAACCATTGTTCTGGTCTTGCATGATCTTAATCTGGCTCTCAATTACTCAGACCGGCTGGCTGTAATGGAAAACGGAAAGCTGGTCGCTTATGAGGAAACTTCCGATCACAGGGTTCATAGCTGCATCAGTGATATCTTTAAGGTGAATATCCGGCGGATGACAGAAAAGGGGAAATCTTATTATTATTCCTTTAAATTATAATAAGCGTCTGCTTTCCTCTCATCCATTTCATATGGAAATGATCTTTAGGTATGGCTTTACCTGCTTTTTTTGCTATGTTATACTAAAAGAAGCAAGAGTAAGAAAAGCGTGAGCTGATGTTTGTTTCTTTTGTCGTCACAGGAAGGTAAAGCATGAAAAAAAGTATTGCGGTTATTGCATTAGACCCATTTGCGGGAAAAGCATATGCGCAGCAGGTTCGGTCGGTGTTTGGGGATCGGGCTGTTGTACGGAATTATAGCATGATGGATGGAACGGCAGCGAATATGGAACCCTGCGATTTGTATATGGGCTCGACGGATGCTTTTGATGCCATGGGGGATCCGAATCGATACATTCCGGCAGAAGCACAGCGGATGGAAATTCAGGTTACTTATTTTAAAGAGGCAGTGCGCAAACTGGAAGAGATCCCAAAGGGAACAAAAGTCATTTTTGTTAATATCACTGAGGTTATGGCGAGGGAAGCAGTGACACAGCTGGAACAGCTGGGGATTACTCATCTGAAGTTTATACTCTATGCACCGGGAAGCAAGCTGACTGATATGGCAGAGATTGCTGTAACTCCGGATGAAGAGCGTTATGTGCCAAGCGGAATTCCAACAATTATAAATCTGGGACAGAGAACCTGCTCTGCCGATACCATGATTGAAGCCGTGTTCAGGCTGGGGTTTGACGATTTACTGGAAGAAGCCACGTTTAAACAGTATCAGGAATCTGTATGTACCAATACCTATTATTTTGACCAGATGTTCAATCGTTCCAGAAGATTGGAGAGTCAGTTTGATATTCTCATGGAAGTGCTTGATCAGGGCGTAATTGCGGTAAATGAACATGGAGAAATATACGCAATCAATAAAAATGCAGTAGATATCACCCGGGTACCAGAAAATCTTAGTCTTACAAACATGGGGGAAGAAGTATTCCCTTATATCCCATTCCGGAAATGTTTAGAGGAGAAAAAGGAGACGAATCCTCAAGTTGTGAGAGTTGCAGGAAATCTGGTAAGCCTTTATGTGCGGCCGGTGTTAAGGCGGGACGTCTGTATTGGTGCCTTTGCCATCTTGCAGAAGTTCAATGAGATGGAGCGCCGGCAAAATGAACTTCGGGTTCAATTGATGAAAAAGGGCCAGGGGCATAGAGCCAAATATTGCTTTGATGATGTGATCGGAGAGTCCGACCTTATCTTAAAGACTAAATTTATCTTAAATAAAATGGCTTGCACAGAATCTCCGGTTTTGTTAATTGGGGAAACAGGAACCGGTAAGGAACTGTTTGCACACTCCGTCCATAATGCGTCAAAGCGCAGGGACCAGCCTTTTGTGGCAATTAACTGTGCGGCTATGCCGGAAAATTTATTGGAGAGTGAGCTGTTTGGTTATGAAGAAGGAGCTTTTACCGGCGCGAAAAAGGGAGGCCGCCCAGGTTTATTTGAGTTCGCACATCAAGGGACACTGTTTTTAGACGAAGTGGAAGGCATGAGCCCTGCGCTGCAGGTAAAGCTGCTGCGTGTTTTGCAGGAACGGGAAATCATGCGGGTTGGCGGAAATCAAATTATTCATGTTGATGTGCGGATCGTTGCCGCAACAAATGAAGAACTTGAGCAAAAGGTAGCGGAAGGCACGTTCCGGCAGGATCTTTATTACAGACTGAACGCATTGCCGGTGTTAATCCCTCCGCTTCGAAAGAGAGCGGAAGATGTATTCTTGATTCTGGATAGTTTTCGAAAAGAACTTGGAGGAAAATTCCGTTTAAGTGATGATATCAAGGAGTTATTTCGCGCATACCAGTGGCCGGGAAACATACGGGAACTGCGTAATGTCGTAGATTATTTGTGCTTTACCGGCCATACCGTCATAACAGCTGCTGATTTGCCTCCGGTTTTTCGTATAGGTAAACATGGAGAAGAGGCGAATGAGATAAAAGCTGCTGAGTTTAAACTGTACGCCGCAGATCAGCCGCTTCAGTACCAGAATTCATCGCATATGCCCACCGAACAGGAACGGGTAATTCTGGAAATCCTTTACAATGCAGAACGTACAGGACAGTCCATCGGACGGGATAAAATACTGTTGGAGGCGCAGAAGCGCAAGGTAAAGTTAACTCAGCCTCAGGTACGTAAAATATTAGGCAGATTAGAGGATGACGGCTACGTAATTGTTACAAAGGGCAGAGGCGGAAGCAGTATTACCAAAAAAGGAGTCGATTGGATAAGCAATTAATTGGCTAAGATAATCTGACACACGACCATATTATAATCCATTAACAACCAGATTGTAACCAATTAACAACCGATTTACAGCCGATTAAATACCGGGACGAAATGGACTTTATTTCTCTCCAAAGTTCTGCAAGATGACTTAAAAAGGATAAACGTAGAAAAGGCAGCATCTACAGGCTTTTTCTACGTTTTTATTAATATATTTTCTGTTTCATAAAAAGTTGGCACGTGTGTTGCTCTATATATAAATATAAAACTGAAAGGAGCTTCATATGAAGTATAATTTTGACATCGTAGTTGACCGAAGTGAAAATCGCGCTGGAAAATACGATGAGAGGCAAAAAAAGTTTGGTACCGCGGATGTGATTCCCCTATGGGTCGCGGATATGGATTTTCAAACGGCACAGCCAATCATTGATGCATGCGTGGAAAAAGCAATGGAAGGTATCTGGGGATATACCTATCGGCCTGACTCCTATTTTGATGCAATACTTGGCTGGCAGTTCCGCAGGCATGGCTGGAAGATTGACAAGGAAAAAGTAAGCTGGAGCCTGGGAGTTGTACCTGCAATGTCTGCAATTGTCAAGGTGTTTACCAGAAAAGGGGATTCCATTATGATTCAGACTCCCGTGTATTCTGAATTCTACGATATTACGGAGGCATGGGAAAGAAACGTAGTTGAAAACCAACTGGTTGAACAGGATGGAACATGGACAATTGATTTCGAAGATTTTGAGGAGAAAGCAAAAGATCCTAAGGTGAAAATCTTTCTTTTGTGCAGTCCCCATAATCCTCTTGGGATCGTCTGGACGAAAGAGCAGCTGCAGAAGATGTTTGAGATTTGTCATGCAAATGACGTGCTGATGGTTTCTGACGAAATACATTCTGATCTGGTGTTTCATGGCAAGAAACATATTCCAACCGCTATGATATCAGAAACGGCCAGAGATCATGTCATAAGTTGTATTTCTGGTACTAAGACATTTAATCTTGCAGGATTACAGGCATCAACGAATGTTTTCCCGAACCTGGAGATGAAGGCTGCTTTTGATAAGTTCTGGATGAATTTAGACATTCACAGGAATAATGCATTCAGCTCCGTAGCCATGGAAGCGGCGTTTAATAAGGGGGAAGAGTGGTTAGAGCAATTGCTTCCATATCTTTCTGAAAACTTCGAGTTTATCAGAGATTATTGTGAGAAGTACATTCCTAAAATCAAACCCAATGTACCGGATGCTACTTATCTTGTATGGCTGGATTGCCGGGAATTGGGAATGAATAATGAAAGATTAAGAAAATTTATGATTGAAGAAGCAAAATTGGGATTAAATGAAGGCTATACCTTTGGCCGGAGCCTTTCCGGTTATATGAGGTTAAATGCAGCATGTCCGAGAAGCGTGCTGGAAAAAGCCATGAAACAGCTGGAGGATGCGGTAAATCGTCTTTAAGATAAAGAAATTATGAAAGTCACTTGATATCAATATTATGGGGTAAAAGGAGAAGTGTACTTATGAATAAAAAAGATATCTGGAAAAGCTATCGGTTCCCTATCCTGCTAGTGCTGGGAATCCTGATCGGATCAGGTTTTGGACTGGTTGCAGGTGAGAAGGCTGCAATTGTTAAACCCCTTGGCGATATTTTCCTTAACCTGATGTTTACTATCGTTGTTCCGATGGTCATGGTTTCTATTTCCAGTGCTGTGGGAAGCATGGTGAATATGAAACGTCTAGGTAGTATTTTAGTGAATCTTATCGTTGTTTTTATCGGCACTGGCGCTGTCGCAGCTGTGCTGGTTCTGTTTGCAGTGAATATTTTCCCGCCTGCGGCAAGCACCTCAATCGCTATGGGGGCATCGGAAGTCGGAGAAGCTACCGCTGTTGGTGACATGATTGTCGGAGCGCTTACAGTTTCCGATTTTCCGGAACTTTTAAGCCGCCAGAACATGCTGCCGTTGATTATTTTCTCTGTCATGTTTGGATTCTGTGTAAGTGCATGCGGCGGTGACGAGAGTCCTGTTGGAAAAATGCTTACGAACTTAAATAATGTCATCATGAAGATGGTCAATTTAATCATGAAATTTGCTCCGATCGGTCTGGGTGCATATTTTGCCAACTTAGTAGGCGAGTTTGGGCCAAGTTTAATTGGTGACTACGGCCGTTCCATGATCTTGTATTATCCACTCTGCTTAATTTATGTAGTAATATTCTTCCCGTTGTATTCCTATATGGCAGGTGGAAAAGAAGCGGTTCGACGTATGATGAAATTTGTTCCTACACCTGCATTGACTGCTTTCGCTACTCAAAGCTCAATGGCTGCTCTGCCTGTAAATCTGGATGCTTGTGACAAAATGGGAGTCCCAAAGGATATTAGAGAGATTGTTCTTCCAATGGGAGCAACCATGCATATGGACGGTTCGGTATTATCTGCAATTGTTAAGATTGCATTTTTGTTTGGAGTGTTTCATCAACCGTTTACAGGAGTCGGAACATATGCCATGTCAATTGTCGTAGCGATTTTATCCGCATTTGTATTATCCGGTGCGCCGGGCGGAGGTTTGGTAGGCGAAATGCTGATCGTCGGACTTTTTGGTTTTCCACCAGAGGCATTTCCGTTAATTGCAACCTTAGGTTTCCTGTTTGACCCTGCTGCTACCTGCTTAAATTCATCTGGTGATGCCATTGCTTCCATGATGGTAGCCAGAATGGTTGAAGGGAAAGAATGGATTAATCATCACTTAACAGGCAACAACAAAGAACTCGTCGAAAAGCCAGATATTACTGCATAAAAGAGAGGAAAGATACCTATGAAAATAACGATTATTGGAAGCCACTTATGTCCAGACACTTTGTACGCGCTGAATAAGCTGATCGATAGGAAAGCCAGCGTAGATTTTAAAAATTTATCAGCGGATTTAAAGGATTTAAAAGCATATCTTGCTGCTCGTGAATCGGAACCGGCATATGAAGCGGTTAAAAGAAACGGCGGTATTGGAATTCCGTTTTTTATTCTTGAAGACGGAACGAAAACCTTAGACTTAGATGAGGTATTGGAAAAACTGTAATATCCATAAAAAGTGAGTGGATTCTAAATTTAAAAAAGCGGGGTATATAGGAAACTTCCATATAAACCCCGCTTTTTAACCTCATCAAGCAGGGTCGAGGATTGCGAAGATCCGATTGAATCATTTATAATTACAGCTGATAATATTGGCATTTATGTAAGGAGGTATTATTATGGTTTTAGGTCAAGAGAAAGTCTCATTATTGAATTTACCCACTCCTTTGGAGTATCTTAAAAATATATCAGAAGAATTAGGGATCCAAATGTATCTTAAGCGTGATGATATGACTGGTCTGGGCATGGGGGGCAATAAGCTTCGAAAGCTGGAGTATATACTAAAAGAAGCGCAAAACAAAGGTGCGACCATGCTTATTACTGAGGGCGGAGTACAAACAAATCATGGCCGGTTGACAGCGGCTGTGGCGGCTAAGTACAATATGAGGTGTGCGATTGTAGCGATTGGGGATTACCCGGGAGAATTGTCTGCAAACTTACTGTTGGACCGGTTAATGGGCACTGAAGTAATCATTAAAAAGGATGACGGCCGTCCATCCCTTGAACAGTATAAAGAGTTGGTCATGGACACAATCAAAAAATATGAGGCTCAGGGAGAGACCGTTTATTACATACCCCTCGGTGGTTCCGATGATGTCGGTATCCTGGGGTACTATGAATGTGCAGTTGAGCTTACAAAGCAGGCGGCTGCCATGGGAATAGGAGATGCACGGGTTATTTCTGCAGCAGGCAGTTTGGGGACCTATATGGGCCTGTATTGTGGATTCCATAATGAAGACTCCGGCCTGGCATTAACCGGTGTGGCGATTTCCCCATTTGATGATTACAAAGAGCATAGCATTGTTGAACTGTTTGACAGTGTAAAAGAAAAGTATGGAATGAACATAAGTGCTGGACGAAAAGATTTTGATATTGAAAAAGATTATGTCCGGGACGGATACAATCTGCCTTCAAAAGAGGTAAGAGATGCGGTTCGTCTGATGGCAGGAAAAGAAGCTATCCTGCTTGATCCCTGTTACACAGGAAAATGTTTTGCCGCAATCATTGATATGGTTAAGGAAGGGAAAATCAAAAAAGGTGAGAAGATCATCATGATCCATACAGGAGGAGCGCCGGGATTATACACGAAGCATCATAGGGTGGAATTTGAAAAGGAATTAATTGATGGGGTTACAATTCTTGAATGAATAACGTGACGTTCTCCGTGATAAAAGTGAGCGAGGTGATATAAAACTTCGCTCTTTTTACTCAGACTGCTGTGTGGTATAATATTTCTAACGCAATGGTTGCAAAGGGAGGTTGCCATGAAACATAAATTAACTGTTGAACAACGACAGCTGTTATCTCAAAACCAGATATCTTCACTGGAATTGCTTGCATTATGCAATAGTGAGCTGAGCCGGTATATGGAAAATGAATATATGGAAAATCCTTTGCTGGAACAGACAAATTCCAGGGCCGAATCTTATACTCAGGAAGATTATCAAGCGTGGTATCAATCGAATTACTGCAAGCCTTTAAAAAATACTGCAGGATTTTTAGAAGAAGGTAATGAGAGCAGCAGCCAGGAGTTTGATCATTCAAATACGAAAAATATTTATACCTATGTTTATGAGCAGCTGGAGTTAGAACGTTACACGGATAAACAATTAAGAGTGATTGATTTTTTAATTCAGAGCCTGGATCGTAATGGGTTTATCGATTTGGAGGTTCCGGAGCTTGCACAGTTGACTGGTGTGAATGAGCAGGAGATCGAAGACTGTTTATCAGATTTAAAAAAGTTGGAGCCATACGGTATTTTCGCAAAGAATCTGACAGAATGCTTATTAATTCAGATCGAAATACTGGGATTGGATGATGAAATTCTAAAAAATATGATCTCTCATCATTTAACGGACATATCTCAGGGGAAGATCAGTTCAATCACCCGTGCATTGGACATTTCATCGGCTCAGGCCAGGAGATATATTGCTCTTATAAGTACTTTAAATCCAAGGCCGCTGCAGGGGTTTGGAGAGAACGAAAAGCAATATATTATTCCGGATGTTATCGTTACTATGGGCCCGGATGGGAAATGGATTATAGAAATCAACGATAATTGGTGCGGAGACTATCAGTTAAACGATTACTATCTTCAGATGATGGCGGAAGTAAAAGAGCAGGAGCTTTTTGAATACTTTAAGAAAAAGTTAGAGCGGGCGAAATTTCTCATTCATGCAGTTGAACAGAGGCGCAGGACGATTGTTCAAATAACAAATGCAATATTGGAAGAGCAGGATGAGTTTTTCCGGTATTCCGGGAAACTTAAACCTTGTACCATGACACAGATGTCAGAAAAGCTGTCCGTTAGTACCTCAACCATAAGCCGTGCGGTTAAGGATAAATATCTTCAGTTTCCCGCAGGCTGTATTCTGATGAAAAACTTATTTTCTGCGTCGGTTCCCGTAAGTGACGGCAGCTTGATCAATTCGGATGGAGTCAAAGAATTAATATGCGAGCTCGTGAATGAAGAGAATAAAGAAAAGCCGTATAGCGATTCGAAACTTGCAGAATTACTTGGTGAAAAGGGGTATCGCCTTTCTCGCAGAGTGATTGCCAAATACCGGGAAGAGATGGGTATCTCCGGTAGTTTTGAACGGAAAATGAAAAGTGATATGAATAAAAGAGTCAACTAAAATTAAAGTTTTAGTTGACTCTTTTACTTGTACCAAAGGCTATTCTATAAGAAAATTTTCAGAACTGAAATTAGCATAAAACCGGCCAGTCTGAGCAATGAACTTAAGAACACAATAATCCGGATCAGTAACGCCTTGAGGATAATACATAGTATCTCCCTCCTGCCAGATCATTTCCTTGCTTGCTGCATCCTCTAAGACTTCCATTGTACCCTTTAGCATGACCCCGCGAAAAAACCGCTTGTCGCAAAAGTAGATACATGCTTTTGGGTTTTTGCGAAATTGTGATACGCGCATGGAGGAGGTATTGGTAGTAAAATAAAAGGTCTTGATCCCATCCCGTTTTCTTGGCGGCAGCATTGCTTTCGTATTAGGAAACCCGTCATCATCCAATGAGCTTATAAAAGAAACACCCTGCTTGTCAATTAAATTGCCGATCGTTTGCGCTGCATCCCTCATCATTTTAAATTCCTCCTGAATTCATTTATGAAAAAACTATAACATATACGGGGCGGGCAGTAAATTACTTACATTTTTGTGGGTATACTCAGTCTATAAAACCGTTTTCTATTAAAAAATCGGTCATGTCATTTTCCTTCATAATGTCAATTCCTATGCTTTGCATGATTCCAATGGCATCCAAAAGCTTTTTGCCGCGTTCTGTCAAATCATATTCAACTTTTAGCGGATATCCTTCAAAAGAACGCTTTGCTATCATTCCATAATCCAATAGCTCTTTAAGCTGTTCAAGAAGCATTTTTTGGCTGATGCCTTTAATGTCTTTTTCAAGTTGAGACAAAGACATAACACCCTTTCCCAGCTGCCATAAAATGATCGGTTTCCACTTGCCTTTTGTAATATCGTGAGTCAATTCCAAAGGGCAGGTGTATTCATCACGTATTTTCATCTCTTCACCTTTAAGATATCTATTATGCTTCCTCTATCGAAGCTTATATGAATTCCGGTTACTTACAATTACAATCATCTTAATTCCTCCTTTGTCTTTTGTCAACGAAGAAGTGAACACAAGAGTCAATGCAAAAGAAAGGAGAAACTTTGAGTCAAAGCTGACTCATGACCGCTGTCATAATGGCAGCATAGGATGAAGGATTTATAAATATGTAATTTCAGTATATAGTATTTTATAAAATAAAAAATCAGCACGTAACATTTCGTATGCAGCGAACGTCTTAATAGATGTACGTACCATAATCCGGATTATAATTGCTATTGAAAATACAGGATGCCATGTTGCAGCAGTATGGAGGCAGGAATGAGGAATAAACAGGACAACAGGGAAATGATTGAAAGACTTTGCGCGGATACCTGGCGGGAGCTGTACAGCTTCATCTATTATAAAGTCCAAAATCGGGAAGAAGCGGAGGATATCACACAGGAAACCTATGTGAAGGCGATTTCTTTTCTGAACAGGAATGATGTTACGATCCTTGAATGCAAAAAATATTTAAAATTCATAGCGATGAATGTCATTCGTGATCAATGGAGGGCGAAAAAGCGGCGCAGCAGCATCAATATAGAGGATGTGAAGCCAGAAGAAATCTCCTTGGAGGATTTCTCAGATTCGGTAACTGAAAAGAACCGGCTGGAAGAGGCTATGAACCGTCTGACCAAAGAACAGCATACGGTTATTGAATTACGAATCATCAAAGGTTATACGGTGGCAGAAACTGCAAAGCTGATGCAGAAAAAGGAAGGGGCTGTTCGTGTTTTGCAGCTTCGTGCGGTAAAAGCCCTGGCGAAGTTATTGGAAACAGAACAGGGTAAGGAGGAAAGCTAAAATGGATGAAAGGAAACTATCCCAATATATTGATCATTTAAATGCCGGCAAGAAACCCGGGGAACACAATAAGAAATTGCAGGAAGAAGATGAGATTCTGCTTGCAGCTGTAAGAAAAGCAAGACTGCTTCGTGAGGTGGAATATCCTGATGATTCGTTTAAACAGCACCTTGTTAATTCTTTGACAGAAAGAAAGTCTCAGGGGAACCGGATCAGAAAGTTTGCACTGATCTGCACATCAGCCGCCGCAGCTGTATTGCTTTTCGTGACAGCCTATTATTTCCTTCCCAACCGTAACGCCGGTATCGTATATGCAATGGAAAATGCACTGAAGGAAATCCGGGCCTATCATGGAATACTGGAAGTAAGTGAGACGAATGGTCTGGGAGAAACCGTAACCCAGTCAAAAAGGGAGGTATGGGCGGATAAGAGGGGGAATTATTATATCATAGACCTTGAAGGGACTTCTAAAGGCACCATAACCGCCAACAATGGTGAACAGAAGTGGCAGCTCCAGCCGGAGAAAAAAAATGCTTACCTCTTACCGGCGTTTCCTGATGCTTCTGTCTTTACCTTTGAACTAGGCAATGAAATTAATAGTGTTACAAAGGCACAATCGGTTAAAAAGGCCGGTTTGGAAACCATCAATGGAAGAAACGCCACAAAGCTTCAAATCACTCCAGAGGGAGGGGATCCATATTTCCTATGGGTTGATGACGAGACAGACTTGCCTCTGCAAAGGGTCTCAGCAATGCAAAATGGCATACAGATAAAAGCAGAATATACCTCCATGGAATTTATTGATGAAATTCCCCGGAACCTTCTTGTTTATGATACGCCGGACGGTTACGAAGAAGTTGATGCGAATATGGAGCAGGAGGTGGCTTCCCTTGAAGAAGCAGAAAGGATGGCAGGTTTTGCCCCCAGATTTCCGGATCAGGCAGCAGAAGGGTATACCCTGAATCGGATTGCCGTAGAGAAAGACCGTGCAGCCGTAAAGTTATATTATTCCACCGGAGATTCGGCATATGCCATTCTCCTTACCCAGTCAGAAGCATCAGAAGAGCTTGCACCGTCTTCCGCTGCAATTCTTGGATCTGTAAATCATAACAAGGCCGAAATCATAACCGGGGAACCGGTCAGATCTATCCGCTGGCAGGAAGACGGCATAGAATACAGTATACTTGGAACTGTGCCGCTGGAGAAACTGACCGTTTTTGCGGAGAGTCTGGCCAAAGGAAAGGTCGAGATACCGGCAAACACTGAGACTGTGGGAGAGCCAAAGATCAAGGCCGAAGTGGACCAGTCAGCGGAAGAAAATGAACAGAAGAGTGTTGATGCAGGCCATTCCCCGTGGAAACTGGATCCGGTTTTTGTAACTCAGGTATTTGCAAGCCTGCTGCTGTCGCCGGAAGGCATTGCGGGAGATTATCCCATTGCTTATGAAGATATCGAAATCATTTTAAATAATGGAATTGATGCCATTGCAGAAATCAAGGATGAAAAATCGGTTGCAAAGCATGTTTATTTAAAGCGTCTTGTCCGCCAGGATGATACCGGAATCTGGACTGTGGTTGGGTATGATCCTGCGCAGGATTGATTTTAAGTATCATGAAAAACATAGGAATATGTTTGGAATATTCATAAAAAATATAGAAAGAGATTGCAAAAATTCTACAAAATTGTATAATAAAGGGGAAAAGATATGCTCAATATCTGGATCCAAATTCAAATATCATGAGTCAGACAGGGAAAGATTGAATAAAATAATAGCGGCAGATGAGGGTGTATCATAGCCGGCAGACAGGCCGCTGCTATTTTAACAATTTCCGATCCGGTCTTTTCCATGGAAGTGGTCTCTGCCCAGGACAGTCAGACGAGCTTCCATCATATAATTAGATTGCTTTTTAAGCAGGTCTATAAACAGATCCTGGAAGGTAACTATTTGCGTGCTGTATAGAAATTTGTGCTGCGAACAAAGCGCGGGGAGGTAATATGAAACGATTTAAACGTATATTTGTAGTTGTAATTGATTCTTTAGGAATAGGTGCTATGAACAATGCCGCTGAGTACGGCGATGTGGGCAGCGATACCCTGGGCCATATTGATGCCACAGTGGATCATCTTAATCTGCCCAATTTGGAAAAGCTTGGTTTGGGAAACCTGCGTTCCTTAAAGCATGTAAAGCCTGTGGCTGACCCTAAGGCGTATTATGGGAAACTGAATGAAGCCAGTGTGGGAAAAGACACCATGACAGGTCATTGGGAAATGATGGGGCTTTACATTACAAAGCCTTTCCAAACGTTTACGGAAACAGGTTTTCCAAAGGAACTGCTTGATGAACTGGAAAAACGCACCGGACACAAGATTGTAGGTAATAAATCCGCCAGCGGTACGGAAATCATGGATGAACTGGGAGAGCATCAGATTGCTACCGGGGACATGATCGTTTACACTTCTGCAGATTCCGTGTTACAAATTTGTGCCAATGAGGAAACCTTTGGCCTGCAGGAACTATACCGCTGCTGTGAGATTGCAAGAGAGCTTACCTTAAGGGACGAATGGAAGGTAGGAAGGGTCATTGCAAGACCTTATATTGGCAGGAAGAAAGGCGAGTTTAAAAGAACTCCAAACCGCCATGATTATGCCTTAAAGCCTTTTGGAACCACTGCTCTTAATATATTAAAGGATGCAGGCTTAGATGTGATCAGCGTAGGAAAGATCTATGATATTTTCGATGGCGAGGGGCTTACAGAAGGCAATAAATCCCAAAGCAGTGTTCATGGCATGGAACAGACCATAGATATCGCGAAAAGAGAATTTAACGGACTGTGCTTTGTGAACCTGGTTGATTTTGATGCCCTGTGGGGACACCGCCGGGATCCAATTGGCTACGGAGCTGAATTAGAACGGTTTGATGAAAAGCTGGGAGAACTTTTACCGCTTTTAAATGAAGATGATCTGCTTCTGATTACGGCAGACCATGGCAATGATCCCACCTTTAAGGGAAGCGACCATACAAAGGAACAAGTGCCTTTCCTGGCCTATTCGGCTTCTTATGCCAACTGCGAAGAATTAAAGGAACAGAATACATTTGCAGTGATCGGGGCAACGGTGCTTGATAATTTCGGTTTGCAAAAAGCTCAGGATATGATTGGAGAGTCAATAGAGGAATTGCTTTAGGATTCGAATAGCACCGCTTTGTCTATGATGATTTCACAAAATATATCATAGACAAAGCGGTGCTTTTTTAGTTGTTTTTCATGAGGAAATATCCATGTTTCGACTTCTTACACAAAATAATCTCCGTAATTTTCTTTCAAATATGCTTCCATTTCAGATTCGCTTTTTCCTCCGATTTCCGACACAAAGCTGGTGGTCAGGAAACGGTGCTTCCGTGTAGAAAAGCCGTTTGCCAGAAGGGTTTTCATATCACTATCGTCTACATAGAAATTCATGCGGATGACAGGAAGGTTATGAGCATGAAGGATATTAAAAATCCGGGATGAAAAGCAAAAGATATAATCGTAATCCAGGTCTTTCAGTCTGTGGATCTCGTTAATGTTTAAGGTCCCCATCCACTGCAGTTCCACATATTCCTTTGTTTGTTCCAGGAAAAAGCTGACCCGTTCAAAGCTGATGCTGGTCATCACAACGATTTTCTTATACCGGCGGTTTATGGTACGGTTGCGGAGGATGTGCTTTTGTACCAGCAGGGTCAGCGTAGAAAGGTGCTCATCCATGAAAGAAAAATTATAGGAAGCTTTAAAGTACACCTCGTACTTTCTGACGGTTTCATACAGGTCTGAAAACTGTTCTTTCGTATTTTCTACGGTCTTATCCACAAATGTGCAATGAAAGTGATCCAGGGTGATTTCCCGGTATAAATAATTGTAAAGCTCATTGATGAATTCTTCCTGGATAGTAAAAGGGTTTTTTAAATGACTCACCACCTGCTCTGTAAATTGTTCGGTGGTATACCACAGCCGCTTATCAAATGGAAAATCCAGACTGCGGGAAAAGTTCATCATGCTGAAGGCCACATTGTACAGCCTGTTTTCCTTGATGTCATCAACAAAGCGGATATTTAGTGGCGCCAGGGGCAGACGGTAACAAAATTTCATGGATTCATCAATAGGCCGGATTTCCATGATACAGATAAACAGCAGAAGAAACTTTTTGGAAGGATAGTTTAAGGACAGATTGTATTCTGTTAAAAAGAAGTTCAGCCGTTCCACCGCCTGATGGGAGACGGACTGGAGATCGGCATTTGCCAGATCGTAGCATTGTTTTTCCAGGGGAGTATTGGCCTTGCGGACCGCAATCCGGTTTTCCGGCGTAAACTCTAGCAAGGGATGAAGGATGTCGATGACAAGAAACCGAAGCTGCAGTTCATCGCCTTCAATGGTAAGCCCTTTTTTCTTTAAGGTCACAAGGCTGAGACCGTGCCCGGCTAAGAATTGCCTTAAATGGGCG
>POVV01000649.1_pt1 | contig 19868 bp, 19 predicted proteins | sample 1560271 | NCBI WGS metagenome assembly POVV01 (sample SAMN08337232, study PRJNA429181) | Bioreactor metagenome, whole genome shotgun sequencing project. | biome: cows' rumen and soil; feature: anaerobic; isolation source: anaerobic chemostat enrichment culture, galacturonate as sole carbon... | reverse complement strand
CATTTTATTTTTAATCTCATATACTGTAACAAATCAAAGTGATAAACTGTTGAGCAGGAGTAAGTAAGATCTTAACATCATGCACAGAGAGCTTCCGGTTGGTGGGAGGAAGCGTTGATGTCTGGTCTGAATGGACCTGCGAGGGCGGCTTGAAACCGGTTTTATGATCGGGAGTAGGTGTCGACGGGTTTCCTATCCGTTATCAAGGGGAGGCACATGTTAGTGTGTTATAAAGCGGGAGAAGTCTATCTTCTCCAATCAGGGTGGTACCACGGAACCGTAATTATCAGGCTTTCGTCCCTCTTATCCATAGCAGTATGGAGGAGGGATGAAGGCCTTTTTTATTTTACCTCTCCGCTTGCTAATGGGTGTTTACTTGCTGCTAAAGACATGAGTAATAACAAGGAAAGGAGCGTAATAAACCATGAACATCACGCCGGACTGTAAAGAAATCGAAGCGCTTGCCGCTTCCTATCCCGTCATCCCGGTCTGCAGGGAAATTTTTGCAGACATTGTCACACCTATTACCTTACTGCGAAAGATCGCAGCAAAGAGCAACCGGTATTATCTGCTTGAAAGCATAGAGGGAGGCGAAAAATGGGGACGCTACTCCTTCCTTGGCTATGACCCGGTCCTTAAAGTCACTTTAAAGGATCATGTGGTAAGGGTACATCATTACAGCCAGCCGGAGGCCGACCAGGTGATCCGGACCAGGGAGCCCTATGATGTGCTGCGAAATATCTTAAAGGATTACCGTTCCCCAAAGCTCCCCGGACTCCCCCCCTTTACCGGAGGATTTGTAGGGTATTTTGCATACAGCATGATCGGCTATGCGGAACCGGTCCTATCCATCAAAAAGGGAACTTGCAATGACTTTGACTTAATGCTTTTTGATACGGTCATAGCCTACGACCATTTGAAGCAGAAAATCAGCCTTGTGGTCAACATGAAAACCGACCGGATCATGGAAAATTACGGGAAGGCCTGCACAAAGCTGGAAAGCATTGCAGCCATAATCGGTGAAAATATCCCGCTAAAAAAATCCGCGGTCACCAGCAGGCCAAACTTCAGCTGCAACGTGACCAAAGAGGAATACTGTTCCATGGTGGAGCGGGCAAAGGATTATATTGTGGACGGGGACATTTTCCAGGTGGTGCCTTCCAGGCAGTTTACAAGTGATTACCAGGACAGTCTTCTCAATGCCTACCGGGTCTTAAGAACCACCAATCCGTCTCCCTACATGGTATATCTTCACATGGAGGATACAGAGATCATCAGCACTTCCCCTGAAACTCTGGTCCGTTTAAAGAACGGACGGCTCACCACCTTTCCGGTAGCCGGCTCCAGACCCAGGGGAAGGAACGAGGAGGAAGACAAACGGCTTTCCAAAGAGCTTCTGGCAGATGAAAAGGAACTGGCAGAGCACAACATGCTGGTGGACTTAGGGAGAAATGACCTGGGTAAAATCGCGGCATTTTCCACAGTAGAGGTGACAGGCTATCAAATGATCCACCGCTATTCCAAAATCATGCACATCTGTTCCCAGGTGGAAGCAGACATTACTCCTGACCGGGATGCCTTCCATGCCATTGAGGCGGTCCTTCCGGCAGGCACCCTTTCCGGAGCTCCGAAAATCCGGGCCTGTGAGATCATCGAAGAACTGGAAACAGAGCCAAGAGGCATTTATGGAGGGGCGCTGGGCTACATTGATTTCACCGGAAACATGGACACCTGCATCGCCATACGCATGGCGGTAAAGAGCCAGGGAAAAGTATACGTTCAGGCGGGCGGCGGCATCGTGGCTGACAGCGTTCCGGAACTGGAGTATGAAGAATCGGAAAACAAGGCGAAGGCCGTGATCCGGGCTATTGAAACCGCAGGGGAGGTAAATGACTGATGATTCTATTGATCGATAATTACGACAGCTTTTCCTACAACTTAGTCCAGATGTTTGGAGAGCTGAATCCGGATATCAGGGTCATACGAAATGACGAGATGACCACGGAAGAAATAAGGGAGCTGTCTCCCAGCCACATCATCCTCTCCCCTGGTCCCGGCTATCCAAAAGACGCAGGAGTGTGCGAGGACGTGGTAAAGAAGCTTTCAGGAACGATCCCCATTCTTGGGGTATGCCTGGGGCACCAGGGAATCTGTGAAGTATTCGGGGCAGAGATCACCCATGCAAAGAAGCTGATGCACGGAAAGCAGAGCCTTCTTGCCATCGATGTTTCTGATCCCATCTTCCACGGGCTTCCAAAACAGATCCTGGCAGCAAGGTACCACTCTCTCATTGCCGCAAAAGATTCTCTTCCTCATTGCCTGACCGTGATCGGGACTGATGATATGGGGGAAATCATGGCGGTAAAGCATAAGGAATATCCCCTTTACGGACTTCAGTTCCATCCGGAATCCATCCTGACCCCAGATGGGATGACCATACTTAAGAATTTTTTATCCATTCATATAAAGGAGGCAGATTAGATGATTCAACAGGCAATCCATGAAGTAATATCAGGGCAGGATTTAAGCTTTGAGGCAGCAAAAGAGGTCATGAATGAGATCATGAGCGGGGAAACCACCCCAGCCCAGATGGCTGCATTTTTAACAGGTCTTCGGATGAAGGGTGAGACCATTGACGAGATCACTGCCTGTGCCACGGTCATGCGGGAAAAGGCCTTAAGACTGGAACCGGACTTTCCTGTCATTGATATCGTGGGAACCGGCGGCGACGAGGCGGGGACCTTTAACATTTCCACAACCAGTGCGTTTGTGGTGGCCGCAGGAGGAGTTCCGGTGGCAAAGCACGGCAACCGCAGCGTTTCCAGCAAAAGCGGGGCTGCCGATGTGCTGGAGCACCTTGGCGTGAATTTAAATCTTACCGCGGAGCAGTCGGGGATCCTATTAAAGAAAACGGGCATGTGTTTCCTCTTTGCCCAGGCATACCATTCCTCTATGAAATATGCAGGACCTGTGCGGAAAGAGCTTGGAGTGCGGACCATCTTTAATATCTTAGGACCTCTCTCCAATCCGGCCGGAGCCACCATGCAGCTTTTAGGGGTCTATGACCGGAAGCTGGTAGATCCCCTGGCCCAGGTATTAAGCAACCTGGGAGTCAAGCGGGGACTGGTGGTCTGCGGAGATGACGGGCTTGATGAAGCTACGGTCACCGGTCCCAGCCACGTATGCGAGATCCGTTTCGGAGAACTGACTCCCTATGAGATCACACCGGAGCAGTTTTCCTTAAACCGCTGCAGTCTTCCGGAGCTGGTGGGCGGCACACCTGCAGAAAATGCCCAGATCACCAGGGATATCTTAAACGGAAAGCTCCAGGGGCCAAAGCGGGATATCGTCATCTTAAACTCTGCCTTAAGCCTGTACCTGGGTATTGATGACTGTACCATTTTCCAGTGCATCGAAAAAGCAGCCCATCTCATTGATTCTGGAAAAGCCGCCATGAAGCTTGAGGAGTTTGTAAAGATGACCAACGAGGTGGTTTTATGATACTTGACAAACTGGCTGCTGCCTCCAGAAAACGGGTGGCGGCAGCAAAAGAAAAAACCCCTATGAAGGCCATGGAAAAGCTGGCATTTGAAGCCTTGGAAAAAACGAAGGGAAAAGATCTTTCCTTTGAAAGAAGCCTCTCCTCTCCAGGCATTTCATTTATCTGTGAGATAAAGCGTGCCTCTCCTTCCAAGGGCCTCATTGCCCGTGAATTCCCCTATGTGGAGATCGCAAAGGATTACGAAACTGCAGGGGCGGATGCCATTTCCGTTCTCACGGAACCGGAATACTTTCTCGGAAGCAACGACTACCTGACAGAGATCAGCCATGAGGTGAAAGTCCCCCTGCTCAGAAAAGATTTTACGGTGGACCCTTATCAGATTTACGAGGCAAAGGCCATAGGCGCCTGTGCGGTACTCCTTATCTGTGCCCTTCTGGATACAAACGCCCTGAAAGAAGATCTAAGGCTATGCCAAAGCCTTGGCTTAAGCGCCCTGGTCGAGGCCCATGACGAGGAGGAGATCCGCTCCGCCCTTTCAGCGGGAGCCAGGATCATCGGAGTAAATAACCGGAATTTAAAAACCTTTGAGGTGGATTTTAACAATTCCCTCCGCTTAAGGAGCTTAGTCCCCTCTGATGTGCTTTTCGTGGCGGAAAGCGGAATCAAAACAGAAACAGACATTAAGTTCCTGTCAGAAGCCGGGGTAAGTGCCGTTCTGATCGGGGAAAGCCTGATGCGTTCCCCTGATAAAAAGGAAATCATAAACGGTTTTAAGAGGGCGGCGCAATGAATTTTAAAGGAAAAAAGATCAAAATATGCGGGCTGACCCGAATGGAGGATATTCTGGCAGTGAACACCTGGAAGCCGGATTACGCAGGCTTTGTATTCGCCCCTGGAAAGCGCCGTCTTACAGGGCCGAAGGCACAGGAACTTAAGAGTATGCTGCTGCCGGAGATACCTGCAGTAGGCGTTTTCGTAAACAGCCCCATAGACGATATCCTGTCCCTTACCGGGAATGGTATCATTGACCTTATCCAGCTTCACGGTGATGAGGACCGGGATTATATGGTTAAATTAAAAAGCTGCCTGACCCCCGGCTTTCCTGTCATAAAGGCCATACGGGTCCGGCAGGCGGAGGATATGAAAGAGGCAGAAAACCTTCCTGCGGATTTCCTGCTTTTTGATACTTATACCAAAGGACTTTACGGCGGCAGCGGGGAGACCTTTGACTGGTCCATGATACCGGACATAAAAAAGCCCTGGTTCCTGGCAGGAGGCATAGACTCCTCAAACATCAGGCAGGCCATGAAAACAAAGGCCTTTTGCCTGGATCTAAGCAGTTCCGTGGAAACAGAGGGCAAAAAGGACCCGCAAAAAATAAAAGAGATCATACAAATAGTAAGGAGTGAACAGTCATGTCAAAAGGAAAATTTGGACAGCACGGCGGACAATTTGTCCCCGAAACACTGATGAATGCAGTAAATGAACTGGAAGAAGCTTATGAGAAGTACAGCCATGACCAGGAGTTTTTAGCAGAGCTTTCAGATCTTCACAAAAAATATACCGGAAGGCCCTCTCTGCTCTACTATGCGGCGCGGATGACAGAGAATTTAGGCGGCGCGAAGATTTATTTAAAGAGGGAGGACCTAAACCACACCGGCTCCCATAAGATCAACAATGCTCTGGGCCAGGTCCTTCTTGCAAAGAAGATGGGAAAGACCCGGGTCATCGCTGAAACAGGGGCCGGGCAGCATGGCGTTGCTACCGCTACCGCCGCCGCTCTCATGGGAATGGAATGTGAAGTTTTCATGGGCAAGGAGGATACGGACCGCCAGGCCTTAAACGTTTTCCGCATGGAGCTTTTGGGCACAAAGGTCCACGCTGTCACCAGCGGCACCCAGACCTTAAAGGATGCGGTCAATGAGACCATGAGGGAATGGACCAACCGGGTGGCGGACACCCATTATGTCTTAGGCTCTGTCATGGGCCCTCACCCCTTTCCCACCATTGTCAGGGATTTTCAGAGCATCATCGGAAAAGAAGTCCGCTCTCAGCTTATGGAAGCAGAGGGTAAGCTTCCTGATATGGTGATCGCCTGTGTGGGAGGGGGAAGCAATGCCATGGGAATCTTCCATGAATTTGTAAACGAGGCATCTGTGAAGCTGGTTGGCTGCGAGGCCGCTGGGCACGGTATTGAAACAGGAAAGCATGCGGCTACGATTTCCACCGGCTCTCTAGGAATCTTCCACGGCATGAAGTCCTATTTCTGCCAGGATGAATACGGCCAGATCGCCCCTGTTTTCTCCATTTCCGCAGGACTTGACTATCCCGGCATCGGGCCGGAGCACGCAGCTCTTCACGACTCAGGAAGAGCCAGCTACGTCTCCATTACGGATCAGGAGTCCGTGGAAGCCTTTGAATACTTATCCCGTCTGGAAGGGATCATTCCTGCAATAGAAAGCGCCCATGCCGTCGCCTATGCCAGAAAGATCGCTCCTTCCATGGGAAAAGATGAGGTCATTGTCATTAATCTATCAGGGCGGGGCGACAAGGATGTGGCCGCCATTGCCCGTTACAAGGGGGTTGATATCTATGAGTAGAATAAGCGAAGTATTTTCAAGAGGAAAGGCATTTATCCCATTTATTACGGCAGGAGATCCCGACCTTGCCACCACCGAGGAGCTGGTTCCTGCCATGGCCGAGGCCGGGGCAGATTTGATCGAGCTTGGAATCCCCTTTTCTGACCCGGTCGCAGAGGGGATCGTGATCCAGGAAGCCGATATGCGGGCTTTGGCGTCAGGAACTACCACGGATAAGCTTTTCGAAACCGTAAAACGTATACGCAAAAAAACCGATGTTCCACTGGCTTTTATGACTTATATCAATCCGGTTTTCGTGTATGGAAGCGAACGGTTTTTAAAGAATGCGGCTGAGTGCGGCATTGACGCCCTGATCGTACCGGATATGCCTTTTGAAGAGAGGGAGGAACTGCTGCCCTACTGCAAAAAATACGGGGTCGAACTGATTTCCCTCATAGCCCCCACTTCCAGTGAGCGTATACGGACCATTGCAGCTGGATCGGAAGGATTTATCTACTGCGTTTCCTCCATGGGCGTGACCGGGGTGAGATCGGAAATCAATACCAACATCGGCGAAATGATTTCCTTTGTAAAGGAGGCAAAAGATATTCCCTGCGCCATCGGCTTTGGCATCTCCACCCAGGAGCAGGCAAGGGAGATGAGCAAACATGCGGACGGCGTCATTGTGGGCAGCGCCATTGTAAAAATTGCCGCAAAATACGGAAAAGACTGTGTAGGGCCTGTCTGCGACTACGTAAGGGAAATGAAGTCAGCCATCTCCGGCTGACGTCCGGCAAGGGATGTTTCCCTTGACAAGCTGGAGGGGGAATGCTACACTAGTGCCACAAGAGGGAGCTCGTAGGCGGGCTGAGAGGAAGTAATCAACTTCGACCTTTATAACCTGATTTGGATAATGCCAACGTAGGGATTCATATGGGATGATTGCATATTTCCGAGCCTATACCTGTTGGTATGGGCTCTTTTTTTTGTTCTTTACCAAAAAGCCCTTACAATCCCGACCTTCGCGAGAAAAAGGAGGAACAAACATGAATTACACCACACAAATGGATGCCGCAAGAAAAGGCATTCTGACAAAGGAACTGACGACGGTAGCGGAACACGAACAATGGGAGCCCGAAAAGCTGCGGGAACTGGTAGCGGAAGGAAAAGTCGCCATTCCGGCAAATAAGAACCACAGCTGCTTAAAGCCCAGCGGGATCGGTTCCATGCTGAGAACAAAGATCAATGTGAATCTGGGAACATCCAGGGATTTGAATGATCTGGACATGGAGCTTCTGAAAGTAAAGGACGCAGTTCTCATGGGAGCAGAATCCATTATGGATTTAAGCTCCTTTGGAGATACCCGGAAATTCCGCAGGAAGCTGACGGGAGAATGTCCGGCTATGATTGGTACGGTTCCTATTTACGATGCTGTGGTTTATTATCACAAACCTCTTCGGGAAATCACCGCCGAGGAATGGATACAGATCGTGGAAATGCACGCGGAAGACGGGGTGGATTTCATGACCATTCACGTTGGGATCAACAAGCAGACCGCCAAAAGATTCAAGGAAGCAAAGCGGCTGACTAACATTGTTTCAAGAGGAGGGTCTATCATCTTTGCCTGGATGGAGATGACAGGGGAGGAGAATCCCTTTTATGAGCATTATGACCGCATACTGGAAATCTGCCAGAAGCATGACGTGACCTTAAGCCTTGGAGATGCCTGCCGGCCGGGGTGCATCGAAGATGCGTCAGATATTTCCCAGGTGGAGGAATTGGTGACACTTGGAGAGCTGACAAGAAGGGCCTGGGAGAAGAATGTACAGATCATTATTGAAGGCCCCGGCCACATGCCCCTGGATCAGATTGCAGCCAATATGAAAATACAGCAGACGATCTGCAAGGGAGCGCCCTTTTATGTTCTGGGACCTCTTGTCACTGATATTGCGCCGGGATACGACCATATTACCGCAGCCATTGGCGGAGCGGTGGCTGCTGCCGCCGGAGCAGCGTTTCTCTGCTATGTGACTCCAGCGGAGCATTTGAGGCTGCCGGATGAAGCAGATGTGAAGGAAGGAATCATTGCGGCCCGGATCGCGGCTCATGCGGCTGACATTGCAAAAGGCATCAGGGGTGCTATGGAATGGGATCATAAGATGAGCGATGCCAGGAAGCGGCTGGATTGGGAAACCATGTTCCAGCTTGCCATTGACCCGGAAAAGGCCAGACGCTACCGGGACGCGTCAAAACCGGAGAAAGAAGACACCTGCTCCATGTGCGGCAATTTCTGCGCCATGAAAAACATGAACCGGATTTTAGATGGAGAGATCGTCGATATTTTTGATGAATAATATTTTTGGAAACCAATGGGATATTCGCAATCCGCGTCCCTACTTGTCAGGTTGAAATTACATATACAGGAGGAACTTTCATGAAAGATCAAATATCTTCAACAATTTATAACAACTCTTCTGCCGGTTCAAGAGTACGGGTGAAAAAGCTGGTGATCAGCGGAATGCTGACAGCTCTTACCGTTGCCCTCTCCGGTTTTTCCATCCCGGTGGGAGCTTCCAAATGCTTTCCAATGCAGCATCTGGCTAATGTTCTGGCTGGGGTGTTCTTAGGGCCTGTCTATGGCGTATCCATGGCGTTTTGTACTTCGCTCATACGGAATCTTATGGGAACCGGAAGCCTGCTTGCCTTTCCGGGAAGCATGGCCGGCGCGTTTCTTGGCGCTTATCTGTTTCAAAAAACCAGGAAGCTTTTGCCTGCTTATCTTGGAGAAGTCGTTGGGACCGGGCTGATCGGAGGGCTGCTCTGCTATCCGGTTGCCATCTTCCTTATGGGAAAAGAGGTAGCTGTCTTCTTCTTTGTAATTCCATTTCTCATGAGCACTCTTGCCGGGACCCTATTAGCTGCAATCTTACTGGCAATGCTGCGCCGCCTTGGTCTTTTTTCCTATTTCGAGCGGCTCATCAATGAATAGGAGGAAACAGATATGAGCTTCAAGATGAACCATTCTCTGACCGGGCTGGTCAGGGAAAAGCGTCCCGTCATCCACTGTATCACCAATTATGTTACGGCCGGAGACGTGGCAAATATCATTTTAGCCTGCGGCGGCTCCCCCATTATGGCAGACCAGCCGGAAGAGGTTTCGGAGATAACCGCCTTATCCGACTGCCTTCTTTTGAACATCGGAACTCCGAAAGAAACCACTAAGTCCGCTATGATAAAAGCCGGGCTGGAAGCAAACCGGCGAAACCTCCCTGTCATCTTTGACCCGGTAGGAATCGGTGCTTCCCGTTATCGGACTGAAACTGCTCTCTCCCTTTTAAAGGAAGTGAAGGTAACCGTTATCAGGGGAAATGCCTCTGAGCTGCGGGTCCTGTTAAAGGAGCTGACAGGGCAGAGCGCTGGGAACGGAAACGGTTTAGCATCTCCCGCCCGGGGAGTTGATGCTTCCTTTTCTGATGAGATAAGGGAAGATACCCTGGAATCTCTTAGAGAAACAGCCAGGGCATTAAGTGTTTCAACCGGCGCCGTGGCTGTTATGACAGGAGCCATTGATATTGTTTCAAGCGGGAAAGAAAACTTGCTTATAAAGAACGGATGTCCTCAAATGTCCCGCATTACAGGAAGCGGCTGCATGCTGGATGGCATAATCGCCGCCTATACAGCCGCTATCGGCCCCACGCCCTCACAGCATGACATATTAAAGGCCGCTGCTCTTGCCACGGCTGCTGCCGGTCTTTGCGGGGAGCGGGCGGCAAAACAAGCGGTACAGATCTCCGGCGGTACAGGAATCTTCCGCTGCTGCTTTCTCGATGAGGTGAGCCTTTTGGATGAAGGTACCTTGAAAGGAGGAATAAATATTGAAGTTTCATAGAGATATGCTTCTCCTCTATGCAGTAACAGACCAGGCATTTACAGGAGAAAAGACCTTAACAGAGCAGATTAAAGAAGCTCTTTGTGCCGGAGTGACCCTTCTCCAGCTCCGAGAAAAGTCTATGGACAAACGTGCTTTCCTGGAGGAAGCCATACTTGTCCGTGAGCTTACAAAGCATTATGGAATCCCCTTAATCATCAACGATGATGTGGAGATTGCCCTTAAGTGCGGGGCAGACGGCGTACACGTTGGACAGGATGATTTATCTCCGTTAGAGGTCCGCCGGCTGATCGGACCGGACCGCATTCTGGGCGTTACTGCCAAAAACGTAAGTCAGGCAAAAAAGGCATATATGGCTGGGGCAGATTATATAGGATCCGGTGCCATCTTCCCAAGCCCTACAAAGAAAGATGCCATTCCCTTAACCCTGGAACAGCTGACTGCGATCTGCCGTTCCGTTCCTATTCCGGTAACGGCCATCGGAGGAATTACCGTAGAAAATGTTTCCAGCCTGAAAGGAACAGGCGTGGCCGGAGCTTCGGTGGTATCCGGCATCTTCGGACAAAAGGATATAACCGCAGCCGTCCAGCACTTAAAAGAACAGCTTATAAAGGTGGTGAGCCTATGAGTCTGATTCTTCCTGCCTTCCTCACCATTGCAGGCACCGATCCCAGCGGCGGTGCCGGAATACAGGCGGATTTAAAGACCGCCGCAGCTTTGGGTGTCTATGGCTCCAGCGTTATTACCGCCCTGGTCGCTCAAAATACTACGGGGGTTTTTCTGACGGAAACAGTTAGTCAGGAAATGCTTGCTGCCCAGCTTAATGCCGTATTTACGGACATTCCGCCAAAAGCAGTAAAGGTCGGTATGGCCGGGACTTCCAGTTCTATCGAAATCATTGCGGAAAAGCTGGGAGAATATAACCGGTCTCCTGTGATCGTGGACCCGGTTATGGTATCCACCAGCGGGCATTCTCTTTTAAAGCCGCAGGATGTTAAGACTTTAACAAGCAGGCTGTTTCCCCTGGCTGCTTTAGTTACCCCCAATATCCCGGAGGCAGAAGCACTTTTATCCACAAAAGGGCACCATATATACAGTAGAAACGATATGGAAGAAGCCGCAAGAGAGCTCTTCCATATCTATCAGGTACCTTTCCTGTTAAAAGGAGGCCATAATTCCCAGGGGGCTGATGATGTTCTATGCTGCAACGGAACTGTCACCTGGTTTCCGGGGGAACGGATCGACAATCCAAATACCCATGGAACCGGATGCACCCTGTCTTCTGCCATTGCCTGCGGACTGGCTTTAGGCATGGGGCTGGAAGAAAGCATCCGGATGGCAAAGTCCTATCTAAACGGAGCATTAAAAGCCGGATTAAATCTGGGAAAAGGACGGGGGCCTTTGTGGCACGGTTGGAGAACCTAAAAATCCCCCAAAAAGCTTTTTAACCGGTTTATGGCGGGAAACATTACATGCTCCCGCCATAACCGGTATTTTCATTTCCTATTGCAGAATCCCGTTTTATTTGCTTTCCAGTTTCCTGTAAAGATCGATCATCTCTTCGGCCATGACCTTAAAGATCTCTGCGCTCATCATCTGATCCTCCGCATGGGTCAGAATAAGTCCCATGGGCACTGCCTCTCCTGCCGCTTCTCTTTGAATTAAGTCGGCATGAGGCAAGTGACCTTGTTTCATCATTTCGTCCCCTTCCGCAATCAGATGATCCGCTTCTTCATATTTTCCTTGTTTTGCCTTTTGCACTGCTTTGATATAGTTTGATTTTGCTCCGCCGGCAGCAGTGATCAGCTGAAAGCAAATAAGTTCCAATTCCTGCATTTTTCCACCTTTTCTCTCTGTACAGAAATTATCAGCCCTGAGTCTGATTTTCCTGCTTCTCATACATTTTGTCGATCACCCTGATAAATGGAAAGTATACGAAGAATGACAATGCCAGAATCACCACCTGAAGCAGTGCCGTCCTCCAGCCTCCGATCAAAAATCCCGAAATAATGGGAGGGCAGGTCCAGGGCACCAGAATCCCTTTATACATGGGGCAAAGCCCTGTATAAATCGCCAGATACTGAATGGTTCCGGACAGAACAGGCATGATCATGAAGGGAATTGCCATAATGGGGTTTAACACCACCGGAGTGCCAAAAAGCACCGGCTCATTGATGTTAAAGCATGCCGGTCCGATTCCCAGCCTTCCCACCTGCCTGCACTGGTTGGATTTGGCAAAAAATGTAAGATAGATCACCAGTCCAATGGTAATTCCGGCCCCTGTAACCGTCATAAACTGATCCAGAAACTGCTGGGTAACAATGTGTCCGCCATTTGCCAGATTAAGCTCCCGTCCGCTGTCGAGAATTGCCTGATTGGCGGCAGAATTGGCCGTAAGGAGGGGACCCATAATTCCCCCCACAAGGGTTGAACCATGAATGCCAAAGAACCAGAAAAACGGAATCAAAAATCCCATGGCAACAACCCCGCCAAAGGAATCCGTCAGGCCCTGGAGCGGAATCTGAATGGTTTTATAGATCCATTCCATCGGAGTCGTATCAAACATATTTTTTACAATCGCATAAACGATGGAAGCTGCGATAATAATAACCGCACCTGGAATCAGAGCCGTAAAAGAGGCGGCAACTCCTTCAGGCACTCCATCCGGCATTTTAATGGTAATGTTTTTCTTTAAAAATACGGTATAGATCCAGCCTACAATAAGTCCGATAATAATGGCGCCGATCATTCCCTGTCCTCCGGTCCAGGTTTTAAAAATAACACCAACGTTAGCTCCCTCCTGGTTGGTTACCTGGGAAGGCTGAAACAGCAGATAAGTACAAAGGGAAATCACTCCTGCCGGCATTCCGTTATACCCCTCATTTTTCACATAGGTATAGGCAATGCCTATGGAAGCGATAAGAGCCATAACATTGAAGGTGCTTTCAAATGCCTGATTCAGCACCGGAGTAATTCCTGCTGCCCCCAGCCAGTCGGCAACAGGTGTATATGGAAAATTTGCCAGAAGCAGAAAAATAGATCCGATGATCATCATTGGCATAGAATACAGCAGACCATCCTTTAATCCCCGAATTGCCTTTGTATTGATAAATACCATCATTTTAGGAATCACTTTATTATTTAAAAAATCTTTCATCCTCACTGTCCCTCCCTTTCTTCTCTCATTTACCTGCCAGCTTCCGTGCAAACTCCAGAACCTTTTTTCCATTGCACATGCCGTAATCGATCATAGGGATCACATCCATTGGTACCTGATGACTTTCACATGTCTTTAAAACCTTGTCCTTTAAGTATCCCACCTGAGGACCAAGCAGGGCACAGTCTACTCCGCCCAGGTTTTCATCTAAGTCATTGACCGGAAATGCCATGATATCCGCTTCCAGTCCTTCCTGGACCGCTGCCTCCCTCATTTTACTCACAAGCAGGCTTGTGGACATTCCCTGATTGCAAAATAACCGGATCTTTAACATACTTTCCCCTCCTATAATTCCTCTCCGTTTGTTTGAATCACCTTCTTAAACCAGTAAAAGCTTTCTTTCCTGCTCCGCTCTCCTGTTCCGTTTCCCTGATTGTCCTTATCCACATAGATGAACCCGTAGCGCTTCTCCATCTCACCGGTCCCTGCGGATACCAGATCAATACAGCCCCAGGGTGTATATCCCAAGAGATCCACTCCATCCTGGTCCACGCATTTTTTCATTGATTCTATATGGGCTTTTAAATATTCTATCCGGTACCCGTCATGGATCATGCCGTCATCTCCCGGCTTGTCATAGGCGCCGAAGCCATTTTCCACAATAAACAGAGGAAGCCCGTACCTGTCATACAGCCAGTTCATGGTGTAGCGAAGCCCTTCCGGATCAATGGGCCATCCCCACTGGCTAGCCTCCACATAAGGATTTTTCACCCTGTCCCGACCTTCCCGGTAATCATACTCAGGATTATCGTCCCTGTGCTTCACCGTAAAGGACATATAATAGCTGAATCCGATATAATCCACACAGCCTGCTTTAAGCGCCTCCAAGTCTTCCCAAGTGATATCAAGAACCATCCCCTTCCGTTTCCAATATGCCTTTATGTATTCCGGATATTGTCCTCTTACATGGACATCGGCAAACCAGTAGCGTTTCTGCATGGAAGACATGGCCATCATCATATCTTTTGGATCACAGGAGTAAGGATAAATGGGACACATGGCCATCATGCAGCCGATCTTAAAATCAGGATTTATCTCATGTCCTGCCTTTACTGCCAGAGCTGATGCCACCAGCTCATAATGGGCGGCCTGGTACATCAGATGTTCCCGGTTATCTCCTTCCTTAAAACGAAGTCCTGAGTTGGTAAATGGTGCAAAGTCCCCGTCATAATCAGCCTGGTTATTGATCTCGTTAAAGGTCATCCAATAGGTCACCTTGTCCTTATACCGCTTAAAGCATGCTTTGGCAAACTTTACGAACAGCTCCACGCAGATACGGCTTCTAAAGCCGCCGTACTTAACCGCCAGTTCATACGGCATTTCAAAGTGGGACAGAGTCACAACCGGCTGGATCCCATGCTTTCTGCACTCATCAAATAAGCCGTCGTAAAACCGGAGGCCTTCTTCATTCGGTTCTGACTCTTCTCCCGTAGGAAAAATCCTGGTCCAGGCAATGGAGGTGCGGAAGCACTGAAACCCCATTTCCGCAAAGAGAAGGATATCTTCTTTATAACGGTGGTAAAAATCAATGCCCTCATGGTTAGGGTAATATTTTCCTTCTATGACACCATCTGTGATCTCCCGTTCTTTTCCATTGGCTCCGGCTGTCATCACATCGGCAACGCTGACGCCTTTGCCTCCTTCTTTCCAGGCTCCTTCCAGCTGATGGGCAGCTACTGCACCTCCCCACAGAAAATCTTTTCTCAGCATATGTATTGTTTCCTCCTTCAATCATTTGTCTTTATGGTAACATCAGACTGCTCAAAACTCCAACGAAAAAAATACCACATTCAATCTGGCAGTTCCTCTCAGTCTGAATGTGGTATCTTTATTCTTCCAGCAGATCCAGTAAAGTCTCATACTCCGGTTTCTGGATCAATTGTTTCACCGCTTCCTTATTAAGGGCAAACCGCGCAGTCGTTTCATAAAAGGTCTGACGGTTTCTATCCTCTTTTCTTCCTATGGAAATCAGCAGAACGATCTGGACCGGAAGCTTGTTCCAGATGACTGGCTCTTTTAGGATCACCACATAAGCAAAGGTTTCCTCCGAAGCGATCTGGTTTGGGTGCGGAAGGGTGATATAATTTCCATAATCCATCTGGGCAAAGGTTTCCCGCTCAAGCACCAGCTCATAAAAATTATCATCCACCTTTTCCTGCTTCCGGATCACGGCGCATAAATCCTTTAATATATCTTCCTTATGCTTTCCTTCCACCCCTGTAAGCAGCCGCTGTGGAGTATAATACCGCTTTAAGATCCCACGGCTGTTGCCTCTTCTAAGGGTTTTTGTGATCTTCTGGATATCATCTGCTTCCAGAAAAGCCCCTACCTCTACAATAGGCACCGGGACCTCCATGGTAATAGGGACGGTGGAAAAGATATAATCGACTTTCTGGAAATCGAAATGCTCCAGCTCCAGAAGATCGCAGACATAGATATTCCTTAAATATCCGGAAAATTCATTTTCATATTTGTATTTTAATAACCGGGAGCTTCCCTTTCCAGTGCTGCATACCACAAGAATATCCGAGCAGGGATCCATCTTGTCCTTTTCTAAGGCCAATTGGAAGATCAGGGCAAAATATCCGATCTCATCCTCGGAAATATCCTTTTTATAATGCTTTTTAAGGACTCCTACTGCTTCATAAGATATCTGATATGCCAGGCAATACCTCTGCTTAATGTCTTCCAGAATGGGATTTTTCAGCGGAATATCATACCGGATCCTGATATCAAAGGGGACCAGATGCTGGTTTAAGGTCATCCGTATCTCAAAATTATTATGCATTTCCAGTCCGTATTCCCTGCTTACCAGCTCCATCATGGCAAGGGCTAACCGGTCGGTCTGCTCCCTGATCACAAAATTAATATCGTTTTCCAGAGTGCTTCCGATCATTCTCTTTCCAGCCAGATACAGCAAGAGATAATGTTCCTCATCAGCCGTATATACGATCTGTTCCTGGGTCCCGATAGAAGAAATAAGCTCCCGGATGAGTGCAGATTCCTTACCCCCTATTTCCGGCAGATTTTCCTTATCCATCTGAAGGTAAAAGCCTGACTTCATCCGCTTCCTGGCTACATAGGTATATTCCACGAAATTCTCAAAGGCAATCTCGGAAAGACGGATCCCATATTTCTTTAAAAGACCTTTAATCACTTCCGCCAGATGGATCAGTTCACTTTCCTGATGGCTGATGTCCACCCCGGTTAAGCCCTGTCGCTTGATAAAATAGTCGCTTAACAGCCTGCGGATATCAAATTCTTCCCCTTGGATCCTGATTCCGTAATTAGGCTTCCGGTCAATGGAAAGGCCGTAGCGCTTTAATATTCCTTCCACCGGTTTAAGAGAATTGGACAGGGTGGATTTTGAAACAAAGAGAAAATCACAAAGCTCATCGATCTTGATATAATCCATCCTGGATATCAGATATGCAAGCAGATATTCACTTCTTTCATTTTCTCTCTCAGGAAAATGCTCCGTATGTTCCCTTTCTTTCTTTATGTATGCGTCAAATTTCTCCTGGTCATGAATCCGAAGGATATATCCGTATCTCGCTTTTGAGCTTATTTCCGCTCCATGGCCTTCCAGCAGCCCGCTTAAATCCTTCAGTCTCAGCCGTACCGTCTTCTCACTGACCTTCAGCTGTTTTGCCAATGTCGAAGCTGTTCTGTATTCTTCCTGACTCAAGAGCATCAGCAATTCCTGCAACTGTTTCCAAAGCATAGCCGTCTCCTTCGCACTTTTTGTCCCACAAAACCTTATTATCAGCATAACATGGCAGACGTTATTTTTCCATTCACATTTTTACCACATTAATTCTGGTAATGAAAGGCGGGCGGGCCGGGAACCTTCTCCCATGGATTTATCCCAAAAACAGTGCCGGAGCCCTTAAATTGCCAGGCACCGGCACTGCTGTCAGAGTATTTCTATTAATATTTACCGCCGGTCACATAATCATCAGACGGTTCTATGGCTGGGTTTAAAGCCCTATGAGCTGCAATCCTTTCGCCTGAATCTCTTAGCTTAAATCTGCTCACCAGATTCTTTAACATCTGTGCCTGTCCCGAAAGCTCCTCGCTTGCAGCCGCGCTTTCTTCTGATGTTGCGGAGTTGGTTTGTACCACTGATGAAATCTGTTCAAGTCCTGCTGCAATCTGAGTAACCGCATAAGACTCTTCCTCGGAAGCTTTTGCTATCTGCCGGATTCTTTCATCCACGCTCTTAGACGTATCCACTACCTCAAGTAGAGAGCCGGCAGCTTGATCGGCCAGTAACCTGCCCTTCTCAATTGCCTCCACCGTGCTTTCAATCAGTGCCGTAGTGTTTTTTGCAGCCTCAGCCGATTTTCCTGCAAGGTTTCGCACCTCATCCGCCACCACAGAAAATCCCTTGCCTGCTTCGCCGGCACGGGCCGCTTCCACAGCGGCGTTTAAAGCCAGGATATTCGTTTGGAACGCAATGTCATCAATGGTGCGGATAATTTTACCGATCTCCCGAGAAGTATCGGTGATTTCCGCCATTGCCTTCATCAGCTGCTGCATTTGCTGGTTGCTTTGTGCAACCTCCTCTCCTGATTCCTCCGATAAGCGGCTTGCCTGCCGGGAATTGTCCGCATTATTTTTGATCCGTTGGGAAATTTCGGTAATGTTGGACGTAAGCTCTTCCACGGAGCTTGCCTGCTCTGCCGCTCCCTGGCTTAAAGTCTGTGCGCCGTCTGACATCTGCCCCGCTCCTGCCGAAACCTGATCAGAGGCTGTATTAATTTCCGCAAGGGTTTCGCTTAAATTGCAGTTAATGGTTCTCATGGCAATCAGTATCTCCTGATAATCGCCTATGTACTTCTCCTCATAGTTTGTATCGATCCTGAAATTCCCCTCGCTCATTTCCTCTAATAAGTATTTAATATCCTGAATGATGGACCTTAAGTTTTCCGCCATTTCCATAAAGGTTCTGGAAAGAATCCCGATCTCATCATTGCTTTGTGTATCGACCTGTATTGAAAGATTACCGGCAGCGATCTCAGCAGCGGCAGAAACCACGCCGTTAATCGGCTTCAGCGCCTTCTTTAAAACAATGATAACGATGGCGACCACAGCCACCAGCGACAAAACAGAAACAGTCACAATTGTAGCCGTTAATATTTCGATATCTTTATTTAAGTCAGAGGTATCCAATGCAGTCTGTGCCCACCAATGGGTTCCTTCCACATCAATCGGGTAGAAAAACCGGGATACTTTATGTCCATCCTCAAGGACAGTGGTACAGGAAAAAGCTTTTCCTAAAGCTGCTCCATCGGTAACCTTCTTCATTTCTTCTGGATTTTTTAAAAATTCAGAGAGATTATGGCCAATGTCTTCAGCAAATCTACTATCGTATACTGTGGTAAAATCATCCGTAAGAATACCAACGTAAAGTGTTTTATAATCTTCGGAGGAAGTGGTGATTTTATTAAAATGACCAACATCAATATCTGCTGCAATCATCCCCCGGAACTCATCTTTATTCATAACGGGATATGCGGCAGTGATTATGGTAGTGCCCTGATATTCGTAAGGCTTTGTAAAATAAGGCTTTCCGGTTTCTTTCACAACCTTATAATATTCCTTATCACTGTATTTTCCAAAAGGCTGCAATTTTTTATTGGCGGCATCCTCACCATTCACATAAAACCCATAATCCTCTATGCTTTTATCGAACTTTCCAGGCTCAAAGAAGATTCCGAACCCAACGATATCCTCATCTGCCGCAACGGCAGAACACATGCTGTTAATCAAATAATTTTCTACTTCAATGCTTAGATCAGACATTTCCGTGTGATACACTGCGCTTTTTACCTTGACGTCTTGGGCGGAAGAGATAACCGCAGTTTCCTGGTTATAGGTCTTTCCGATATAATCCTGCATTGCTGCTGCCTGTTTAGATGCTGCATCCATGATCGCCTGTACCTGGTTTCCATTTGCATGCGCCAGATTTGTAAGCTCAGCGCGAACCGCTGTACTGGTTTCATTACCTGAAAGACTGACGACTATAATACTTAAAACAGCAAAAACCACAAGCAGCGCTGCTGTGATCACGATTGCAATTTTCTCTGAAATTTTCTTGTATTTATTCCGCTGTATGTTTCCTTTTCCAATTTTCATGTGTATTTTCCTCATATGATTATTATTATAAAGTTCTGCCATCAATGATCAGGGCTGTCTCTCCAGCCTTTGACGCGGTGAAACACACATATTTACATATACGTATAAATTGCTTTTATTCTTGAATACTTCCAATTTTACATCTCCCCCCTGTCATAAAATTTGTGTTCCTCCCTTAATTTGCGTATTTTTCATATCTGCTTATATTGGGACTTAAACGGAAAGGTTCCCACCTCCGGCCGTAAGCATTACTGGCCGTCCTAATGATTACAGTGCAATAACAAAAAGGTACACCTTGATATCACTGGCAAAATGTAAAGAGAATAAGAACAATATGTGTGAAATATGTTGTATTTTGTCGAAATAGTGCTTATAATAAACGTAGTATTTTTAGGTCGTTTATATTTGATAAAAAGGTGTACCTTTTTATCAAATGATCTACTGCTGCAATTTCTATTCTATAAGCGGGAATCCCCAGTAGAACAAGCATTTCTTATTTATTTGTTTTCATTTTTATATTTTGACCTGCAGGCTTTTGTT
>POVV01000648.1_pt1 | contig 19880 bp, 13 predicted proteins | sample 1560271 | NCBI WGS metagenome assembly POVV01 (sample SAMN08337232, study PRJNA429181) | Bioreactor metagenome, whole genome shotgun sequencing project. | biome: cows' rumen and soil; feature: anaerobic; isolation source: anaerobic chemostat enrichment culture, galacturonate as sole carbon... | reverse complement strand
CTAATGCCAAAATGATGAATTTTGGAAGAAGCCGGGCTCATCTTGCAAAGGACGCCAACAAGGTGAACTTCAGCAAGGTAGCAGGACTTGAAGAGGAAAAGGAGGAGCTGGAAGAAGTCGTTGATTTTCTAAAGAATCCTCAGAAGTATACCAGTGTAGGGGCCCGGATCCCCAAGGGAATCCTCCTTGTAGGACCACCCGGAACAGGAAAGACCCTCCTTGCCAAGGCAGTGGCAGGAGAAGCCGGGGTGCCGTTTTTCTCCATTTCCGGTTCCGATTTTGTGGAAATGTTTGTAGGTGTCGGCGCTTCCCGCGTAAGAGACCTGTTTGAAGAAGGGAAAAAGCATGCCCCCTGTATCATATTCATCGATGAGATCGATGCGGTAGCCCGCCGCAGAGGTACCGGTATGGGCGGCGGACACGACGAAAGAGAGCAGACCTTAAACCAGCTTCTGGTGGAGATGGATGGCTTCGGGATCAATGAAGGGATCATCGTTATGGCGGCTACAAACCGTGTGGATATCCTGGACCCGGCGATTCTGCGTCCCGGACGCTTTGACCGGAAGGTAGGGGTCGGAAGGCCTGACGTAAAAGGAAGAGAAGAAATCTTAAAGGTTCATTCCAAGGAAAAACCTTTAGGAGAAGATGTGGATTTAAGGAGGATCGCCCAGACGACTGCAGGATTTACCGGTGCGGATCTGGAGAATCTCATGAATGAAGCCGCTATCTATGCGGCCAAACACAACAAGAAATTTATTAACCAGGCTGATGTAGACAGAGCTTTTGTAAAGGTTGGAATCGGAGCCGAGAAAAAGAGCAAGGTAATAACCGAGAAGGAAAAGAAGATTACGGCTTACCACGAAGCAGGCCATGCGATTTTATTCCATCTGCTTCCTGATGAGGGACCGGTGCATACTATTTCCATCATTCCTACGGGAGTCGGTGCTGCCGGATATACCATGCCATTACCGGAAAATGATCATATGTTCAATACCAGAGGCAAGATGCTCCAGGATATCATGGTGGATTTAGGCGGAAGGATCGCAGAGGAGCTCATCTTTGGCGATATCACCACCGGAGCTTCCCAGGATATCAAGCAGGCCACAGCTACGGCCCGGGCCATGGTGACCCAGTACGGAATGTCTGATAAAGTGGGTATGATCAATTATGGCAATGAGGGCGATGAAGTCTTTATCGGCCGTGATCTGGCCCATGCCAAGAGCTACGGCGGCCAGGTGGCCAATACCATTGATAATGAAGTAAAACGGATCATTGATGAGTGCTATGAAAAGGCAAAGGACATTATCTTGAAGCATGAAGAGATACTCCACGCCTGCTGTAAGCTGCTCATGGAAAAAGAAAAGATCGGCCAGAAGGAATTTGAAAATTTGTTTTCTGCAGTAGCGGAGAGCTAAGTACCTTCTGCAGGCTTTAACGTGATAAAAGCGCAGAGTCCGGGAAAACATCTAAGTTTCCACCCCGGAATCTGTGCTTTTTTGTGTTTAGTGCGGGGTGAAAGGAAAAATGCATAAAAAATCAAAGGTAAAAAAATGATGTTTGTGCACACTTATTTTCTTAGTCGTGTTATAGTAATAATCGTAAACCCCCCCAATACATTATATAGTTTTTGCTACACCCCATAAGAAACGAAATACCTTCTCCGAAAAACGGTCAGCCGCCCCGCTGGCCGTTTTTTATGCTTTTTACTTAAAAAGGCAGGGTTGTATATTTTGATTCAATCGGATAAAATAGAATGTATAGATGACGAGAAAGGAAATGAAAATCATATGTGCTTCCAGGCTGAGGCGTTAAATAGAGATGCATTATTTACTGATGAGACAGAAAGTTTCCGATTCCCGGCAGAGCCCTGTGTGGGAGATGATGTGATTCTGATTTTCCGGACGGCAAAGGACAATGTGGACCAGGTCTGTTATATCCAGGAGGGGCTAAGCGGAGAGACGGCTATGGAAAAGGCAGAGTCTGACGGGCAGTTCGATTATTATAAACATAGATTGACGGCAGGACAGGAGAAAATCAGCTACAGCTTTAAGGTGATTAAGGGTAGAGAAGTCTGCTGCTATAACCGGCTGGGTGTTTCCGGGGATAATCCGGAAGGGTTTTGCTTTCGCATTGTGCCTGGCTTTTCCACCCCTGACTGGGCCAAAGGAGCCGTCATGTATCAGATTTATGTGGACCGGTTCTGCAATGGTGACGTAACCAATGATGTGGCAGAGGGAGAGTATGTATATATTGGCCATCCAGTATCCAAGGTACAGGACTGGGGGAAATATCCCAACCAGATGGATGTGGGATATTTTTATGGCGGCGATTTACAAGGGGTATGGAATAAGCTGGATTATTTAAAGAATCTTGGCGTTGATGTAATATATTTTAATCCTATTTTTGTATCACCATCCAATCATAAGTATGACTGCCAGGATTATGATTACATTGATCCTCATTACGGCCTGATCGTTAAGGATGGAGGGCAGCCGGTAGCGGCCGATGCAGTGGATAACCGGCTTGCTGAAAAATACATGATCCGTACGACAGACAAGGAGAATTTAGAAGCCAGCAATGAATTTTTTGCCCGGTTTGTTAAAGAGGTGCACAAACGAGGGATGAGGGTCATCCTGGATGGGGTCTTTAATCATTGCGGCTCTTTTAATAAATGGCTGGATGGAGAACGGATCTATGAGATGTCCGGAACGTATGAGCCGGGCGCCTATGTGTCAAAGGACAGTCCATACCGGTCTTTTTTTAAATTTTACGATGAAGAAGCCTGGCCTTATAATGGTTCCTACGACGGCTGGTGGGGGCATGCAACCCTTCCAAAGCTTAATTATGAGGACTCCCGGACTTTGTATGAGTATATCCTGCAGATCGCCAGAAAGTGGGTTTCGCCACCCTACAATGTAGATGGATGGCGGCTTGATGTTGCGGCAGATTTGGGACACAGCAGCGAATACAACCATAAGTTCTGGGGAGATTTCCGTAACGCGGTAAAGGAAGCCAATCCGGAGGCTATTGTGCTTGCGGAGCATTACGGGGACCCGTCAAGCTGGCTCCAGGGTGACCAGTGGGATACGGTCATGAACTATGATGCATTCATGGAGCCGGTGACCTGGTTCTTGACGGGCATGGAAAAGCACAGCGACGAAAGAAACCTCAGTCTGTTTGGGGATGGAGAAAGTTTTTTTAAGTCCATGAATTACCATATGAGCCGCATGATGACAGGTTCCGTTCAGGTAGCCATGAATGAGCTGTCAAATCATGACCACTCCCGCTTTATGACCAGAACCAACGGACGGGTGGGGCGGACTTCCACTCTGGGTCCGGAAGCGGCCTCTCAGGGCATCAACAATGGAATCTTTAAGGAAGCGGTTATGATTCAGATGACCTGGCCCGGCGCCCCTACGATTTATTACGGAGACGAGGCCGGTGTCTGCGGCTGGACGGATCCGGATAACCGGAGAACCTATCCCTGGGGCAGAGAGGATTTAGAACTGATCGAATTTCACCGGTATATGACCGGACTTCATCACAGCATACCTGCATTGCGTCTTGGGTCCTTAAAGCAGCTTCTGGCCGGGAGACACCTTATCTCCTATGGGCGTTTCTTAAAGGACAGTATATGCGCTGTGGCAGTCAACAATCTTCCGGAAGAACGGCAGATCGGGATCCCTGTATGGCAGTTGGGAATGGAGGATGGGGAAATCATGTCCCGGTACATGCTGACCTATGAAAACGGGTATAATGTAGGTAAAATTCCTTATGAGGTGAAGGACGGCCAGGTGCTTGTCCCCATGCCGGGAACGAGCTCTGTTTTGCTGGTAGCTGAGCGGGATTAGAAATTTTATTTTTCTAAAAAAAACCTTGATTTTTTAATGTCCCTGTGATAAAATAACACTCGCTTGCTTAGTAAAAGAGCATGGGTGGGTTCCCGAGCGGCCAAAGGGGGCAGACTGTAAATCTGTTGTCGACGACTTCGAAGGTTCGAATCCTTCTCCACCCAGTCTGTACCGTTGTAAGGAATTAAAACGGTATATGAGAATGCCGGCGTGGCGGAACTGGCAGACGCACAGGACTTAAAATCCTGCGGGACTTACCTCCCGTACCGGTTCGATTCCGGTCGCCGGCATGATGAGAAAAACCTTGTACTCTGATATGGAGTACAAGGTTTTTTGTTGTTTAAAATATGAAAAAACTCAATTAATTAAGCCTTTTCATTCATTTTATGACTACTCCCCGCAATCTTCAAGAACTCCTCCATTGCCCGGGTGAAACGTCTCCCCGTTTTCCAATAAAAATATAAGTTCCGATGGCAGATTTCACTTTCGATCTTATAATAAATAACATTTGGATGTGAGAGAACCTGTGCAATCAGTGTATCGCTGATAAAGGATATTCCCATTCCCGAACAAGTTATATTGTAAGAGGTAAGCTGCTGGTCAAGTTCAAATACAATATTTGGAGTAATGCCATGATCCTGGAGAATTTCCATCGCGCGCTTCCTTGTATCATTCTCTGGCTTCAGCATTATAAATGGTTCCTTTTCAAATAACTTCAGCGGTACCGGCTGGATTTTTTCTTCTAAAAAAGAGCCGTCAAGAATCAACTGCACCGGAACCTGGTACTGCTCTGCTTTTCGGTTAACTTCAAAGGTCCTTGGTACAGCCAGAAGTAAATGTTCTTCCATGTAAATACTGTTATCAAATATCCCTTTGTCCAGAGAACAATTGTCAATCATCAAATCAATTCTGCCGTTTTGAAGATACGATGCCAGCTCCGTCGTGCTCTCTTCAATCAACTCTACCTTAACCATTGGAAAACGTTTTGTAAATTCGCCCATTAAAGGGGGCAGTACCCATGAAGAAAAAAGGCTGCTTCCTCCTAGAATCAGCTCTCCTATTTTTAAATCTCCCCAGTCATTTACAAAATTGTAAAACTCACTTTCAATAAAGAGCATTTCCTCCACGGATCTAATGTATTTTTTCCCGCATTCTGTTAGAGTCAAAGGCTTTGTGCTTCTATCAAAAATCGGATATCCAATTTTAAGCTCGATTCTTTTTATTGTAGCGCTCAGCGAAGGCTGCGAAATAAACAGCTTTTTTGCTGCTTTGGAAAAACTTTGTTCTTTGTATACCATGTATACATAATCCATCCCCTTAAACATTGGAAACCTCCTCCGTTTCATGCTATAACTTTAGAGTTATACTAATTATAGAAATATACGTATTTGATTATATTATAAATAAATTTTATAATAAATACAATACAAAACGGTATTTTACCGATTATGGAGGATCAGACATTGGATAGCATAAATAACATAGATTACAGAGTCGAAAAGGATTCCATAGGAATGAAGGATGTGCCGGGTAATGTGTATTACGGCGTACAATCAATGCGTGCGGCAGAAAACTTTCATATTACCGGTCTCAACATACACCCTGAAATCATTAACAGCCTTGCTTACATAAAGAAAGCGGCAGCTATAACGAACCTTGAGACAGGTCTTCTGGACAGAAAAACTGCAGAAGCGATTGTTCAGGCATGTGATGAAATTCTGGCTGGACAATTCCGCAAAGACTTCATCGTTGATCCGATTCAGGGCGGAGCAGGAACTTCTCTGAATATGAATGCCAACGAAGTGATAGCTAACCGTGCAATTGAGCTTCTTGGCGGACAAAAAGGCGATTATTCCATTGTGAATCCCAATGATCATGTAAACTGCGGGCAGTCCACGAATGACGTCGTTCCCAGTGCCGGAAAAATGACTTCTTTAAGGCTTCTTAAAAAATTGAAAATAGAACTTCTCCGGCTGCATCAGGCATTTTGTGAAAAAGCTGACGAATTTGACCATGTCCTGAAGATGGGACGCACCCAGATGCAGGATGCAGTCCCCATTCGATTGGGTCAGGAATTTAGGGCTTATTCAACAGCAATTATGCGTGACCTCCGCCGCATGGACAAAGCCATGGAAGAAATGTGTACTTTGAATATGGGCGGAACAGCCATAGGAACAGGAATCAATGCTGATGTAAATTATTTGAAACGTATTGTGCCTAATTTAGCGAAGGTGTCAAATATGGAATTAGTGCAGGCAGCAGATTTAATAGATGCGACACAAAATCTTGACTCTTTTGTTGCCGTATCAGGTGCTGTCAAGGCTTGTGCCGTGACATTGTCTAAAATAGCCAATGACCTTCGCCTGATGTCTTCCGGCCCAAGAACAGGTTTTCATGAAATCAACCTTCCTGCTAAGCAAAATGGTTCATCCATCATGCCTGGAAAAGTAAATCCGGTGATTCCTGAAGTTGTGAACCAGGTTGCCTTTAATATCATTGGGAATGATGTGACCATCACCATGGCCGTGGAAGCCGGACAATTGGAATTAAACGCATTTGAACCTATCATTTTTTATTGCATGTTCCAGTCCATTGACACTCTTGCCTATGCCGTACATACATTTGTAGATAACTGTGTATCAGGCATTACGGCTAACGAAGCAAGATGCCGTTTCCTGGTAGATAACAGTGTGGGGATCATCACAGCGATCTGCCCCCATGTAGGGTACCAAAAGGCGGCAGATATTGCTAAGAAAGCCATGTTAAGCGGCAAACCCGTAAGGACTCTGATTCTGCAGGAGAAACTAATAGGCGAAGAAGAACTGGACCATATATTAGATCCGGTGCAAATGACAGAGCCAGGGATATCAGGGAAAAATTTATTATTAAAGAAAAAGCTGGAAGCGTAACCGCCGTACCTATGGGGGGTGTGGATTCACAACGATATAACGCCTGACGAAACCTTGATTTTGTCAGGCGTTTTAACTGTGTTAACTTGATTGTTCTCCTTTTGGCTGGACCTTATTAATTCCTGGTATCTGAAACCAGAACACACTGCCTTTACCTACTTGGGAATCCACTCCGTAGCTGCCTTGGTGCAGTTCAACAATTTTTTTTACAATAGACAGTCCAAGACCGGTTCCTGTGATCGCTCGTTTATGCCTTTTATCAATTTTATAATATCTGTCCCAAATGTAAGACAGATTATCCTTGCCAATGCCCTCACCATGATCTTCCACTTCAATTCTGACCAGTTTGTTTATAATTTTTTGCCGAATGATAATAGTCAAATCGTTTGTGCTGTAATGAATTGCGTTCGTCAGCAAATTATAGATTGCCTGTGTTATTTTAACTTCATCCGCATTTACGAAGACCTCCTCGTCATGTTCGAAAACAAGGCTGTAATTTTCTTTTTTGACCAAGTCGGCAATTCTGTTAACGGTTTTATCAATGCTTTCAGTAATATTATATACTGCCGTGTTTAGCTCCATTGTGCCGGTTTCCGATCGGGAGACATCAAGAATATCATCTACTAAAGAGGAAAGCCGCTGGGTTTCATCCATGATCGTCTGTGTTTCTTCCCAAGTGATTTCATCAGGGAAATCATGCATCATTTCAGCATGGCTATATATTAGAGCAAGAGGAGTTCTCAAATCATGGGAGATATTAGCCATAAGTTCGCGCCTTAACCGTTCCACCTTTGAAAGTTCCGAAGCAGAATGATTCAATGTATCCGATAATTCATGGATTTCTCTGTAGCCCTTACCTGAAAAATGAATATCATAGTTTCCAGTTGCCAGTATTTTGGCGCTCTTATTTAGTTTTTCAATCGGCTTCGAAACGGTTTTTGCAATGATAAATGCCAGAACAATGGATAAAACAAACATGATGCCAGTAACATAATACAACTGAACTTTTATCGTAGAAATCGTTGCGTTGACAGGAGATATAATTGCATAAAAAGTAAGCGGGACGGTTCTACCATCAGACGATACAAAATTTCTTATTTCGGTTATTGCCTGCCGCATTTGAGGTCTGTTATCAGGGTTTGGCCTGTTATCAGGATTTGGCCTGTTTGGCGGTATGAAATCATGTGACGGAGTCACAAGTATTTCCGAATCGTCGGCAAGCTGCATTATAATTTGATTGAGATTGGGATTGTCAATATTTTTTTCTATCAAAGCAATCGCGTTGTTTATTTCTTTTCTTCGAATATTTTCATACATTTTACTTAGAAATACTGTTTCAAACAGCCATAAAACAACAAGAAGCAACGCGCAGAAACCAAGTAAAAAGATAAAGATTTTCCACATTAACCGCTGTGATTTTTTCATATGCTAGCCCTCGAACCGATAACCTAATCCCCGTAAAGTAGTAATAAATTTTGCATAAGGGCCTAAGGATTTTCTCAGTAACTTCATGTGTGTATCCAGCGTCCGGTCATCGCCGTAATAATCAAATCCCCATACTTCTGTGAGAATTTTTTCGCGTGGAACAGCGATGTTTTTATTTCGAATTAAGAAGAATAGCAGATCATATTCTTTTGGGGCAAGATTTGCAAGAATGCCGTCAATTGAAACCTTATAGGCGGTCAAATCTGCTTCAAATCCCTCTTTTCGGAATATGACATGTCCATTGTCATTATCGCTTGCAGCCGCGTTTTTCTGTGTTCTGCGCAGGATAGCATTTACACGCATCATAATCTCCTTAGAAGAAAAAGGCTTAACTACATAGTCGTCAATGCCAACCTCAAACCCTAAAACCTTGTCATATTCCTCCCCCCGTGCTGATAGCATAATAACGGGAGTATCTAATGTTTTTCTGATTTCCTTTACCGCTGAAAAGCCATCCAGTTCCGGCATCATAATATCCATTATAATGATGTCAAAGGATTCCTTGCGGCAGGCCTCAACAGCTTCCATTCCGTCAGCTGCTTCAACAACCTCATGTCCTTCAAAGACCGCATATCTTTTAAGTACAGTTCTAAGACCGCTTTCATCGTCACAAACCAATATTTTTGCCATAGTTTCACCACCTTGTTATCCATAATTATAGCATGAAAGCAAATGAGTAGCCAGTACAAGGGGCTGAAGGATTGCCTTCAGCCGTTTGTATTTTATCAGTAAGTTTTTTGGGCTCTCATTATGAATATGATTGCTCCGGTTAGAAGTATAAGTGATGCAAATACACTCACTGCATATGATGGATCCATTGCGTTTGCGGAGGCAGCCTTACTTTGCTGGTTAGTAGCGTTCCCGCCGGGCATCCTGTTTGTCATTTCCGCTGCCTGTGCAATTTGTTCTTCTGTCAAGCCCAATTCCAAAAGCTGTTTTTTAACCTCATCACTTATCACCCCGCCATTTTCCTGCAAGATAGGCATGGCTTTCTGGATAAGCTCCTGATCCATACCTCCCATACCACCGAAGCCGCCTTCACCCCGGTCTCCATCACCCCGTGCGCCATCGCCCCGATTGCCTCCGCCCATCATACTGCCCAATGCGGACAGATTAATACCGGAAGCATCAATTAACGCATCCTTCTCTGAATTTTGTCCATCTGTCGTTGAAGGAATGGTTCCGTTAAGCTGCCCGTCAATACTCTGAGCACGAAGGGTTCCCAGTTCAATAAAGACCGGAAGAGATGCTTCATATTCTTCGTATGTGGCAAAGGCGGAAACATCGTTTTTAACATAGTTATTGATTTTTGCGTCTAAATCCATTACAGTTTCCGCAAAAACACCGCTTACAAAATAACCATCCACGATCTGTCGCAGGTATTCATGGTATTTATCCTTATATTCCGGAACTTCAAGCAATTTATTAATGAGGGGGCGGTCTTCCATGCTTACACCGCTGACTGGTGTGTCAATGGGGAAGTTTACAACGTCACTGGCACTATCACTTTGGAATCCGCCAAAGGCAAGACCGTAATCCCAAGGCAAAACAGTAATTTTTCCATCGCGTTCATAAATGTAATAATTTTGCGCCATACCAGATGTATAGCTGTCAAGATTTACAACCACCGTATGCGCTGCCAGATAGCGAAGAATTTCGTCCACATCAAAATACTGATCCAGATTTGTTCCTTCATTTAAGTTTTTTATTGCGGTAATAACACGCTGTTTGTCTTTATCGGAGTTTTTAAGAAATTGGGCATTGTTTAATATTGAACTATAACTGCTTATATTATCATCAACGTAAACAAGGTCTCCGCCGCCTCGTCCGCCCATACCGCCCATTGGAAAACCACCCATACCGCCGTTTTGGTTATCCGGTTGTTCCCATTGGGCACCAGTATCATCGCTATCCGGCTGCCCCTGATTACCTTGCCGGCTTTGCCCGCCGGCGTCCTGCTGTCCATTAGTGCTGCTTTCTGGGTTTTCTTGATTATTTGGTGCAGCTCCATTTTGTCCGGCATCATTTTCCACGAAGTTTTCGCCTTGACCCATTGTGGTTTTGACGCTGTAGAGCTGTCCGCCGGATGTATCATAAACCCTGTCAAGAAAAGATTTTTCGTACCGTTCCAATGCCAGGCAGAAGCCGAAATCTTCTCCGTTAACTGTTACGCTGGCATAATTCATAAGCGGTGTTTCCACACCTATATATTTCATAATGTCGTATGACAGAAAATCTTTCATATAGGTGGTATCACCCAATAGGTTATTAATGCAAAAGTTGTCCAGCCCATAACATGTCTGTCCTTTCATATAATAATTAAATTTAAAATTAATGCTATAACGGTCACTGTCGTCCATGCTGACTACCTGTGACAAGCTTGAATTGCCTTTTGTGCGTATACCGACTGTATTAAATAATTCGCCGTTTATGACTAAATCCGCTGAAATGTATTCTTTTTCTATGGCGTTATCGAGCATTTCCTGCCACTCATTTTCATCGACACGTATATCTATCGTAAGAATCTCATCCCCAAACAGCTTTGATTCGTAGTCCATCACCTTTTTATTTTGATTCACTCCGGCGACATAAACGATCATGACACAGGCGAACAGCGACAAGCAAACAAGCAGTGCCGTGATTTTTGCTATATGTTTGCTGGTTATCATTGCCTTCACCTCCCATCTGTATTTTTCTCATTACATATAATAATCGCCATTATAGCTAACCAGGACTGCATTTGAAACACCGTTTATAGTAAGCAGATCATTAACGAATTTTACTGAGGAATCTTTGAGGCGAACCTCAACAGTCAGCTCAATGCCGTTTCTTGATACGTTCTTGGATTTGACAAGATGCTTTTTCGTATGGTTTTTAAGCATTGATGTTGATTGGGTTTCGGCATTCTCATCATCGCAGTTTATTACCACTACATAAGGAGTATCTGCAGATTTCCTGTTGACAAACACAAACAGGACGAGACCTATAGCAATGGAACCTATCACTGCAAGGGGAATTAAACCTGCTCCGACAATGATACCTGTGGTAATGGACCAGAACAGATATACGAGGTCAAGCGGTTCCTTTACAACCGTACGGAAACGGACAATGGATAGTGCGCCCACCATACCCAGCGACGTAATTAGGTTTGAAGATACTGCCAATATAACAAGCGTTGTGATTAGGTCCATTGCAATTAGGGTAATACCGAAAGATGAGGAATACATGACACCTATGTAGGTCTTTTTATATACCATGAAAATAAACAAACCAATCACAAATGAAATACCTAAAGCAGCTATAATATCCGGTATGGAAAATGAAGCAGCCTTATTGAGGAAAGTGAAATTCAACAGCTGATCTAACATAATTAACACTCCTTTTTATTTATATAAGTCTTGATACTACATATTTGGAAAATTCAGTCTCGTTCCTGCTGTCTATCCGAACCAGCTGACGAATGATTTCAGGGATAAAACCATCATATTTTATTTCAAGCACTATGGCGCTTGCTGCCGGAATTGTAACAAGCTCCGGGTTAAATAAGCTGCTTACATTGTTTGATGTTCGGATGTTACTGTCAAATGTTATACGGACATTACCGGCATGATAGACATAAGTTTCTCTTTTATAGTCCACAATCGTTCGAGGCCGCAAGTTCTGATAGTGCATTTTTGTATATAGTTCCATCAGCAATTCCTGACCGCTTTCTTTCAATAATCTCCAATTTCCGGCCAGTATACCTTCACATTGCTCTACGGTTATTGGTGCGTTTTTTTTGTAACATAACCTGTTTGCTTTGCTCTTTTTTTCAAGCCTGATAAATGAAGGGTCATCGTTATAAAACCGGATTCTGAATTTTTCTCGTCTGCTGGCCCCGGACAGCTTTTCGACCACTGCTTTGTCCGCGTAATTGTCGAAATACAGGCTCCTGATTATATAGGAACCATCATCCAATGCATTCTCGTCAAATTTTGCAATGTGTCTTAGCCTAGACGATAACTGCATATAGTCAGCATAATTGATATTCAATTTATGTTCGTGCCTTCCTTTTTCATCCATGTTCTCACCTCCTAACTACTGATGAGTAATATGTTATAGTGTTTGACTGAATTTCACTTGTCGCTTGTCTGAACTTTATCTGAACTTTTTGTCCCCAACCATAGCGATGACAAACTATATTAAATCATCTGATGTGCATGAAAAAACAGAGCACAATATATTGCGCCCTGTTTGATTTTACATCTTACTAAATCTCCGTAGTGTCTTCTGTTTTATTGCCATGAAATCCACCTCGGCCAATACCGGAAATCTCGGGATTCTTGCCCTCGTCAATATCATTCAAAGCCTGGTCATACTGCTCTTGTGTGATGTTGCCATCAGCAAGCAGCTGTGCTAATTTTTCCTTCATCTTTGATTGCATTTCCGCTTTTTGTTCCTCGGTCATTTCAGGCCTGTTCTTTTCGCCGGACTCGTCTCTGTCTCTTCCGGGCATTTCAGGAGTTTTGCCCTCGGCAATATCACTCATAGCCTGGTCATACTGCTCCTGCGTGATTTTGCCGTCAGCAAGGAGTTGTGCGAATCTTTCCTTCATCTTTGATTGCATTTCCGCTTTCTGCTCTTCGGTCAATTCGGTACTGTCATTTTCACCGTATCCGCCTCGGCCTCTGTCGAACATTTCGGGCATTTTACCCTCGGCAATATCACTCATAGCCTGATCATACTGCTCCTGTGTGATTTTGCCGTCTGCAAGGAATTGTGCTAATTTTTCTTTCATCTGTGATTCGATTTCTTCAAATGATAATTTGGTTTTCTCTAAGCTGGTTGTAACAGCAGAAACGTTTGTTTTCAATGTACTCGTTGTATTTGTGTTTGCAGCGAATGCGGTGACTCCCGATGCTGCTAATAAGCCTACGGCCATTACTGTAGAAGCGACAACAGCGATTTTTTTCATCATTAACATCCTTTCATTTTTATACGTTTGACGTGACAACAGGTATGGATTTTTCTCTCCTTTCTTTTTTCTGTCTATATCATAAATCACATATTTGAATTACCAATGTCTGGCAGCTGATTATTTGCTGAACTTGTGCTGAACATTTGTTGAACTTGCACTGAATATTTTTCGGTATGCACGTTTGTGAGGGTGCTGACCCGGGTACATAAAGATAATTGGACTAAGCAAAAAACCAAAAGTTTAAGGTTTCGCTTAGTCCAAGATTTTGTTTTGATCATTATTTTATTTTTTACGAAGCAAATGATCCTTCGGAGAATATCCAAACATTTTTTTAAAACGTTTGCTGTAATAAAAAGCATCTGTATATCCTACCAGTTCCGCAATGTCCGATATCTTATATTGATTGGATTCCAATAATTTCTTAGATGCTTCCATACGTATCATGGTGATATACTGAAGCAGGGATTCATTATTTACTTTTTTAAAGACACTGCCCATATAGGAAGGGTTTAATTGAAATAAGTTCGCGAGCCGGGTCACGGTTAATTCTGGATCGGAATAATGTTCATTAATATATGCAATGATTTTCTTACTTAAGGAGAGGTCGGAAGGGATGGTTTCATTTTCAGTCATGCATAACCGCCCATATGCAAGAATGGTACTTTTAACCTGGCTCAGCCGATATTCTTCATCAATGATCTGGGAGGCAGATTCGGCGGGATTGTGGCTGAATTCTACCTGGCCGCCATAATGGATATGATAAGTGGTAAAAAATTCCAAGACGATTAAGTATAGGTATTTCACATCGTGCGTTTCTTCCACCGGCTGAAACAGGCTTTGGATATAAGCTTCCAGCCCCTTTGGATCCTTGCTGTTTAAATAATATAGAATCGTTTGCCTTACCTTCGATAAATCAGCGGATCTATTTTCCCAGGTAAGTTCTTCTGTCAGGACAAGCTTAGATTCAGGATTAAAATATCGGTGGTTAAGGGCGTAAAGATTTTTTTTATAATCAGGCAGCCAGGATTCTGTCAATGGGATACAGTCTCCCAGAGCTAAAAATGTGTAGGAACGGCATTCTGGCATATCGTTTACTAAAACTTCTTTTAACTGCTGCCGTTCCTCTTTCTCATGAAGGAAAAATTGTATGGTATAGGCATAATCCAGTTCCTTAAAATATTCACAGTCCAGTCCGTGATGGCGGATCTCAGCTACCAGTTCTGATATAAAATCTTCATTTTCTTCATAGATAAAAGCACCTAAATAAAGTGTGTAATCATAAGCTATTACCTCTGGATATCTGGCAGTTAACTGTTCAATGCTTTGACAACCATTTAGTACATTGGATAGGAACGTGCATTTTTCAAAGTGATAATACTTTTGAATTTGTTTCTGTTGTTTTTTTAATAATTCTATCTTTTCTTTGGTATCCTTTAAAACAGCGGTTAAGGTAGAAGCATCTACAGGCTTTAACAGATAATCCATGACTCCGAACCGCATCGCGGAACGTGCATATTCAAAGTCATTATAACCAGATAATAAAATAATTTTGGTGGAAGGGTAATTACGGTATACAGATTCCGCCACCTCAATTCCATTCATACGGGGCATTTTAATATCCAGCAGGATAAGGTCAACCGGATGCTGTCTTAATAACTCAAGAACTTCTATTCCGTTTTCGGCTTCCCCTATAAAATGAATGGCCAGTTCTTCCCGTGGAATGATTTTGATAATTCGTTGTCTGATAAAGTACTCGTCATCTGCAATTATAATATTAAGTGGCATCAGTGGACACCTCCTTTTTTCCAATGGTTATGGTAGAGATACAGCCGCCCTGAGGGTGATTGGCAATGGTAAGCCCATATTCACTGCCGTAATAGAGTTGGATTCTCTGGTGAATATTTTTGATACCAAAATGAGTATTACCTGTAGTCCATATGCTTTCATAATCCTCTTCCTGGATTCCAATTCCGTTATCCCGGATGGTGAATAAAATGGAATCGGGAGCTTCCGTTACAAGAATATCTAATTGTCCTTTTCCATTCATCTCCTTGATTCCGTGATAGATACTGTTTTCCACGATGGGCTGCAATAAGAGCTTGAGGCAGGGATAGCCTGATATTCTTAAGTCACAGGTGATATGAAAGTCAAACCGGTTATAGTATCGTACCTTCATGATTCTTAGATAGGCTTCGGTTATCGCCAGTTCCTCCCTAACCGTAATGTGGGTATGACCGTTGCTTAGACCCTGACGGTAAAACGCAGTAAGATTCATGACCAGGTCAATGAGAGTCTCCTTTTCATCTATTTCTGCAAGAGAACAGATATTGTCCAGAGTATTATATAAAAAGTGGGGATTTACCTGCTGCTGAAGCAGGTCTAAGGATATTTTATTCTTCATTTTTTCTGAATTCAGTAAATCATTCTTTAACTTTTTCTGAGCAATAATCATGCTGTTGAATTCCTCGAACAGAAGACCGATATCACTATCATGATAGGATTCGTTGACTGGAATCCATTCTCCCTCCTTTACCCTTTGGGTATGAGAGATCAACTGGTAGATCGGAGAGGTAATTGTACGGGATACTTTACGGGAAACATTAAGACAGGCAATAATACAGAGCAGGGCCATAATGATGGATATTCCCAGGGTGGTAAAGGTTGGCTGTAAAAAATAGAGCAGATTGATTTCGTTGACGAGATACCAGTCCAGCTCAGGAAAATGTTCAGAAAATATAATCCTGTTCTTAGTCAGTTTGTAATTGCTTCTGTTGGTGTGGTTAAGCTTCTTTACATTCTCATAGTGCCTCATTAATGGAATGGAGCCGTCTGAGCTTTGTACATTGCCATCCGGGCCTACAATAAAAAGCCTGCTGAAGCTGCTTGCATTATCCCTATAGATATCTGAAATAGTACTTTCGGGAATGGCGATTTCCACATATCCAAGCATGGTACCTGTGGAGCTGCTGTAAAACGGCAGCATGAGAGACAGGACATGTATCTCCGTGTCACGTTCCTTATTGGAGTATTTTATCTCTGGTATCCAGATTTTCCGGTCTGAAGCAGAAGTATCCCGAAGATTTAATGGATAGGGATATATTTCCGTGGTAGCAATCAGGGCATGATCCGGTGAGTAGATACTGACAGAATGAATAAAGGGAGTAGACTGGATGATATGATTGATCTCGGTTTTTAAATTCATCTGGTCGATGGCATTAAACTCCTTGTTATTGTTATTAAATTTAGATACAATGGCCTGTACACTTTTATCCGTTATAATGGTTTTGGAATAATTATTAACAGATGCGAGATAATAATCCAGCTGGTTGGAAATATAATCCAGCTGCCGGACAGCAGAATTAGTCTCTAATGCCAGAGTATGCTTATAAAATACGACAGAAGTACTGATCAATAATATTATAATGAATAGCAGCAGCGTCCGAAACATAGACCGGAAAAATCTCGAATTAATAGAAGTTATTTTTTGAGCCTTCATATGGTTTCCCTTCTGTATGCAAAGCGTGTTTTGATTTCTTGGAAGACTTAAATATAACAGTAATATTAGTATATTTTATTGGTTGTGTCCATATTAAATTTGTGTAATTGGACCGTTAAACGGTGGAATTGACGAAGTGATATGTAAAATATACATAAAAACTATAAAACGACCATTCATTGTATGGTGATATTTTTCTATAATGGGATTGTGAAGAAGGATAAAAATATGAAATAAAAAAGGAGGAAACAAATTTATGAAAATAAAAAAAGTAATGGCTCTGACATTAGCAGGCGTACTGAGTTTTTCTATGCTGACAGCCTGCGGGTCTAAAACAGACAGTGCAGGCAAGGAGTCAGGTGATGAAAAGGTTACAATCAGACTTTTAACAAGAATGGCAGGAACCTCAACTCAGGTAGGTATTTATAACGATATCATTAATGAATTTAAAAGTAAACATCCAGAAGTAACCATCATTGACGACTCCCAGGGTGATGAATCGGCATTCAATAATATCCTGACGACTGATATTGCTTCCGGAACCATGGCTAACATCTTCCGGATCCAGGGGGTTGCAAATCTTTCCGACTATATCGATAACGGCTTATTATTAGATCTTCAGCCATATCTTGATGCAGATAAAGAATGGAGCGGCGGATTTACGGAGGGTTCCCTTTCCTATTATCAGGTGCCGGGACATGAAGGCACCTATGCAATTCCGATGGAATCCGGCCTGATTGGCGTTTATTATAATGAAATGCTTTTTAAGGAAGCAGGAATTGAAAAATTCCCTGAGACCTGGGAACAGCTGTTAGATGCAATTGCAAAGTTCAAAGAAAACGGAATTATCCCAATCGCTATGGGAGCCCAGTCAACTTATATGGCGGGTCATTTACATGACCAGATCTTCTACAAATGGATGGGAACAGAAGCGGCTAAATTATTGGGAAACAGAGAGATGAAGTGGACGGATGAGGGCGTCGTAAAGACATTACAGTTTGAAAAAGATTTAATTGATGCAGGTGCCTTTGATCCAAGTGCCGCAGGTATCACAGATAATATTGCTTTAACTCAATTTCAGCAGGGAGAAGCTGCAATGGTGATTACCGGACCTTGGAACATCAGTACATTTACAGATAAATCGGCCACACCGGTGTCAGATGATGTTAAGGTTGCAAAGTTCCCCTATTTTGAAGAAAAACCTGAATTTAAAAATCAGGATATGCAGATCCTGAGTCCTTACATGGTAAGCGGTAAATTAGAAGGAAAAGAATTAGACTTAACGATTGAATTATTAAAAATGTTAACCGGTAAAGAAGCAGCTAAGAGATTTGCAGAAGAGGCGGCTTTCTTAATTCCAAGAACGGATCTGGATTTGGATAAGTCAAAATGTACCGGCTTATTTATCCAGAATGTAGAGATTGGAGGAACGTCTGAAGGAATCGGTGTCGACGTATTCGACTTTGATCCTTTGACTTCCATGCAGGATAGAACAAGAAATTCAATTGTAAGCTTATTTACAGGGGCCTCTGCCCAGGATGCGGCAGCAGTAATCCAGGCTGAGATTGATAATGTAAAATAAATGACCTGGAATTTCACAATTCATTTTGAATTATGAAATTCCTTTTCATTATAAGGAGGAATTTCATTGATAACATTAAAAAACAGGAAAGTGAAAGTGTACATAGCATTGTTTTTACTGCCGGCATTGATCGTATATCTTTTATTTCAAATTGTACCTTTAATTCTGGCGTTTTACTTTTCACTGGTTGAGTGGAATGGTATCTCGGGTGCGGCTCTTAAATTTGTTGGACTTAAAAATTATATCGATGCGTTTCATAACGCGGACTTTTTACTTTCCATTAAAAATATGGTGAAAATGGTATTCTTCAGCGTATTATTCCATACGCCCATTGCTTTATTAACGGCGGTTGCAATTAATACCAAATGTAAGGGATACCGGGCATTTAAAGCTCTCTTCTTTGTACCTACGGTTTTTCCCTTAACTTCCGTTGGTTTGATGTGGTACTTTGTGTTCATGCCCACCGGTTCTCTCAATGCTTTGCTAAAGAGTATCGGTCTGGCCGACCGGGTGGTTCCCTGGCTGGTAGATCCTGCAACCGCAATGAATACCATTGTATTTGTTAATATATGGGCTGGCATCGGCTACTATATGGTCATTCTCCTTGCAGGGCTTACGACAATTTCTGATGAGCTGTATGAGGCAGCTTCGATTGACGGAGCTACTGCCGTTCATAAGTTCTTTGAGATTACGGTTCCTATGTTAAAATCTACAATTTCCATGTGTATTTTGATGGATATTATCGGTTCTGTGAAAGTTTTTGACCTGGTATTTGCAATGACCGGCGGAGGACCAAACGGTCTTACAAATCTTCCTACAACATTAATGTACAATGAGGCATTTAAATACAGCCACTATGGACTTGGAAGCGCGATAGGCATTATTATTCTGATTGCCTGCCTGGCAGGAACATTAGGAAGTAATTTTATAATGTCCCGTAAACACGATTAAGGGAGGAACGCTATGAAAAAAACAGAATCAAAGAGCAAGCTTGGTAAAGTCATCATGTACTTATATCTGCTGGTAATGACAGTGGTATTTGCCATGCCGATGGTTTTTACCTTATTATCCTCTGTGAAAACAAAGCTTGAAATCTTCTCAGACCCATTTGCGCTTCCCAAGGTACCGCAGTTTGTCAATTATATCGTAGCCTGGAAAGAAGCCAATATGAGCCGGTATTTCATCAACAGTATCCTGCAGGCCGGTGCTACAGTCTTGATATTGGCAATCATGGCATCCATGGCGGCATATGTTTTATCCAGGTTCGATTTTAAGGGGAATAAGTTTCTGCTTTTATTCTTTACCGTAGGAATGATGGTTCCCATGCATACGGTATTGGTACCTGTTGCCTATATCATAGGTGCCTTAAACTTAAAAAACAATATACTGGCCCTGATTCTGATCTACGTATCCTTTAGTCTTCCTTTTAGTATTCTTGTGATGACTAATTTTATGAAAGGCGTCAATCGTTCTCTGGAGGAAGCGGCAGTAATCGACGGTGCAACATATTTCCAGGTATATAGGCTGGTGATACTCCCGCTTTGTATTCCTGCATTATCTACTATTTCAATCTTTAATTTCTTATCGGCCTGGAATAATA
>POVV01000647.1_pt1 | contig 19880 bp, 26 predicted proteins | sample 1560271 | NCBI WGS metagenome assembly POVV01 (sample SAMN08337232, study PRJNA429181) | Bioreactor metagenome, whole genome shotgun sequencing project. | biome: cows' rumen and soil; feature: anaerobic; isolation source: anaerobic chemostat enrichment culture, galacturonate as sole carbon... | reverse complement strand
CTTATTGAGCACCTGTTAAGATGCTCTATTTGTCATGCAGTTTTCAATGTTCAAATATATGAAATGCATATCCGCAATTCATTCAAAAAAATATCATTTTAGACTTGACTTTTAATAGTTAGTCTTTCTGAATAAAATAAGCCACTAAGGTGGAAATTGCACCTTAATGGCTATACGTTTATATTATTATTTTTATGTGTTGAACTACTAGATTGTTACAAGCACCCAAGGATATAAGAACCTTTTTCTTTCTATTTATTCATTAGAATTATACCTATAAAACATAACCCAAAACCCATTACTCTTTTTATAGATATTCCCTCTTGAAACACTAATGCACCAATAAATAATAAGATAATAGCTATACAAATATTTACACTCAATGAACCTTTGCTTAGTTCCCATCCACCACGGTACATAAATATATAACCACCTTCAATTCCAACGACAACAAAACCTAAAATGACATTTGAAATATTAAACTTTGCAAATTCTATGCCATTATGGTATTTTGAAGTGATTAAAAAAGTAATAAAACTTATAAAAAAAGCAACTCCATAAGTTATCGACAGTCCAAAATAAACATTGAAACCACTTGTCATATTTTTACTTATAATATGATAGAAAATATTACAAAGAATTACCACAAAAAATGGAATATAATAACTTATGTTCATACAACATCATCCTCCAAATTCTTTATCATCCAAACATGTGGGCAATCTTCATCTAGATATACTTCTCCTTGCTTTGTGTATCCATGCTTTTCATAAAATTTTGCAATCCGAACTTGTGCTGACAAAATTACGCTACTACCACCATTATTTCTAATACTTTCTTCTGCAAATCTAAGCATTACTGCTCCTACATTATTTCCTCTGTGTTCTTTAAGAACGGCAATTCTACCAATTACAAACATTTGTTTTCCGATATGAAAATAAATTCTGCATGTCGAAATTGGTTTATCCTTATTATACAAGACAATGTGTACAGAATTATTATCTGTCTCATCAAACTCATTAATAAATCCCTGCTCCTTTACAAATACTTCGTTCCTTACTATTTTGGCGTCTTCTGGTAAATAATTAAACTCTCTGATTGTCATTTTGCCCTCCTTAATAATAAAAAGACACCCAAAAGCTGACCTTATAGTGTGAAAACACACCGTACCTACGGTTGGCTTTTGGATGCCTATAATGCTATTATCCGGTGATAACAGCATAAGCACTTATTTAATTTACAAAGAGACTATAACAAATCAGTAAAGAGATGTCAATGTCAATTTACCTCTTACAGCTAACCTTAGTGTATGCTTTTTTGCTGTTGTTGCGCAATCTTCTCATGAATATTGGTATTATAAAGCCTATAAAGATCCGTATCCTTACTAATCTGATTATCAAAAGGAATCACTACCGATTCACACTTGATTAGCCCCATACCTGATGAAGTGTTCGTTACAAATCGAAGCTGTGCCTCAGATACACCAATAACCTCAGCCATCTTAGAACTATCTGTATTTGCTTGCTTCAGAAGTGCTACGAATTCAGAGTTTGCAAGCATGGTTGTTGCTGTGTAGTTTTGAAGTAAGTCAACAACATTCTGGGTAATCCCTGTACAAAGTCCACCCTGCTTTCTAACTTTTTTCCATAGCTGTTGCAGATACTTCGCTGAATATTCAGAATTTAAAAGCACATGAAACTCATCAATATAGAGCCATGTTGCTTTTCCCTTCTGACCGTTTTCAACAATTTTCTGCTGAATTGCTTCCATCATAACAAGCATTGTAATCGGACTTAATTCTGCTCCCAAATCCCTGATACCATAGACAGTGAAGCGATTATCAATATCTACATTGGTCTGATGGTTGAATATATTAAGGGAACCATTTACAAACAGCTCCAGGGACAATGCAATGTCTTTTGCCTCTTCCTCTGGCTGTTGTAAAAGCAGTGCATAAAAGTCACTCATAACCGGAATATACTTTTCCTTGCTTCTTGCAATATCAAGATACAGCTTTCTTACACATCGGTCAATGATTGACTTCTGTCTGGAATTTAGACTATCACCAATACATTGTTCGCAAAGTCCAAGCATAAATTCTCCCTTTTCCCTTACCATCCCTTTGGAATCGTTTGGATCAAGGCTCCATACATCAAGCTCCAACGGATTCACATAGTTATCTGTATAAGTGGACATATTTACAACTGTTCCACCGTAGGTATGAGCGATATCAAAGTACTCGTTCATTGGGTCAATACAAATGATTTCATCATTTCCTGATAAATAAACGGAACCCATTTCCATCTTACAAAAGAAAGACTTACCAGAACCCGGCACTCCGAATACAAAACCATTTCCATTAATCAGCTTCTTACGGTTACCGATATTTGAGATAGTCAAGCAAAATTGTAACACCAATACTGATATTTTTATCGGTAACTAAATCTCTTTTCAAATGGTGTTAAATACCCATTTGATGAATGTGGTCTCACATGATTGTAATATACAAAAATATAATCATAAGTTGCTTCATTTAATGCCTCATCTGTTTCAAAGCTATGGTGATTTGCAAAATCTGCTTTAAATGTTCCGTAAAAGCTTTCCATGGGAGCATTATCATAAGGGCATCCTGCCTTACTCATACTTTGAGTAATATTTTGCAAAGAACAAAATTCTGTAAAAGCTCTCGATGTAAACTGCGACCCTTGATCACTATGAAGGATAAGCCCCTTCTTAACGGTATTATGATTCAGTGCATAGGTCAGAGTTTCAATTGCTAATTCTGCATTAATACGATTACTATTTAAAGTTGCCACTGGTGAACGATCATATAAATCAATAATAGTACAATTATATCTTTTCGCTCCATCCTCTCTCCACATATACGTAAAATCCGTACACCAAATCTTATTGGGTTCATCTACTTTAAAGTTTTGATTCAATAGGTTATCAAATTTTTTATAGCAATCGCCCTTTTTGTACTTTGGTTTTTTGGGTACCACAATTGACCTAAGTCCAAGCTCATTCATATATTTATGAACGGTTGGATTACTTAAGCTTATAGATTTTCTATTAAGAAAGATACGCATCATTCGATATCCTGGTCGCCCCGCATACTCATGATAAATCTCTTCAATGGTTGCTTTGATTTCTTCCTTTTTCTTATAATAGTCAGCTTTTCTATGTTTTTTGTAATTATAATAGGCATTTGGCTTTATATTAAATCTCGATAAGAGCCAACGTACACCATAATTTTCATGGTAGAAATCAATGAAATGGTATTGTTCTAATCTAGTTCCTTTGCGAAGAATGCGGCCGCTTTTTTTAAGAAATCATTTTCCTTTTTGGATTCAGCAAGTTCCTTACGAAGTCTTAAATTTTCTGCCATTAAATCTTTCTCATTATTTAACTCTGGATTTGATTCGCATTCTTCACTGTACTCGCGTATCCACTTGCGCAAGCTACCTTCTCCTAAATTGTATTCCTGATTTACGCTTTTCATTTGGCGTCCTTCTTCAAGGACTAATCTCACTACTTTTTTCTTAAACTCTGGGGTATAAGTTTTTTTGATTCCTGCCATTGTAATAGCCTCACTTTCATATGAATTATTTTATCATAAATATCAGTGTTACTGTTACAACTTTAGTTTAGCATCTCATTTCAACCCCGCCTTTCTGACCACTCCTCATGGGGTCACAATAATAGATGCTTGTGCGCTCGATATCATTTATTCCAGTCTCAAGTGATTTCGGATCACCGAATTCCGATCCCCTGTCTGTGAGAATGGTATTGAACAGAGAAAGGAAACCATAAGTGCTGAGCTTCTTCTCTAAACGGTCAAAAACCATACGAACAGCACCCTTTGTGCATCGGTTCATGATATATGCAAGGAACAGCTTCTCACGCTTAAAAAAGAAGGTCAGCAAAGTCTTTCTGGATTCCCTTGAAGAATGCACCGTGTCCATCTCCGTCCAAATCTCCGGATTAAGAGTTTGGAAATCAGCATAGGTTCTGCCGATGAATACCGTACGGTCTGTGATCTGCGTTTTATGACATTTACGGATTTTGAACTTAGGCTTGCGCTTGAGATCGATATTCCTTGCTGTGAAAAGCCCTTTATCCAGATATGTATATACCGTACGAACAGACATATCCAGTTCGGGATGATTCGTAACGATATGATAGGGTGACTGCCCTTGAGCAATCAGAGGAGAAACGATCCTGTCTTTCTTGTGTAGATCCTGCTTAGTCATGTTGATACCGGCCCGGGAAGAACTAAGTAGCTCGTGATATTTTCTGTCTGCAAAACGAGCGTCATAACGGTACTTATGGGCAATGGTACAGTGATTAATCCTTTTGTCACAGCCGTTGCAGACATAGGGAGCCTTATCCAGCCTATTGCAGCGCTCTTTTACGAAATCCTTGCAGGTCTGATTACAGGTCGGGCATGAGGTACATTTGATATGACACAGAATGATCTTGTTGCAGGCATTCGTCTTACGACAGTGATAGCGATGGATGCAAAAGTTGTGCGCATTATAGAATGTCCCCTTGTGATACCAGTCACTTAATCGGTGTAATTTAACTTCCTTAGAAATGGTAGTTGGATCCTTGCACAGGTAACGTGCTATATCCTTAAAACTTCGTCCTTCATTTAGAGACCTTTCAATAAACAAGCGGTCATCAAGTCTTAGATGTTTTTGGTTACCAGGTATTAGATTGCTCATAATATCTCCTTCTACTGCCGTCAGAAGGTATGACAATCATATCACCTAGGTATGAAAGAGTAAACTCTACTTGTGCGAAAGTAAATTCCACAGCATAAAAAAGGTGTGGAATTAAACTTTTCAATTTTCACCCAACTTTCTCTTCTGCATGAAATATATACATACCACCTCCGTCTGTGATAAAATATATAAAACGGAGGAAAACACTATGTCAAAATGTTCAGATGAAATCAGAAACAAGTATATACAGAATCCACCCGAAGGCATGACCGCTGATGACATCCGCCACATGAGTGAGGATGATTTGCTTGATATGGATTACTTCTTAAATGAAGACGATGAGTTTGACGAAGACTTCCCGGGAGCTGAAGGTTTCTATATCTTCTAAAACCTATCGTTTACTTGTTGTGCCCGCCTCCATGCGGGCCCTTTTCATATCAAGAGTTCTCCAAAGGAGAACTTTCCTATAAAGTAAAAAAACTGATAGAGAGTTAGAGTGTTTCACTTTAACTTTCTATCAGCTTTATTTTACAAATACTTATAGTCCTTTGACTATGGTATCATAGCTTCCATAAACATACTATAATAGCAGCACTGGCTGTGGTATGGCCTCAATAAACTTTCTACAAAGATGGGCAAAACATCCAACTCTTATAACTCAAAAATATTTAAATATAAATCAATAACCTTTACTGAAATTCTCTGAATTTCTCTTTATATCACCAGCTATTGCTACATTAAATTATCATCTATTTCAGTATTTTCCTTTGTGTCACTTCCAAACCACATCTCGCTATTGGTTCTCACTTTACCAATAGCAGTATTTAAGTAAATCTCCATACTTTCTTTTTATTTTAATAATTCTTTCATCATTTCGGTCTTAGTTAAATCAATTTTCTAGCTTTAAAATCAGTTCATTGCTGTGCTTCCGATCTACTACAACGCTTTAAGATTTATACTAATCAATCATAAACAGAATATTACCATTTAAATTCAAGTCAACAAAAATTTAGTAATATCCTATATCTGTAATAATCCATTTTCCATTATTTTTAACTAAAAAATAGGTAGAAATTTGATTTCCATTTTCTAGGGGTTCAGTTGAATCATCATAGTATTCAACTTCATAACTCACTTCATATATAATTAAATCTTTTCTTTGAGTATTATTTATACTACCTAAACCAGAACCAAGATATCCACTGTACAGATGATCATCTTGTATAAAAGAAACATCGTTTATATTAATTTTCTTTATATTATCCAATCCATTTTTTATAGCATTTGCTAGGTCATCTGAATACAAGCTGTATAATTTCTTTTCTTCTTTTGAATTTTTATATTTAAAAGAATTCTCAACGGTTTGTTTAGAACTGAGCAAATCATAATAAGTATAGTATCGATTGTACTTAGAACTTTTATAAATAAATATTACAAAAAACAATATTATTACAAAAATCAAAATGGTAATTATAAACTTAAGAAGAGTCCTTTTTTTCATAATAAATTATTCCTTTCTCCATATTAATAATAAAATTTTGAATTGTAGATCTATTTTATGAATTTCATTGTATTTTATTTTACTTTGTTAAGAATAAATATTTGTATAATTATAATTCCATTTTTCAATTATGTCAACAATGTTTTAATATTAATTTCAATTATTTAACAATAAAATCGTTGACTAATATAATATTTTAAAATATAATGACATTATAACCAACTGTAATGTCATTATATTTTAAATTTATAAAAAGGAGGGTAGGACGTAAGTTTAGGTTAACCAAACAAAGTTAGAAGAGATTTTAGTAGGGTATTTTTCTAATTACTTGGAAGTACAAAAAAAATTAGAAAACATTGATAATACTTTTGTTGCCGAGTCAAGTAAACTAGAAGAATATACAGAATTACATTCTGAATTATCAATTAATTTATACAAAAAAACGACAGGACAAATTGATTGGTATGATATTGATATAAAAATAAATTCTGTAGATAAATTTGATGAACTAATCAAAGTTGATGTAGATAATATTGTAAAATTAAAATATACAAATACAGATTTTGATAGTGATTATATAGAAAGTCATATTATTTACTTAAGAAACTTTGATGGTGATATGAAGATCGTAGAAGATATTTTCGATCCCGCTTTTACAGCTTCTGAAATTGATAGTCAGATTATGGCTAGACAGATGACTGAAGATACGTATATGGAAAATAAAGTTGAAGACTTGAAAACCAAACTTAAGAACTTAGATGGTTACATCGAAGCAAATAAATCTAAGGGTGAAAAAGGTGGAATAACGCCATTTGCCACTGTAGTCTATAATGGAAATGCTGCTGCTAAGTGGGCATACGACAATGTTTATTCAACACCAGACTATGATGCAGATTGTACTAATTTTGTCTCTAAGGCGATAAATAAGGGGGGAATTCCGACTGATAGTGTATGGTATCTACATAGTAATGCCTGGATTCGTGTTATAGAATTAAGAAACTGGCTTATAAATAAGGGATATGGAACACAATATAGTAGCTATAGTAATGCTTTAATAGGTGATATTGTACAGTTTTATAGTCCAAGCTATGGGAACTGGCGACATTCAGTAATGGTAACTGCAAAAGATAACTGGAGTAGTTATCCTTATGTAAGCGCCCATTCATCGCCGCAAAGAAATGTTCTTGCATCATATTACTATCCAAATGGTAGTTATACTAATTTTAGAGTAATAGATGTTCACGGTAAATAGGTTCATATAATAAAAAATCTAACTTATTTTATTGTAGTCATAATAAAAGATTAGATATTATTAATATAATTGCTTAAATTTTTGTATCCGTAAAACAAACAGCTTTCTGACTTGAACAAAATATAGACAAAAGGTAATGGTAGAAAGACATCTTTCTACTATTACCTTTTTACAGGTATCTATTAGAGAACCAACAGGATACTTATCTCAACGATTTGAATTGATTTTTCAGTATAAAACCAATGATGATTTGAATTTAATCTCAGAAAATAACAAACGTTGCATTGTTTATTTCTACCATCTTGGGAACAACAATAACAAGACGATTATTTAGTAGGTGGTGCTACACCATAAAACTTGTAGGATTTTGGAATAGGCTTATGCTGAAAAAAATGGAGTTATGCACTAACCGTTATGTTATTCACTGTACTCAACTAACGTAATATTGAGGAGCAACATGCATTGGGTCAGCTACTTAATTTCTTAATTCCCTTTGTGCTACTTTTATAGCTTGACTAAAAGCCTTAAAAGCATATATTAGACTTGTCGCTATATAATACGTCGTCTTAATAATGTATTCATCTGTTTAGTTTTTAAAAGTATATGGTAAATTGATATAATTGACTTAACATAATTCCCATTCCCCTATCCACTGCTGTTTTGAATAATTATATTGTCTGCGATACATTTTTCCATCGACAGCTTTATAACGCCATCCAACAATATCAGCAAAAGGAACTACAGTATATTCACCTGTTCTTGAATTGATAACATTTCCGTTCGATGAAAAAAATGGAATATCTAAAGCTTTAGTTTGAGCATATACGTCTGTCGACATAGTATAAGCTATCATAAGTGTTACGAATAATAATAGTTTCTTATTTTTTGTTCTCATATTTTTTGTTCTCATATTTTTTTACCTCCTCTAAATTACTGTATACCTTCAAGTTTGAATAGGACTCTTTAATCTCCTGAACAGTCGCAAAAAAACTATGGTTAATATATACATCATACCCGCCATTTGAATTTAAAATCAAATAACTTGTGTCTTCTGTTAATTCAACAGTATTAGCAGCATGATCAGTAGGTATTGAATAGGGTTCAAAAACTGCAATAAATGAGAAATACATTAATAGAACTAATTGAGCGACCATTAAGATGGTCACTAAACGCGTATTGTTTGAACGTTTATAACCTCCAAGTATTAGATGAAACCTTTGAGAAAGTACAGAGGTTTTCCCATTATCAAAAGTGACTAAAAAATAATTGTTTTTTTTCAAAGATAAGTTCTTCGCTATCTTTAATAAGCAATCCAAATATTTTGTTTTTTCATACTCACTAAAAGCTTTAGTTACTTCTAAATCAGTTCTAATTTCAAGCATTTTGTCGATTTCAGCATTAAGAAGATATATAAAAGGATTCCACCAGTAAACAACTTGCAATATCTGTACAAACATTTTAATTTGCAAATCTCGATTATAATAATGAGTTATCTCATGTTTTAATACAAAGTACCATTCTTTATATGTTAAATCCACTGTAGGAACTATTATTTGGGGGTAACGAAAACCGTAAAGCATTGGTGATGAAATTAAGTTTGAATGAATAACCTGAAATGATACAGGTCTCTTATAGTCTTGTGTAACTTTATGTAATATTTTATTTACTTTTGAATCGTGTAATCTAGGTAGTTTTTTAACAACATGTCCAAAATATAGGTGAGTTTTTATTGTAACAGTTGCCGTAATTACTATGCCTACTCCCCATATAAAGAGTACAATATGAAATATAGTTACTGTCTTATTAAATGCACTAGTAACAGGCGTATTCAAAATACTTAAAATACATGGCATTATATATCTGCTAGCAAAGGAACTAGAAAAAGTAAACTCAAAGGGAAATATAAGCCGTATTGCAATAAAACTAATAAAAATTATAATACTTCTTACACCTATTAAAACCATTCTATCTATATCAAGCAAATAAAACCAAATAAAAATTATTAGCAAACTGCATAAAAACACAACAGATATCACTGACGAAGTTGATAAAAACATTCTATACCCCCTTCTCTATTTTATTTTGTTGATTTAATTGTTTTTTCCTTTCTTCAAGTAACTTTTCCAGCTCTTTAATTGTATTAGCTTCATTTTTTTCATGTTTAAGAAGAGTTGCTACAATATTTTTTGTAGATATCGCTTTATCTAAGTTTCTATAATTATTTATAACCTCATTACTAATGAAATCTTCTATACTAATTAGTGGCCGATAGCTCCGAGACAAAACTGTGCCACTGTGTACTATATCAGCCACCTCAATGATATTCTTGGATAAAAGATTTCTTAAAGATAACTGAACAGAGCTTATGCTTAAAGAAGGGTTTAGTTTTGGTATATCGGAAGCTAATAATGGAGTATCACTGTTCCATAATACTTCGAGTACATCTTTCTCTCTATTTGTTATTTTTGAATCACTTTTTTTACTTGGCATTTCTAACCACCCTTCCTACAATCTTTATTTTATTAGTATAATAATATAATTATTTTTTTATGTCAATTATAGAATGATATTATAAACAATAAATAAAATAATAATTTTAACTAATAACTACAATTATATAATAATATAATACTTTATTGTTATATTAAAAAATATCTCATTCTATGAGTGCCGTAAAAACAAATTTATAAAATAACATCATTTCTCTAATTCTGCCTTAGAAGTAACAGCAATTCTTGAATAATCTGATCCTTTATTAAATCAACATTCCTTATCTGATTCATATGTCCTCCTTTTTATAAAAGCCGGACTTTCCCCCGGCTACAATGAACTATTTTATTAACGGAATGGTACCTCGCTCTCGACACCCCTTCGCTCCATTCGTGCCTGACTCTGTGCTGCCAACTGCCCTCTTTCTGATACCAATTCCTTTTCTTGATGATAGCAGTTAAGAATCTTCTCATACAGTTTTTCCCGAAAGGTTTTTGTTACTGGAAAGCAGATATCCTGATAGGCTGGCTTTCCATCTTTTCCAGTCTGTTTTACCTTATGGGACGGCATTGCCACAAATTTCTTTTCCTTTCCCTGAATAATGCTTACGTTTCCTACCACAAAGCTGTCTTCAAAATAGATACGGGCAAGTCCTAAAATATTGCTGCCCTCTCGTTCATATGGTGTGACCTTCACAGAAAACTCCGGTTCCTCTGCTCCATGATGCTCCCTTATTAATTCTGTTCTTCCCGTCTCATCCATTTTCTCATATAAATCAAGAATTCTCATAAAGTTCCTCTCTGAACTCTTTCGTAATGGGATTACAAATATCCTTATACACCGCTTCATTCTGCTCGGTTCTTTCATTGCTGCGGTAACGTGGCATGGATACAAAGGTCTTCCCCTCTTGATTGGTGAGCACTGCGGTATTGGTAATTTTAAAGCTTTCTCCAAATGTCAGCGTTGCAAATGCCTTGATACTTTTTTCTGTCTGATTCACTGCGTTTAACTTAATTGCATATTCCATACATTCCTCTCTTTCTGCCCCTTTTGTGGCTTAAAACACCATTTCTATGTTCTGTTATTTAAAAATACCAAGCACAATTCCTTAAGAAGAAAACTCTTCGGGTTTACGGATAAAACAACTCATCTGCTCCAATTGTTCTAGTTTTACATTTCCATGAAACCAATTGGCAAGAGTAATCCAAAAACCGTCCTGTTCATAATAGATCCATGCATCTGCTCCTATTTCTTTTATTACTGTAATGGAGAAATCCGGCAGGTATATTTGCTCTTCTTTATCAAAATTACAGATAATTCCTTCCTAAAGGCAAAGTCCCAGTTCCGGAATTTCTATCCACCAGCCGCTTATTACAATCTGATACTCCTCTTCCCTCTCCATCAAAACATCCGGTATCTCTTCCAAATCCAGTTCTGCAAGCACTTCTTCGATTTCTCCAAGCCTATACATCTGCTCCATATTCCCCTCCTCTTCCATTCCCTCTTCTTTCAGCCACTTCTTACTCCGTTCTTCTCCTGTCATATTCCTTTTCGATTTTCCCTGTCAGGCTTTTTTTGTTGCATTTCCTGAATCTGTTCACAGTTTGACTGGCAACCTGCCAGGTATGTATTCTTAAAAAGTTCCGGCTCTAATACCGCGCTAGTCAAATCACATTGAAGAAAGGCATATCCAGATATGTCAATTCCGGTAAAATCACACCCTCTGAAATCTTTCCCAGCAAATACTTTTTGGCTATCTATGATTTCCTCTGCATACTCTTTTTTCAATCTCTCTTCCATTAGCAAAGGCGGTTCAGCGTGATCCATTTGATAAACTTCCTCCAGTAATTTTTCCCTTTCTTCAAATTCCAGAAGATCCCGTTCCACATATGCTTCCTGTAAATCAATCCGCTTGACAGCCATTTGATTTAACTGTGCCTCCAGCTCCATTTTCTCTGCTTCCTTTACAGTCTTAGGTAAGTGAATTAAAATTAAATTTTTTATTTTTTCCATATCAAAGGGAATACCCCATTCTGCTTTTTCATGGTCATACCCACACACCCAGACAAGTGTATCTCCTGCATAGGGGATACTACTTTCCAATCTTCCAAATTCATCCGTCTTTCTTACCATAAACGGCTGTTCTATTTGAGGATTATAATAAAAGGCTGCATGACCATTCTTCTCCAGGCAATAATAGTCATGACCAAAATAGCGTTCGTTCTGGTACTTTTTATAATCCAACGAATATCCATAGGGCTTCACCTGATAGCCCTCCTGTTTCAGCCATTCTCCAAACTGGCAGATATGAAACACTCTCTGACCATGCTGAAAATGATATTCATCCAAGTAGGTACAGGGCTTTATGATTGCCTCCGCTTCTTTTCCGGTTTTCCATACCTTTAATTGTTTTCCGTCCTCTACTTCACATAAAAGGCGATACCTATCATCTACAATACGAATTTTTTCCATTCTGCCTCTCCTCCTTAAAACCAGAATCCCTCTTTTGATTAAAAGTTAGAATTCCTTCTATTTCACAGGGTTCCTTCTCTAACTCCTCAAGTGATATCTTCCCTTCCTGCCAATGAAATACACATGCAACAAAGTCTTCTTCCTCATCATAGAGAAGCTCCCCACACTCTTTATCCAAAATGGCAGTTACTATATATTCTGGTTTCCATTCTCCCTCCTGTTTCTCATAACAGATGAGTCCCTCGTGACCGATATGTGAAAATGTGGCAGATAGACACCCGCACCGCTTACCACCATGACACCCTGTTTTAAAGCAAGCTCGGTATCTGGTATGAACCGATGCTCTCCTTCCCTTAAATAAGATTCTACCGTTCCAAAAGATACGTTCAAACCGCTTCCTCCCTTTTTTCCGATACATATAGAAATAGCACCTTCTTTCTTCTCACATTTTTAAATGACTCTTTGCGGATACAAAGTATGCTCTGCCACTCGATTATCCTGCCCTGCCAGATCAACATCCGCCACCTTATTCTCCAAATCAAGTGCTGCATTTAGCTCATTTAGTCTGGCTGTCTTTTCCACCAGTTCTAAATCCTGTTCAAATGGTTTTTCATACTCTGCCTTGGATTCCTCCAGATCCCTTTGATACTGCTCCATACGTTTTTCTAAAAATTCCACATTTTCCTGCAAGCTGCCAAACAGATTTTCAAGTTTTATCATGTTTCCGATGGGGCTTGTCGATAGCTCTGCTTTATAGTCTGTCTTTCCACGAAGAACCAGATAATTGACACCGATAAAATTCTTCTCCACCAGTAACTCAAATCCTTTGAAGCTGCCAATCGCTGTGATTTCTCCGGTTTTGCATTTACTGATTGCCTCTAACATGACAGTTCCGCCGTCCACCCGTTCCGTAAAGACCGCCTTTCCAACCGTAATGGCAAATTCTGTTTCTGAAAGCATTGCCTGCTCTGCCGCCTTGATGTCTTCCTTTACACAGGTCAACTTCTCCCCAGCCGCTTTGATTAGCTTGGGATAGCGGAGCAGATAATTATCCTGTAAGCTGTATCTTTGACTGTCATAGGAATTTTTCAGTAACTTCAATCGCTGCACATCATTTTCTAACTGCATTTTTTCCTTGATCAAAGGATTTCCGGTGGCAACTGCTTTGATTTCCGCATAGGAAAGGGTTGCTTCATCAATGTCCTCACAGGTTCGGGATACCGACTTACTGGTCATGACCTGACTGATAAAACGCTGTTTATTTTCGACCAAGCTCCAACTGTATGCATCGAAGGTTTGTTTGGTCACATAACGATACACGGCCACTTCATCATTTTCATTTCCCTGCCGGATGCCCCTCCCTTCTCTCTGCTCGATACTGGAAGGTTTCCAGGGGCAATCAATGTGGTGCATTGCCACCAGATGCGTTTGGACATTGACCCCCGTACCGCATTTATCCGTGGAGCCAATCAGTATTTTCTTTTTTCCTGTTCTCATTTCTTTAAATAACGTATCCCGCTGTGCATCGGTTTTGGCATCGTGTATAAAAGCGATCTCCTCTGCTGGAATCCCTCTCTTTACCAGTTCCGATTTGACATAGTTATAAACATCAAATTCTCCTCCCGGCTTCCAATCCATAGACCATGCATTTTTTGGTGTTCCAATGTCAGAAAAAACAAGCTGGCAGCCGATATTAACATCCACATTGTGCTGGAAATACTCGGCTGCCACATTTTCGACTACCTTATTTAATTTGCTGTCCGGATTATTTGGTGCATCCGGCTCTAACAGTCTGGCATCGGTGCCAAGAAGCCTTGCTTCATGGGTAATCTTTAGGAAATTATCGGAGCCGGTATCAACGCCCCCATTACGGATTGCCTCCGCCCGGACTACAAAGTTCTCCATGACTTGCTTCACATACCAGTCCGGTTCACTCTCCACAATCACATATTTTCCGCCACGTAGCTTTGGTACGGGTAAATCAAGCATATCCGGAGTCTGTACGTCAGCCACTTTGGTGTTAGAATATAAATAGTACAAGTTGAACGTGAAAAATTCTTAACATAGATATATAATGAAAACATATGGAGGGAATGAATCATGGCAACAAGACAGTACACAGAGGAATTTAAAAAAGATGCTGTACGATATTGGAAGGAACATCCAGAATTGGGAATAGCGAAATGCGCTAAGAATCTTGGTGTAGGTAAGAGTACACTATCTACATGGGGAACGGCATTTGATTCTAATGAAGGAACGATTCCGACAAGAGGACGAGGTAACTATGAAAGTGACGAAGCAAAGGAAATCGCTCGTTTACGTAGAGAATTAAGAGATACTCAGGATGCCCTTGATATATTAAAAAAAGCAATCAGCATACTGGGAAAATGACAGAAGCTTTGTTTTTGGAAACTGCTCAAGCAGATGCGCAGTTACAGGAACAAGGAGAACGCCGGCTGAATGTTTGCGGTGTGCTGAAAAAATTAGGCGTTTCTAGAAGTGGATATCTTTATTGGAAGAAGAAGCTTCCATCTAAACAAGCAATCAGAAAACAAAAGATAAAAGAAAGAATTATAGAAATATATAACGATTCTCACCAAAATTATGGAGCTCCCAAAATCGCAAAATCTTTGCAACAAGAAGGGGAATGTATTGCTGAAAAAACAGTAGGGAACTATATGCGTGAAATGGGACTTAAGGCTCAATATATCAATCCATTTATTGCAACTACAATAGACTGTGATTTCAGTGATGAGTTGAAAAATATATTAGAGGAACAATTCAATCCCGAACAACCCGATGCTGTTTGGTGTTGAGATATTACCTATATATGGACGCTAGAAGGATTTGTTTATCTGACAAGCATTATGGATCTATATTCCAGAAAAATTATTTCTTGGGTATTAAGTGATACCTTAGAATCGAAGTGGGTAATAGAGGCCGTTAAAAAAGCAAAAAGAGCCAGAGATACAAACAACCCTTTAGTGATGCACAGCGACAGAGGTGCGCAGTATGTATGCAGAGACTATTTAAAAGAAACAGAAGGAATGCAACGTAGCTACTCAAAGAAAGCATATCCGTGGGATAATGCCTGTATAGAATCCTTTCATGCATTAATAAAAAGAGAATGGATTAATCGATTCAAAATACTAGATTATAACCATGCCTATAGCCTTGTGTTCCAGTACATTGAGACCTTTTATAATACAATAAGAATACATAGTCATTGTGGATATCTTTCACCCGACAAATATGAAAAAATGTATTGGGAGGAATTAAAGATAATTGAATTGAAAGTTGGATAAAATTAGAGGTTACTAGAAAAGTTCACTTTTAACTTGTACTTTTTCTTGACATAGTACCACTTCCCGAAAGGTCAGCATTAATTCCGGCAGGTTTGTAAATTTATTAAATCGGCTCTTAAACCGGAACCCGCTTCCTTCTACCGTTAATTCCAGTGCGGTAGTCACTTCTCCAAAGTTAGCTGCCCATGCATCAAAATGGTGGATTCCCATCCGCTCCAGTGCCTCTTTTTGCAGATAAAGCTGCATGACATAAAGCTCGCACATACTGTTCGACAGAGGGGTTCCTGTGGCAAATACGATTCCTCTGCCCACGTTTATCTCTGTCAGGTATTGGCATTTTAACTGCATATCCGTTGCCTTTTTTGCTCCGGAACTGGAAATGCCGGATACATCATTCATTTTCGAGAAGATCGCCAGATTCTTAAAATGGTGCGCTTCATCTACCATAACGGAATCAATGCCCAGTTCTTCAAAGGAAATCAGATCATCTTTCCGGCTTTCATCGGCCAAGGATTTTAGTTGTTCCTCCAGCTTCTTTTTCTGACTTTCCATCTGCTTGACTGTCCAACGCTCCCCATTCTTTGCCTTTAATTCATCAATAGCATAGGATAATTCGTCGATCTGGTCATTAATCATCCGCTCTTTTCTTTCTTTGGAGATTGGGATTTTTTCAAACTGGCTGTGGGACATGATGATGCAGTCATAATCTCCAGTGGCAATCCTTGAAACAAACTGCTTTCTGCGGCTTTTTTCAAAATCCCGTTCGGTTGCCACTAAGATATTGGCAGATGGATACAACCGCATAAATTCCCCGGCTGTCTGTCCAATCAAGGACTTTGGCACTACCATTACATTTTTATTGGCAAGTCCCAGTCGTTTTTGCTCCATACAAGCTGCCATCATGGTAAAGGTCTTTCCTGCACCGACACAATGGGCCAGTAAGGTGTTTCCTCCCAAAAGGATTCTTGCAATGGCATTTTTTTGATGAGTACGAAGCTTAATTTCTGGATTCATGCCCGGGAACTGTAAATAGTAACCGTCATATTCCCGCAGTCTGATGCTGTTAAAGGTATTGTTATAATACTCCACATATTTTTGCCTGCGTTCCGGTTCTTTAAAAATCCAGCTTTTAAATGCTTCCTTTATCTGGTTCTGCTTTTCTCTGGCAAGCATGGTCGCATTTTTGTTGACGACACAAATCAATACTGCCAATGCCGATTTCATCTGATTTAATTGTCTCAAACATAGCTCTGACCTTATCCTCATCGCCATGCACTTTTAAGATATTTGTTACATGATTAGGCATTTTACATTCCTCCTTTGATTACATTGATCCCATATCGCCTTACCAAAAAGGCATTAACAATAAGTCTTAGCAGCTTATCGTTTATCAGTTCCGGATCACTTAGTTCAGAAACTGTAATGTGTTCCTTTCCAGAGTAAAGCTCCTTTGCCATATGAAAGATGACATATCCATCTAAATCCACACCATGAATGCGGATAGCTTCAAAATGAATGAGTTGGCTGTCTATACAATTTTTTGCCTTACTCCAGACAAACGCATCTGCAGAGAGTAAAAAAATAGCGGCTACATATCCATAGCTTTCATTAAGCTTTGGAAACAGACCGCTTTTACAGATACTTTGAAATCTCTTTTTATGCTCTGCATTTCTAAAAAGCATTTGGTTCACCTCGCTTTCTCCGAGGTTGCTCGCAGCCTCTATGATTCTTTGCACTCGCAGAGCAAATGCCTGTAACTCTATCTCTTTGAGGAACAGCCCCAGCAATTCTTCATACTGAATTGGGTTTGGATTCACATTTCTTTGCTGGCATCGGAATGTTCCGCAAGCACGAGGAGTAAAGCCGGGAATAAGTTGCATTTCTATTTCTATAGCAGCGAGAGGTGTATCTCTCATAAATCTTGTAATCACTTTAATCAGTCCTTTCTTTTTCTGCAAATCGAACAACAAAAAAAGAGACTATGTTTTTCAGTAACGAAGAACATAACCTCTTGATTGTTTACCCGATGGCATTTATTAAGTTGTTTTTGGTTTTATATGAAAACAAAGGCATCAAGATTTTTCATCCCAATGCCTCTGTTTTTCGTCTGTATAGAGTAAATTTTTATAAAGTACTCGAATTGCTGCTACTGTTAATAATATGCTTAATTGCTACCACATATTTTTCTTCATAATGTAAGTAATTAAAATAACTTCTATCCTATAGCTGCTCTAGTGCTTGCTTTAAATCATCAATAATATCACTCACATTTTCGGTTCCCACAGAAAAACGAATTAAGTCCGGTGCAATACCTGCCTCCCTCAATTGCTCATCTGTAAGCTGTCGGTGAGTATGACTTGCTGGATGTAAGAGACATGTCTTACTGTCAGCGACATGTGTTACAATAGAAGCTAATTTCAGCTTGTCCATAAACTGAATTGAGATATCTCTTCCGCCTTTTATTCCAAATGCCAATACTCCACATGTACCATCTGGCAGATATTTATTAGCTAAGGCATGATACTTATCACTTTCCAAATCAGGATAATGAACCCACGCAACTTTCTTATGTTTTTCCAAAAATTTTGCTACCGCCAAAGCATTTTCGCAATGCCTCTTTATCCTAAGATGTAGTGTTTCTAAGCCGAGATTCAGATAGAACGCATTTTGTGGGGACTGAATAGAGCCAAAGTCACGCATTAGCTGCGCAGTTGCCTTTGTAATATAGGCACCCTTTCCGAACTTTTCGGCATATATGATACCATGATAAGAATCATCTGGTGTGGTTAGCCCTGGGTATTGATCCGCATGCGCCATCCAGTCAAATTTTCCGCTATCCACGATACAGCCTCCAACGCTCACTGCGTGCCCATCCATATATTTAGTTGTAGAATGTGTTACAATATCTGCTCCCCATTCAAATGGCCTGCAGTTTATCGGAGTCGCAAATGTATTATCAACAATAAGCGGAACCCCATGTGAATGCGCTAGTCTTGCAAATTTTTCAAAATCAAAAACAGATACAGTTGGATTTGTAATCGTTTCACCGAAAACGGCCTTTGTATTTGGCTTAAAATACTTTACCAACTTTTCTTCTGGTAAATCTTGATCTACGAAGGTGCATTCAATTCCCATTTTTTTCATAGTAACACCAAACAGATTATATGTCCCACCATAAATGGCAGATGAGGCAATAAAATGATCTCCAGTTTCACAAATATTAAATATGGCATAAAAATTTGCTGCCTGCCCCGATGAAGTGAGCATCGCTGCCACTCCACCTTCCATTGCGCAAATTTTAGCTGCTACGGCATCATTAGTCGGATTTTGAAGCCTTGTATAAAAATAGCCTTCCGCTTCCAAATCGAATAACTGCCCCATTTCATCACTTGTATTATATTTAAAAGTTGTACTTTGAAAAATAGGCAATTGTCTTGCTTCGCCATTTTCAGGTTTCCATCCTTCATGAATACATTTTGTTTCTATCCTATTTTGCATTACAATTCCTCCAAATTAAAATTTCATATTTTTTCGAGAGTTGCGTTATAACTCGTCCTCCATATCTCCTGTGTTTTTGAGATTAAGTATATTCATACTGTGTTTATAACTGATTTCTTACCATTTCTGCAGCTTTCACTAGATTTCGAAGACTTGCATCTGTCTCAGGAATACCTCTTGTTTTTAAACCGCAATCTGGATTCACCCATAACTTATTCTGATCAATTTTAGCAAGCATCTTCTTTATAGCCTGAACAATTTCTTCCACCGTAGGTATTCTTGGAGAGTGAATGTCATATACTCCCGGTCCAACCTCTGTTTCAAAATTATTTGCCTTTAAAGCATCAATAATAGTAAGTTTGGAACGTGATGCTTCAAAAGAAATAACATCTGCATCCATATTATCAATGTCTTTTACAATCTCTTCAAATTCACTGTAGCACATGTGCGTATGAATCTGTGTTTCGGGTTTCACCTTACTATGGCAAAGACGGAATGACGGAATCGCTGAGATAGTCAAGCAAAATTGTAACACCAATACTGATATTTTTATCGGTAACTAAATCTCTTTTCAAATGGTGTTAAATAATCATTTGATGAATGTGGTCTCACATGATTGTAATATAAAAAAATAT
>POVV01000646.1_pt1 | contig 19901 bp, 14 predicted proteins | sample 1560271 | NCBI WGS metagenome assembly POVV01 (sample SAMN08337232, study PRJNA429181) | Bioreactor metagenome, whole genome shotgun sequencing project. | biome: cows' rumen and soil; feature: anaerobic; isolation source: anaerobic chemostat enrichment culture, galacturonate as sole carbon... | reverse complement strand
CTGCCTATCATAACTATGGCGGTAATAAAGCTGAGTTGCTTACTATTCACAATGCTAACCCTGAAAAAGAACTTGTGTTTACTGAGACTTCTATCGGTACATGGAATGATGGGCGTAATTTCGAAAAACGCTTGATAGAAGATATGGAAGAAGTCGCATTAGGCACAGTAAATAACTGGTGCAAAGCTGTTATGGTGTGGAATCTGATGTTGGATTCCGAAAGAGGCCCTTTCCGCCCTGGTGGATGCGATGTTTGCTATGGTGCTGTGGATATCGATAAAGCAAATTATAAAACTATTACGCGAAATTCTCATTACTTCATTGTAGGACATTTGTCGTCAGTGGTGAAACCCGGAGCTGTTCGTATAGGTACATCGGGATATACTAACAGTGACTTGATTTATTCAGCATTTAAAAATACAGACAACAGTTATGCTTTTGTTATACTAAACAAATCGGCTGCCCCTAAAAGAGTAAACTTTTATGATGGAGTGAAAAGCTTTGTTCACGAAGTACCTGCAAAAGCCGTTGTTTCTTACCGATGGTCTAATAAATAAATCTAAAGATTATGAAAATATTTAAATATATCTTATTATCGTTATTCTCAATTGCATTATGGACTTCATGTTCAGATGATGATGGGAAAAATCCGGGAAATCCGGTTATGGATATTAAATCGGAATTCAGTAGTGCCATGTTTGGAGATAGCTTGCCTTTCAAAATTAATGTTTCAGACGAGGTTCCTCTTTCTACGCTGAAAGCCAGAGTATATTATGGTGAGGAAATGGTATCGGAAGTCGTTCTTAGGACTAAAGCAGAAGGAGAATATAATGGAAAGGTTTATGTTCCATATTTTAAAGGTACTCCGAATGGAACGGCGAAATTGGAGTTTGTTTTACAGAATATTAATTTTACAATAACCAGTAAAACATACGACTTACCTGTTACTCGTCCTGTATATCCTTACTTGACATTTGTGACAGCTGATAAAGAATACAGAATGGAGCATACAGACGGATATAATTACGAATTGACGACAGCTCTTCCTCAAAAAATAAAAGGATATATCAAAAGCCCGACTGTTACATCTATTGGTAATGTAATGACTTTTGGATGGGAAGATAATACTATCTCTCATGGCTCAACAAGTGATATTACGTTTTCAAATCTCACAGCAGGTACGTATACTATTTCATTCAATACATCCGATTATTCAGCAGCACCGTTTATTGTAGCATATGCTATAAACGGAAGTGTCATGGACCGGATAGATGATGATAACTTTAAGATAGACTTATCCTTAACACAAGGTCAGGAAATTACAGTAGATGGTATTGATGGGTTTGAAGAATGGTGGATAGATCCCGACTTCTTTAGTATAAATGGAGATAAGCTTGTTTTTAACCCTATTGCCGGTAAATACCGTATAAGTGCAGATTTTAAGCTGAAATATCTCAAAGTAGAAGTTATGTCGGGTAATGCTCTGGCTGGTCTTAATGCAAATGGTACTGGTGCTATTTGGATTATTGGAGATAGCCAAGGCAAGCCTACTTTTGCTAATTCGGGTTGGGTTCTGGATAAAGCAATTTGTATGGCTCCTATGGGAAATGGAAAGTATAAAACTAGCTTTGTTGCGGGAAAAACTATTAAAGCAAATGCTATCAACTTCGTATTCTTCCATGTGAAAAATTGGAGTCCTTCATTTGGTCCTGAAACACTTACTGTTAATAGTGATTTGGTTCGTATAGGTACGAAAACAAACACAGATCCAGGTAATGGTATTGACAAGGGAAATATTGCACTTGTTAAAGATAAAACTTTGACAGAAGATAAAACCTATGTGTTTGTTATAGATGTATCTGCGGGTATCGATAAAGCTGTATTAACTGTCGAAGAGAAATAATTCAATTTGGGAATCTGATAGATTATTCACAAATCTAGTAATAAAAAAATAGAGGGTGACACAATTGATTGTTTGCCCTCTGTTTTTTAGGTAGCTTTAGGTATTCGTAACAAGTAAGGATAGTATTAAAACATAAATCCATTTAAATTGACAATGAAAGTAAATGTAAAGATTATACTTCTAAGCTGTATTTGTTTGGTTGCAACAAGTTTACAGGCAACAATCAGATTACCTCATGTTTTCTCTGATAATATGGTTTTGCAGAGAGATAAACCGATTAAATTATGGGGATGGGCTGATAAGGGAGAAACGATTGAGGTCAGCTTTATCAATCAAAAAAAGAAAGTCAAAGCTGATAAATCGGGAAATTGGACTCTATTTTTAGATCAGGTTCCTTTTGGTGGTCCTTATACGATCGAAATAAAAGGGAAAAAGAATACGATCTCTTTACAGAATATATTGATTGGCGATGTCTGGCTCTGTTCCGGCCAATCTAATATGGAAATGCCTGTTCAAGGTTGGAGTTCGGTATATAATTACGAAGAAGAAATTAAGAATGCAGAATATCCTCAAATAAGAGCTTTTAATGTAGCTAAAAGTATGAATGCTGAGCCTGAAAGCGATTTTAATGGGGCATGGACTGTTTGTTCACCTCAAACCGTAGCAAATTATTCCGCGGTAGGGTACTTCTTTGCTCGGAAGCTAAATAGAGAACTAAATATTCCTATTGGTATAATTAATTCTTCTTGGGGAGGAACAGAAATTGAATCATGGATAAGTGCCGATGCCTTTAGAAAGCTTCCTGATCAATTTCAAGACAAATATAAAAATATAAAGATTACAAACTTAGACCAATTTGTTAAAGATAATGAGGCTAATAAAAGCTTATATCTCGAAGCAATGAATAATGATCCGGGCGCAGTCAATAAATGGTTTGTTCCTTCGACAGATATTTCTTCGTGGAATAAAATGCAGATTCCTCAGATGTGGGAAAACGTGCTGGGTGATATAGATGGTGTCGTATGGTTCAGGTATAATCTTTCTTTACCTGAAAGTGAAGATGGAAAGGCTGCGACGATACAATTAGGGACGATTGATGACGATGATATCGTATGGATAAATGGTGTTAAGATTGGAGAAACTAAAGGTTATGCTGTAAATCGTTTGTATGATATTCCTTCAGGCATACTGAAAGCTGGGCAAAACGCAATTGTAGTAAAAGTTTCAGACCATTCGGGAGGAGGTGGAATTTATGGGAATCCGGATAACCTGTATTTAAAAACCGCCAATGAAAAGTATTCTTTATCTGGCGAATGGTTCTATAAAACAGCTGTTACGAATGTAGAGTTTAATTTTGTGAATATTTCTCCTAATATGCATTATGCCTTGCTTTATAATGCGATGATCAACCCGATAATTCAATTTTCAATCAAAGGCGTTATTTGGTATCAGGGGGAAAGCAATGCCTCTCAAGCTTATAATTATCGTACTCTATTTCCAACTATGATTAACGATTGGCGATCGAAGTGGGGATATGAATTCCCATTTTATTGGGTACAATTGGCTAATTATATGAGTAAAGACAAGGTACCGCAAGAGAGCGAATGGGCAAGCTTACGAGAGGCTCAAGCTCTGACTCTATCTCTGCCACAAACTGGTCAGGCTATAACAACAGATATCGGAGATGCAAATGATATTCATCCGCGAAACAAACAGGATGTGGGATTGCGTCTTGCCTTAATAGCATTGGATAAGACTTATGGAATGAACAACATTGTAAGCTCTGGTCCGACTTTCAAATCAATGAATATAGTTGGAAACAAAGTGACTATCGAATACGATAATGTCGCACAGGGCTTAGTTGTAAATAATAAATATGGTTATATAGAAGGGTTTGCAGTAGCCGGTGCAGATCAGAAATTTGTATGGGCACAGGCATTTTTGGACGGGAATAAAGTTATTGTTTCTTCAGAGCAAGTTTTAAATCCTGTCGCTGTTCGCTATTCCTGGTCTAATAATCCGGATGTAAATCTATTTAATAGCAATGGATTGCCAGCAGCTCCATTTAGGACGGATAACTGATTGAGCACCTTGTTTGTTAATATAGTAACTGTGGCTTTTATTTATTTAAATGAAAGCCACAGTTTACTTTTGAGATCTTCGTTAGCAACTCCCAAATCTTCGATGAATATAAAGATTGATGCCTGTGCCAGCGAGGTACTTTTGAAATAAAAAATCAAAGAGTATATATAAGTTGTAAGAGAATCTTATGATTAGATGGATTTATATATTGTTCTTTTTAGAAAAATATTTCTATTTTTGTAAAAATACAGCAAATAGTCATGATTTTTTATGTATTTGCATCATTTGTTAAAAAAAACTCCTAACTCTGAAAAATGAAAGTAGAACAAGTATTAGAAGATCTAAAAAGAAGATTTCCGAATGAGTCGGAATATCACCAAGCAGTAGAAGAAGTATTGGAATCCATCGAAGAAGTTTACAACAATCATCCTGAATTTGAAAATGCGAATCTCATTGAACGATTATGTATTCCCGATCGTATTTTTTCGTTTCGTGTTACATGGGTCGACGACAGAGGTAATACTCATACCAATATGGGATACCGGGTACAACATTGTAACGCAATAGGACCATACAAAGGAGGGATTCGTTTTCATGCATCTGTTTCACCTTCAATACTTAAATTTCTTGCATTTGAACAAACTTTCAAGAACTCATTAACAACCCTACCGATGGGTGGGGCAAAAGGAGGCTCGGATTTTAGTCCGAAAGGGAAATCGAACGCCGAAGTTATGCGTTTTTGCCAGGCCTTTGTTACTGAATTGTGGCGTCACATAGGGCCTGATACCGATGTGCCTGCTGGAGATATCGGAGTAGGAGGGCGTGAGGTTGGATATATGTTTGGAATGTATCGTAAACTTGCTCATGAGTTCACTGGTACTTTCACTGGTAAAGGACTGACCTTCGGAGGATCATTGATTCGCCCTGAAGCCACAGGATATGGAAATGTATATTTCCTTCTTGAAATGTTGAAAACAAAGAATATAGATATTAAAGGTAAAAAATGCCTTGTTTCCGGTTCGGGTAACGTAGCGCAATACACATGTGAAAAACTGATTGAGTTAGGTGCGATTCCCGTAACTTTATCTGATTCTAACGGATACATCTACGATCCGGAAGGCATCACTGTCGAAAAATTAGCATACGTAAAAGAACTGAAAGAAATGTACCGAGGACGTATTAGTGAATATGCAGAAACATATAATTGCAAATATGTGCCAAATGCACGTCCGTGGGGAGAAAAAGGAGATATTGCTTTACCTTCTGCCACTCAGAACGAACTGAATGGAGAGGATGCGAAAACGCTTGTAGCTAACGGTGTTATTGCAGTTTCGGAAGGAGCAAATATGCCATCCACACCAGAAGCTATTGCCGTTTTTCAGGAAGCTAAAATATTTTATGCGCCGGGTAAAGCGGCAAATGCAGGCGGAGTATCTGTTTCAGGGCTGGAAATGACCCAAAATTCAGAACGTATCAGTTGGTCATCTGAACAGGTGGATGAAAAGCTGAAATGGATTATGCAAAACATACACGAAAACTGTGTGAAATACGGAACAGAAGCCGACGGTTATGTTAACTACGTAAAAGGAGCAAATATTGCCGGATTTATGAAAGTAGCCAGAGCAGTAATGGCTCAGGGAATTATATAATATCTGACATCGGTTATATACGCCGGGAATATTTTTCTCGGCGTTTTTTATTTTAATTATATCTTTGTAAGATATCAGAAAAGAAAAAATATGAATAAAAAGTATTTATTTATCAGTCTTATTACTGTTTGCTCTATTGCATTTATTAGTTGTTCTTCGAAGGAAGGAAATCAAATATCGAAAAGAGATGCAGCTTTATCTGTAATTTTCAATAGAAAAAGTGTACGCAACTTTATCAAAGAAAGACCGGTGTCCGATGAGGACGTTCAAACGCTAATCAAAGCGGGAATGGCTGCACCATCGGGGAAAGATACGCGCCCTTGGGAGTTTCTGATTATTAATGACAGAGAGGTTTTAGATAAAATGGCCGCAGAACTACCGACAGCTAAAATGCTGGCAGAAGTACCGATGGCTATTGTCGTTTGCGGTGATACAATCCGTTCTTCCTATTGGTATCTTGATTGCTCCGCTGCAACTGAAAATATACTTCTTGCTGCCGAAGCTTTGGATTTAGGGGGAGTATGGACTGCTTCTTACCCCTATCGTGACAGGATGGAAACAGTAATAAAACATACCAATATGCCTGCGCAAGTGCTTCCATTAGTAGTTATCCCTATCGGTTATCCTAAAGGAAATTATTCACCAAAAGATAAATACGACAGTTCTAAGATACATATGAATAAATGGTAGTTTTGCGAAACTGCTTAAATTATTACGTATTTTTGTATCAAATAAAATCCATTTATATGAGCGACTGGAAAGACCGTCTGAATGTTGTATATTCTACAAATCCGGACTTTAAATATGAAAAAGAAGAGAACATCGAAGAAGATACGCAGGACAAAGCTAAACAACAACTTCGTATTTCTCTGGATAAGCGCAACCGAAAAGGAAAAGCCGTTACTCTGATTACAGGATTTATCGGCACAATCGCAGACTTGGAAGAACTAGGTAAGTTCCTTAAGGTAAAATGTGGTGTCGGCGGATCGGCTAAAGACGGAGAAATAATAGTTCAAGGTGATTTCAGAAACAAAATACTAGAACTATTGCAAAAAGAAGGATATGTCAAAGCGAGGATTATTTGACGATGAAATAAATCTTTCTGTATATAAAGCTTCGGCAGGTTCGGGCAAAACCCATCGCCTGACCGCAGAATATTTATGCCTTCTTTTCTCCTCCCCATACGCCTATCGCCACATATTAGCGGTTACTTTTACCAATAAGGCAACCGATGAGATGAAAACCCGTATTGTCGAGGAGCTTAGCAATCTGGCTTTAGGACGAAAATCGGATTATGTTGACCTGCTTTCGGATGAATACGGGCTGAATGAAGAACAAGTCAGAAAAGAAGCACGTGATACCTTAGTGCGTATACTTCACGATTATTCATCTTTTTCTGTCAGTACTATCGATAAGTTTTTTCAGCAGACAATGCGTGCTTTTACTCGTGAAATAGGTCTGGGGGGCGGATATAATGTCGAATTGGACACGGAAAAAGTCTTAGGGCAGGCTGTCGATTCTATGTTGTTCGATTTGGAGCGCAGTGATAATAAACTTCTACTCGACTGGCTAATTCGCTTCTCGGAAGAAAAAATAGAGAACGGCGACACTTGGAATATTCGCAGCGACATTCAATCTCTGTCTTCTGAAATATTCAAAGAGGGCTACAAAGCATACAGTAATCAGGTGCAGACGAATATCGCTGACAAGCAACTGATGACCGATTACAAAGAAATGCTTTTCAGTATCATACGCAATTTTGAGACTGAATTGCAACAGACAGCAGAAAAAGCTCTCAATATAATGACTAATCACGGGTTGAAACCCGATGATTTCAAAGGAGGTTCACGTTCTCCTTTCTTTAGTTTTATACGATGGGGAAACGGTGCGATTAGCGAACCGACAAATACATTCAGAACTTTAGCTGATGATTTATCGAATTGGTATACAGCAAAAACACCGACAGCACTAAAAAATAAAATAGAGGATGTTTTCAATGAACTGAACCCGTTGATTGTAAAAATTATCAACAGTTTCGATAATTCACGTACATATCAGACAGCCGTTGAAATAAACCGTTATTTTTTTGCTTTAGGTATATTGGGCGATGTGGATAAAAAGATCCGCGAATATGCAGCCGAAAATAACATCATGCTCATATCCGATACAACGGAGCTCTTGAATCGGATCATTGCAGGCAACGAATCTCCTTTTATTTACGAAAAGGTAGGGTTGCGGGTTAATAATTACATGATTGATGAGTTTCAGGATACATCGGATATGCAATGGCAAAATTTCCTACCCCTCGTTCGTGACAGTTTGGCAGGAGGAAATAAGAATTTCATCGTAGGAGATGTAAAACAAAGTATCTACCGTTGGCGTAATTCTGATTGGAAACTATTAGACGAGCAACTAGATAAAGATTTCGCTTCGGAAGGTATCACCCACGAAACATTGGATACAAACTGGCGAAGCTCACGAAATGTTATCAATTTCAACAATGCAATTTTTACAATAGGGGCAAATTTGCTTCAAGATACGTATAATAATTCTTTAGACATTGATACAGACAGCCGTCTACAACCGTTTTCTTCGCGAATAACGAAAGCTTACAACGAAGTATATCAGCAAATTCCAGATAGCCATAAAGACAATGAAGGACATGTAAGAGTTGAATTTGTGGAAACCACCGAACAGGCATGGGCGGATTATGTTTTGGAACAACTGCCTGCACAAATAGAACAATTGCAGGATAGAGGCTACAATCTGAAAGATATAGCCATACTTGTACGAACAAAAAAAGAAGGGGCAAGTGTAGCAAACCGTTTATTAGAATATAAAAGCCAGAATACCGATTCTAGATATCGTTACGATATAATCTCTGATGAAGCCTTGTTTGTAAACAATGCTAAGAGCGTGAAATTGATTATTGCCCTTCTCAAATATTTGCACAATCCGCTGGATGCTTCACTCAAAGCGTTGGCCGTTTACGAATATTTCAAATACAGTAGCCAACTGACAGCAGAAGACGCTCTGTTGAAATATTTCTCGGCAAAAGATGACTTGCCTGAAGAAATCATGGACGAGCTCAACCGGATACGAGAACTCCCTCTGTATGAAATGACAGAAGAGATGTTCAAACTGTTTGATAGTGCCATGGATAATGACGAACTGGTCTATATTCAATCATTTTTGGATATGGTTCTTGATTTTACCATCCGTTACTCGTCTGATTTGGATGCTTTCCTCAAATGGTGGGATGAATCGGGAATTAAGAAGACTATTTTTACACCCGACGGTCAAGATGCAATTCGGATAATGACTATACATAAATCAAAAGGGCTTGGTTTTAATGTTGTTATTATACCTTTTTGCAATTGGGAAATAGACCATAAACTTACCACGATATTGTGGTGTCATCCCCAATCAGAACCATTCAATCGTCTTCATTTGGTTCCTGTAAAATATTCATCAAAGTTGAAAAATACAATTTTTGATTACGAATATTACGACGAACGTTTGCATGCATTCATTGACAATATAAACGTTCTCTATGTTGCTTTCACCCGTGCTAAAAACGAGTTGATCGCTTTTGCGCCTAGACCTGTAAAAGAAGAGGTGAAAGACATTGCATCCCTGCTTTGGACTTCTATTCACTCAGATGCTAATATATCAGATAAAGAGAAATTAATCAATCTTACTCAATATTTAGATATTGAAACAGGTGTTTTTGAAACAGGAGAGAATTATCTTCCTTTAAAGAAAAAGAAGGAATCTGTTATTCGTGAAATCAACGTTGAGAGCATGTCGAGCATACCGTACGACAATCGAATAAATCTGCTGCTAAAGAATAAATATTATTTTTCAGATACGGGGCAACGCGACTATGGAACCTTGATGCATGAGATCATCAGTAAAGTGCAAACAACAAATGATATAGACAGCGCTGTCGAAGAATATTATATTAACGGAGATATAACCGCGGATAAAAAAAGCGAGGTTATAGATGTTTTGAATTCGTATTTATCCAACCCTCTTGTATCGTCTTGGTATTCGGGCGAATATTGTGTATTGAATGAAGTGCAGATTTTACAACCGAAAGGGACATTTATTCGTCCCGACAGGGTTATGATAAAAGGCGAAGAAGTCGTTGTGATAGATTACAAATTCGGAGAAAAAGAAGACAAAAAATATATTCGTCAGGTAAAATATTATGTCGACCAAATCCGTAAGATTGGCTACTCAGATATTAAAGGCTATATTTGTTATATTACGTTGGGTAAAGTAGTAGAGGTGTAATCTTCATTTATCACTCCTTATCTCCTTTCTAAAAGAAATAATTAATACTATGAAAAAAATTCTCATTTTATTGTTAATCTTACCTATACTAGGTAGAGCTCAAAACTATTCAGACCATTTAACTCCAGATAGAGGTATATGGGGAATATTTGATCATCAATTTGATTATTATTCGAAAGTAAGGAAGATCTTATTTAATGATCTATCAGACAAACCCGAAATACGATTCCTTGTGATGCCATCTTTTACTCCCGAAAATGTATTGGATATACAAAAAAGTAACGGTACTTACTACTTAGTTTATCGTATCTGTGAAAATATGATTTGGTCTAATAATAATTGGGAAAAAGTAAAAATAAAAGAATATAAATCTGAAATTGATTCTAAATCTGTTGAACTGATAAAGTCTTTATTTTTGAGAGCCATAAAGCAAACAAAATATTATGATGAAAATATTATGGGGCTTGATGGGGTAAATTATTACTTTTTCGCATGGGATTATGGACTTAAAACTGGAACAATATGGTCACCTGATACACCTAATATGAAAAAGCTTGTAGAAATTGGAAACGAATTAATTAAATTGGCCAAAAATAATGATACAATCATCTCATTTGATAAGAAATTGACTGAAGAAATTGAAACTTTAAAAAGAAACTTAGAGAAGTGATTTAGCTAACTTATCACATCTATCACAAGGGATACCTCCTTGGTTAACGATTTGATATAAAGTAATAATGGAAGATGCTTGTGGCGCAGATAATCAGCATTTTAGTTCATTCAAATGATGCATTATATTTGCAGGAGAACGTTTGGCTTCCAGTTCCTTTTTCATAAAATCTATGTATGGAGTTATATGCTTGAAAAATTTATAATACCCAGCACACAAATAATTTATATTCTCTCCTTCCTGTGTTTTTGCAATACGGTTCTTAGGACATTCGCCATGACAGGCAAAGCGATACTCACACTGCTTGCATTTCGATGATAAATATTCTGATTTACCGTTACCGAAAGCCAGTTGTTTGTTCGAGTACATCATTTCTATCAAGGTCTTTTCCTTTATGTTTCCCAGTTTATATTCCGGATAAACAAAATGGTCACAGGAATATACATCTCCGTTAAACTCCATAACACCAGCGTGTCCACAGTTCTCGGCAAAGATGCAAACTCCGGGTGTAACGCCCATCCAATTGGCTAATGCAGCATCGAAATATTGGACGAAATAGTTACCGACATCTCTTTTCACCCATTCATCAAATATAGCGATCAGAAAATCGCCCCACTTCTCGGGAGTCACACTCCATTCAGTCATACGGCCGTCCGGATATCGCTCTACAATAGGGGCAAACTGAATAAAATGAGAATCTATACTCTTAAAGAAGTTATAAAACTCTAAAGGATAATCAATATTGTAATCATTTACGACCCCCATTATATTATACTCTACTCCGTGCTTTTTGAGAAGATTGATACCATATAAAACCTTCCCGAATGTAGGATCATCTGCGTTTGTTCTTCTGTATTTATCATGAAAACGCTGTGTGCCATCGATGGAAATACCTATCAAAAAGTTATTCTCTTTGAAAAAATTGCACCATTCGTCAGTCAATAATGTTCCGTTCGTTTGTAGTGTATTATCTATTTGCTGCCCTTTTCCATATTTCTTTTGCAGTTGAAGTGCCTTTTTGTAAAAACTAATATCTCTTAATAAAGGTTCTCCGCCATGCCATGTGAAAAGTACGGGACTCATTGTTTGCGATTCCATATATTCCATGATAAACCGCTCCAATAACTTATCGCTTAATTTATAGTTGTTTGCCTGTGTATATAGTTTTTTTGTATCCAGATAGTAACAGTATGTGCATTTTAGGTTACAAATAGGACCTATAGGCTTCAACATCACATAAAGCGGTTTGGCAAAAGGGGCTACAGTATTTGTCATCATTAACTATTCTATAAAACTCAAGGATTCTACCTTCTCCAGCCTATTTCTTAGTTCTTCAAATTTGGCTTTCCTTATTTCCAACGTCATTGTGCAATCCATATCATAAGATTGCTCCAAAATAGCAGGTTCCAGGTCTTTTACTATTTTCATCACATCATTCATAAAGGGATATTCAAATCCAAATGAAATTTGTAAATCTACTGTCTTTTCTATGATATTCGCTTCTCTGATAGCATCGGCGGCGGCCTCCCTGTACGCTACAATAAGCCCGCTTGTTCCAAGTTTGATTCCTCCAAAATAACGAATCACAGCAACGAGGATATTTGTCAGCTCATTTGAATTTATTTGTCCGAGTATAGGCTTACCAGCCGTTCCCGATGGTTCTCCGTCATCATTCGAACGAAATTCGACCCTGTCAGCACCTAGCATATATGCCCAACATATATGCCGAGCATCATAGAATTCCTTCTTCAGCTTATCTATCTCTTTTTTTACTTCTTCAGTAGAAAGTATGGGGATAGCATAAGCTATAAATTTGCTTCGCTTCTCCGTATAAATAGCCTTAGATGTGTCTGCTATGGTTTTATAAATATCTTCCATACAAAACAAAGATAGGCTTTTTGGTGTTTTTACTGTGATACAAAGAAAAATATCTTCTATAATTAAATTGGAGAGTGATTGATAAATTACTGATAATAACTCTATCTTTGCTATAATACAAGATTATATCAAACATATAAACTCACAACTGCAAAATGAGAAGACAGATCCAAATCCTTATATTTTTTGTTATTCTCTTCTTTTGTTCCATATCTATCAGTGCGCAATTAAGGAATAAGGCAAAAGAAGCACTAAACAGTATTGTTAATGAAAAAGAAAGGATAGACACTGTCAAAAGTGATACGCTTTCGCAAAAAGGAAAACAGAAGCAAGACTCTATTCAGATACAGGAACTGACGCTCCAAATACAGGAGATGAAACTCAATGAAATATTGCTGCGGACAGAGTTAGAAGATGCACAGTCCGTTTCAATCAATGATTCGCTGAGGAAATCTATACAGCGCCAAAGAATAGACTCCCTAAGAGCTTTAACTGTGGGCGTACCAGTCGTAATAAACAATGATACCCTATTGGTTCTATATACTAAAAAAGGGGGACTTACAGCTCATGGTCGCGCAGAAAATATACAGAAAACAATCCTCAAAATAGGACAAGATTACAGTATCAGGACAGATTCTGTATATGTGCTTGATAGTGAAAATCTTTCAGATATAATGTACGGTGACAAAGTAATATTCAGTGTTACCGATCAGGATGCTCTCTGGCACAATATGCCACGTAACGAACTAGCTCAGCAGTATGTCCCAATTGTAGCGAAGAAGATTGCAGAGTTAAAAAAGGAGCACAGTATTCTTCGAGTTGCCAAACGTATCGGGTTGTTTGTACTGGTGCTTATTATTCAGTTCTTTTTATGGAAAGGTACAGGTTATCTGTTCAGAAAGTTAAGACGTAGGATTGTATGGATAATGCATAATAAACTGAAGTCTATAACAATTAAAGATTATGAATTTCTTGACACCCGTAAGCAGGGGAGGATCTTATTGTTCCTGTCTAAAATATTGCAATATGCTGTAATTTTAATCCAATTAGCAATTACTATACCTATATTATTTTCAATATTTCCGCAGACCGAAACACTGGCGATGAAACTATTTCTGTATATATTCGATCCGGTGAAAATGATATTGGCCTCGATTATCAAATATATTCCTAATCTGTTTATTATAATTGTTATTTATTTCTGTATTAAATATCTTGTAAAATCGATACAGTATATAGCTAACGAAATAGCAAATGAGAAACTCAAGATTACCGGATTTTATCCAGATTGGGCTCAGCCTACATTTAATATTATACGTTTTCTTCTGTATGTTTTTATGATAGCGATGATATACCCTTATCTGCCAGGGTCTGACTCTGGGGTATTTCAGGGTATATCGGTGTTTGTCGGATTAATTGTATCTCTAGGCTCCAGTAGTGCTATCGCCAATATTATAGCGGGGCTAGTTATTACCTATATGAGGCCTTTTAGGATCGGAGATCGTATTAAGCTGGAAAAAACAGAAGGCCATGTAGTTGAAAAAACACCATTTGTTACCCGAATTAGAACACCTAAGAATGAAATTGTAACAATTCCGAATGCATCCATAATGTCATCCAATACTGTGAATTACAGCCAGTCGGCAAAAGAATATGGCTTAATTATACATACATCGGTGAGTTTTGGTTACGAAGTTCCATGGAAGCAGGTGCATGAATTGTTGATTGAAGCAGCAAAAAGCACTCCCGGAGTAATACAACATCCTAAACCTTTTGTTTTAGAAATCGAATTACACGATTATTACACCATTTACCAGATAAATGCATATATAAAAAATGCAGACAAACTTGCTCAAATATATTCTGATTTACATCAACAGATACAAGACAAATCGAATGAAGCAGGAATAGAACTTATGTCTCCCCTCTACTTTGCCCACAGAGAGGCTAGCCCAACAGTTATGCCTCCTGAATATTTAAAGAAAAAGGGCGAAGATATAAAGGATTAATACAACAAGATGAATAAAAGCCGTATCCTTGAGGGGATTACGGCTTTTATTTTACATTACATTCAATACAAAGTGGTTATTTTAGTATACCAATACTCTTTTCATTTTTCATCTTAACAGAGAGTGTAACCTCTATAAAATAGGAATGGTTGTCATCTCGACAACCAATCTTCACTCCTAACCATAAATCTAATACCATGAAAAATACCTTACAAAGGTAAAGGAGATTTTTTATATATACAAACAAAATAATATCAAAATTAAATATTTAACATTAATGTAACATTAACTAAACTGATAATTACTCAAAAAGATATTTTTAAGTCCTAATTAACAGCATAATTAAAAGATAATAGTTAGTTTTGTATCAAAAGCAAAAACTTTATGGCATTATTTTTGTTTGAATTGTAATAAATTAATTAGAGTTAATAAGAATTGATAGAAGAAAGGCTATTGGAATTAAGTCTTATATTTGTAACATGCGTTGGAAACATCAAATAAACGGTTATGGAAAATAATTTTTCGCAAAGAGTCCGCAAAATCATGACTTATAGTCGTGAGGAGGCCGGACGTCTACAGACAAACTATCTTGCGCCGGAACATTTGATGCTTGGGATTCTCCGCAACGGAGAAGGTTTAGCCATACAGGCATTGAAAGATTTCGGAATAGATTTACTAGAGTTAAAAGATAACATTGATAATAACATATTAAAGCAACAGGAGGATGCATATCCAAACAGTGAAATCGTATTAAATAAAAGCACTGAGAAGATTTTAAAAATGAGCATATTAGAAGCACGCTTAACCAGAAGTCAGGAGACTGATTCTGAGCACCTTCTTCTGGCCATACTGAAAGATCATGACAATGTGGCTGCGATGCTGTTGGAAGAATATCATATGGATTATAATGGAGCGTTTACCTATATCAAAAGTATGGGAGACATTATACACAACAACAATAATAATAAACAATCACCTCGTATGGGTGCTGATTTTACAGACGATGACGAGGATGAAGATGAAGCTGTAAGCGGAAGCTCAAATGTAGGTACACAATCACGTCAGGCAACAGACACACCTGTTCTTGACAATTTTGGTACAGATATGACCAAGGCAGCTATGGAGAATAAACTGGATCCAATAGTTGGCCGAGAGAAGGAAATAGAGCGTTTAGCACAGATATTGAGCCGTCGAAAAAAGAATAATCCTATACTGATAGGAGAGCCGGGTGTGGGTAAATCTGCTATAGTAGAGGGGCTTGCGTTGCGTATCACTCAAAAGAAGGTGTCACGTGTCCTATTCGATAAGCGTGTGATATCTCTTGACATGGCTTCGGTTGTTGCCGGTACTAAATACCGTGGACAATTTGAAGAGCGTATCAAAGCGATACTGAATGAATTATCTAAAAATCCGAATATAATTCTGTTCATTGACGAAATACATACAATTGTAGGTGCAGGTGGTGCAACCGGATCTCTGGATGCGGCTAATATGCTGAAACCGGCTCTGGCTCGTGGAGAGATACAATGTATCGGTGCTACAACATTGGATGAATATCGGAAGAATATAGAAAAAGACGGAGCCTTGGAGCGTCGTTTCCAGAAAGTAATGGTAGACCCTACCACAGCCGAAGAAACATTGCAGATATTGCACAACATTAAGGATAGATATGAAGAACATCATAATGTGAAATACACAGAGGATGCCCTTGAAGCTTGTGTGAAATTGACAGACAGATACATTACGGATCGCAATTTTCCTGATAAGGCAATTGATGCTTTGGATGAATCTGGCTCGCGTATGCATATTGCCAATATACAAGTACCGAAAGAGATAGAAGATCTGGAAGCGGAACTCAACAATGTAATAGAGCAAAAAGGCGAAGCGGTGAAAGCTCAGAAGTATGAACTAGCTGCTAGCTTCCGTGATACACAACGGCAATTGATGGCTAAACTGGAAACCGCAGAAAACGAATGGAAAGCTTCGTTAAAAGAGAAGCCTGAAACTGTAAACGGTGAAATGGTTGCAGCGGTGGTTTCTATGATGTCGGGAATACCTGTACAACGGATTGGAGAATCGGAAGGTCTTAAGCTGGTGAGCATGAAAGATAGCCTTAAAGCGTCTGTTGTGGGACAAGATGAGGCCGTTAACAAAATAGTAAAAGCCATACAACGTAATCGCATAGGATTGAAAGATCCTAATCGTCCGATTGGTTCATTCATGTTCCTTGGGCCTACCGGTGTTGGTAAAACTCATTTAGCGAAAATGATAGCCGAACAGTTATTCGATTCAGCAGATGCTCTTATCCGCATCGACATGAGCGAATATATGGAAAAATTCAACGTATCACGTCTGGTCGGAGCACCTCCGGGATATGTAGGATATGAAGAAGGCGGATTGTTGAGTGAAAAAGTGCGTCGCAAACCTTATTCGGTAATATTATTAGACGAAATAGAAAAGGCTCACCCTGATGTTTATAATATTCTGCTTCAGGTAATGGACGAAGGTCATTTAACAGATAGTCTTGGACGTAAGATAGACTTCAAGAATACTATTTTGATTATGACCTCCAATGTGGGAACACGTCAGCTGAAAGATTTTGGAGGTGGTATTGGTTTCAACAAACATGATGCTGCTAACAAAGAATACTCTAGAAGTGTGCTTCAAAAAGCATTGAATAAGACTTTTTCGCCCGAATTCCTAAATCGTGTAGATGACATTATCACATTCGACCAATTGGATAAAACGTCTATCGAGAAAATTATTGATATAGAACTGAAAGGTTTCAATAAACGGATGGCAGAACTCGGATATACAATCGACTTAAGTCAGGAAGCAAAAGATTTTCTTGCTGATAAGGGTTATGATGTACAATTTGGTGCCCGTCCGCTAAAACGAGCTATTCAGAACTATGTAGAAGATGAAATCGCCGAACTTATACTTTCTGGAGGAGTTAAAGAAGGTGGTACGATAAGCTTCGAAATAGATAAAGGAAATGATAAACTAAAAGCTATTGCCAAATAATAGCTAAACTATAAAAAGAGAAGAGATGTGAAGGTTTTTCATATCTCTTTTTTGTTTTGTATTCTAAAAGCTAGAAAAGCTCCATCCCATCTTTATATGTTTTGTACTTCAATGAAGGTAAAAGTTCCTTTCTCATACGGGTAGTATCTCCATAATATGAAACCATTCCTATTTTTACAAAATCAACAGTTAACGGACTCTTTGTCCCGAAGAAAGAAGAAAACAACTCGAAGCCACGTGCAGCAGTCATTATCATCCATACAGGCATTCGCCACGGCTTATGATTTCCTTTATACACGGTTATATCATCTAAAAATTCTTGTAGGGTTTGCACTCCCTCATCACCTATATGATATATTCCTTTAATATCAGGCTTTAGAGCAGCGGCTATGGTTGCATCCACAAAGTCGGTCTTGGATATAAGATGTATATAAGTCGGTTTCTTCCATATTCCCAACAGCCAATAGCGAGCAAACCATTGTCCGGCATCTATCATTAATATTCCTTTTCCATATACCATCCCTACGCGTAAGGAGACAGCATCGAATCCATATTTTTCTCCGTATTGAAACAAAAGTTTCTCTTCCTCTAGTCGGGTACGGGCATGCATCGATTCAGGCTTACCATTCAAGACGCCAGTAGCCGGATTATTTGGCATAGTTTCACCCTCTACATGAGGAAAGCTTATTAGTATTACCCGTTGTACTTTCTTTTCTACAGCTACATTCAACAGATTATTGAAATATTGGGTATTTGTAGTAGCCAAGAACTTTTCAGGATTTGCTTTGAATAACACTCCCGCGAAATGGATTATAACATCTACATTTTCGAGAGCCTCAGCAAGACTTTTATCATTTGCCAGATCAACCCTGAATATCGATATATTCTTTTTATTTTTCAGATCGTCCGGAGCATCTTTTTTATGAATAAGTAGATTCAGATTAATATCCAAATCTTTCATTCCTTGAACTAATAATCCGCCCAGATTACCTGTAGCTCCCGTTATGGCAACTCTTGTCATTGTGTACTCGTTTTGCGTAATAATTTCTTACTTCAATGCATCAGTTATATATCCTTTTGTCGGGAATATCTGATTCATTAGTCTTTTTACACTTTGCTTTTCTTCGGTAGTAGCCTGAGAGCATATGCGAACTATCTCTTCCAGCTTTGCTTCACCTATCAACGATATCAGTGGCGATGAAGGACGTGCATCATATAGTTGCTTTAACTCATTAAGTGATTCTATTATCCTGATTCTTCCCCGCGAAGGATTGGCTGTCATTTCGTCAAGTCCGGTACGATGATAGTTATACCACATGGAGTGAAAAGTTTTAGCTCCCTCATCAGTCAAAGCTACTGCCAAATCGTATCGACTACTATTTCTGCCCGAAAAGGGTTCCCATCCTTTTGTATTCAGAGACTGAGCCATATTGGCAATTTCCATAGCTTTAGCAAAATACGGGGCACCTCCGCCAAGAGAAAAAGAATCGAAATCGAGTCCCAGAATAATATTTATATAATAAGATACAATTGCCACAAGGTTATTATTCACATTTACATCACTATAATCAGTTGATTGTCCAGGTGTGTAACTAAATTCGAACTGGGTATCTCTATAATTGATCAATGTGGTCACATAAGTAGAGTTGTATACGGGGCGTCTTGCTGTAATCTGGATCTCAGCAGAGTAAGTATATTCGGAAGGCATCTCATTGATCGATATTGTAACAGAGCAATCTATTCGCTCACGCATATTGAAAGTTGCAGTTGTCCATTTTTGGTCATTCAATAGCTGATTGATAGCTGTTTCCATCGATGTAAAAAGGTCTTTATTTGCGGCAGGGAGCTTTCTTGTATTCAGTGTTAGCTTTGCATTAAGTTCCTGGGCATGCCCTGCAACAGAAAATATAAGAAATAACAGAATTGATATTAACCTCATATTATTCCAGATTGTATGTTATACTTAGCACTTTAAACTCTGTCCTACGATTGACCTGATCTGCTATTTCCTGTTGTTCAGGGGGCAAGCTTTCAATAAATTCCTTTGTAAGAACTTCTCCTTCTTTCAGGAAGTCATGTTTTTTTACAACAGCCTTAGTGACAACTTTTGGAGTAGATTTTCCTTTACCTGCAGCAACAAGACGATCTTTAGCTATGCCGGCTTTAATCAGATAATCAACTACCGATTCGGCTCGTCGAAGTGAGAGCCTGTCATTATATTCCGCAGAGCCTTTTCTATCTGTATGTGCCGATAATTCTATTGTTACATTCGGATTGTCGTTTAACAATGCTATCAGCCCATCCAGTTCTTCTTTCGACTCAGGTCGCAGAGTCGCTTTGTCAAAATCATAGAAAATATTTTCCAGTACTACCGGCTTATTTATCGG
>POVV01000645.1_pt1 | contig 19917 bp, 23 predicted proteins | sample 1560271 | NCBI WGS metagenome assembly POVV01 (sample SAMN08337232, study PRJNA429181) | Bioreactor metagenome, whole genome shotgun sequencing project. | biome: cows' rumen and soil; feature: anaerobic; isolation source: anaerobic chemostat enrichment culture, galacturonate as sole carbon... | reverse complement strand
TACCTTTGTCATGTGCTATGAGCTGATTCAAATGCTCATTGACCGGAACAACCTGCACGACATTGACACATGGATTTTCTTCAAGTGGATATTCAAGACCTTTGTCGCGGTACTGCTTCTTTCCAATACGTTCAATATCGTGATGGCGGTATTTGATGTTTCCCAAAGTGTCATAAACAGTGCAGGAGGCGTGATTGCAGGAAACACGGCAGTAAGTCCCGATATGCTGGACAGCTTGGAAGCCCAGCTCATGACAATGGAAATCGGCCCTCTGCTTGGCATGTGGATGCAATCTTTCCTGATACGGATAGTAACCGTGGTAATCAACATTGTCGTATTTGTCATTGTGTACGGCAGAATGATTGAAATTTATTTACTCACCAGTTTAGCCCCTGTGCCAATGGCAACCTTAGTCAACCGGGAAATCGGTAGCATGGGCCAGAACTATTTAAAATCTTTGTGTGCCGTGGGCTTTCAAGGCTTGCTGATTTTGGTATGCGTGGGGATTTACGCAAAGCTGGTGCAGAGTATCGCCGTAGGCGGCGACCCCATTGGAGCCATATGGACGGTAATCGGCTATACGGTTCTATTGTGCTTCACCATGTTCAAGACGGGAAGCCTTGCGAAATCCATTTTTGGAGCGCACTGACGACTTCAGGCCAACTTGGCCCGAAGTGAGAAAGGAGAAATTTTCACTATGAGCAACGAAAAAACAACGGTTCCGCAGGAAACGGAACAGGCGGAAACGCCGCTGAAACTGGACGTTACTGCCCGGCTCATTGAGCCAAAGGGCAACCTTGTAGGCTTTGCTAGTCTGAAACTGAACGACTGCTTTGTGATTGACGATTTCAAGATTTTGCAGAATGACAAGGGCATTTTTGCAGGTATGCCGAGCAAGCCGGATAAGACCAGCAAGACCGGCTACCGGGATACGGCCCGCCCCATTACAAAGGAGTTTCGTGCGGAGCTAACGGAAGCCGTAACAGCGGCTTATCATGCGGAGCTTGAAAAGTTGCAGACTCGCGCCGCTGCCATTGCTTCCCCCGAAAAGCAATCTATTCCGAAACAGCTTACGGAGGGAGCCAAACAGGCGGCACAGGAAAAAGCTGCCCGTTCTACTACGGCAAAGGCCAGTAAGGCCAAAAATGCAGAAAGGTAACTTTGGGCCAACTTGTCCCGAAGTGGAAAGGAGGATTTTATGCTCTATCAACAGCCGGAACAATCGCCGTGGGGCAAGGTGCAGACCTGTGATGTTCTCTGCCCCGGCGTGTTTCTTGTAAGTACCGCCAGTCATGGTGGCACAATGGTTGCAAAGGATATGGCGGCGGTGCTTTCTCCTGCCGCTATTAAGTGCGGCTTCCGTCACAGTGGTTTTCTCTGCTTTGAGGAAGATACACAGGAAGATGTTGCCCTGCGGGAGCTTTTGGACAAAAAGCTGTGGACGGTTCCTGACCGCATTAAGGATAAGGGCGCTTTTGAGGAAAACATCAATCAGTCACTTCGGGAACACAACCCGGACTATTGGCGGGTACGGCAGGCCGGACTGGAAAAGACCCCGGCACGGCAGACGGTTCCCGCTCACAGCGCAGAACGCTGACACTTCGGGCCAAGTTGGCCCGAAGTCAGAAAGGAGGATTTTTCATTGGCCTATGTAAGCGTACCAAACGATTTATCTAAAATAAAAACCAAAGTGGCGTTTAATCTTACCAAACGCCAGCTACTATGCTTCGGAGCGGCGGCGGTAGTCGGGATTCCAACGTATCTGTTTACCCGTACCGCCATTGGCAACACCGGGGCTATGCTCCTGATGATTGCCCTTATGCTCCCTTGCTTTCTCATTGCCATGTATGAGCGTGACGGACAGCCGCTGGAAAAGGTGGTGCGAAATATTGTCCGCAATAAATTCCTGTGGCCCCGCACACGCCCCTATCAGACACAGAATTTCTATTCCTATCTAAGCAACCACGGAAAGGAGGTTTCACCCGATGGCACAAAAAACAAAACACCCGCCCATTCCCGAAAAAAGCAGAAAGCCTAAAAAGTGTGGGCCGCAGTCGGCACAGCAGACCATTCCTTACAAGGAAATGCTGAAAGACGGTATCTGCAAGGTGCGGGAGGGCTACTACACAAAGACCCTTTCCTATGAGGATATTAACTACGCCGTAGCTTCCAGTGACGACCAAAGCACCATTTTTGACGGCTATTGTGGTTTTCTCAATTACTTTGACAGTGCCTTGCCCTTTCAGCTTTCCTTTATCAACCACCGCTCCCGCCCGGAGAACCGTTACAGCTTGAACATTTCCCCACAGGACGACGATTTTAACAGTATCCGGGGCGAATTTACCGCCATGCTGGAAAACCAGATTGCCAAAAGCAACAACGGCATTGTCCGCTCCAAATATATTACATTCGGTATCAGCGCAGACGGGATCGCGGCGGCCCGGCCACGCTTGGAGCGTATCGAAGCGGATATTGTAGGGAACTTCAAGAAGTTAGGTGTACAGTCCGCAACCCTTTTCGGGCGGGAACGCTTGGAAGTGCTGCACAGCCAACTACATCCCGGAGGAAAGGAAAAATTTATTTTCTCTTGGGATATGATACCCAAAACCGGAATGGGAACAAAAGACTTTATCGCGCCTACGTCCTTTGATTTTCGCCAAAGCCGCGCCTTTCGTGTGGGAAGCACATGGGGCGCGGCTCTGTATATGCAGATTATGGCTTCCGAGCTTTCCGACAAGCTGTTAGCGGAGCTTTTGGAGGTGGACGCGGAAATGACCATTACCCTGCATATCCAGACGGTAGACCAGACCAAAGCGGTAAAAACAGTCAAGGCAAAACTAACCGACATAGACCGTATGAAAATGGACGAGCAGAAAAAAGCCGCCCGGGCCGGGTATGACATTGATATTCTTCCCCCAGATTTGCTCACTTACAGTAAGGACGCGGCGGCACTTTTGGCAGATTTACAGAGCCGCAACGAGCGAATGTTTTTGCTTACGTTCCTTGTGGTGAACACGGCTTCCACAAGGCAACAGCTTGAAAATGATATTTTTACCGTGTCGGGCATTACGCAGAAATACAACTGTTTTCTGAAACGGCTGGACTTTCAGCAGGAACAGGGCTTTATGAGCAGTCTGCCCCTTGGCTGGAATGGCATTGAAATACAGCGTGGCATGACAACAAGCTCAACGGCGATATTCGTTCCCTTTATGACGCAGGAGCTTCGCATGGACGGGCAGGCGTTGTACTACGGCATGAACGCTCTTTCTCACAATGTTATCATGGCAGACCGCAAAAAGCTGAAATCCGCCAACGGTTTGTATCTTGGCTCCACCGGTTCCGGCAAGAGCTTCGCCGCAAAGCGTGAGCTAATCAATGTATTCCTTGCCACCAAAGACCGGATTATCGTAGTAGACCCAATGGGCGAATATGCCCCACTGGTCAGGCGGCTTGGCGGTGAGGTCATAGAAATATCGCCCAACAGCTCCCATCACATCAACCCAATGGACTTAAAACTGAATTTAGCCGGAGAGGACAGCCCGCTTTCAATGAAAGCGGATTTTTTATTGTCCTTATGCGAATTGATTATCGGCGGCAAGGAGGGGTTACAGCCCATTGAGAAAACGGTGATTGACCGTTGTGTGCGGCTGGTGTACCGGGAGCTTGCTCTTGGAATCGGGGACGGGAAAATGCCGCTTCTGCAAGATTTGTATGAAACCCTGTGCAAACAACCCGAACCGGAAGCCAGACGGATTGCAACCGCCTTGGAGCTTTACTGCACCGGCTCCCTCAATATGTTCAACCATCCTACCAACGTGCAGACCGACAGCCGCATTACCTGTATCGTACTGAAAAGCATGGGCGAAAACCTACGCAAAATCGCCATGCACATCACAAACGAGCTGGTGACACAAGCGGTAGACGAGAACTTTTCCAGAAGCCTTGCGACCTGGTGCTACTATGATGAATTTCATATTTTGTTGCAGGACGCACTTTCTGCCAGCTACTTTGTCCGTGTGTGGAAAATGCTCCGTAAAAAGGGCTGTGTACCGAGTGCCCTCACGCAGAATGTGAAAGACCTTTTAGCCAGCCGTGAGATTGAAAATATCTTGGAAAACAGCGACTTTATGATACTGCTGTCACAGGCGCAAGGCGACCGGGCGATTCTCGCCAAACAGCTTGGCATATCGGAACATCAGCTTTCCTATATTGCTCACAGCAATTCCGGGGAGGGACTTTTGTTCTTCGGCAATACCACCATTCCCTTTGTAGACCGTTTCCCCCGTGGTGAAATCTACAATCTGCTCACCACAAGGCCGGAGGACATAAGGGAGGCCCAAAATGCGTGATACAAGCAGGCCGGGTCGATTGCGGTTCACGCCAAAGGGACAGGGGGCAACTTCGGGCCAACTTGGCCCGAAGTCAAAAAAACGGACTGCAACAAAAAATAGCGGCTCCCGCAATATGACACCGCCGGACGCACCTTCGACTGCTACAAACAGCACTGACCCAGTTCTTCCCGACACTGAAACTAAGAAGCTACGGTTTGAAGATGAAGCCGTTCTCGACACTTCTTCATCTACGGAAAGCACTTCTGCCACTTCGGGACAAGTTGGCCCGAAGTCGGGAAAGCTCCAGCAGGACAGTAAGAAGTCCCGACCCTCGGAACGTCTGCGGCGTGACGGAGAACCACCGCGCGGTGATGAAGCTGCTGGATCTGATTCAAATTCTGGCTCTACTGGCAGAAAGGCCGCGCAGAACGGCAAGCTCATGGAGAAATCAAAGCTCCGCATGGAAAAGAGCGGCGAAAAGCTGAATACCGCCCGTGAAAAATTGGAGAATCAAAAACCGCAGAAAAAGCCCGGCCCGGTAAAAAAAGTCAGCCGTGCCGCCGGGTATCAGTCATGGCGGTATGTGCATGGGAAAATCCATCAGGTGGAGCATGAAAACGTGGGAACGGAAGCCGCCCACAAAATCGAGCTTGCCGGGGAACATCTTGTCCGGGGTGGTACACGCTTCATGAAGCACCGTATCCGTACCCGTCCCGCCCGGCAGGTTCGCAAGTGGGAAAACAGGCATATCAACGCAAGAGCTGATTATACTTATCGCCAGCTTGTGCAGGACAATTCGGGCTTGCAAAGCAATCCAGTTTCCCGGTTCTGGCAAAAGCAACAGCTAAAAAAGCAGTACCGAAAGCAGGCAAAGGAAGCGGCAAAGCAGGGTAAAAAAATAGTACGCTTCACAGAAAAAGTAACCCGGACGGTTGCGACTTTTGTAAAGCGCAATCCCAAAATTCTATTGCTTGGGCTGGTGCTGTTCCTGCTGATTGTGATTCTGCAATCCTGCATGGCGGGAATCACCACCATTGGCAACGGCCTGATTAGCGTGGTAGGCGGTACTTCCTACGGTTCGTCGGACAGCGACATTGAAGCCGTGGACGAAAGCTATACCGCACTGGAAAAGGATTTGCGGGAACAGATCTCCCGAATAGAAAGCGATTATCCCGGCTATGACGAGTACCGCTATTCCGTGGACGAAATCGGGCATGACCCCTTTGAGCTGGCTTCCTATCTGACCGTCAAATACGGCGGTTACACCCCGGCGCAGGTACAGGCCGAACTGCAAGCCCTGTCCGGACAGCAATATATCCTGACTATCACGAAAACGGTAGAGGTGCGCTACCGCACAGAAACCGACACTTGGACGGACGAAAACGGCGAAACCCATACCGACACCTACGAGGTTCCCTACGACTACTATATCCTCAACGTATCCTTGAAAAACAAGTCATTGGGAGCTGTGGCTCTTGCCAATCTCGACCCGGAGCAGACGGAACGCTATGCCATTTACCAAAAGACCAAAGGCAATCGCCCTTATCTGTTTGAGGGTAATATTTACGCCCATGCGGGAGAATACACCGATTACGACATTCCACCACAAGCTCTGGCCGACCCGGAATTTGCCGCCATGATTGCCGAAGCGGAGAAATATTTAGGCTACCCCTATGTTTGGGGTGGTTCTTCTCCCTCCACTTCCTTTGATTGTTCGGGCTTTGTGTGCTGGGTCATCAATCAGTCGGGCGTGGGAAGCGTGGGACGAACCACCGCCACCGGGCTTTTCAATTCCTGTTCCCATATTCCACCGGGCGAAGCACAGCCCGGCGACCTGATTTTCTTTCAAGGTACTTACGACACTTCCGGCGCAAGCCATGTGGGGATTTACGTTGGAAACGGCATGATGATTCATTGCGGCTCCCCCATACAGTACACTTCTATCAATACAAACTACTGGCAAAGTCATTTTTTAGGCTATGGACGTTTGCCATAACCAAAAAGGAGGTAACTTTTGAACGCAAAAATTGAACGTGTCTGCAAGGACATACAGAAAACAAAGGATAAAATAAATGAGTTTCAAACAAAGCTACGGGAGCTGGAAAAGCAGAAAACCGAGCTTGAAAATCTGGAAATCGTGGACGCGGTGCGCGGCATGGATATTTCCCTGACCGACCTTGCCGACCTGCTGAAAGTAGCAAAGGCAGGCGGTGCAACTTCGGGCCAACTTGGCCCGAAGTCCGCAGTACCCGCCCAAACTGAAAAGGAGGAAATGGAAGAATGAGAAAATTTCGTATGACGGCGGCGCTGTGCGCCGCTTTTTTAATGACCTTTTCCTTTAGCACTGTGGCCTATGCCAGCGGCGGTGAGGAAACCCCGGAGGTAACAGAAGCTCCGGCGACTTCTGAAACGATCAGCGACCCCAATCCCTTTACCCCTGCCGGAACGGGAACCGTAGTCAACACAGCCACGGACGAGGACGGAAAGCAGTTTTATACCATTACCACCCCGGACGAAAATGTATTCTATCTTGTAATTGACCTTCAGCGCGAACAGGACAATGTATATTTTCTGAACGCTGTAACCGAAAAAGACCTGCTGGCTCTTGCGGAGAAATCCGGCGATACACACGACGGAGAAAATCCACTGCCCACTTCGGAGTCGGAAATCACACCAAAAGTCACGCCGGAGCCAACGCCCGAACCGGAGCCGCAGCAAAGCAATCCTACCATGCTCCTGCTGGTGCTGGCGGTTGCCGTAATTGGCGGCGGGGCCGGATATTACTTTAAGATTTACCGTCCGAAACAGGAACAGGCCGCTTTGGCAGAGGACGAATTTGATGAATACGAAGCCGACCCCTACGACGAGCAGGAGGGCGATACCCCACCGTGGGAAGTGGACGGGGATGATTCAGATACCGGGGAGGACGAGAACGCATGAATTTTACAGGCAGCCCCTATGAAAAAATGATGAAAGAAAAGCCCCGCCCGTGCCGTCCGGCTCCGGCGCGCAAGCCGCCGAAAGGCTCTCCCTGCCGGGATTGCAGTTATTGGAACGGCTCGGTCTGCGTGGGCGTCTGCTACCGGGATTTGATATTGCCGCAAAGAAAGGAAACTTCGGGCCAACTTGGCCCGAAGTCAGATCTATGAGTGCCGAACCCCGGGAACTGACCCGCCGGGAACGCGCCGCAATCCGCAGGCTGATAACAGGGATATGTGCCAACTATGACCCGGAATACGGTTGTCTGCCCCTTGATTACGGCGGCTGCTATATGCTGGATAAATGCTGGACGGGCGCATACTGCAAGTATTTTCAAACCGCTGTACTTCCTCTTGATCCGGTGCTGGAAGCTACGCTGACAGGCCGGAAAACTCCCGAACTGGACAACTGCGCTATTTGCGGCAAGCCGTTTATCCCGGTGGGGAAACAAGCGTACTGTTCATCAGACTGTGCCAACACCGCTCGGCGCAAGCGACAACGGGAATATATGAGAAAAAAACGGGGCTGACTGTTAGCTTTTAGGGGTCAGCAAATCCGCTTGTGATGGGGCTTCCCATAGCTGAAACCGGGGTGGGACGTACTTTTATATTGCCCGCCCCGGCAAAAGCTAACATTTCTCTTAATGAAGAAGAAACACACACTTCGGGTCAATTTGGCCCGAAGTCACAAAAAGGAGGTTTTTTAGAATGGAAAAGGAAAACTATTTAAGAAATGCAGAGCTTTCCACGGAACAGAATTACAACATGATTGATGGGATTCCGAACAATGCCCCTCTGCCTGTCGTGCAGGCCATGCCAGAGGAAAGGCCGAAAGACCGGGTAAAGGAGCCGCCGGCAAAGCGCCGGAGCCGGGAACGGGAGGAACGGTGAGCCGCTCCAAACGCAGACGGGGCGTTCCCCTTTATGTTTGGGTGAGTGAGGAAGAATACGCCGCTATTGGGGAACGTATGGCGCAAGCCGGAACACAGAATTTAAGTGCTTATATCCGCAAAATGGCACTCAACGGCTATGTGCTGAATGTTGACCTTACTCCCGTTCGGGAGCTGGTTTCCCTGCAACGCAGATGTGCTAACAATCTGAATCAGGTTGCCATTCATGCAAATACCTACGGCGTTTATCCGTCCGAAATTGCTGCTCTGCAAAAAGATTATAATAATCTTTGGAAAGAAATAAATAACATACTAAATCAACTCTCTACTGTAATAAGAGGGTAAAAAAATAAAATCAAGGGTGTTAGAGAAATGAAACACCCTTGATTTTTATACTGCAGCACTCCTAGTGACGGTATTATTAATGTCAGCAGACGGATCTCTTCGAATTAAAAGAATTGTTCCGCGCGTGCTGGGAATACGCTGTGTAAAATATCTCCCATTTAAAGTATTTTCGTCTAATAATTGCAATTCATTATAACCTGGATATTGGGGTAATTCACACTTTATATCTTGAGATTTATTGGTAAAAGTAAATTTTAATACAGTTCCCTCAGCACTTTCTGTATCAAGGCAAATTATATCGCCAAACGATGTTGATTTTGGAAACTTACTAATACAAAGCATGGTTTCCCATGTTTGCTTTATGGTAAGAGTCATATCTATTTTACAAGGCTGGCCATCTACAAGGTATGTAGATTCTAGCACGCCCTCCCATTGACCATTTAAATTAGGTATCCCCAATATTTTAAAAAATATTTTTTTCTTCCAAAGATAGTTATTAAATAACCATGTTATAAATCCAAATGTCGACGCAACAGTTATTTGTGATGAGAACACCCCTAAATATTCCCATTTTTCAATAAACTCTTTTATCATAGGAAATTGAAATTGTATATTTAGCAGTATGTTATTAAAGAGAAAAAACAAAGCATTCCCCAAAATAAGGCTAGCTGTAGCAATCCATAGCAAAACTTTCTTGCGAATATTATTTTTTAATCCGTATATGGTCATTCTATACCCCCTATATGTTCAGACAAAATAATTTTATCAGAAACATTGCTATCAGCTAGACCTATGTATAAAGATTGATCCATTCCAACAATTATCAGAAAAACCTTTGTAAATACATTGCTATTATCATTTATTACCTGACAAATAAGTTTTTTATCTGTTTGCGATGGAATAGGTGAGTATTCGGGATGAGTATGCCATTCTCCTAAATAATTTACTATTCCATTTGTTTCATTCCATCTTTGATTAATGATATGCTGAGCACTATTTTTATCTCTAAGAAAAGAAAATCTTTTACGTTCGTCTCTTTTGGTCGGTTCGGAAATTTCAGTTAAAACATAAGTTGGGTGGTTTTGTATCTTTTTTCCTAATAGAATCCCGCCAGATTCCTTATGTTGTTTACAACATTGTATATGGCGAAACATCTTTACGAGGACCTGATCTTCTATATAGAGTATAGTACCATCTAAAAAATTTACAGTTTTCATTAATCGACCCTCTTTATGTGAATGCTATAGTTATTTGCATTTGACCAACTTGAAGCAATTTTACATCCTTTTCTTTGTGCATTTAGAATATCGCCACACCATGTAAATAAATAATTCCCTGTCTTCTCCTTCAATATATTCCCAAACACTAAATAATCCAAGAAATCATATATATATCTTTTAAGTGAAAATGCCGCATAAGGAATAAATGTCGATTGACATCCTGCTTCTTTCATCAAGAAACTTGTGCCGTTTGTAATAACTCTTTGATTAAATATATAATCGGCATCAAAAAGGTCATCAAAAATATTTTGAGGTTTTTTTAAAATTATTGCGTGTGCTGCAGTCACATAAGGCTCTACCCATGATAAAACAACAGTTTTTCTTATTTTTAAATGACAAACAGAATCCACAACTTTATATTCTAATGGAGTAGATGCCGTTGCAATAAATATAACATCACAATTATTTAATAAATCAGTGTGAGAATCAATAAATGTTAGTCCATTTTCGTTATACACCTCAGAACGGATATTAGGATTATGCTTACGTAATTTAGCACTTATTGCAGAAGCTTTGTTCATACCAACATATTCATAACCACAATAGTGTCTTGCTATATTCTCTATTGATAACTTTTCATTATCCACCAAGACGAAAGAATCTACACCATACTCCGAAAGTGCTTCAATTATATAACTCCCAACTGATCCACAACCAATTACAGCAACCTTAGAGATTGCATTTGTCAGCCCTGAACCACCTCGGGTAAATAATCTTTCTTGACTCATATCTTCAACAAAAAATTTCAGAGGTGTTTTTCTTTTTGTATCCTTTAAATATGAAATACCGACAGGGGCATGTCCTTTTCTAAAACCATTGACCGTAGTAGAAATGCCAGTATGCATCCAAAGTTGTATGTAATTATTTTTATTATAAGCCATTGAAAATGCAACAAAAGCACCTTTGGGGATTTTGTTTCTTAAAAATTTATTATAAACTTCGAAGTTTACAGTATCGGATTTTATTAGACAATATAAATCATAATTTGTTTTGGGAAAGGGCGGTTTAAGGTTTATACTCAATGGCAAATGAATGCAATCGTAATAATCTTTTTCGTACCTTTTATTGATGCCCACATTTGTTAGATAATTATCTAATTGCATTTTATTGTCTGCTAAATATACCTTTTTTTCTGCAAAATAGCATTTAACTGTTTTAACAAAATTTGAAGATTCAACTATACTTTCAGCTAATGCATCACACTCTAATTGCCAATAGGCACTAAACTCTTCATAAAAATCCTCAAGATTTTCTTTTGAAATTCCTTGACTTACTATTAATTTTGCTTGTATTATTGAGGCTAAAATTATTTGCTTTGGAAATTTAAAATTTGGGATAACTGTTGCTTTATCAAATGTACATATACTTAAATCAGAGTTTATATGTGGTAAAGGGGAAATGTTTTCATAACAACCTTTTTCAATATAGATAGTAGGCAATTCATAAGGAAACGTAGATGGAAGGGCACATCGTAACTTAATTAAATGTCCTTCCACCATAAATTCACAAAAAATTACATCTTTATTGATGTTTATGTTATAAAAGCCTTCGGCACACAAACTATTAATTATATCTTTATGCTGAGCGTCCGTCATGGCGTAAAACTCCCGGTGAACTTGTTTTAACATATGTTGCTGAACTAGATTCGCTTTTTTCGAGTGCCTTCCCTTTTGGAAAGCGATCACCAAATACATCAATCATATAATTAGAAGCAATTAATGGATCATTTTCATCTATAGCTAAATCTAATTTCTTCTTTAATGTTTCAAAGCCATTTATAATATTGTTCTTTTTGGTTTCGCTAATACCGTCAAATAAATCCTCATCAGGGGCAACAGGCTTAACGCATGTAAAACTAGTTTCTAAAGAAGATATAATATTTTGAATTGTATCACGAAGACATTTCTCATCACGACCTTCAAAAGCACTAAAATTCTCTGTAGCCAAAATAGTTATTTCAATCCCTTTAAGCGGTACACTTTTATAATCCTTCCATGCCTTTAAGTATTTTACTATATCCCGTAGCTGTTCTCCTTCATCATTAACATTATCAATAAACCATTTTTTGAAGGCTTTGGGATCGCTGACAGTCCATCCCTTGGTTTTATGGGCAAGATATGCCTCATCATCTTTTACAATATAAATGGGATAATCAATGTGATAGCCCTTAGCATATACAACACGAACACAGGTGTCTTTATCAACGGGATCTTGTTGTGTATGTCCATCTACAGCTGACTTAATCCAAGAATGCACTGTACTAGCGATCGGCCAATCTACTATCTCTTTGTCAGAATACCCGACAAGGTAAACGCCGTCATCTAAATCGTATTCTCCGTCGTTAATAGGGTTAACTGTAGTTTTCATAGCAAATGAGCCTTGCCAACAAAATGTTGGTTTTTGTTTACCATTATCGCCGAACCATTTTTTAATTTGACTTCGCAGAGAATCTCTGCCCTTTTTTAAATCATCGGATTTAGCTTTAGATAAAGTAATTTTTTCGTTAAAACTAGAGAACAAGTTATTAATATCCGCCATAAACATTCAACACCTTTCACAATATTTTGAATTTATTTTACCATAATTTATAGTGGGATTCAAGATGTTGTGTCCTAAGAGTTCCTATAACTTTGGAACAAGTTAGGTCGAAGTCCCGGGACAAGATCGGTGCGGTCTCGGCAACATTGTTGTTACCTGCTCCAAATGGTAAAATATAGGTAGAGTACAACAAGAAAGCCACTCAATGAAAGGAGAATTTTTATGAAGTTAATCAAGCTGATATTTAAGATTATCGCCGCGCCGTTTGTGGTTCTGCTGACGATAGTAACACCCATGATTGAATTTGTGTTCTGCTATGCCGCCGCTCTCTTACAGGTAGTTTGCGGGATAGGCGTTCTTATCAGTATTGCCTTGCTGATAAGCGGCGAAAAGCTGGGCTTCGGCGTGTTCCTGTTCCTGTCATTTTTGATTTCTCCCCTTGGGATTCCCGCCATTGCGGGATACCTCATTGACGGACTGCACAGCCTAAATAATTCACTTCGCTTTTTCATTGTAAGCTAAGAGCGGCATAACAGAACTGCCGTGCAACTTCGGGTCAACTTGGCCCGAAGTTGTTTTTTCGAGGAAAGGAGGAACCGGGCATGGCAACCACCCGACTTATGACCCGTCACACGGGAAGCGGCATGACCATTATGGAAACCTTAAAAGATGGTTTTGACTACGGAAAAAATCCAGATAAGACCCGAAACGGCAATCTAATTCTTGCCTATGAATGTGACCCCGCCACCGCTGACGCAGAATTTTTACTCTCCAAAGCAAAGTACAAAGCTATTACTGGGCGAGAACAAAAACGGGAAAATGATGTGCTGTATTATCAAATTCGGCAGTCGTTCCCGCCCGGCGAAACAGACCCGGAAACCGCTCTTAAAATCAGCTATGACCTTGCCACGCGTTGGACGAAAGGTCGACACGCCTTTTTCGTGGTTTCCCATGCTGACCGTCCCCACCCTCATTGCCATATTTACTACAATTCTACCTCGCTGGACTGCACCTGGAAATTCCGGGATTTTATCGGTTCAGCCCGTGCGGTGCGACGGCTCTCTGACCGGATATGCCTTGAAAACGGACTGTCTGTTATCACCAATCCCAAACGCCACAGTAAGGGAAAATTCAAGCATTATGGCGAATGGCTGGGCGGTCATAAGCCGCCCACCTTTCAAGAGAAATTAAAGGCGCAGATTGATATTTGCCTTGCAATGAAGCCGCCGGATATGGACACCTTTTTACAGACAATGGCGGCGGCTAGTTATGAAATCAAGCATGGGCGTGGCGGCACAATCAGCTTCCGGGCAGAGGGGCAAGAACGCTTTACCCGGCTCCGTGCTTCTACACTTGGTAAGGGCTACGGACAGGAGGATATACAAGCGGCGATTGAGGGCAAAGCCGCTCCGCAGGAACGGCGCAAGGTCAATCTGATTGTGGATATTCAAGCCCGTATGAAAGCCGGAAAAGGCCCGGCCTATGAACGCTGGGCAAAGGTATTCAACCTCAAGCAGATGGCGGCGGCGTTACAGTATTTGCAGGAAAACGATTTGCTGGAATATGCAGATTTAGAGCAAAAGGCCGCAGAGTTTACCGACCGTTTCCATATGCTTTCAGACAGCATGAAAACCGCCGAATCCGCTATGCGTATCAATGCAGAGCTAAAGGCGGCTGTGGTAGATTATGCGGAAGCCCGACCTGTGTTTGAGGGGTACAAGGCGGCGAAGTACAACAAAAAATATCTTGCGGAACATGAAGCGGATATTGCCGTCTATCGGGCGGCACAGGACACATTCCGGCGTTTGCTGTCCGGGGCGAAGCTCCCCAAAATGGATACGCTGAAAGCAGAGTTTCAGCAGTTATCGGCAGATAAGAAAAAGGCTTACCGGGAGTACAGGGAAACCAAAAAAGCCATGCAGGAAATTGTAACGGTAAAAAGCAATATAGACCATCTGCTCGGACTGACGGACGCGCAGAAAAACAAGGAAATGGAGCGATAGCGAACATGACGCAACATGAGGTGCAACGCACCGACTTCGGGCCAATTTGGCCCGAAGTCGCAGGGTTTGGGGAAGGCACTCCCCAACAAGCAATTTTTGAGTTTTCCCGCAAGGGAAAATCTCAAAAATGTGCAAGTGTCAATACACTTGCCCTGCTTGCCGGTTAATGTCATGCATGAAAACGTTATATAAGCGCTGGCGTTAGTACGAACAAAACATGGGTTGATTGGTCACTTTTATTAATAAAACGATGCCTCACATTTGGAGGAATGCGAACGACATCTCCCTCATCTAAAAAATACTCAACCCGCTCTAATTCCACAAATACTTGCCCTCTCATAACAACAGCAATCTCTTCTTTATTAGAATGTGAGTAATAGCTTTCAGTGGTACTGGCGTGTGCGTTTAAATCCATCATTAGAAGTTCAATGTGTGCTTTCATAAAATCGGGTGTTAGTACGTCATATACAATGTGGTCGCTATTTTCCCGGTAGACCTGTTTACGATCCTTTTTTCTTGAAATAAGCGATTTGGTATCAATATCGTTAATAAATAGGGTATAAAGAGGAACGTTTAATGCAGCCGCCAGCAACTCTAACACATTTAACGATGGATTGGCTTCTCCTCGTTCAATTTGGCTAATTAACGATGTACTAATTCCGGAATACTCGGAAAACTCTCGTATAGTCATTTCCTTTTTCTTTCTGTAGCTTAAAAGCGTTTGGCCTAAACGGTGATGGTTCATGAACACTTCCCCTTTCCAGTATAATACGGTTTTTTGACTATTTGTGCTAACATAACGGAAACACATATTAAAGCTGTTCTTTCACGAGAGTCCGTATTATAATTATCTTGTAAATTATATTGTATCACATATTTTATATAGCACAAAGAAGAATAAGGAGATAAATAATTTGAAAGCTAGAGCTGGTATTTTCTTGTCATTATTAATTGGCGTTTTTTCATTGTCTACTTCTGCTATTTTCGTGAGGGTAGCAAACGCTTCTTCTGCTATTACAGCTTTTTATCGTTTGCTTATTACATTGTTAATACTTTTACCTTTTTTGCTACTTAGCAAAAAAAATAGAACTGCATTACTCGGCTTATCAAAAAAACAATGGGGGTTGGGCTTTTGTTCTGGCCTACTTTTAGCCGTTCATTATATGTTATGGTTTGAATCATTGAACTACACATCTGTTGCCAGTTCGACTGCCATAGTAACATTACAGCCACTTTTCTCAATATTGTTGGGATATCTATTTCTTAAAGAGCGTTTAGGGAAACTAACATTGCTTGGTTGTCTTATTTCTATAGCGGGTTGTTTCATCATAGGTTGGGGAGATTTTCAAACGAGTTATAGGGCGTTATTAGGTGACTTGTTAGCTTTTTTGGCTGCGGCAATTATTAGTCTTTATTTTTTTATCGGGCAGATTGTCCGAAGAGATACTCCGTTAATTCCATATTCCATAACTGGCTATATGAGTAGTGTTGTATATTTGGGTCTATATGCTTTAATTGAGCAAAATTCTTTTACTCATTACCCAGTATCAACATGGAAAGCTTTCTTGGGATTAGCTCTAATTTCAACAATTTGTGGTCAATTCATCTTTAATCTGTTATTAAAGTGGGTATCAGCTACAACTATATCAATGAGCATCCTGGGGGAACCTATTGGAACCTGCATTTTAGCGTACTTTATTTTAAATGAAGTAATTAATTTCCAACAAGATGTAGGAATTCTAATCATTCTAGTTGGTCTATTAATATTTTTCTTACCCACAAAATCAATCGGAAAGAACAAGCAAGCACTTAATATCGTAAAATTTCAAACGCAGAAGCACCCGTAAGTAGCAACAATATAAAAATTTAAAATATACCAGGAGGAAAAGAAAATGGACAAGATTAACTTTGAGGAAAAATTTCAGCTTTTTAATGAATACTGGAGTCCTAAAATTATTGGAGAATTGAACAACGCTTATGTGAAAATTGCTAAGTTTAAGGATAAATTTACTTGGCATATTCACGAAAATGAGGATGAAATGTTTTTTGTCGTAAAAGGCGTACTAACAGTGAAATTTAGAGATAAAGACGTATGTTTGCAGGAGGGAGAAATGCTCATTGTTCCGAAAGGAACTGAGCATATGCCTGTCGCTCCCGAAGAAGTTCATGTGCTTTTAATTGAACCCAAAAGCACACTGAATACCGGAAATGTCGTAAACGATAAGACCGTTGAAAAACTTGAAAGAATATGACAAAACGATAAAGCTGTTCGTAGCGAAAAGAATTATGTATTAATAATCAGGTATTGTATCGGCCGATACATTTCAATTTAACTGCCAATATATAAATATTGGTAGGTTAATAAATGCGCGCTTTTAAGGGCCTTCCAATGGCAGTATGCGATTGGAGGGTCTTTATGTGCTCGAAAGCAATGTATCGGCTGATGGAGGGGCCGTCACCTTGCTGTGACGGTCAGATATAGCCAAAGTTTTTCTCCTATATAATTTCAAAAAATCAATCCAATTCTTGAGCAGATATTCTGCTCATTTTTTATTCGACATCTTTCGGGGATTCTCCCTTAAAGGTGTTTTTTTGTTCTCTTTTTCGACAGCGGTTATACAGAACAAGCCACATCACTTCGGATCAACTTGGCTCAAAGTCCGCTCCCGCTGTCGTTCCCCTCCAACTCCATTCCGATTCGCTAATCCTTAAAAAATCGAAATGGAGGAACAACCTATGGCTAAAATTAATCTACGAGATTTTTACCCGTTTTATCATTCAGACTTTTTTGTTGAAATATCCGATGATGTGGAAACTGTTCTTTTGGAAGCGGAACGCTTAGAAAAGAATTACATTCGCCGCCGCTTCTATAACAAAGCCTATTATTCACTGGACGCTGACAACGGAATTGAAAAGGATATTCTTTTTGTATCCCCTTCTCCTTGCGAGATTTATGAGCGCAAAATCACTGCTGAACAACTACATTCTGCGATTGCTTCCCTGCCAGACAAACAGAGAAATCGGATTTACGCCCACTACATACTCGGCATGAGTAAATCCGATATTGCACGAGCTGAGAACATTAACGAAAAAGCAATCAGAGAATCTATTGAAAGGGGCTTAAAAAACATGGAGAAATTTTTGAAAAGAATCTAATCTACCCTCCGAATTTACCTTCCAAATCACATGACTAGTAGAAGGAGTTTTTTCTCCATCTACCGTTCCTTGACAACTGAATACCGATAACTCGGATACGTTCAATCAAAAGGGAGCCAAGCCATAGGGTACGCCAAGACCGCTCGTTGAAAGGGGGAAAGACCAAACGGAGCGTGAGCGATTCCTACCAACTGTGACAAGGCAGATATGGCAATCTGCCCGGCGATAATCTTTTAATTGATACAATGATACTTACGGTTTGAACGCTTCACAGCATTGACCGTCGCGCCATCAGCATGGGGCGGGGTGAAATTCCCATGAGGGCGGTGCCGCCGCCCGTCCGGGTTATCGTTTTTTATATAAAGGGAGTACCATACCGTTTCTTTCTGTCTAACAACAAGCCAACTTATAACGGCGTGGTACTCTCCACTGTGATGATGAATAGAGATTTTAACTTCGGGACAACATGGCCCGAAGTGTGAGGAAAGATTAACAGCCATCACATTTGATGATAAAGTGGTGGCTGTTTGTGTTTCCTCATAGGACAATCAGAGCATTTCATATACATAGAAAGGAGGGGGCGATTGTGATTGAAGAAACAGATTCCAATTTCAGAGTTGGCAAACGTGGATATAGAATCAGTAAACAAAGAGGATTTAGTTGACGTGAGCGGCCTCACCTTTGATACGACTGTGCCGCAGGAACAACGTGCGGCCAAAGTCATAGCAGCGGTTAAAAATCCTTATTGTTTTCGTGTGGGCGATATGGGTGTAAAACTGGAATTTTCAGAGAACGCTCCCCCATTGCAAGATGTGTTTGCCGACTTCCTCAAACGCAAGAAAAGCGGCCTGTAAAGCCAGTTTACAGGCCGCGACAACATTGTTCGCATTACACTGAAATGGTATAATATAAGTGTAATGTGATAGGAAGGAGGACACATGGCACGCACAAAAAACAGGGGCTTTGAGGAAAAAATATCCGCACCTCAAATTATCCGCTGGAAACTCGCTCAATATATCCGCTTATCCAAAGAGGACATAAACCGTGGCAAAGATAAAGATGACAGCAACAGCGTTACCAATCAAAAGGCTTTGCTTGATGATTACTACCAACAGCATATAGACGAGTTTGAAAGTACCCAGCCGCCTTATGTGGACGATGGGTACACCGGAACAGACACCAACCGGGACAGCTTTCAAAGGTTACTTTCTGACATATACGCAAAAAAGGTAAACTGTGTTATCGTCAAAGACCTATCCCGCCTATCCCGTAACTATACGGACGCAGGGAGCTTGATTGAAAATCTGTTTGTACAGATGAATGTACGGTTTATCAGTTTGGCAGAGGGTATTGACAGCTATTTGAACCCGGACAGCATTTCTAACCTCATTGTGCCGATTACCAATGTTATCAATGACAACTTCTGTTATCAGACTTCAAAGAAAATACGGCAGGTTTTTGATATGAAGCGGCGCAATGGTGAGTTTATCGGCGGGTTCGCTGCCTATGGCTACAGGAAGAACCCAAAGGACAAAAACGCCTTAATTGTTGATGAAGAAGCCGCCGAGATTGTAAAAAACATTTATGAGTGGTTCTTGGACGGCATGAGCAAAAATGCGATTGTACACAATCTCAATGACTGTGGCATTTTGTGTCCGTCCGAATACAAGAAAAGCAAAGGCTTGAACTATCAAAATCCGAGCGGTTCGGAAAGACCCTTATGGAGTTCAAAAACTGTAAGCGACATTTTGAAGAACCGACTTTATGTAGGGGACATGGTACAAGGCCGCCAGCGTGTGAAAAGTTATAAGATACATACGCAGGAACAGGTTCCCGAAAATGAATGGTATATCGTGGAGAATACTCATGAGCCAATCATAGAACGGCCTATCTTTGAGAAAGTGCAGGAGTTGCTAAAGCGTGACACCCGCACCGCTCCGCAGAAAAAGAAGCTCTATCTGTTCAGTGGCTTTCTCCGTTGTGCTGATTGCGGCAAAGCTATGAGCCGCAGTCAAGTAAAAGGCACGGTGTACTATTTCTGCCGCACCTACAAAGACCAGTCAAAAACAGCCTGCACCAAACATTCCGTGAAGCATAACCGGCTGGAAGCTGCTGTACTGTATGCCATTCAACAACAGGTATACCTTGCGGTACACTATGTAAACACTTTGGAATACATCAGCACGGCTCCGCTTCAAAAAAGCCAGTCCATACGGATTGAAGCATTGATAGACGCAAAAGAAAAGGAACGCTCCAAAATCATGCGTTACAAGCAATCCATTTATCAGGATTGGAAAGACGGAGAAATCACCCATAGCGATTACCGCCATATGAGCGAAGATTACGAACGGCAAATAGCCGCTTTAGGCGAAGTTTTGAAAAACCTCCATGCAGAG
>POVV01000644.1_pt1 | contig 19938 bp, 15 predicted proteins | sample 1560271 | NCBI WGS metagenome assembly POVV01 (sample SAMN08337232, study PRJNA429181) | Bioreactor metagenome, whole genome shotgun sequencing project. | biome: cows' rumen and soil; feature: anaerobic; isolation source: anaerobic chemostat enrichment culture, galacturonate as sole carbon... | reverse complement strand
TTGCTTATGGCTGGTGGAATACCCATCATCCTCTTGTTAAGCGCTACGATGTTCATATTGCCAAACAGGCAGGCAGCCTGTCCCAGTTACGCGCAGTCTCCGTATCAAATATTCACTTAGGCGATATCATCGGTGTCAACCGTTTAGAACAGCTTGTCGACTCCATCAACCAGTTACAGCCGGATATTGTCTTATTGCCAGGTGATATTATCGATTCAAATCTTCAGCCGTTTATCAAGCAGAATATGGGAGCCGTCCTGCAGCGCTTAAATCCGCCGCTGGGAGTGTACGCCGTATTGGGCAATCATGAATACATTGGCGGCGAAACAGAGGATATTATTACCGCTCTCGAGCAGGCCAACATTAAGGTTCTGCGCGATTCTGCGGTTATTGTCAGGGACAGCATCGTTATCGCCGGCCGTGACGAGTATTCACGCAACCGCTACAGCAACGGTTCGCGTATGCCCCTGTCGGCCATATTACGCGGCTCTTCCCATCCTGCGGCTCTGCCCATCCTGCTGCTCGACCATCAGCCTGTCGGTCTTGACGAGGCTAAAGAGCAGGGGGTGGATTTGCAATTGTCGGGCCATACGCATCGCGGTCAGCTCTACCCCAACCATCTGATTACCTTAGCTATTTTTGAAATTGATTGGGGCTATTTAAAAAAGGGCAGCCTGCAGGTCATCGTTTCCTCCGGCTACGGAACATGGGGCCCTCCGATCCGCACAGAAAACCGGCCTGAGCTGCTGGATATCCATCTGACGTTTGTACCGCCAAATCAGTAAAGACCTCCAGGCTATACGGAAAAAATAACACGAGAATTTTTTTGAGCCACGTTAAAGTACGCCATGCGCATATCGCGCGCATGGCGTTTTTGCGGTTCGAATAACCGTTCTCTCCACGGCATTCCTTCCGAGGTTATTTGCGGCAGCCCTTATGACCGTTCTAGCATCGATGCCGCTGCTGCATCAAGCAGCCAGGTGATGTTTGCCGCCTTGACCATCGCGGCCGGCAGCTGCTCGCCCTGGCCGCGGGCAATGGCGGCGACAACTGCCGCTTTCTCAGCTCCGGCAACCAGAAAGATCACCCGGCGCGCCTGATTAAGGACAGGCAGCGTTAAGCTGATGCGCTTGCTATGATCCGGCGCCCGGCCGACTGCCGCCCAGCGGGTGTTCTCATTGACAGCCTGATCGCCAGGGAACAAGGAAGCAGTATGACCATCTGCCCCTAGTCCCAGTAAAACAGCGTCAAAGACAGGCCGGCCGTTTGCCACTAAGGCAGCCGGAAATGCGTCGCGAATGGTATTCTCATATGCCGCAGCCGCCGCAGCGGCGGACGGCAGATTGGTGTCCACCGGATAAACCGCAGCCGGTTGAACCGTTAAGTGACAGAGAAGGGCATCCTTAGCCATTCGATAATTTGAATCTGCATGCCAGTCCGGAACAAACCGTTCATCACTCCAAAACAACGAGACATGCTGCCAGGGAATACACTCTCCTGCCGGCTGAACCAACTTCTCATACATAAGCCGGGGAGTTTTACCGCCTGACAGGGCTAGCATGCATGAGCCTCTGGCGGTTACCGCCTCCCGGATCAGCGTGGCAAGCAGTTGAGAAGCGTTGGCGGCCAATTCATTGGCATCACCCGCTATGTGATATTCGCTGTTCATAACGGCCGCCACCTCCGCCCGTCCTTTTCCAGCAGGCGGTTAGCGCCATGCGGCCCATAACTGCCGGCTTCATAAAGCTCTAATGGACACGCGGCAGATGAGTTCTGCCAGTTGTTCAGTACCGGCTCCAGAATCGTCCAGGCTAGTTCAGCACCGTCGTGACGAACAAACAGGGTTTGATCGCCAACCATGCAATCCAGCAGCAACCGCTCATATGCATTGCCGGAACGTTCGCCAAACGCATCATGATAATTAAAGTTTAGTGTCAGGCTTTTCATACACATGCGCGGGCCGGGCCGTTTGGCTTCCATCGTCAGAGCGATACCTTCCTCGGGTTGAATCTTTAGGGTCAACACATTGGGCTGCAGCTGTTCCGGCGCAATCTTGCCAAAAATAGAATGCGGCACAGATTTAAAGGTTATCGCAATTTCACTCACTTGCTTGGCCAGCCGTTTGCCTGAACGAAGATAAAACGGCACACCCTGCCAACGCCAGTTATCGACCATCACCTTCATCGCTACATAAGTCTCGATTTGCGAGCTGGGGCTCACGCCTTTTTCCTGGAGATAACCGGGAAGCGGCTGCCCTTGCGCCGTGCCCGGAGCATATTGCCCCCGTACCAGCCAACCGCCCAGATCATGACTGTCAAACGGACGAATGGAACGCAGCAGCTTAACCTTTTCATCACGGTGCCGGTCCGCCTCAAAGGTAGCCGGCGGCTCCATCGCCACCAAAGATAGCATCTCCAGCATATGGTTCTGGAACATATCCCGCAACGCACCGGATTGTTCATAATAGCCGGCCCGGTTTTCCACGCCCAGTGTCTCTGCTACCGTAATCTGTACATGATCGATATAGCGCCGGTTCCAAATCGGTTCAAAAATAGCATTGGCAAAGCGAAGAATAAAAATATTCTGCACCGTTTCCTTGCCAAGATAGTGATCAATCCGGTAAATCTGCTCTTCAGCCAGCCATTGGTGCAATGCGTCATCCAGCTTACGGCTGCTGGCCAAATCATGTCCAAACGGTTTTTCCACAACTACTCGCGCCCAATGCCCGCGTTCCTGCGTAGTCAGGCCGGTCAGCCCCAGACCGGAAACAATGGTCGTATAAAGGCTGGGCGGGGTAGCCAGATAGTACAGGCAATTGCCCGCAGTCCCTTCCTGTTTGGACAGTTCGGCCAGCCGCACAGCCAGCCGCTTATATAACCCATCATCTTCATACGATCCGGAAAGGTAAAACACATGCTGGAGAAACTCCTCCGCCTCTGCGCCGTTCACTTCCCGGCTCTTCAGATAGTGAAGGAAGCTGTTGCGAAAACCTTGGTCATCAAGCTCGCTCCGGGCGCAGCCCAGGATAAAAAAAGCTTCCGGCAGCAGGCGGCGCTGAAACTGTTCAAACAAAGCAGGCACCAGCTTGCGGTGAGTCAAATCACCGGACGCGCCAAAGATCACCATCCCGCAGGGGTCGGGTTTCGATTCGATACACAACTCTTCCCGTTCTTCGTCACAAACGAAAAACCGTGATAAATTTTCCATTATTATCACCTCTATATTTACTATGTTGACCGGCCCGGATTGCGATTGACAGATATTATTGCTCCGGCCATTGAGAATACCGATCCGGCCAGCAGTGCCGACCGGTAACCGGCAATCACTGCAGCCTGCCCATCCGGCAACAGCATACCTTGCCGGACAGATTCAAAAACAGTCACAGAAATCGCAATACCTAACGCCATGCCCAAATTTCGCACCAGCGCATTGATCCCGCCGGCAACGCCCACCTTATTGCGTGGCACCGCACTCATCACACTGTTGTTATTCGGCGATTGAAATATGCCGTTACCCAAGCCAAGCAGAGCCTGGCCGATAGCCACCTGCCAGACAGAGGACTGCGCATTCAGCCCGGATTGTGTCCATAGCCCGATACTCAGCACCAGTAATCCGGTTGTGGTCAGTACAGCCGGGTTGGTCTTTTCAGAGAGTCGGCCGCTGATGGGAGCGCTTAACGCCATCACCAGCGGAAACGGTGTCAGCAGCAACCCAATCATCGAGGGACTAAGCGAAAGCACGGAAGCTAAAAAGAACGGCAACAAAAATACATTGGAAAATCCGGCCATAAATGCCAGCATTCCTGACAAAAGGCCGAAGGAAAATGGCCGCAGCCTGAATAACGAGAGATCGAGCAGAGGGTTGGCGGTTTTTCGCTGCTGAGCAATAAAAAGGTAAAAAGCAATCATCGAAACCACGCTGCCGCCTACAATCGGCAACGTCAGCCAGCCCCGGCTTTGTCCCAGGCTGACGGAAAGCAGCAGGGCAATGACAGCCAAGCCAAACAGCCCGGCCCCCGGCAGGTCAAACAGTTCTTTATCTTTTGCCGTTTCGTCAGGGAGCAGCTTCCAGGCAAAAGCCGCGCCAACCAGGCCAATCGGCAGGTTAATGAGAAAAACTGATTCCCAGCCCAGCGAGTCTACCAGGATACCGCCCAGCGAAGGCCCGGTCATCGAGCCTAAGGCCACCATCGTTCCGCTCATGCCCAGAGCTTGCCCCCGTCCCTCCGGCGGAAAAGCCAGTGTGATGATTGCCGGCGCATTGGCCATCAGCATGGCCGCCCCAATAGCCTGAACGATCCGTGCAGCGATCAAGGCAATCATCCCTGCCGAGACAGCGCAAAATACCGATCCGGCTGTAAACACTAAGAAACCCAGAGAATATACCTTTCTCCGCCCCAGCAGGTCGCCAAGCCTGCCAAACGGCAGCAGCAGACTGGTAATTGTCAATAGGTATGCTGTGACCACCCATTGCGCCAAATCAATGCTTGCCGCTAATTTTTCCGCCAGAGTCGGCATAGCGACATTGACAATACTGCTGTCCAAAGTAGCCATAAAGGTGCCGACAGCAGTAACGGCAAAGATCAACCAACGCTTGTCGGCCATCTCCGTATGCTCCAATCTTAAAACCTCCAAGCCAGAGTATGGTAACTATTCGGTTTGTAACAAATAAAACCCTTTCCTATTGTGCCACAGAATTGGTTGGTTAGACATGAAGTGAGCCTTAGTGATAGCAGGCAGAAAAATTTAAAAACCGCCGCAGCGGTTTTCAAACTTAAAATGGCAGCCTTGCAAACATCTCATCCATCGCCGCCTCAATTCCCGCGCCGATGGCAATACGCTCCTGCACGCCGGGACCAAATCGCGACGCCCTCAGCTTTTCCTCTCTTTCAATGCGTAAGCTCACAAAGGTTTGATCCGATACTGATAACGCTTTGGCATAAATACTTGCCTGACCGATGGTATAGGAATAAAACCACGAGTGCTGACGCTTTGCTTGAATCCGGGCAAAATCGACGGCTAATACCGCATCCGCGTCAATCGCGCGGGCAAGAGCCAGCAGCAGATCCTTTTCCGGCAGCAGCACCGGCTGTGTGTCATAGCCGTTTTTAGCCAGGAAATCAGCCACCTCTCCCGCCGGCACCAGCGTATAATGCTTAGACTGAAAATACATTTCCAGCTTACTGGATATCGTTGCGTCAACAAACGGACGATTTTCGCCAGAAGAATTAATATACGGCAAGACCGCGACTCTGATCGATTTAGCGGCGGCAAGCTGAGGATTGAAGGCAAAGCATGCGAATAGAAGCACAACCAAAAACAGCTTGATAGAAACCGTTCTGCCAACCGACATAGCTAAAGCAACACCCTTTTCTGCCATTATTTCACTCTGCATACCATCAGAATTCGCGAAAGCGGAGAAAAGTCCTGCTTGCCGCGCCAGAGCGATTGCCACGAAACTGACAAAAGCAGTTCCCGGTCCGGGAACTGCTTCTTTGTCAATGACGCCACGGAATCAATTTCTTTTCCAGCCAGTTCAGTCCGTGGTTAAACAATACGCCTAAAAAGCACAAGCTAAACACGCCGACCATGAGCTTAGTTGTCAACATGAGATCACCATAATGCAATATCATAGCCCCAAGCCCTTCTTTTGCCGCAATCATTTCTGCGGCAACCAGCAGCAGCAGCGAAGTACCGGCTGCCAGCTTCAGGCCGGCAAAAATAACCGGCAGAGCGCTGGGGAGGATCACCTTGCGAATCATGTTCAACCGGCTGGTTCGAAAGCTGACCGCCACCTTGATCAACAAAGGGTCAATATTCTTTACCCCTGAATAGGTATTAATGACAACCGGAAAGAAAACGCCGAGACTGATAATGGTGATCTTAGATACTTCACCAATCCCCAGCCAAAGAATAATCAGCGGCAGCAACGCAATTTTCGGCACCGGATACAGTGCGTGGATAATCGGGTTGCCTACCGCTTCAGCCAGCCGGGAAAACCCTGTCGCCAAGCCGATCAGGATACCAGCGACGCTGCCAATGACAAAACCGGCGGCGATCCGGTACAGGCTGGCTTGGGCATTGAGCAGGATTTCGCCGCTGACCAGCATATCAAAACCGGTCAGCAGAATCATCGACGGCGCCGGTAAAAATAACGCCGAAACCGCTCCACTGCGGCACACAAGCTCCCAAACCGCAAGAATCGCCGCTATGGCGACCGGGGTTACCCAGACCGGCTGCGGTGCAACAAGAGCGGCAAGACGGTCAACAACTACTCTACGATAGGAGGGCTGCATCACATATCCCCCTCTCGCAACGCGTCCTCAGCGTCTTTGCGGATCAATCCCCAAATTTCATCCACATAACCGGCAAATTGTGCGCTATATTCGGCTGAATCCCGTTCGCGTTTAGGTAAATCAATCGGTAAAATCCGGATGATCCGGCCGGGGCGGCGCGATAAGACGACCACCCGGTCGGCCAGATAGACAGCCTCTTGAATATTATGCGTGACATACAAAGTGCTCAGCCTGGTCTTTTGCCAGATTTCCAGCAGTTCTTCCTGCATCAGGGTGCGGGTCTGCGCATCAAGAGCCGAAAACGGCTCATCCATCAACAGCACCCCCGGCTCAATAGCCAATGCCCGGGCGATGCCTACCCGCTGACGCATACCGCCAGATAATTGGTGGGGAAAGCTTTGTTCAAAGCCGTTAAGTCCCACCAGTGACATATACCGTGAAACACGCTCAGCCCGCTCCGCAGCCGACAGGCCTGATTCCTCCAGGCCAAATTCAATATTCTGCGCTACCGTCCGCCAGGGGAACAGGCCAATTTCCTGGAACACCACACCGATTGCCGGGTCCCGGTCTTCGGTCAGTTCGTCGACATAGATACTGCCAGAGCTGGGGCTGAGCAAGCCGGCGACCATGTTGAGCAAAGTCGACTTGCCACAGCCGGAGGGGCCCACCAAAACAACGAATTCCTCCGGGTTGATCGTCAGATTGATATTTTCCAGAGCAACCAACGGCTCACCATGATACCCGGTATAGGTTTTTGCGACTTGATCGATAATAATTCTCATGCCACACTCTACTTCATTTGCCGCAACGCTTCCTCAAACAGGGCGGTGTCGGCAACCTGCTTCGCGTCAACCGGCTTTTCAATCATCTTATTTTTTACGTACCAGTCAATCTGGACTGCAATATCTTCGGAAAGCAGCCTGCCGTCCCGGTCCATGTAAGGCAATCCGGCCTTGATGTCTTCCGCCGGAGCGCCAGTGTATTTAGCAATAATCTGAACAACTTCTTCAAAGTTTTTGCCAGGAACATGCTTGCCGTTTTCCTTTACCAGCGCGGCATCATAATAATAACGGCAGGATTTGATATAACCCTTCAAAAAGCGGACAGCCAGCTCTTTGTTTTGCGCAAAGTTTGGTGAGAAAAACAGTCCTGAGGTTTGGTAAGGAATCACGTCGCCGACCTGGGCCAGCACTTTGCCGTAACCGGCTTTTTCTACCTTGGTGACATTCGGTTCGTTAAGAATGACGGCATCCACCTGTTTGCTCTCCAAACTGGCCATTAATGAGCTGATCTTGCCAAGTGGAACCAGTTCAATGTCTTGCAGTGACAAGCCTTTGGTTTCCAGCAGGCGTCCAATCATGTAATGGAAAGTTGAACCGGTTTGGGTAATGCCGACACGCTTGCCCTTAAGTTGCTCGATGCTGTTCACTCCGCTTTGATACAGTTCGCTGGTCACCAGAACGGCAGAGGAGGAAAATCCTTTCTCTTCACGGCCCTTATCAGCGGCAATCACCAATTTTTGACCGCCTGCCACCATATTAAATAAGCTGGCGGTAATCCCGGTAGCGCCTATATCGACTTTGCTTGAGGCCGTTGCCACCGCAATCGGATGCGCCGCCTCAAACCATTGTACATCAAGCTCAATCCCTTGCTCTTTAAAAAAGCCTTTTTCCATACCGATAAACAACGGCGCAGTGCTGGTCAGCTTCAGCATAGCCAGAGTAAGCGTTTTCGTTTCTACCGCTTTAGGAGCCGGTTCCTGCTTACCACAGCCGACAACAGCCAATGATATCAGTAAGAGTCCAATTAACAGCCATACCACTTTTTTCATACAAAACGCCTCCTACAATTCTACAATGAGACAATTAAATCTATTCTATTCTGCATCAGGCCGACAATTCCTTTATTAACTAAAGTATTTCACGCCTGCCGCAAATAATTGCTGGTCTTTCTCGCCGGGAACATTGACGCCAACATAGCGTCCAACCCGCTCCGAGTGCCCCATTTTTCCCAAAACACGGCCATCCGGGCTGCTGATGGCCTCTACGGCCCATAAAGAGCCGTTAGGATTGAACAGGCTGTCGTGTGATGGGTTGCCGGCAAAGTCAACATATTGCGTACACACCTGCCCGGAAAGCAGCAGCGAATCCAACTCAGCCTCTGTCGCCACAAACCGGCCTTCACCGTGTGAGACAGGGATGGAGTGAATATCGCCAAGCTCAGTATTAGCCAGCCAGGGAGACAGCTTGGATACGACCCGTGTATTGACCATGCGGGAAATATGGCGTCCAATCGTATTATACGTCAGGGTCGGCATATCCGGACGGGGATCAACGATGTCACCATAAGGAACCAGTCCGAGTTTAATCAGCGCCTGGAAGCCGTTACAAATTCCCAGCATCAAACCGTCGCGCTGCTGCAGCAAACGGCGGACAGCTTCTGTTATCCGGGGATTCCGGAACATGACTGCAATGAATTTTCCCGAGCCCTCCGGTTCATCCCCGGCACTGAAGCCGCCGGGCAGCATAATAATCTGTGACCGTTCAATCGCTTCCACCATGCGCAGAACCGATGCTTCGATATCCTGCGGCGTCAGGTTGCGAATAACCAGCGTCTCCGCTAAGCCGCCCGCTTTCGTAAATGCCCGTGCCGAATCATCCTCACAGTTTGTCCCGGGAAATACCGGAATCAAAATACGCGGCTTGGCGATTTTTGTCACCGGTTTAGTGCGAACAGGCGTCTCGACCGGTTTAGCCAGCTTTGCCTGTCCCGGCGCGGGTTCGGTTGTCAGCGGAAATACATCGGCAAGCGGAGTCGACCAGTGTGTAAACGCAGTCTCCAGGGGGAGAGTCTCTCCATGGAGGCTAATTTCCGCCTGAGCGGTCGTTCTGCCAAGCACCGAGTAGGCAATATGGCCAAACAGTCCGGGCAAATCTGCCGTCTCCGGCAGTTCCAGCAGAATCGAACCATAGTCAGGCGCGAACAGTGCAACATTGTCCAGTTGCTGCGAAAAGGCAAACCCGATCCGGTTGCCAAAGCACATCTTACTCACCGCTGCGGCGATTCCACCATTTCTGACCGTCTGTGCCGCCCGTACCAAACCGCGTCCGATCAGTTCATGAGTCACAGCCATATTGCGGCTAAAGATCGTAAAGTCAGGAATATCCGCTTCATTCCGTGGAACCGACAGGTAAACGACCTGGCTGCCGGCCGCTTTAAAATCAGGCGAAATCAGGCGGGAAGCATCAGCTACCGTTACTGCAAAGGCAATCAGCGTTGGCGGTACATTCAGATCCAGAAATGATCCTGACATACTGTCCTTACCGCCGATAGCCGGAATTTCCAGACGCTTCTGCGCATAATAGGCACCGAGCAAAGCGCTGAAAGGTTTTCCCCAGCTTTGCCGGTTCGTGCCCAGCTTTTCAAAGTATTCTTGCAGTGACAAGCGAATCCGCCGGTAGTCTCCGCCCATGGCGGCAAGCTTCGCCGTGGCTTCCACCACAGCAAACAGCGCGCCATGAAATGGACTCCAGTTAGCAATTTGCGGATTATAACCATAAGTCATTAGTGTGGCTGTTGTCGTTTCACCGGCAGGAACAGGAATCTTGGCAGCCATCCCTTCGGCAGGAGTATCCTGGTAACGGCCGCTGAGCGGCAACAGCACAGTACTGCTGCCAATCGTACTGTCAAAGCGTTCTGTCATACCGCGCTGGCTGCAAACATTTAAATCAGCCAGTGTCTCCAGCCAGGCAGCCTGCCAGTTTGTTGCCTCACTCTGCTCAACAGCGGCAGTAAAATAGCTGGCCGCCGGATTGGGTTGCGTGACCGTCACCTGGGCTGTTTGCTGTACGCCGCTGGTATCGAGAAAATCTCTGCCAATATCGACAATCGTCCGGCCGCGCCAGTGCATGGTCAGCCGGCGGTTGCCGGTAACGACAGCCACTTGGGTTGCTTCCAGGTTTTCCTGCTGGGCATATTCAATAAAGGCGGCTGTATCAGCAGCAGCGACGACAACTGCCATCCGTTCCTGGGACTCAGAAATCGCCAGCTCGGTTCCGTCCAGCCCTTCATATTTCTTGGGAATGGAGTCAAGCTGGATTTCGAGCCCGTCAGCCAATTCGCCAACAGCAACAGATACACCGCCTGCTCCAAAGTCGTTCGATTTTTTAATCAGCGCGCTGACAGACGGATTGCGGAACAACCGCTGAATTTTTCGCTCTGTCACCGGGTTGCCTTTTTGCACCTCAGCGCCACAAGTCTCCAGAGAATCCTCAGTGTGCTCTTTGGATGAACCGGTTGCGCCGCCGCAACCATCCCGGCCAGTACGGCCGCCGACAAGCAGCACAGCATCACCAGGCTCCGGTTTAGCTCTCCGGACATGGGACTGCGGGGCAGCGCCAATGACAGCGCCCACTTCCATCCGTTTGGCAACAAAGCCTTCATCATAAAGCTCGGAAACCTGACCGGTCGCCAAGCCGATCTGATTACCATAGGAGCTGTATCCCGCCCAAGCGCCGAGAGTAATCTTACGCTGCGGCAGTTTACCCGGCAGCGTTTGGTCCAGCGGGGTTCGCGGATCGCCGCTGCCGCTTACCCGCATCGCCTGATAGACATAGGAGCGGCCGGAAAGCGGGTCACGGATTGCTCCTCCCAGACAGGTAGCCGCACCGCCGAAAGGCTCGATTTCGGTGGGATGGTTGTGCGTTTCATTCTTGAACATGATCAGCCAGGGCTCGGTCTGAGGACCGTGGCCGTAGTCCACCTCCACGTTAGCCACAATACTGCAGGCATTAATTTCATCAGATTCATCCAAATCATCGAGCTTGCCCGCTCTTTTCAACTCTTTCATGGCAATGACCGCAATATCCATCAAGCTGACCGCCCGATCGGTCTGGCCATAAACAGTATCTCTTGCCGTCAGGTATTCCTGATAAGCGGTTTGAATCGGCTGTGTATATTTGCCTTCCGCCACCGACACATCCGTGATCTTTGTATGAAAAGTCGTATGCCGGCAGTGGTCCGACCAGTAGGTATCAATCACCCGGATTTCTGTAATGGTAGGGTTACGCTGTTCCGTGTCCCGAAAATAGGCCTGGCAAAAACGCAAATCATCCAGGCTCATCGCCAGACCCAGCAGTTGATGGGTTGCCTGCAGGTTGTCATCAGACTGGGAAATAAAGTCCTGAAGTACAGCAACATCAGGCGGAACAGCAATCTCTGCCGCCAAGGCAGCCGGTTTCGTCATACTCGCCTCACGCGCTTCAACCGGATTGATGCAATACGCCTTAACCGCCGCCAATTCCGCGTCGGAAATTACGCCACTGAGGACAATAACCTTAGCGGACAGCAGCATCGGGCGTTCCTGCTGGGTAAGCATCTGCAAACATTGCGCTGCTGAATCAGCGCGTTGATCATACTGTCCAGGCAGGTACTCCATAGCGAAAACCCGGTCATCAGGCTGGCAGGGAAATTCCTCTTCATACAGCAGATCCACTGTTGGTTCGGCAAAAACGGTCGTTAAGCTTAATTGGTATGACTGCTCATCCAAACCGGCCACATCATACCGGTTAATCACCCTGACACCGGATAAGCCAGTCAAGCCAAGATGTGAGCGCAAATCTGCGTATAAGTGCTGCGCTTCCACAGTAAATCCCGACTTTTTTTCCGTATATATACGTCGTACTTGTTGTTTCATGTTGAATCTGCCTCCTTTATTAGTCGTTACCTTGCCTAAACCAGTGCTTGAACTCCTCGCCTGTCAGTTCAGTGGCGGCCTGCCACTGTGACGGTACGGGCTGGCTGGGGTAATGGTAATCGCTGTTATATAACCGCAAGCCGGAATAATTATCTCTGTCCAGAATGGCTGTATACGGCTCTCTGCCTGCATACTCCTGAGCGCCGTTGCGATATTCCACACCATCGACAACCGTTTTCAGGCTATGATAAACAGCCTCACTGTAACACATCGGATGCGCCAATACCGTAATGCCGCCTTGGAACCGCACCTGTGCGGCCAGATCCTCAGGACTGGTGTATGGAGTATACGCCAGCGGCTGTTGCAGATTCAAGGCCAGAATATGAACCCATTCCCCATGAAAATAGAGCTCACATTCGCAGCCTGCAATCACTCGCAGCAGCGGCATGGCCTGTTCGGCATATTCCCTTGCCCACAGGCCGGACAGCGCCAGATCGTGATCAGTCACGGCAACGGCATCAAGGCCGCGTTGAACAGCCATATCCAATACGCTGATAATATTCTGCTTATCTCTTTCAGTTAAGGCATCCGGGCACTGACCATCATAGTAATACCGATGCGCCAGCGGATGAGTATGACAGTCAATACGCATGAGTTCCTCCCTGTTCACAGTTTGTCAAGCTCCACAACCACCGGCTGCTTGCCCAGCAAGGTCAGGGAAAAGCCTGCGACCAGCTCTTTTGCGGCAACCGCCTCCTTGCGTTCAATCAGTCCGGCCCGCCATGCGAGATAGCCGATAATGCTTTCCGGGCGGCAGCCCTGACCGCGTAACGCTGCCAAGGACAACGCCTGATGCCGTTTGGAGAGACGATGGCCATCCGGACCGCAAAGCAGAGGAACATGGGCAAAGCCGGGCGGCTTTAAGCCAAGAGCCTGATAAAGAAATAATTGTCTCGGGGTTGAGCCGAGTAAATCAGCCCCCCGCACCACCTGGGTAATTCCCATCAGCGCATCGTCCACAACGACAGCTAACTGATAAGCATGTACGCCGTCAGACCGCTGCACAACAAAATCACCGGACACAGACTGCAAATTCTGCTGGTATTCACCCTGAACCAGGTCCACAAAAGCAAAAACCTGATCAGGAACGATTATTCGCCGGAGCGCCCGCCGGCCTTGCTGCAGCCGGTCATGCCGCTCCTGCACACTGAGCCGGCGGCAGATTCCGGGATAACGCCATTCTGTTTCACCGGCATGCGGCGCTGACGCAGGCGAAGCGTGCAACTGAGCCCGGCTGCAAAAACAAGGGTAAATCAAGCCTTGCTCTGTCAGCCTGCCGATCGCCTGGTCATAAAGCTGCCGGCGTTCACCCTGCGTATATGGGCCATAGGCGCCGCCGCGATCCGGTCCCTCATCCCAGTCTAACCCCAGCCAGCGTAAATCTGTCATAATCTGTTCGGCATATGCTGCCCGTGACCGGTCCGGGTCCAGATCTTCTATGCGGAGAATCATTTCACCGCCAGCCTGCCGTACCGCCAGCCAGGCCAATAATGCCGTCCAGGCATTGCCCAGATGCATCTCGCCGCTTGGGCTGGGGGCAAAGCGCCCCCGCAATTGCTGCATACTCATCGCCTTCCACGAGTTATGTGTGTCACCTGTAGTCTTGTCCTATATCATATCAAGTATTTAGTCCTTTTTCACCATTTTCCCGGGCTGACAAACACATAAAGCCGCCAACCCTCATAGCGAGGGCGGCGGCTTTGTCTATGATTCAGCGTTTCTGACGCGGATCGGTTCCGCGCATAAAGTCAGGAATGTCAAGACCAAACCGCCGTGGCAATTCGGCCGGGCTTTTATCCTTTAATGGATTAACAGGCGCAGCCGGTTGTCTGGCCGGTTCGGCTTTAGCGCCAAAGCCTGTCGCAATCACAGTCACGCGCAGTTCTTCGCCTAAAGTCTCATCGATAGCCGCACCAAAGATGATGTTGGCCTCCGGATCAGCCGCATCGGTAATCCGTCCAGCCACCTCATTTACTTCCATAATTCCCATATCCGGACCGCCGGTGACATTAATCAGCACGCCGCGCGCCCCTTCCATCGAGGCCTCCAGCAGCGGACTGCGGATGGCGGCTTCCGCTGCTTCAGCAACACGGTTTTCGCCAACGCCCCGTCCAATCGACATAATCGCCGAACCGGTATTCTGCATAATCGTTCTGACATCGGCAAAATCGCAATTGATCAAGCCGGGAACTGCAATCAGGTCAGAGATTCCCTGCACGCCTTGACGCAGGACATCGTCGGCAATCGAGAAAGCCTCCAGCATCGTTGTCTTCTTGCTGGCAATTTGCAGGAGCTTATCATTTGGAATAGTGATCAGCGTATCTACCGCTTCACGCAGCTTCTCCATACCGCGAACGGCTTGCTGCTGGCGTTTACGGCCTTCAAATGTAAACGGTCTGGTCACAACGCCAACCGTTAACGCTCCTGAATCACGGGCACACTGCGCAACAACCGGCGCCGCTCCGGTGCCTGTCCCACCACCCATGCCGGCGGTAATGAAAACCATGTCAGCGCCTCGTACTGCTTTCAGTATATCCTCACGGCTTTCTTCCGCCGCTTTTTCTCCTACTTCCGGATTCGCGCCGGCGCCAAGCCCTTTAGTAAGCTTTTCGCCAATTTGTATACGATAGGAAGCTTGTGAAGACTGTAATGCCTGCGCGTCTGTGTTCACAACGATAAACTCAACATTCTTCACACCAGCGGCGATCATCCGGTTCACTGCATTATTGCCTCCACCGCCAACGCCGATAACTTTTATTACACAGAATGCGTTGCTTTGCACATCCAATTCCAGCATCGAACGCTCCTCCTTATTTTAATCCCCAATATCAATTAAATATTTTCTATTATACCATATTCATCATACAACATAACAGCCTTCACGGATATGTAAAAGTTAAAAATAAGGACTTTTTCTCTAGAAAATTTGCAAAAAAAATAAGAAGTAACGCGTACGTTACCTCTTATGATGCATTATGACGCAATTTCTCAGCGAATAATACCGATAGAATTCAAAAACACAATAATCAGCAGAGCAGGCGTAATGTAGCGGATAACAAAAAAGAAGAAACTAACCAGCCCTGCTTGCTGTAGTTTTCCGCCATTGCAAAGCTCCTGCTGAAGATCTGCCTTGCTTACAGAATAACCGATTAAAACAGCGATCAGGAGACCGCCCAACGGCAGCATAATATTTGATGACAGATAATCAAATAAGTCAAAGAAGCTTCTGCCGCCAATGCTGATATGGCCAAGCAGGCTTGATTTGTCTGCCGACAATGAGGCCAATACCCCGAAGGACAGAATGATGAGTCCAGTGGAAATGGCTGCCCGGCTGCGGGAATAGCCTTTCTCCTCAATAAAGTAAGCTACCGGCACCTCAACCAAGGAAAGCATCGCCGTGGTCGCCGCAATCGAAGTCAGAAAGAAGAACGCGATCAATAACAGATTGCCTAACGGCATTTGTGAGAAAACCAAAGGAATGGTCATAAATAACAAGCCCGGTCCAGCTCCTGGCTCCATGCCAAAGGAAAAGACGGTCGGAAATATTGCAATACCGGCCAATAGCGACACTAACGTGTCTGCGGTTGCCACTTTGGCGGCCGTGCGGAATAAATTATTGTCATGGGTAAAATAACTCGCATAAGTGGTCATTGTACCCATGCCCAGGGATAACTTGAAGAAAGCCAAACCCAGAGCAGTCAAAATAACCGGCGCAGTCAGCTTGCTAAAATCCACATGGAATAAAAACTGCAGGCCTTCCCTGGCTCCCGGCAAAGTAATCGCCCGCAAATCGCAAATTAGGATTAACAAAAACAATAGCGGCATCAAGGACTTTGTCATCTTCTCAATGCCCTTTCTTACCCCCGCGGCTACGATAGCGCAAACAACGGTAAGAACAATGATTTGCCAGATAATCGGCGAATACGGGCCGACTACCGTGGCGCCAAACTGCGCTTTGGCGGTTTCTAAGGTGACCCCGACAAAATCGCCTTTAAGCGCTTTGAAAAAATAGTAGTATACCCAGCCAGCTACACAACTGTAAAAGAACATGATAAAGTAGGCGGAACCAACCCCCAGAGTGCCGATATGCTTCCAGACCGGACCAGGCTTAATTTCCTGGTAGGCGCCAAACGCGTTTTTGCGAGTCTTGCGCCCTGCATAAAACTCACAGACCATAACCGGAATACCAACAAGTAAAATACACAGAAAATAAACCAATAAAAATGCGCCGCCACCATTTTCACCTGTCAGATAGGGAAACTTCCATATGTTCCCCAACCCGACCGCCGAACCAAGGGTAGCAAAAAAGACTGCCAGTCCGGATGAAAAGGTTTCTCTGGGTTTTCTTTGCAAAATCTCCACTCCCCACTCTCGATATATGATCAGAAGTACTCATTAATAAAGTTGTCACAACGGGGAAATAGCTGAGAAAGAGTTTCTATAGCAGCTGTTGATCCGGTCAGCTCGCCATTTTGAACCAATTCATCAGTTGTCAGACGGCCAAAAACCAATTGGGTAAAGGCACCTACCGTTATTGCCGCGCCGGGCGATGAATCAGTCGCCGTCACCTTGGCGCAGCAGTCTTTGACCTGAAGCCGGAAGGTCCGGTTATTCCAGGAAGCTAAAGCGTCTGTGACGGCAAGGTCAACACACCAGGCTCCTGACGGATAAACCAGTGATATCAGCGTTTGCTCAACATCCGCCATCCGGGCGGTCATAAAGGGAAATACACGAATATCTTGTTTGGCCTCAAATAAAGAAAACAAAACCGGGTCTGACATATCGAGAGGGGCATTCCATTCGACTGAGCTGGCATGCGAACGATGATTATAGATAAAATCCAGCAGACTTTGCTGGCTTTGCCGGTTGCCGTACGCCATTTCACGCACAGTAATCTTGCCGTCCCGCAGACTATACAAAATATAGCCTGCGGGTTGTCCGGCGATTTCTACCAGATAAGTATAGCCGCCATCATTGGTATGCTCACTGAGCAGATGCTGCCAATCGGCCGCACTGCGAACCACATAGGCATGCCGTCCGGCGACAAAGCGGCGATAGATGGCATCCAGTCCGGCCATATCTGCCGCTCCGGCGGGATGAAAATCGCCTGCCGGCTGCGCTGCTGCCCGCAGGTCATCCAGCGGCAGGCAATACTTCAGGTGATGATGACAGAGCCGCCAGTCATAGGGATAATAAAACCCGGCTTTAAACGGCATCAGAATAGAAACCGGCCGCCCACGCCGGCGCATTTCGTTTAAAGCCTCAGCCAATAACGGGCCGGTCAGGCCTGAGCGCCTGGCCACAGGATCGGTAGCGACTCCCACAATATAGGACACATCGACAACTTGTCCTCGCAAATACAGTTGGTAGGGATGCATATGCAGCACCGCCAACAACTGATCATCCCGCCAATAGCCCAGTGCATTGTCCGGATTGTAAAAAGAGGAAAAGTACCAACCGGCAAAAGGCTCATCGCCATTAAACGCATACGACCATAGCCGGCGTACACTCGCAAAATCATCCGCAGTTGCGATTCGAAATGTCATTGTCCTTCTCCCCTAAGCACTAGTACCTTGTCAGCCCTAATCCAGTGAATACTGACGGCCTATTTTGTGCAAGCCTTCGTTGTCGTCAGTCGGAATACTCCCGGTATTCCTCCATTCTCCGCCTTGCCTTGCGCAAAATAATCTCGCCATTATTCTACCGTTTTAGGACTAACAAGGCCCTAGCGTGATTTAGGCACTACCGTATATTTTTCAACCATGCTGACAGGCAAATAGGATTCCTTTGCTTTGCGAATCCCGGGAATTCCCATATCTTCTTCCCGGTTGACAAAGGGCACATGACTCCAGACCCTCTGGCAAAATTCCTGATTGATCGCCTGGTATATGCCGTGAATATCGGCATCAGCCTTCTCCACATGGATGACGGCCATCTCTTCATTGAGCAGTTCACCAAAGGTAAAGGCTTCAACCTTGCCGTTAATCAGGATAGCGCCGCCGGTTACACCGAGAGCATCCCAATGCTGCATGACATCGATAATGGCATCCCGTTCACAAATTAAGCTCGGATCAGGATCACATTCACGTTTTCTGCACCATTCTGTGGCAAAATCGATACATTCCTCAGTCAAAGCGGCATCAATGGCGCGATACTCATACTGACTATAGGTCTTTTTAAATTTGTTCAGATGGTTCTTTTTGATATGGTATTTACGGCCCTGCAAATTGATGAGATCACTGGTCGCATAAACATAATCGTAATTATCCCGGTCAGGCTGATACTCGAACTGCCCCGGTCTGACCGCCTCACACCACTCCACCAGATCCGGTGTGGCGGATTTCATCAGAAAGGGGATGCCCAGCGCCTGATAATGCTGCTCCAACTGTCCGAGCGCAGCAGCAAACCGCTCTTTATCAGGTCCAAACGGGGGCAAGCTGTAAGTAGCCCCGCCATACGTCACCTGTATGCAAAGGCAGTCTTCGACAACCGCCCAGACAACTTTATAACAATTTCGCCACATAAACAGATTCGTAAAGGTACAGGAGGATTGTTCATACCGCTTAGCCCGGAAAAAGGAATCAATTGCCGGTTTATCAGCAAGGGTTACTGGTTGGAAAGAAATCATTAGCCACCTCTGAATGTTCAATATTTTCACCTATTACTATCACATATCTTATTGTACTCTGCACTGCTTCGCAAGTCAAAACGGAATTTGGGTATTTTGGCATAGGGGCAGGATTTTTGGATTATGCCAACGAAACGTATCCAACAATCAGATATGGCGAAAGGAGTCTCTATGCAAAAGCTCTGGAAAGTTGCCAGTTTCAATATTAATTCGATTCGCGTCCGGATGGATGATTTTACCCAATGGCTGGAAAAAGAACAACCCGATGTCGTCGGATTACAGGAAACCAAAGTGCAAGATGCCGATTTTCCGCTTGAGCCGTTGCTGGCAGCCGGCTACCAGGTAGCGTTCCGCGGCGAAAAGGGGAAGAACGGGGTTGCGGTCATCAGCCGGGAAAAGCCGGCTGAAGTCTGCTTCGGGCTGGACGAGTGGGGATTGCCGGGAGAAGCCCGCCTGATCACCGCGCGGTTTAAGGATATCACGGTAATCAACACCTATGTGCCGCAAGGCCGCGAACCGGAAACTGATTATTTTCAATACAAGCTACAGTGGCTCAGGCATATGAAGGATTATTGCGAACGCCATTTTCAGCCTGACCAGCCGGTCATATGGCTTGGTGATTTCAATGTAGCCCCTGATCCGATCGATATCTACGACCCGGACCGTCTGCTCGGACGAGTCGGCTATCATCCGGAGGAGCATGCGGCATTGGCAACAGTCAAGGAATGGGGGTTTACCGATATTTTCCGGCGGCATGTGCCTGAGAAGGGGCACTACACGTTCTGGGATTACCGGGTTAAAGACGCGCTAGACCGTGGCCTGGGCTGGAGAATTGATCACATTTGGGCTACCGCTCCTCTGGCCGAAGGTTCGGTGTCCGCACACATTGACACCTCCCTCAGACGTCTGGCCCGCCCCTCGGACCACACGCCAATTATCGCGGTCTTTATGTTGTGACAGTTCTCTTTCAGCCTGCTTCACCGGCAGAATTCATAATCTGTTTTAGCCAGGGAGTAAAGCCGCTGTTGTCTCTACCCAATAAGGGTAAAACAACAGCGGCTTTTTTTAATAGCCTCCCGGCACATATTCCAGTGCTAAAATTGTCAGCTGCTATCGGCGGAGCAAAGGAAAACCAGCGTTTGTTCCCGCCCTCCGGCTGAAACAGCCGCTGGTCTTCTTTTACCGGCAAGCTGTGCTGCCTATTCGTTTTTTGCCATCGAAAGCAGCTTTTCACCGACAACCTGCAATGTCCTCACCATT
>POVV01000643.1_pt1 | contig 19955 bp, 19 predicted proteins | sample 1560271 | NCBI WGS metagenome assembly POVV01 (sample SAMN08337232, study PRJNA429181) | Bioreactor metagenome, whole genome shotgun sequencing project. | biome: cows' rumen and soil; feature: anaerobic; isolation source: anaerobic chemostat enrichment culture, galacturonate as sole carbon... | reverse complement strand
ATCTTCACTAAATATTTAAGTAACAATAACGGTATACAAGTCCAAATACCATTTTCCTTACAAGCTCTAACAATCTCCTTATTCAATAGAATATTACTTTTAAATGATGCTGTACTCACTCCCCCTGTACGCATTTTCATAAAATCTATCGGTATATATTTACTTCTTAATCGATGAACGTACAAAAAGCGAATGAGTAATTCATAATCTGCAGCTATTTTATAATCTACTTTATAATAACCATTTATTTCAAACTGCTCTCGATAAGTAAAAAAAGTCGGATGAGCAGGCATAAATCCATAACGAAACAAATCAGGAGAGAATTTACCTGACGAATAATACCGTACAGTTTTATTCAAATCATTCGGATTTACAAATCGAATATCTCCGTAGATAGCTTGTATCAACTTATCTTCCTGAAATTCAGCAACTATCTTCTCAATTATATCGTTTCTATGATAAAAATCATCAGAGTTAATAATACCCACTATATCCCCAGTTGCCATGCGGATCCCCTTGTTCATTGCATCATAAATCCCATTATCTTTTTCGCTGATCCATCTTAAACGTCCTTGAAATAAAGGTTCGTATTCATTGATAATCTCTATTGTATTATCCTCAGAAAGACCATCAATTATAATATATTCTATATCAGCATTAGATTGAGCAAAAACAGATTGAATTGTATCACTCAAAGTCTTTCCGCTATTAAAAGTAACAGTAATGAGAGAGACTTTCATAGTTTCTATTTAGTAGCATTTTTAATCCAAGCCAATGTATCCTTGACTCCCACTATCCGAGAGTATGGAGGGTTAGGAGCAATCTGATACGTACTTTTCAAGTTAACAACATTATCAGTTGTCATATTTTTCAACCTAAATGACGTCATTGGGAATCTTATATCAACAAGCTTTAAAACATCTCCTAAGAGTGCAGCAAACTTCATAACAAAATAAGGAACTTTCATAATTTTGCATCCTAATTCATGCGCTATCTCGTTTCCCCACTCTTCAATATTGGTTGCAGGACTATCACCAATATAAAATATTTTGTTACTCTCATCAATTGTTTCATTAAACAATATCTGCTTAATCTGATAGATGGAGTTCCCAATATATCCGTAAGTTTTCGTACAACTCCTGTTTCCTATATGAAAATATTTACGGGAAATAACCATATCAAAAAAACTTTTATATGGAATACCAAACCACGGTCCCCAAATAGATGTAGGTCTTATTATTGCCCAATCGCAATGAGGCTTATTCTCCCATACTTTTTTTTCTGTAATCACCTTACTCTCACCGTATAAAGTAGTAGGGAAATAATCTAATTGGTGTTGAGGAGAGTATCCTGCTTTACAAACCAACATCGAAGAAGTTATTATAATCTTTTTTAGATTAGGTAGCTCCGAAACTATTAATAAGAGATTATTAACTCCGACTGTATTAGCTGAATAGTCATCAATAGACATCCCATCTAAATCTGTACGAGCCGCTAAATGTATTATATAATCTGGAGAATAATCAATCACAGTACTCCTAAAATCATTTAAATCTTCAATATCAATATTAGATGTTATATTTTGGATTAAAGGTATTCGTGATTTCTTTATATCTAAGTTCAAAACACTATACTCACATTTTAACAAATCAAGAATTATATTGGTTCCGATAAAACCAGAGCCTCCAGTTATTAATATTTTACACATTGTATATTAATTAATCGTTTTATTTTTGTATAAAGTTTCAACATCAGAGTGTGGAATAAGACAGATTACTCATTGATCACATAAATCGTAAAATATGTTCCGCCCCACACTTTTACACCAGAAACCTGATAGTTCAATGGGTTTTGACCTAGCATTTACAATGATGATTCAAGGTGTACATATATCATTAAAATATTAAGACAATTAGTTGCATTGGAATTGATATTTTGTACTAATAGCGAAAAAAAACATTCAAAATGATTATAGCTATACATAATTCCAGATTCGCAATTTGACATCCAGAAAAATCAATACATCTTTCAAATTAAATCACACATCAAAATTATGCAATATAAATTTTACATATTCAACTTATGCTTGATTAAGAGTCTCTTTATTAATTCCAATTTCGTATATTTTGAGGTAAGATCTGGTTCAAGGTATGCAGACTCAGACCATTCATTCCAAGCGTTAAAAAAAATATATTGAGAATTATTTTGCTTTGCTTTCACCAATAAATTATCTAAATAAAGCTCCATTTCACTGGGGTTCAATTGTTTAAAAATTTTCGAATACTTACCATATCGTGGAGTATTGTCCCAATCAAAATATGCGCTTTCAAAAACATCTAATTTATATCCGCTATCATTTTTATATGCATTTTTCAATATAACTTCCCAAACCTTATTTGAATCAAACAATTCACATTTACTCATTCTCTGTTTTATTTTGCGCAAATATTTCATTATTGATTCAGGCAAAACGTCTAGGAATTGTAATTTGGACCCAATGTTATTAGTGAATTCTTTTGAGGAATAAGCTTCTCTAGGCTGAAAACGCATTACTCCATCATAATTAGCTAATTCCTTATCCCATCTACCTTTATTTTTAACCCCTAAAATATAAAGATCATCAATACCCTCTTTTTTAGCCTCTTCTTTCCATATCTTAAACATGGCAGCTGTTTCCTTAATTAATGAAGGCTGGTAGATTATAATTATAGGCTTATCGGCGATACGTAATGCTCTTTTATCTTTCAAGAATGGAATTAAATACTGTATGTGTTTACGCCAAATCTCCTCATCAAGTATATGCTCTTGTTTCTGCAAAATAACTTCTGGTTTTCCAACCCAAGCTCTACTCCAGCTTTCATTAGCCCAACAAATACAAAATGGCATTTCTAAGTCTTCGTTTTTCAAAAAAACATCTAATGGCCTTTCTAGCAACATCTTACCATCAAACCAATAATGATAAAACATAAAGCCACCTATTCCGTATTCTTTGGCAAGTTTAATCTGTTTTTCTAAAGTCTCTCTTTTACATGGATTATAATAATTACCATCTAAAGGAATTCTAGGTTGATTATGTCCTAAGAAATTTGGTTTAGCAGCTTTAACTAGTTCCCAATCATTAAAACCATTTCCCCACCATCTATCATTTTCTGGAATAGAATGGAACTGAGGAAAGTAAAAAGCAATAATATCTAACTTTTTATTCATACATATTAATTATCTACAATTTACAAACAATTATTCTTAATCTCTTTTACATTTATCTATTGTATTATAAACTACTACCATCACAGATAAACCAGTAGATGATAAGAATAAAGGATTGGAAGGTAGTTCTACAATAGCATAAAATAAGTATGCAACATAAATATATTCATTTGTTATATAAGAATGCATCTTTCTTTTTTTAACAAAAGAATAAATAGGATATAAAATAAATAAAAAAATCCCGAATCCTCCTATAACTCCCCAAAATCGAATAATTTCAAAAAAAGTAGGTTCGAGCATATAAGATTTACCTCGAATCGTTTCAATACTATTACCTAAGCCTTGGCCGAAAATAAAAGCAAACGGTTCCTCTGCCCAAAATAAATAATATGAATCAACTATACTTTTTTTCGTTTGTAATGAAACCTCGCTCGATTCAAAAAAAACAAGAAAAAAATTAAACATTCCCCAACAGCATATTAATATAAAAAAAAATGCAAATAACATCTTCGCATTCCTCTTACATTTTAAAATATACTTCGTATAAATATAATACAAAACAATCATTGTTAGTGATATCATATTTGCTCTCGTACCCGAAATAACCCCAGTCAATAGTATAAGTGATATACAAATTGCCTTCACATAGATACTGTTTTTCTTTTGGCATAAATAAGCTGTTCCGAACAGCAGTAAAGGAGATGTTTTATAAAACACAACAGGGTCAATTAAAATATCACCGTAGGCTCTTCTACTAATTGAATAATTACTTGTAGATTCCAAATCAGAATACAAATTTGAAACAATGGATAATTCTGGGGTCACAAAAAAGTAGATTAAAAGTGTAATTGGAACTAATAGCAAAGTTGAAATAGAGAAAAGCTCTCCAATATTTATAGGCGTGTTTACAATAACAATCGATAGTAAAAAAAACATTAATGCTTTCATATACATAAAAGTATACGATAATTCAAGACTTTGAGGATTAATAATGGCTAAACAAAAACCAATCAACGGATACAACAAGCAAATAAAAAAAGTCCTTGCTATAGATTGCTTTGTATAGGACTGATCATATAAAATAATTGATAAAAAAATCAATAATACAAAAATAGGAAGTTTCACTCCTAAAAAGATATCACCTGGATCAAGAACTATAATTGTGAAAAAGAAAAAAAACAGACCTTTCATAATATATACTTCTTAAAATAAATCCTTAGAAATAAATGGTTCCGATGCACCAAAGTATACTTAAATGCTTTAAGAAAGAAAAAAATAATCATAAATCGTTTAAAAGGCAAATATTTCATAGCAGAAAAGGCTCCATTCAGAATTTTATCGAATCTACAGATTTTAAACTCTAAAGATTGCTTGCTTGAAAGCGCTGAATAAGCATGTTGAATATCAACATCTAGCACGAGAAAATTTGTATACTTTTTCTTATATTCATAAAAGAAAACAACATCACTATAATACAAAGGAACATTTTCATTATAACCTCCTATTTTTTCAAATATACTTAAAGGTATACACAATCCGCTATTAAACACACTAAAGTTTTTAGCTGGACATATTCCTTGAATCTTTCTTCGCAAAAGAAACCCCTCGGAAAAAAATGATCGATACGGGGATATGATCCGATTATTACATATTAAACGGGGTACTATAATTCCTTTAAAATTAAAATTCATCACTTTTTTTAAATCAACAAAATATTTCTCACTTAACAAAGTATCATCGTCTAGGAATAATAAATACTTTAAGTTAAGTTCTTGGGCAATTCTAAAACTATTATTATAAGACTCAGACAACCCTACATTTCTTTGTGGCAGATAATAAACCTCCAGATTACTTAAAATATATTTACTTGAAACTTCATCATCCAATGCTGAATTATTGTAAATCACAATTTTAAAGTTCAATGGTATATCCATTAAACTATTAAGCGTAATGGATTCATCTATACTTTTCTTATACAGAACAACTGTAATTAAAATATCATCCATTATTAATGTTTAATATTAATTTAACTAGTGAATTAAAATCTTCATGGGATTTCATTTTTATTTTCTCATAGTATTGCGGTAAATCTTTTACATAGGAAGATCTATGCTCATAGACATAAGACAATACTCTAAAAAAATCATGAGCATAAAATGGAGAAAAATAGGCTACTGACTTGCTTAATACTTCCGGCATAGAACAAACATTAGAAACAATGGAAGGAACATTGTATTTCATAGCTTCAATAGGTGGAAATCCAAATCCTTCTGAATAAGAAGGATATAATAATAAATAAGAATTCATATATAAGAATCTCAATTCATTACTATTCACAAAGCCTAAATTAACAACATTTTCATGCAAAAATGTTCCACCAGTCGTAACTAGATGCAAATCTGGATATGCAGTAACTATTTGAGAAAAAGTAGAATATATTAGAGATGAGATTTTATTGTCCCTATCAGCATTTAATAATAGAAGATATTTTTTTCCTTTCAAAGCAAGCACTTTAGAAGAAATCAATAAATTTTCACTAGAAACAATATTCTCAAAGATCAAAGGAGGATATAAACATGTAATTTCTTTGTGTTTCAATTCTGAAATATAATACTTTATTGAATTCAAAGTATACTGGGAAACGGTAATTAACTTTACATTATCTTGTCTCATAAAACGTATAATAGATTTATAAGATCTTAAGATTCTATTGTATGTTGAGAAGGAGCTAGTTGGGAAGTAATTATCAAAAATATAATTAATGATACTCCTCAATGTTATTGGATAATGGGTATAAATACGATTTGCTGCTATTTCAATATTTCCTATATCATGGCAAACACAAATGCAATCACAAGATATTTCAGATAAATCATAATAAACATATCTTTGTATTATACCAATAAAAAAAACTTTTATATTTTTAGCAATTATATAGTCTGACAATTTAACATTATTAATATCAATAATTTCCACTAATGAATTAACAAATATCTGCTCGTCATCACCACAAAATTGCATATTGCTATCATATAGTCCATATAACTCAACATCGATATTAGTTAATAATCTAGAATACAAAGCCTTACAATACTCAGCTCCACCATTTATATATCCCTGAACAGAAATTAAATCAATTAGTATTTTCATTGTTTAAAAAAAACTTTATATTTTGATATACATTAGATAAATCCCTATTATTCTCCAAACAATTAATATTAGCTTCGACGATATGAATTAATAAAACAGTTACTTTAATATTCATGTGATTTAGATAAACACTACAACTCGAATAGAATGTCAATAATTCATCTACTTTTAAATAAGGTACTAAAATTTCTAAGGGGGAGTTTATTCCTTCTGGAAATAAATAATAACTAATATCATACTGCGATAAAATATCGGTATATTTCGAGATTTCTTGATTTGTATTACGATGATGTTTCTTTATGATGAAGAAAGGATTTTTATGCTTTATCGCCTTTAAATAATTCTCAAATTCTAAATATAAATCAACATCAGCTCCAAATATAAATCTCAAGTCTTCAGGCTGTACGGCAAATAAGACTTTATATTGCCCATTGCATAATTGTGCTATGGACATAGATTCTTTCTCTATTTCAACAACCTTATCTTGAGTTGTTAATGGTTTTAAAATCAAAAGTTCATCTTTACTTGAATGATAATAATCTAAAATACTAAATCTCTTCGAGGTACCTGGAAGAAGCTCTCCTCTAACAACAAACAAAGCTCTTCTCATAGAAACTTTTGCTAGCGGCTTGAAGATGACAAGATCGACCAATATACCATAGATACGATAGAATAAAGTCTTAAAAGATGACATCATTATTGTATCATGAGAATAATGTCCCAGACCTTCTTCAAAAAAATAAACTTTATTGCTTTGAATATATATTTTGGATAAAAATATATATAATAAACACCTTATATCTCCAAAATAGAAGCTATCAACATTTTCTAGATAAAATTTCATCTTTCGCAAAAAGCCTTTAAGCGTAAAGTAATAAGAAATCAAATTTGTTTTATAGTATAAATTGATGAAGTTAATATCACCCACTATAATAACTTCATCCCAATATGATTTTATTATTTGGCTATAAAGCTGATCAGAGATGTTATTAGTATTGTAAAATATAAATAATACATTATTATTTAACTGCTTGCTATGTATCAAATTATGAGCAACCAATAGCTGAAATGGAGTATGAATAAAAAAAGCGTTCATAAGTTTATCCTTTTCATAAAATTAAGAACTTCTCTTCTTACAAGAAAAGTTATAAGGAAATTTGTAAGCAACAGCATATATGGTGATACTAGTGGAGACAATGGAACAAAAATCAATGAAAAGAGTAGATGAATCGCAGAAATGAAAATTGTTATATTCATCAGTTTTTTAGTTTTATTGTAGAAAAACAAAACATTGACATATTTAAAATAAACACATTGAAGGTATGCACTCAAACACAATGGAAATAAATAAGTTAAACTTTCGACATATTTAGGAAGAAAAATAGGTATAAGCCAATAGCTCAACAACAAAATGGAAAGACTCAAAAATAATATAACTAATAGTGCTATATTAATCTGCTTATTTAATGCTCTATATTCGTTTGAACTTGGATTGCTTAATATTTTGAAGATCTGTACAGATAATGTAGCATTAAATGCGGTTCCAATAATCAATACAATACTCGAAATATTAAAAGCAAAACTAAATATAGCAACTACAGTAGAATCATAGTTATAATTTATAATGTAACGATCAAACCCTTGTCTAATCCAACACGACAAAGCATGTGGAATTAATGGCAAACCAAAAATTAAAGAATCTTTTACCACACTAATATCAAAAAAGCCTAATCGATGATTTTTTAAAACAATACTACCACTCAATATGAGAAATATAAGACTCGTTATTAATTGTGAATAAGCCCGGCCTTCCCAATCATAATTGAACACAAATATAAATATAAGCGTTATTATTGCATGAAAAAGACATATGGACAATGAAAAAAAACCATATTTACAAATCTGCTCTTCAAGCCTATATACGTCTAAAAGCATGTTAATTATTACCTGAGAGAAACAAATCGTTGCAGCAATAATATACCACTTCAAACTCAAGTTAGTATATTCAAATAAAATATGAGAGAAGAAAAAACAAAAAAAAACAAAAAAACAAAAAATAATAGTACTAAGAAAAACGATTGATGAAAAAACACTTTTTATATAGACTTGCTTCTTATTAAAAAAAACAACCGAATAATATCCAGTCGTATTTAATGATATAATTATAGCTAATAAAGTTATCGTTGTATTAAATATATTCAACTCACCATAACCACTAGTTGTAATGAATTTCGCAATAAGCAATAAGATAACAAAACTAATCCCATTATTTATAAACGAAAACAAAGAAAATAATGCCCCTTTTTTAAGTAAATAATTACTATTCATCATGATTCAAATGCTTTACTAATTCAATAGCTTTATTATACTCTTCATGTTTTCCTATATCTAACCAATATCCAGTAACAGGATATCGTATTACTTTCATATTACGCCTTATTAGTAGTTCCATAAAATCTGTAGCATTAAAAAAAACATTTTCAGGTATTAAATCTAATAATTCTCGTTTAATTAAATAAATCCCTGCATTTGCATAATAATTATATGTGGGTTTTTCTTTAATATTCAATATATTACAACCTTGTAATTCAAAAATACCGTATGGAATAGAAAAAGAGTATGGAACAGCACCTACAGCCATGTCAGCACCGGATTCTTTAAAATTTAAATAGAAACTTTCATAATCTATATTCGTAAATAAATCAGAATTCATAACTAAAATCGTATCATTAAAGAAACTATCAACAAATTTGACAGAGCCAATTGTTCCTAAATATTTAGGCTCGCGAACACAATTAATTTGCACCGATTGAAAAGGTTTGCAAAAGTGATCTTCTATTTGCTCTTTTAGATAATTTACGGTCACTGAAATATGACTTATACCGTATGAAATAAGCTGATCAACATTATAATCAATTATGGCTTTTTCTCCTACTTTCAAAAGCGGTTTAGGTGTAAATTCAGTTAAGGGACGTAACCTTTCCCCCTTACCTCCTGCCATCAGTACAGCATCAATAGGTAGATAAGATTTAAACTGCTTTAAGTTTACAATATCAACAATTCTATTATGAATGTCTAAGATAGGAATTAGACTAATACCATTTTTTCTACAACACAAAATAGTATTTATATCTATATTAGAAAATGATAAGAAGCGAAACTCTTTATGCATAATATGAACTACCGATTCATTCAATAAAGAGCCGCTCACCAACTTACGACGAATATCTCCATCAGTAAGAGTTCCAATCATTATACCATCTTCATTTATTACAAAAAGAGTTAATGCGTCTGTTTTATCAAAGTCATTAAGCAAATTAAGTGCCTCTAAAATACTTTGATTATATCTTATTTGATATTTTGAAATATTCACCATTATTCTACTAGCTTTTCTTTTATCATTAATTCCGCTATCTTCCAATCAAACGGGGTATCTAAATCTACAGAATGATAATCATCCATTACATATTTCTTGACACATGTAAATCCACTCATTCCTTTCTGCCTCAATGAATTTGGATTTATAATATAAATAGAGCCATTAAATTCCCAGGTTTTTGGAGCATCTTGACGTCTTTCAAATTTACCATCTCCTTTACTAATAATCAATGATCCATCCTTGTTCTCTTCAAAACTATTATAGTAAGGATTTGAAACTGCTTCTTTAACAGAAACAACCATATCTATCGAAGGATTATATAATTTGATCATTTCCTTTACATCCAATTCACGTCTAAAAGGAGAGGTAGGTTGAAGTAATATAATTACATCAACCTTCCTATTTATACTTTCATAAAATGATAATGCATGCAAAACCACATCGCTCGCTCCAGCACAATCAGTTGCCAATTCTTCTGGTCTTTTAAAAGGGATTGACAAACCATATTTCTCTACTACTTTGATTATGTTATCATTATCAGTGGAAACATAAATATTATCATCTGAAGTTATCTGACGAGCTATATCAATAGTATAATAAATCAATGGTCTACCATTTAACTCTTTAACATTTTTATAAGGTATCCCCTTACTTCCTCCTCTAGCTGGAATAACAATTAATATATTCATCTTTTTATTTACATAAATGTTACTGGTTCATCTATTTCATAATCTAATAAAGCAGTAGTCCCAATAATTAAATCCCAATACATAGAACTAAGTCCCTTACCTACTCGCTTTACTGCCAAGTTCTCTGCTGTTAATAACTCCCCCTTCTGAATAGGACGTCTAGCTACAATCGATTTCAAAACAACTTTAGAGATTTCACATTCGCTTTGATTTGGTCTTTTAATACCATCTCCTAACGCCCTTTCTATATTTCGTATTCCATTTACCATTTCTTTCAATTCCAACGGATTTAGAGATGCTCTATGATCTGGTCCTTCCATATTTACGTCTAATGTAAAATGTTTCTCAATTACGGTTGCCCCTAAAGCGACAGCAGCAATCGGAATTACAAAACCCATCGTATGGTCTGAATATCCAACTTCACACTTAAACGTATCTTTCATTGTCTGCATAGCACGTAGATTGACTTCACCCATGGGACACGGATAGTTAGTAGTACAATGTAGCAAAGTGACAGTGATTGCTCCTGCTGTGATCAATGTTTGATAAGCCGTTGCTACTTGTCCAATATCAGACATCCCAGTGGATAAAATAACAGGTTTTTGATACTGTCCAATTTTACGTAAATAGGGTATATTGGTAACTTCACCCGAACCAACTTTTATAAGGGGAAGCCCTAATCCCATCAAGAACTCTAAACTATCTTCTTCATCAGGAGTTGATAAGAAATCAATCCCAATTTGATGACAATACAATTGAATATCTACAAACTGATCATATGACAATTCTAACTTCTTCAACATCTCATACTGAGAAACAGAAGAATTATTAATATTAGATTGTTGATAAGAAGCTAATTGTGCTGATACAGTAACTATTTTATCAGTTTTCCATGTCTGAAACTTAACAGCATCAGCTCCTGCATTTTTAGCTTCGTCACACAAACGAAGAGCTGTTTTAAAATCACCATTATGGTTAACACCAGCCTCTGCAATTATATAAACACTCATTGATTAATACTTATATTTTAATAAATAATTTTTAAACAAACAACTTTTTTCAGGATTATCACGCTCCCACTCAACACATAGTTTAGCATAAACATCTGAATTAAAAATTATTTTCCCAATCTGAAAAGAATAAGTTGATTTCGAAAATTTCCTCTTAAATTCAAGCAAAGAATTATGTTCATCCGAGTTTGCCCCGCCTCCTAAGTGAAATAGTTTAACATTCCGACTTTGGAGTTCTTTTGCAGCCTCCCACAACATAAAATTATTTGGAAAAAGATTTAAACAACTTTTATCACTTCCCGAAAGATGATAGTGTCCATAATCTTGTGAATAAAAAAAGATAGCTGAAGAAATCACCTTGTTGTCACTCAAAACAACACCTAAAAAAGTATTATGTAGATTATCCTTCAAATTTTCATAATATTCTGCATCAAAATAATAAAAAGAATCGGCATTAAGCTTATCCATTGTGCCATTATATAAATGAATAAAGTCATCTAAGTATGCATATTCATAATCGGCAATAAACTGTAATCCATTGTTGCAACCTTTTTTTATTATATTTCGATTCTTAGTATGAATTTCATTCATCCAAGCTGTATCTATTCCTTTCTGCAAATCAATAGCAATAGTCAACCGATCGGTGAGCAATTCTCCTATCGAACTAAAACCAGATGTATTATTCAACAAAGGATGGAAACGTACAAAACCGGCAATATAGTTATTGCTTTGTCCAAATTCATAAAAAGCCTTTAACGCGTCAGTAATAAAACCTTCATCATAAGTATTAGCAATTCCTCCACCATAGCCATAGACTGTTTCAAAGTCATAATAACACTTATGATTAAAATAAAAAGAACGTAATAGATAAGGAAATAAAAAATAATTTCTGCCTTCATTATAGACAAAACAAACTGATTTATTTTTTTCGTTCTGATAAAGTTTCACATACTCTTCAGTATAATATATATCTATTTGTTTAGATTTAAAATTCTCAAATAAATAATTCCAATTATCGACTAATCGAGTGCGCATGTAATGAGTCTTCTAATAGTGTTAGTATCATATCCATATCTTTCAAACTGTACCTTTGGTCTATTATTAAAGAAAGTTCATGTTTAGAAAGTTCTTCTCCTTTCAATAATTTAGGAGTATTATTACTTACAGGCCAATGAACTGGGCAATATATAGAATTATTAAAAAAAAAATTCCGTATATTATCCCTATTTTCAAGCCAAATTGGTATAAATAAAGGAACAAATTCCTTTTTGTAAGGGATCAAAGGCTCCATACCCAAAGCACTTAATCCATCCGTCAAATATTTTGCATTTCTTTTTCTTAATAAGGCTATTCTTTGCAAATCAATTCCAGACAAAAGCGTACTAGTAATATCACTCATTCGACTTTCTAAATTAATATCTATGTACTCTTCTCCTTTCTCTAACAAATCCAAATACAATTGATCATCAAAGCAGTTATTGCTTCTAAGACCTTTCAAAACACCACCTGCTATCTTATATTGAGCAAACGTATTGTCAAAAAAAGGAAGCGTTAGCTTATGTTTTGTCACTACTAAGCTACCATCAGGGACTGGAAATGTTTTACGAAAGCTAGTAAAACTAAAATCACACTTTAAATCATTATACATCGAAAAAAAGGATTGTACATTATCTTCAATAATACAAATATCATCATCTATTTCATGCAAAAATCTCACTTGTTCTTCCAATGAAATTAACCCAAAATAATTAACTAATAGAACTGCACTTGTTTTAGTATACAAAGTTCTAAAAATAGAATAATTTATTTGTAATGAGTTCGAAATAGGATAATATATTATTTCAAAACCGCTCTTAAGTGCTATATTAATAATGGAAGAACATATATAATCAGGAAGCATTAAAGTTTTTATTTTGGGCATATACTCTTTTATAGATAGCAATATATGATAAAATGCTGCTCTTCCAGAAGAGTATAAGAATCCTCTTCCCAAAAACGTTGTATTTTGAGTACCTAAAAGACGATCAAAATCTAAATCAAATTCTCCACCTATTATACTCATTTTGATAATAGAAAATTATAAATATAAGAAAAAATTCTTTTAGAGGTCATTCCATCACCATAGTAATGATCCGGTAAAAAATCTAATTTGGTAAATTCAGATAAACCTTGTCTAATACTTTCTTTTGCTCCCGACACATTCAATATATTATGGCAAATATGACGTCCTAATTGTCTTTTACCAATATTCAGTACAGGCTTACCCAGAAAAGGAGCCTCCACAATACCGCTCGATGAATTCCCAATAACACAAAAAGCCTCTTTCATAAAACTTAAATATCTCAATTGTCCTAAAGAAGAATAGAATTTAAATCTATCAGGGCGAGAAATAGAAGCTTTTCGAAAAATATCATTTATTTCGACTCCACCTAAATCAGCGTTTGCTTGTGTAATTACGACTTGTACGTCTGACAATTCTAGTAAGCTATCAATTATATTTTTCGCGATGTTTATATTATAATCTATTGACTCTTTCGTTTCAGGATGAAAAGTCACTAAAAGCCATTTTTTTTGTAAATCCAAACATAAGTTACTTCCTATCTCTTGCCTATTCATTAATTTACATTGCACAAAACTATCAAGACCAGGCTCGCCAACCGCATATACATTAACATTAGAGCCAATCATTTCAATAATCTTCATTGCAGAATTATTGTTTCCAGGAAAGTGAAGAGTAGACATCATAGTTACTGCATTTCGTATTTGATCATCAATAGCTCCTTCTGTTACATCCCCTCCTGATATGTGAGCTATAGGTACTCTCATTATAAGGGCACAGCTACAAATAGGCAAAAGTTCGTATCTGTCTCCTAAAACAACTAATAAATCTGGAGATAAATCATTTAAAGCATCGGCTATAGAAATCATGCAGACCCCCATAGACTTAGCGATACCAATAGCTGTTTGGCTAGAAAGTAAAAATTCAATTTTTTTATCAATTACAAAACCGTCCCGTTCTATTTGTTTATAAGTAAGCCCTTGTTCTGGAGATAGATGCCCACCTGTAACCAATAGTTGAAGCTGTAAATCTTTGGAATCTTTTAATTCATTTAACAGCCAACGGAGTAAGCCATACTCAGAGCGAGCTGCAGTAACAACACAAACTTTCTTCATACCTTCAACCGCGCGCTACTAGGAATGTTCACTACTCTCTCTTCTAACCAACATGTATTCACCAATCCATCTGTTTCACAATGTTTAAACATATCCAACTTATTCATCAACTGCCAAACTGGACGAGTCATAACTCCATGATCATTAGTAAAAGCTAAAAAGTCTTGTTGAGAATGTCTATCTTGTAATAAAACTACGTTTAACCAATAATTAGAGCGACATTCAATAGGCTCTGTAAAGAAATCAATATTGGGTATATCAGCAAAGAAATTATTATATTCATTTGCCGTAGCACGTTTATTTTCGACATAACGCTCTAAATTTTCCATCTGTGCACACCCCAAAGCTGCATTAATATTAGGCATACGATAATTATAGCCTATCTGATCGTGTACAAAATCCCAACGATGAGGAACCTTCGCTTGTGTAGTAAGATGCTTAGCTAAATTACCTAACTCTTCATCCTGAAATAATAGCATGCCGCCACCACCGGTAGTAATCGTTTTATTTCCATTAAAACTAATAGCACTTACTCTACCAAAGGTACCTGTATGCCTCCCTTTGTAAAAGCTACCCATACTTTCGGCAGCATCTTCTACCAATTCAAGATGATATTCATGACATAGGGCTACTAATTCATCAAGTTTCGTTGGATGCCCAAAAGTATGCATAGGTACGCATGCTTTCACTCGTCTACCAGTTCGCTTATTATAACATTGATCATTTTTAATTTCAGCATTCTTCACCAACCATGCTTTCATGGCATCGGGCGAAAGTCCCATTGTATTTCTATCTACATCAATAAATACCGGATGAGCTCCGATGTAACTAATGGCATTGCAAGTGGCAATAAAAGTAAGTGCCTGGGTCAAAACTTCATCATCACGTTGAACCCCCACAAGCATCATAGCCATATGTAAAGCATTTGTACCACTTACGCAAACAACAGCTTTTTTCGCACCTGTATAAGCTGCTACCATCTCTTCAAAGCGGTCTACAAACTTACCAACACTCGAAACAAAAGTTGTATCAATACATTCATTCATGTACTTCTTTTCATTGCCTATAAACAAAGGGGCATGAAGAGGCACAAATTCATCAGTTTGATAAAGCTGATGAATAAAATCAACTATATTCTTATACATGATTCAATTACATTTTTTGATCAAGGTTTTTCCCTTTTTCTATATGTTCAAAGTTCGGAATAAAACGTTTTATAGCTGCCACAATTTCAGCCTTATCAAAATCAGGTTGGGCAAAAAGAGAGTCCAACTCATCAAAGAATTCATCCAAATCTGTGATCGGTCGCTTAGCAACTTCTTCTATCACACCTAATGAAGAAAAGCGATTCATGTTAAGTTTTTCACCAGGAATATAGAACTCTTCATAATCTTTTTCGCCTGTGGTATCACTCGTAAAATAAACAACCGGATATATAGTACTATCTTCGGGCATTTCGGCTGCAAATCTTTTCGCTTCTTCATCGGTTTCACATTCCTTCTTTTCATATCCTAATGTTTGGAGGAATTTGTCGCAGATGGAAGAAAAAGTAATCATTTGCTCTTCACCTAATTTAGGAAAGAAAATCTCGCCATTTTTTCCGAGAATACAGGCTAACATACATATCTGACCACTTTCTTCGGGAGAAACGAAATAGCGTTTTACGTCAGTAGGGGCAGCCAATGGTTGCTTCTTCATCATTCGATCTATAAACCCTGCCAGCAAAGAACCGTTGGAGAAAGCCACATTAGCAAAACGTGCAGTAGTTACTTTAAATTTAGAAGAATATGCCATTATCATATCTTCCATAATTCGTTTACTGGCACCCATTATATTAACAGGATTAGCAGCTTTATCTGTCGATACACAAAAGAAGTGCGCAGGTGGAAACTCAGCTAGTAAATCTAAAAGTTTTCGTGCTCTGATAACATTATTTTCAATAAGAGCTTCTACTGAATATTGATCTTTCTCACTGCGCACGTGTTTATGGGCAGAAAAGTTTGCCACAATATCAAAACCTTTCTCTTCACGGAAGATTCTCTCGAAGATGGGGTCGGCAAAGTTTAAAGTATAGGTTCTATATTCGGCTGGGATATTCATTCCATAGGTAGAACGCAAGTCACGGGTTAGCTCTGCCAAACCATTTTCATTTAAGTCGATCACAACCAATTTAGAAGGTTTAAAACCCAACATAGCGCGAATATATGATGAGCCAATTGAACCAGCTCCACCTATAACCAAAAGACTTTTCCCTTCAATTTCTTGACTTAACTGTTCTTTATTGGCTTCGATATCCGGAGCAAACATACTTGTAATACGGGAAGTAATATTCCCACCTATGAATTTGTTAATATTAAGCATATACATAATTTTAAAAGAGGTATTACACCCTTAATTTTCCCAAAAAGGAAATACCGATACAATATCTTTTAACTGAATGTGTTTACTATCTTTCTCACTCAACAGTACTTTGTCTAAAGATATCTGCCAATCAATCTTCAAATCATCATCATTCCAAGCAATAGCTCCTTCACATTCTGGATGATAAAACTCATCACATTTATACTGAAATACTACCTCTTCGCTTAAGACGCTAAAACCATGTGCAAATCCTTTAGGAATAAAAAACTGACGGTGATTTTCTTCCGTCAGCTCAACTGATACATGCTGACCAAATGTAGGTGACTCCTTACGAATATCGACAGCTACATCAAGTACTGCACCTTTAATAACTCGTACTAACTTACTTTGCGCATAGGGTGGTTTCTGAAAATGTAAACCACGAATAACTCCATAAGTAGATTTCGATTCGTTATCTTGCACAAATGTAGTCTTACATACTTTTTCTTCAAATTCTTTTTGATTAAAAGACTCGAAGAAATATCCACGATCGTCTTTAAACAAACGGGGTTCAATAATAACTAATCCTTCGATAGCCGTTTTTATTACTTCCATTATTTATTGCATTTTTTCTAAGTCGTGAATAGCTCTCAACAGATATTCACCATATTGATTTTTGAGCATGGGTTGTGCCAACTCTCTTACTTTATCGGCTGTGACCCAACCTTGATACAAAGCAATAGCTTCGAGGCAAGCAATCTTTAGTCCTTGTCGCTTTTCAATCACCTCCACAAAGGTGCTAGCTTCAGATAAAGAGTCATGCGTACCTGTATCAAGCCAAGCAAAGCCACGCCCCAATAATTGTACTTTAAGTTCTTCATCTTGAAGGAACTGTTGATTAACGGTAGTTATCTCCAACTCGCCACGAGCTGAAGGTTTAATATTATTAGCCACCTCGACTACCTTATTGGGGTAGAAATACAGACCAACCACAGCATAATTACTTTTAGGATCTGCAGGCTTTTCCTCCAAACTAAGTACATTACCTTGTTTATCGAACTCAGCAACGCCGTACCGTTCGGGATCACTTACCCAATAACCAAAGACTGTTGCTTTTTTCTCTTCTTCTGCCGTACGAACAGCTTCTTGAAGCATTTTTGTAAAACTTTGTCCGTAGAAAATATTATCGCCTAACACTAAACAAACCGAATCATCACCAATAAACTCTTCGCCAATAATAAATGCTTGCGCTAAACCATCGGGAGATGGTTGTTCAGCATATTCAAAACGTACTCCATAATCGGAGCCGTCGCCCAACAAACGTTGAAATCCGGGAAGATCATAGGGAGTCGAAATGATTAATATCTCCCGAATACCTGCCAACATAAGCACAGATATGGGATAATAAATCATTGGTTTATCAAAAATAGGCAGAAGCTGCTTGCTTACTCCCTTTGTAATAGGATACAAACGTGTGCCTGATCCACCAGCTAATACAATTCCTTTCATGAGTTGTGTTTTTATAATTATGATTCTATTACTCTCAAATGCTCCTTCAACACCTTAATACTTGCCGTCAGGATACCATCCAATCGAATCACCACATAGCTACGATTGCTCGTAGTAAGCAACTCCCCCTCTACCCCGCAAAACTCACCCTCGGTGACCTGCACACGTGCACCGACCGACAGCGGCACTTCGTCGAAGCGAACACTATCAGGGCTGAGACTCATGACGTGCATAAAGTCGCGCATCTGTTTATCGGGCACTACAAGCATAGCGCGCGTTGACAGGTCTTTCAAGAAAAAAATAGGGATACGGTGCTGGTTTGGAACATCGCAAGCAGTCTGCTTGTCGGCACGAATAAAGATAAGATTCCTAATAACGGGTACTTCGACACGCTTTTTACGATACTTCAATTGACGAATAACGTAGCGTGTAGGCAGATAGTATTCGAGTCCTAAATTTTCTAGCGAATCACGAATACCGAACTCCTGTTTGTCGCGAGTGCGAGCTGCAAACCAATAGTACTGCTGTTCAGTCATTTAGATTTTATGTGTGTGAGGTCTATAGGTTAGGTTTCTTTAGTTGTAGGTGCGCTTCGCGGTTTGAATGAGACACGAAATCCCACTCAAACCGTCAATATTCTGAAAATGAAAACTAGTTCATAAACAGCTATCTATCGGATCGCAAAGATATACGGTATTTCTGAAACGCCAAAAGGTTTCATCGTTAAAAAAAAAACGTGCGTTGTAAACATTTGACAAAGAAGCAAAGATACGATACATTGCTTACAAAAAAAAGCCAATAAATAGCGTATAAATAATCAATTTCCATATCTTTATATTTATTAACATTATTCTTTATTAATCAAATTAATTCAATACATGAAAAAGAAAAAACAATGCACAAAAGGCCTTGAAAACAAGGAAAAGAGAGGGGCTGAAAGAACAGAGAAGAAGCAACTAAAACCTAACAGTCAGAAAGTTAAGAAAAAACGAGGAAGAAAACTGAGCGAACCCATCATAGGCTTTACATCACAGCGAGGAGAGGTGTTGAAAATGATTATTTTGCTATACGAGCAAGGGGCTATGAATCAACATTTTGATACAGGAATGGCCAACCTGGCACGCTACATAGCCCGCACCGAATTGTTGAAACACTGCGTTGGCGAGGAGCATACATCGCTGAAACTAAGCTCTATAAAAGTGATGTTGAGCAATACATGGACCGATATAAAAGAAGAACGGGAAATGAAAAAAAAGAAACAACGAATTGCGACAGAAATTAGCTTAATGAGATGAAAGAAGAACTTTCGTATATTGCCGGCAGAATAAATCATTTTAATAATTTTAAAGAACAAAAAAAATGAAAAGACTACGAAAGATCTCTTTGGGAAAACAAGAAGAATGGAGAAACAAACGGGCAAAACACATTGTATTTGAGAAAGAGTATACCGAAACCTGTGCCGCATGGATGGTGAAACGGATCGAAGCATTGATCGAC
>POVV01000642.1_pt1 | contig 19960 bp, 17 predicted proteins | sample 1560271 | NCBI WGS metagenome assembly POVV01 (sample SAMN08337232, study PRJNA429181) | Bioreactor metagenome, whole genome shotgun sequencing project. | biome: cows' rumen and soil; feature: anaerobic; isolation source: anaerobic chemostat enrichment culture, galacturonate as sole carbon... | reverse complement strand
TACTGGAACTACTCGTTTTTTTACTCATGATAGCGAATGTTTTGATAGTTAATAAATATACTCGTTTTTATCAAAACACTTAAGTCGAAATCAAGACAATCGGTAAACTTTATGCTGAAGATATACATGTATCTGTATCAACATCCTTAAAATTCTTAGCAAAAACGATTTTAAGGAATAAGGCTATATCCTCTTGTTTGTTTATCCGAAAATGATTCCAAATATTCCAACCAAAATAGTATAAATCTATGTTTTGTAGATCTTTTACTCTGACTGGTTGCACATTATTTAGTTCTGTTCCTGTGGAATATTGAATAACATATTCACATAATCGGTTTATATTCTGATCATCTGCAAAAGGAGCAAAGGTTCTTCTTGTATATTGAATTGCGACTTCAAGCACTTCTTGTTTTCTAATAATTTCATTTTGTTGATGCCTTTCTCTTATTACATCAAGATCATTGATAAGAAGAGTTTTATTTTCAATTGGCTCTTTTAGCTCTGGCTCAACGGTTGGTTCAATATCTTCAACTTTTTCATCTTCGATAAGCTCTATTTTGGGTTGCTCCTTTTTCTTAAAAAATCGGGATCCTATTTTTTGAAGAAGCTCCAGATAAGAAATAAAAAAGACTAATCCGACTACAAATATAATAATGAACACAAGGTTTGCCCCGAAATCATCAAACCCCCACTTTACAATAAAGAGATAGCGAAATATCAATGCAAGTGCTGCTATTCCTGTGCTTTCACATATAATCAGCAATATATTTTCAGGGTCTTTGTAATTCATAATATCGAAATTAAAGTTTTTGTAAACTCTTTCCTTTTTGCATTGCTTTAAGAATATTCTTACGGACGGCTCTTATAGATGGAACTAAATCGTCTTCCATCATTGCAAGCATTGTTTTTAATTCTTGCATCAATTCAGGAATGGGACGACATAATTCGTAAGCGATTTTCATACAAAGTGATTTTACTCCGGGCAATTCTTCGCCAGACATCATTCGCTCTAAACAAAAATCCAGAAAATCTACTCTTGGCGGATTCGGGAATGGCTGTCTGTACAACAAGTTGAGCATTACTCTTCTTTTCCCTCCATGCTTACAGACTAATACTTCATCAATCAATTGATCTTGTTTATTATATAACCACTCGTTATCTTGCGATGAAAAATGAGTGAAAATCCAAGCTGCATGATATCCAATAATTTCATCTTCACCAATGACTAAATTATATAACTCTTGCTTTCGGCTGTCACTATCATGTGTTAAACGAAGTATCTCATTGATATCTTCCATTCCGATACGCTCAGAAAGCCTAGATTTAAAATCCATATTTAGTTATTCTTATTTATAAGATTAACTACAACTTTTACCATCAGATCTTTTTCTTCGGTTCGGCTTTCGGCAATCATCAAAGTAAGTGCAACAAGTGTATTATTCTCGATAAGTCTGGTACTGTCACTTCGATATAAAATACCGTTTTGCTCCAAAAACCATAGGAATAAAAAAGCAGCTATACGTTTGTTTCCATCACTGAACGAATGATTTTTAGTCACCAAATACAATAACATTGCTGCTTTTTCTTCTATACTCGGATATAATTCCTCTCCACCAAAAGTCTGGTAAATAGTACTAATCGAACTTTTGAATGATTGGTCTTTCTCATTACCGAACAAACCCCCACTGCCAAATTTATCCCTAAGCACGTAAATTGCTTCCATCGCATTATTATAATCGGCTTTGAATGGCTCTTCTCTAGTAGTCTTTTCTATTTGAAGTTTTTGAAAGTCATATCTGTCTAAAGTATCAAGAGCGTAAGTGTAATCTGTTATCACACGCAATAGTCCTGTTGCTTCATCAGCAGACAGAGCCTTAGAATCTATCACATTAGAAAGAAGCTTGACTGTTTTCTTTAAGTCTTCTAATTGCTCGTTCTTGGCATTTTGATTAATAGCATAACCTTTGATAAGGTATTCTTTTAGAACGCTATTTGCCCAAATACGGAATTGAGTACCTCTTTTAGAATTAACTCTATATCCAACTGATATAATAGCATCTAGATTATAATAAGAGATTTGGCGTTTAACCTCTCTATTACCTTCGATTTGAACTTGTGCAATTTTTGCACAGGTTGAATCTTTATCAAGTTCTTTTGTTTTATATATATTATTAATGTGACGAACAATAGATGTTCTATCAGTTTTAAATAGTTCAGCCATTTGATATTGATCTAGCCAAACTGTTTCATTGTCGAGCTTTACATCTAATTGGGTATTACCATCAGGTGTTTGATAAATTATGACTTCTCCTTTATTCATAGTATTTCATTTTAAACTTATCTTATTCGCAGACTCCCTTTTCTTCGCATTTACCAGATCAGCATAGATCTGAGTTGTCGAAACATTTTTATGTGTAAGCATTTTACTTACAGTATAGATATCAGTTCCTAAAGCTACCTGCAAGGTAGCAAAAGTGTGGCGAGAGCAATGGAAAGGTAGTGACAATAACGTGACTAGTAGAATAATGCAATAAAAACTCAAATCGCTGTATTTCACACTATTATATTTTACTAGATACGCAAAGCACTATAGAATACAGAAGCATTTCAGTTACCAATTCGTTAGCTATATAGTTACCGAACTAAATAGGTAACCAAGTGCAGAACAGAGATTTTCTACCAGATTCTTTTTCTTTGGTTATCAGCATTTTGCATAGCAGAGAGCACTTGTATAACTGGTAACTTTGTCGGCAAAGAATTGCCGGCAAAGTCCACAAATGATAAGTGTTATGAAAAAAGAAAAGTTCAAGGTTTTACTCTACCTGAAAAAGAGTAGTTCTAATAAATCAGGAAAGACACCCATTATGGGACGAATCACAGTTGGCCGATCAATGGTACAGTTCAGTTGTAAACTTGCCTGTGATGAAAATTTATGGAATCCCCGTGAAAGCCGTCTGAACGGTAAAAGTAAAGAAGCTGTAGAAATCAATGCCAAGTTAGATAACGTATTATTGGCTGTAAATACAGCTTATAATTCTTTGATTGGACTAAATCAGCCTTTCGATGCTGAAACTGTTAGGAATCTGTTTCAGGGAAGTATGGATACACAAATGACGCTATTAAAACTTTTTGACCGCCACATCGAAGAAGTAAAAGCACGTATAGGCATAGATGTATCTCATCGCACCCTTCCAAATTATCTTTATACCCGAAAAAGGTTGGCTGCATTTATAAAGAAAAACAGCAACTCTTCAGATCTTGCTTTCAGTCAATTAAACGAACAGTTTATTCGCGAATTTCAGGATTTTCTTATACTTGAGGAAAAACTTGGTGTAGAAACTGTACGGCATTATTTAGCTATATTAAAAAAGATATGCCGTATTGCCTTTAAGGAAGGACATTCCGATAAGCATTATTTTGTGAATTATCCTCTACTCAAGAAGAAAGAAAATCCTCCGAGAGCTCTTAGCCGCGAAGATTTTGAAAAAATCCGAGACCTGGAAATTGAAGAACACCGTTGGTCTCATATCACTACTCGGGATATGTTTCTTTTTGCTTGTTATACCGGTACAGCTTTTGTCGATGTAGTAGCTATAACAAATGATAATCTTTCCAGAGATGATGACAATGCCCTATGGCTCAAATATAATCGTGGTAAAAACGGCAAGCTTAGCCGGGTAAAACTATTACCAGAAGCAATCGCCTTAATAGAGAAATACAGAAATAAATCAAGAGAAACCCTATTCCCTAAAATGGAATATAATACTTTGAAATGGAATCTACAAAGTATACGTAAAATCACGGGAATTCAAGGACCATTAACATATCACATGGGACGCCACTCTTTTTCCAGTTTAATAACTCTTGAAGCAGGTGTTCCTATTGAAACAGTATCTAAAATGCTTGGACATGGGGACATAAGGACCACTCAGATATATGCACGTGTTACTCCTAAGAAACTTTTCGAAGATATGGACAAGTATATTGAAGCAACCAAAGATTTAGAACTAATCCTTTAAAATCTACTAAAATCACTGAAATTAATTATTAAAACAAAACGATTATGCGCAGTACATTTAATATGTTATTTTATATCGACCGTAATAAGGTAAAGGCGGACGGTACAACCTCAATATTTTGTCGTATCTCTATCGACGGTAAGCGAACGGCTATCACAACAGGATTATTTTGTAATCCAGAAGATTGGAATACCAAGAAAGGAGAAATTAAAAAAGAGAAAGAAAACAGACAATTGCTAAGGTTCCGCAAACATATAGAACTGACCTATCAGAATATACTCAAAGAACATGGTGTTATCAGTGCAGAACTTCTTAAAAACACAGTTACTGGTTTAAACAATGCTCCGACCACGTTATTAAAAGCTGGTGAAGAAGAACGAGAGCGATTACGAATTCGCTCAATTGAGATAAACTCTACCTCCAGCTATAGACAATCAAAAACTTCACAAAATAACTTACATGAATACCTCCTTAGCTTGAATAAGAAAGATATTGCTTTTACAGATATTACCGAAGATTTTGGAGAAGGGTTTAAGCTGTTTTTAAAGAGTAAAGAATATGGTTCTAGATATATCAATCATTGTTTTACCTGGCTGAACAGGCTTATTTATATCGCTGTTGACAGGGAGATACTCCGTTTTAATCCGATCGCTGATGTTCCGTACGAAAGAAAGGAACCAGCCAAGCTATATCATATAAGCAGAAATGAGCTGAAAACAATTATGGAAAACCCCATGTCCGATAAGTTACAGGAATTAACACGCAGAGTTTTTATATTCTCAGCATTCACCGCACTAGCTTATGTGGATGTAAAAGGGCTATACCCCCATCATATAGGACGTACAGCTGAGGGCCGTCCTTATATAAGAATATATCGAAAAAAGACAGGAGTTGAAGCTTTTATTCCATTACATCCCATCGCTGAGCAAATTATAATGTTATACAACACGGTCGACAATGCAAAACCTATTTTTCCACTACCGAATAGAGACAGGATATGGTACTGCATTAATGAAATCGGATTTCTTGCAGGTGTTAAAGGCAATTTAAGCTATCACATGGCCAGGCACTCATTTGGTACTCTGATGCTGACGTCAGGAATTTCCATTGAAAGTATTAGTAAAATGATGGGACATAGTAGTATTTCCAGCACACAGATTTATGCTAAAGTCACGGATGATAAAATATCGGAAGACATGGATAAACTGATAGAGCGAAGAAAGACAATGGAAAAAGCCACTGTCCTTGACAAATAATTTGGGAAAGAGATAAAAGAGAGATTAATGAGTTGCAATAATTTTTAATTGTATTATTATCTGTAATTACCAGTGAGTGTCAATATACTCTTAATCTCTCATTTCCTTTATAGATTGCATACGATTTAATTATCTATTATTCGTATGCAATCACTATCTTTACATCAGAAAAATGACATTTTAACGGATTTATCCGTTTAGATATAACATAACGTTCTCTGAACGTCTCGCTACGAAAACTGGCACTTTTTAGGAAAGACGAGATAACAGATGGATGTTCATGCTATACATGAGTATAGCGTGGCTTCTCCTGTTTCGTCTTTCGGGTATGCCAGTACCAAGTAGCGGAATAGAGTGATTGCCACGCTTTATTATTGATGTGAAGTGAACGAAATAGTAATTTTCAAAATCAAAGAGACATGAAAAGAATTATTCTTCACATTGCTACTTCTATGGACGGACGCATTGCAAGTCCAGACGGTGGACTAGGTTGGCTCAAGGGATTCTCTAGCTCAGAAAAAATAGATTATGGCTACAAAGACATGCTGGCTTCGGTTGATACTATTGTCATGGGAGGAAAAACTTACCGCGAATTATTAAATATGGATATTGTTTGGCCTTACCCGAATCAACATACATATGTTGTTTCTCACCATAAATGGAGGACAACACAAGAGAACGTTAGCTTCATTACAGAAAATATTATTGATACTATTTCTGAACTACGTAACAAATCAGGAAAAGATATTTGGCTAACTGGTGGTGGAGAATTGATTTCGATGTTACTAGCCGCTGATTTGGTGGACCAAATGCAAATAGTCTATATGCCCATTGTTCTCGGCGAAGGTATTATCTTGTTTCCGGAACAATCCAAGGAATCGCAATGGAATCTGATGGAAACAAAACATTACGATTCAGATGTTCTGATGGTCAGATACAAGAAAATCATTAGTTGAATATATTAGAAAGAAATTCTAAAGTTTTAGACCTTACAGGTATTTAATAATCAAAATAAATATATGTGGATAAAGTCTCTGTAAATATACTAATTACAGAGGCTTTATCTTTTACCGTTCAATATTGTATTTTATTAGGGCTCATCAATTATCAGATCAATTCATTATATCATTGAACTACTTCCCTATCACGAATTCAATTCTTTTTCCAATGCTATAACTTTCAAAATCAAACTCATTAATCAAAGAATTGGAAATATATAACCAAATATAATTACCTGAAAACAATATTGACTAATCAATATTGTTTATATCTTTACATAAAAAAATATATGGATGAGTTTTTATCATTAGGGCTATTACTTAACAGGTCTTCTGTTTCTATTGGAAAATATTTGAATGACAAATTATTATTACATGGTATTGATTTGCCACATTCGCAGTTTATTGTTCTCAGGTGCTTACATTATCGAAGTGGAATAAGCCAAAATGAAATTGCCAAATTACTATTTAAAGATGCTGCAGCCATAAAACGGACAATTGATAATTTAGAGAAGAAAGGACTGATTATCAGAGAGCAGGAACGATTACTAAAAAATCGAATTTATGTCTCAGATAGAGGAAAGGCTATTCTGCCGAAAATATTAGCAATTGCGGATACTGCAACAAAAGATGTTTTAGCTGGCATCAATGCAGGACAATACAATCAATTGCGAAATATGTTAGATATAATATATCAAAATACTATAATAAAATAAGTTATGAAAAAATTAAATACTAACGGAGTGAAAACTCTCAAAGTGTTTCACCTCATATTTGTGATGATGTGGGTAATTGGCGTGGTAACCATGGGTATTATCTACTTTGCTTACCCACAATCGGGAGATGAACTATATTCGTACTTTTACATTATGCGGCTGGTTGATGACATTCTGGTAATACCAGGTGCGATGTTGACTACCGTTACCGGAATAATCTATGGCACATTTACCAATTGGGGATTTTTCAAACATAGGTGGATAACTGTCAAGTGGATCGTATCTATCTTTGTTATAGTAGTGGGTACATTTATTTTCAGCCCATGGTTAGATAATTGTTTAGAGATTGCTAACTCAGGAAGGGATACGGCATTATCGAATATGTATGTAACCCAATATACTCCATTGATAGGTATATTTTCGGGAATACAATCCACAATACTCATCTTTTTAGTTGTGGTATCAGTGTTTAAACCATGGAAAAAGAAAAAACTACAACAATGAAGTTTTGTTTATAACTTTTCCGAAATAATGCTTAATTTAGGAAATCCCATTAGACACTATCTTTGAATTGTTCGTATACAACTCTAAGATGCTAATTTCAGAGTAAACAAAAAAAGACCGGAGACATAAAAATCTTCGGTCTTAATTTTTCAGAGGACATTTTAATGCGCCACTTCATCATGTTTAATTTAAGTTTAAAACTTATAAACAAACGCATTTATATTCATTCCGGCTCCTACGGAAGCAAATAGAACGATATCTCCTTTTTTTATAGAATGTTGGGGTAGCTCTCCTCTTTTAATCATTGTAAGCAAAGTGGGTACCGTTGCCACACTACTGTTTCCGAGCTTACGAATAACCATAGGCATAATATTTTCGGGAACGGGAGTTTTGTATAGCCTGTAAAAACGACTTATAATAGCCTCGTCCATTTTTTCATTTGCCTGATGTATGATGATTTTATCTAATTGGTCAATGGTATATCCACTGTCATCAAAGCATTTTTTCATTGCATTGGGAACATTTATAAGGGCAAATTCATAGACTTTTCTTCCCTTCATTTTGATATACCGTATATCGGAAGAATTATCATTATTATATGATTTTCCGAAATACAAATAATCTTGTTCCTTTAGGGTAAACGAACCTGATATATGCGATTTGATTCCTGATTCATCACTGCTGAATTCCAAAATAGCAGCACCTGCACCGTCCGCATAAATCATACTGTCCCTATCGTGAATATCAACCACCCGGGAAAGGGTTTCCGCTCCGATAACCAGACAGCGTTTGGCAATACCCGATTTGATAAACGCATTGGCTTGTATTACTCCTTCAATCCAGCCCGGACAGCCGAACAATACATCATAAGCCACGCAAAAGTTGTTTTTGATTTTCAAAAGATGCTTTACTCTCGAAGCTAAACTTGGAACCGTATCCGATTGAACTGTACCATAACGGACATCACCGAAATTATGGGCAAATATGATATAATCCAATGTTTCCGGGTCTATGCCCGAATCCTCTATGGCAGCCTGTGCGGCAAGAAATCCCAAATCGGAAGTTACCTGATCTTTTTCCGCATAACGCCTTTCTTCAATTCCCGTAATTTCTTTTAATTTGTCGGCAATGGTTGCATTGTCCTGTTGTAATGGTTGTCCGTTTTCGTCCAAAAAATGATATTGGTCAAAAAACAGACTCGTTATGGTCTGCGAAGGAATATAGTTTCCAAGCCCTATAATTTTACTCATCATTTAAAAATTTATTTTTATAAAAAACCTGTAAAAATAAAAAAATACTTATTAACTGTTTAAACTTTATATAAAAAATGAACGGAATGCAAATCAATACTCTTGATTGTGACCGGTATACTTCCGCCATATTTTGTAGGCAAAGCAGCCGTTCTCTTACACATAGGTATTATTGGGGAGACTTACAATTTTCGAATGGTGACTACTCGCAGATTATCTTTATCGACGCCGACAGTTATCTGGCAGATGTCACCCGTACACTTGCCCAACAGCCTGTTAATATAAAGTTCGCTTAGTTCCGCCCCTTCGAGTTGTATCTCTCCAATGGCCCACACCCGATCTCCGAGCTCGACACCCAGATCACCGAAAACGGCCGTTATCTCGAAATGATCGGCTATTGGCATTATCTTGACGTTCCAGATCCTGGTCACCTCTCCCAGATCGGTTGGGCCTGCCTCGTAAGGCAGGAAATAAATTTTCGCACGCGGATAATCCAACACGAGCCGGCCATAGTCGAGCAGCCCTATGCCTATAATAGAATTACCTCCGAGTTTTTGGCTGGTGGCGACCACGTTCTCGAAGCACTTTCCTGCGAATGACATCCCGGCAACGCGCACCAGTTCTATTTTCTCCGGCTGAGCCGCATCTATCCCCCCGATGCCTACATTGAGGAATCCGTATCCTTCGTTGTCGATGCTCAGGAACGGATTATCAGCGAGTTTGCGAAAGTCGCTCCCCGTAAGATTCAGAAAGCCATCCATACCGGTATCAAACAACATGTGAATCTCCTGCCCTCCAATCCTGATCGGAATATACGGATGCCAGTGCTTATGCGGCGGAATATCCATGGCATCGTCTTTCGGGAGTCCCCGTGGGCGATAAGGATACGACATAACGATATGTCCCGCCCGCTTGTCTATCGTCAGGCATACTTTTGAGAAAGCCTCGCTACCCAACAACCCGGCGACGCCGAGTTCGCGAAAGAAATTATTGGGAGGGGCTACAAGCATCGGTACAGCCTCAAGGTGTATGCCCGGTCCCAACTGTAATTCCTTAGCCCGCGCAGAGAACATGCTGGCGCTACCGCTGTTTACATCTGAAATCAGCTGTCGGGCTGTTACTTCTACATTATGGTATTCCGCCGAATCGCCCGTTATAAGATTCCGGCCTCCCGTATCGATAATGAACCGCGTCGCCCGCCCATCGAGCGTGGCCGGAATGATTATCTTATTCTGTACCAGCTCGAATCTGACCGTATCGTGTTTACTCACTATCGAGCCCTGTGCTTTCGCAGCGACGGGTAGCAGCAATATGGAAATATACAGCAGTAGTTTTTTCATAAATTGTTCAGAACTATTTTATGTCGCCTTTCAGGATCTGCTCTATAACTTGCACAACCTTGCCCGTTCCGGCTCCGATTTCAATGATAGGCTTCCCGCCCGGAGGAATGATGAAGAAAGTAGGTAATGCCGATACATTGTAAATGCTGCACAACTCCTTCTCCTTGTCTGCGTCCACTTTCAGAAATACCACCCGGTCTTTATACGTTTCAGCTAACTTCTCCATCTCCGGCATCATCCTCCGGCATGGGCCGCACCAGATAGCCCAAAAGTCGATAACAACCGGCTTGTCGGCTTTAGATACGAACTCGCCACCCTTTCGATAATCAAATATGTTCCGGATGAAATAGTCGCGGGTAATTGCGTTAACCTTTCCCGCCTCTATGTCCGTCTCTTCTTTCTGAATGTTGTCCACCACTTCCACCAGGTCGAACGGCTGAAAATAGGCCTTGCTTCTGGCATAATCTATGGATATTATCCCCTGTGAAAGGATTCCGAGGCCCAGTACAGGTTGGGAATAACTCTCGCTTCCTACCACAACAGGATTTTCGATCGTACTCTTTACAAAACCTAACGAACCTAATCGTTTTGCGTCGGATGTGGTGTGCGACTGCCCGTAACCGGCAGAAATGACACCTTCGTCCGGGGTACCTTGCAATGAATTAAACATGGCAAGGGGCATCCCCACCATACCGTCGTACCACGTGTCGAATATCATATCGGTTTGCACCCCGTCAAGGGTAACCGGTACGGAGACGGCTACACCTTGTTTTACGTTTATATTGGCGCGGTAATCGAGTTTCATATAATCAGGGCGGTAGGGAGATGTTATCGTAATCTTTTGTCGTTTACTGTCGATGGTTAACACGACATTCTGGAATATCGCCCCCCCGATCGTTCCCGCCACTCCCAATTGCCGCAGGTAGGGTTCGTCCGTAAGGATAAAGGCCGGCATTCCGTTACCGAATACACTATTACCGAGGGAAACCGCTTCGATTTCGGTGACGTTACCGACAGGAATATTCTTGTATAATGGTTTGTTATAACCGGCAAAGGAGCCCTTTGTGCCGGGGTTTATCTTCAATGTTTCGAGATAACCGGGCAAGATTGCGAAGTGCCCGGCAAGATCGAGTACGAAGTCCGCCTGCTGTCCGTTAACGATAAAGGGTAAAATTATTTTTCCATCTCTAACTTCATAGTCTATCACCTCGGTCAAGGTATTGCTGACTTGTGCAAATGCGCCCGTAAACATCAGGTATGAGGCCATTATCAGTATGTATTTTTTCATATGTAAGTATTTCATCCTAATTTGTTTATATTATTTATTTTGTCATCTTACCACTTATTTGGCTTTTCTGAATTTAATAGTATAAATTAATTTAGCAGGGGTACTTAAATCCTATTAGCCTGATTATTGCTCCTTGTAGATCAGTTCCACCGGACCGGCGGCTGATTCTACAGTAACCACGACCTTGCCCGGAACTTTTAACCCGGCTATGCCTGTGGTGATGCTCTCGCAGAAATCATAAACTCCGGCAGGCTTGCCGTTGATGTGCGTTATCCTGTCGCCGAGGGCTACGATCCCATCCAGTTCAGTCCATACGCTGCTCACCGTCAGATGGCCTTTTTCAACACTGAGCGAGAAAGGACGGTTAGTTTGGTCGCGGTGATAGCTTTTTTCTTCGGCATTGAAATAAAAGCGCTGCCGCGGATAGTCTATCGTTACCGAACCGTAGTCTAACAGCTCCATGCCAAGCAGGGTGAAAGGAGGTGTCCCGGTCTTGGCTTGCACCCCGGTAAATCGCGTGCCGGCAAGCGTGATAACAGGAAACGCTACCAACCGCAATCGTTCGGTAGCAGCTATTCCACCCACACCTAAACTTCCTCGGCTGATACCCTCGTCAACTATCGTTAATGCACCCTGTGCATGCAATGTTTCGAAATCTTCGTTTTTAAGTGAGATAAAACCGTCGAAGCCGGTGTCGAAAAGTACATTCAGGCTTGCGCCCGTTCCTATGTGTTGCTGGATTACAGGCATTGTCCCATCCCCCAAAAAGTTGTGCATCCTGCGAAACGACAACCCATCGACTTTGGTGGAGGTAGTTAACGTAATCATTTTGTCCTTGGGGTCTATGGTAACGATAAATTGTGCCAACAACTCGCTGCCTATCAATCCGTCCGCGCCGAGACATTTGAACGGGTTAGGTGACGGTAACCGGAGAACCGGTACATTTTTTAAGTTCAGAGCCTTGTCCGGCGAAGTCAGGTCTCTTATCGTAACAATTGGATAGTAACCCACCTGACTGTTCACGTCGGTAACGCGAATGGAGTCGGTGTCAGATAATGCAGCGTCCTCACAGAATTCACTGCTCAATGCGGTGTGTCCGCCCGTGTCAAATACGAAATTACAGAGTTCCCCGTTGACGTATAGTCCGACAACCATCTTTCCTCCCACTATCTCGTATTTCCATCTGGCAGTAACATCCTGCGCAGCGGCGAACATGGTGCTGCCTGCCATAAATACGGCAAGCAGCAATATTTTAACAGATGATCTCATAAAAAATTATTTGTCCGTTTGTCCGGCTATCCTTACGGCCTGATAAGCATTAACAATTCCGCCGGAAAGCGACAGCTGGTCGAAAAGGAAAAGATCCTGAGCCGCGCGATTATTGATACGTATCCCTTTTTCGACCTCGGTATCTTCGCGCCGGGTTACCGATTTGAGCAAAATATCACGGATCTGAGTACCTGTAAGTTTCGGATAATAACTCTTGACCAAAGCTGCCACGCCCGCCGTGGTAGCCGATGCAAACGCCATCCCGCTCGCCTTCTGATATATATCGCCCACATTTGCGGAAAGTATGCTTACACCCGGAGCATATAGGTCGAGCCCTTTCTTTCCATAATTGGATTTCATCGTCGGATTACCATCCTTGTCCGAGGGTGACACTACCATCAGGTTTGTCAGCGCGGGTTCGCCGGCCATAAACCGGTTGGGATAATATGTAACCTGATCAAGGTCTATAGACGATTCCGAAGTACCGACAATTACAAGCACACCTTTTCTCTCAGCCTTACGCAAGGCTTCAGACATCCATTTTTTCTCGTTGGGTGTATAAATGGTATTCTGCTTGGGAAGTACGATAATATCAGCTCCTTTGTCCATTGCATATTCCATGGCCAGAACAATATCTTTTATATAAGGTTCACCACCTGCCCCGGCAACTGCGACCAGTGGCAAGATACGTGCATTGGAAATTGGGCTGTTACGCCCATCTATACCGCGCTCTCCGGTAACTACTCCTGCCATCATGGTGGCGTCAGTAGAGAACGGGGTCAGCAATTGGTTGTTTCCGTAGCTCCTGTCACGGATGTCATCGGGATTATCCCTTAGAAAATCAGCTCTTTTGTCTGAGCCATATAGGGTTAAATTCTCTTCGTATTCCTTTCTTGATTGATCATATTGATTGTTTCCGTTATAATGATCGAAAACCGTATTCCAACTGTCGATATCGCCAAAATGGAAATAATAACCCATCAGGGTAATGGCAATGTTTCGCGTGTCATCCTGTACGCCGTGCCTGTCCCATAATGAAGCAAATTCTGCGGCCGTATAATCTTCGCGACCGGGATATTTGGCTTTCAGCTCTTCGTTGAATTTCAGGGCATATTCCTTCAATAAATATGACAGGGCGAAACCTCCGTAACTTCCTGCGACCTTCGACTCAGGAATGACCTGCTCCCGGTAGTAGTTGTACACATCCATATCGGCAGGAGCAGAAACCTCGACGCGTTTGCCGTCGATATACTTGAACCATTTACCGTTAATATTTATGTAGTCGGCATATGCGTCCTTAAGGCGGAAAAATTCGCGATCACCCGTTCGCATCGTGAATTCCATCGTTTCACCGGATGAACTCCCGAGGAAATTCCAGCCGTGTATATCGTCCACATATCCGTTCTTATCGTTGTCTATGCCGTCCTCTTTCTCTGTGGGATTAATCCATATATACTTTGCCAGTGCCTCGTGTTCTATATCCATGCCACTACCGATTATCGCGACCAATGGAATGTAGCTCTGTTTTTTCCCTTGCAGGAAACGATACGCCTTATCCACCCCGACACCGTAAACGCCGTCATCGTCCGGCGATAGGTTGTACCAGTCGGCTCTGACCGTGTTGTCGTTCTGGGCCTGGATTACTCCCGGAAAGAGAAGCAAAGAGAGTATTCCTATACCTGATAACAGTTTTCGTTTCATATTATGTTTATTAAATATTATTTGTTTCCTTTAGCTTTTATGATTTCTTCGCGCACCTGTTCACCCCGTATGCCCCGGGCCAAGATCCTACCTTCAGCATCTATCAGCATGATAAACGGGATTGAGTAGAATCCGTAATTGGCCTGCATTTCATTCGGTTTTCCACGATCGTAGGAGAACCCCTCGCCATTCCACAGCATAACCCACGGATGGGCATCTTCTTCTACAACCCGTATCCAGTTTTTGTGTTTGTCATCAAGCGAAATACTTACAAACTCAATCACATCCTTAAACTCTTCATATATGGGCACAAGATTCTTCATCTCGTTCTTACAGGGGCCACACCACGATGCCCAGAAATCGAGCAGCAATAATTTGCCACGGAACTCGTTCAACGAACGCATCTTCCCCGATGGGTCAGGGTAATTGAAAGGGTAGGCCTTGGCGCCTACCGCATATATTTCTCTCTTTTTGATTTCCTCAATCAGACGCACCACAATCTGACTGCTCCGGTGAGCCTCGGGTATTAACGACAGGGCATCTCTAAATGCGTCGATCTCGTATCCGAGAATATCACTGGCCTTGTATACAACTGCGGCGATTACCTCAGGGGCAACTTCTGAATCCAGTGTGCCCTCTTTCAGCGTTCCGGCATCACGGCTCTCCTTAAACGCAGCAGAGAGCTGAACGAATTTGTCATTCTGTTCCGTTCCGCTAAACGAGAGTGTATTTCGTCCGGGGTTGCGGTCATCCAGGAATCCTTTTATGGTAACCGGCCCGTTCGCCAGTATCATCTCAGTCTCGAAATCGCCAAGCTTCAACCGGTAAAGGTCGGTAGCAATCTCAACCTGCGCACTTTTAAAATCCGTTCCGTTGGCGACATTCGTTTTCAGCAGGACGTTGCCGTTCAGGTCTGCGACCTGTAATATAACAGGCCGCAATGTTCTCAGTTTGCCTTGGATGGAGAGCTGCGCATAAGCGTAACTACTCCATATCATAAGCACGGCAATAATACTGTATTTTATAAATTTCATGTAAATATTCGTTTATCGTTCGGCAATCTTCGCGACATCCCAATCGTAGTTCGTTTTCAGGTAATCTACCACATAATCGTATAATTCGATTACTTTGGGATAATCGGTATTCTCCTGCACAATTGTTTCGCGTGTGTTGTACATGGCTAAGTGAATGTAATACATGAAAATAAGCTTCGGGTTATTACTTGTCACTTCATCCCAGGGATCCCAGCCACGATCCGACCGCCCCGGAAATCCCCTCTTCTTGTAATAGTTTGGGTCATCCTTGTAGCCGCTGGTAACCAGATAAGGGGTCTCATAATCCAGATCGGTAATTAATTTGGGAGCGACTTCGATATTTCCGCGATCCAGTATCAGTTGCGAAATATCCCTCAGGAGATCATATCTCAGCTTCCAGTATTGTTGGGGCGTTTGGGGGCGGGATATCGTTGTTTTTGCCTCGAAACAATATGCCCAGAAATCCATCCCTTTGACTGTTTTTAGAGTGGAGGTCCATCCCCAGCCGGGGATGATTTCTACATATCGCGTAATGTTATACGCAAGGAGTATATAGGTAGGAAATACCCGTGGCAATAAGTCCGGATTAAGATGTGCGAAGATGTGGTCTTTCATAAAGCTGATTGCGAAATCGGCCTGATCGTCGTTGAGGGTATCGGCAAGTATCGGCGAGCCCGTAAGGCTGCTGCCGACCCATGTGCGATTGAGTTCTTCCTCGGAAAAATTGGTATAAATAAGCTGTACTCCAAATTCCCCGGCAATTTTTTCTGCATCCCTGTCCCAACTGTTGGTTCCCTGCGGGAAGTCGAAACGGCCGACTGTCTCGTTGGCCGAGGGTGTCAGATCGTCCTCATGATAGCAGGCGCTTAGCGTGCAGGTCGCTATCAGTAGAGCCAAATATAAGATTTTCATATTATTTCCTTTTTAAGTTTATTCGGTTTTTCTGAGTGAGGGGTTCAGGCGTAATGTCTCCGGATGCAGTGGTAGCACGTAACGCCCGTCTTTTTCCTGTATCGTAAAGGTGGTTTTGCGTTCACCTGACTGATACCATTCATGGCTGAAAGAAGGCATGCCGTAGCGTCGAAGATCGAACCAGCGATGTCCCTCGAAGCACAGTTCTCTGCGGCGCTCCTCCCTAATGAATTTGAGTAGGGCATCACCTGTCAATCCCGTTACTTTCGTGTAAGAATCACTTTTGATACGTTTTTCCCTGATCTGGTTGACAAGTTCCAACGCCTCGGAGGGAGCGCTTTCGGCGATCGCCTCGGCAAGGTTCAGGTATGCTTCCGACAAACGCATGGAATAGGCCATGGAGCGGTTCTCGCGCTCATAGCCGTCAGTAACACGGCATTTGCCAAGAGGGCGGTAATTGGGTTCATCCATCCCAATCATAAACCGGTCTATAAGAGAGTAATACTCCTTTCTTATATCATTGTTATCATAACTGTCCCGCAGTTTCGGAGATGCGATAAGAAAATAACGATATTTCGGCGAAGTCGGTCCGTCCGTAAACTGGATATCCCTCAGAGACCTTCCGGATTCTGCTCCGTATGCCCAGACCACCTCCGGATTATTGAATGTCACAAATTCCGGATAAGGCTCTTTGGGCGAGGGTGAGAACGTACGAAGGTCATATAGCGAGAATCGCTCGTCTTCGACAATTTTCCTCGCATCGGCGGCTGCTTTCCCGTACTCTCCCATGTGCAGATAAACTCTGGATCTCAATAGATAGACCATCGGCAGGCTCACGCGATAATTGCGCTTGAACCGCTTATCTTCCGAGATTCCCAGATATGCCTTTTCCGCATTATCGAGATCGGAGATAATTTGTGCATAAACCTCACCCACGCTTTTACGCTTTTCGTCCTGGGGATTCACCGCACTAACAAGTTTGAGGGGAACCCCCGGAGCGTTTTTGTCATATATGTAGGGTATCGCATAGAAGTTGACGAGGTTGAAATAGAAGAATGCTCGGAGTGCATAAGCCTGTCCCCGTACCTCGTTTTTGGCCGCTTCCGGGTCATCCATGTCGTCAATATAATCGAGAGCGGCGTTAGTTCCCAGAATACAGGCGTAATATTGTTCCCATGGGTTTATGCCGTAGTAAATACCATGCGTTGTGGCAACCTCATACACATCGGGATTCCATGAGTAATATGCCTGTAAAACTTCGCCTGTGGCGTTCGCACCGGTTATTCCCGGTTGAAAACTGAAGCCGTCCTCCGATGATGTGGAAACGTCGTCATCTAATATGTCATACAATGCGAACATATTAGTTTTTCCGTCAGGGTATGCTTCCCCCAGCAACATCTCGTTCAGCGCATCTGCATTTTTGGGAATAAATTCATTCGGCGATGAGGGTTCCAGAAAATCATGGCATCCCGTTAAACTCAGGAACGCTCCTATTGCAGCAATTATATATTTCTTCATAATGATCAATATTAAAAACCAATGTTGATTCCCATAGTAAATACTTTGGGTTGTATGTTGTTTTGCAGTTCAGGATCGAATCCCTCGAAACGCTTGGAGGCGATTACGAACGGATTGCTCACCGCTCCGTTCACACTGAGGGATGTGAGGCCCAGTTTAGATACCTTTTCCTTGTTCATGTTCCAGCTTAAAGAGATATTGTTACATCGCACAAAAGAGGCACTGACTACCATCGCATCGGATCGCTGCCACATCTCGAACATATAGTCCGTCTCTCCGTTTGGCAGATCGTATCTCAATGCTGCCGCATCCTGTATCAATCCCGGGTAGATCGTGTTCCTTTCGTCTCCGGGTTGCTTCCATCTGCGGAGCAACTTTTGGGACAGGTTGGCATAGACATCCGGCATAGTGACCGACGATTTGTTTACGAAAGTGTAGGGGCTGTTCAGCCGTTTATAGCCTCCCAATAATACGGCGAATTGAGAGCTGAGGGTTAGAGATTTATAACGGATGCTAAGATTCATCCCCCCTGTGAAATAAGGTTCAGATGTCCCGGAATAGACCAGAAAACGTGTAGGGTCGGGATCTTTTTCGTACTCTTCAGCAAGCATTTTGAGATTCTTAAACGTGGCAGCTCCTGTTTCCGGGGTAAGACCATCGAAAGCATAAGACCAGAAAGCTCCCAGCGGATAACCTTTTTTTATAATCTGCTGGCTGCTTCCACTGAAATAATTACCGTATACAATTTTTGCGTCGGTTTCACCCCCACGGTTCCAGTTCTTGGACGAATTCACCGAAACGTGTATACCGAAATCCTTGGTATATACCGGAGAGAAAGAGACAGTCCCTTCGATCCCTTCGTTATAAACGTTTCCTCCGTTGATTGCCATTGCCATTACTCCGTTTTCCATCCCGACCTCCTGCGACAGGATAACGTTGGATTTCTTCCAGTAATAATCGACCGTCAGATTTATGGCATTGAACAGACGGATATCGGCCTGAGTATTCCAACTGTAAGTCCTTTCCCACGAAAGGTTGGGATTTGGGATTTGTTTTATTATGGACCCAAATTCGTTGTAATTATTTTTTACCGACCCCTGTATGAGAATGAGGTCAGGACTTCTGTTTGTCAAAACATTACCCTGTATCCCGAATGTAGCGCTCAGATTGCAGGCGTCGAGCCACTTCACGTTCTCCATAAAACATTCTTCACGCATGCGCCATGCAGACCCGAACGAATATATCGGATCGAAACGTCTGTTGACATTCTGCCCAAACCTGTTGGAAACCTCGTTACGTATAGTCGTGTTCAGTACGTACCGGTTCATAAAGGAGTACGAGGCAGTCGCGAAAGTCGACAGGAAGTTGTCGGTCTTCCGGTAGATGCTTGCACCTCCATTATAGAGGTTTTCGAATATTCCAAGATCCGTAGGAGTTCCTGTTCCTATCGGTTTGAAGTTGGCCGGAATTGCGGGCCTTATCAGGCCGTTTCCCCTGTTTTTGAGATAGCCGAAAAGCGTGTTGACATCCTCCTCGCTTGTCGAAGACCTCACTTCCATGGCCAACATCATATTGACACGGTGCTTTTCATTGAATGTCTTACCGAACAGGAGTTTGTTCTGCACATTATATGAGTTCTGGTTTCCGTGTGAGGTGTACATATCACCCCCGAAAGGCATTAAGGCAGCAGCGAACCAGGGATTGTCGGGCTCCACGCTACCATACTGGTAGCCGCGGTACTTCCAACCCACGGAAAAGCTCTCCTCGCCGCGATAGGCCGTGCGTTTGGCATTATTGAGTGAATATCCTGCCGTAAGCTGGTATTCGAGCCCTTCCAGAAATTTCCATGAAAAGTTAAGGGTTGTATTCACATTCGTCCCTTTAGCCTTGGCCTCAGAGTGCTTTAATTCGTTGAAGATATTATAGCCTAACGTTTGAACTTCGTTGTTATATGGATAGGTGATATCCCTGTCATAGAACAAAAGCGAGCCATCTTCATTGTATGCAGGCAAGGCACGGCTTGTCGAGAGGGCGTAATTAAGCGGACTCACACTCTCAGTGTTGCCTCCGCTCACAAAAGAGGTAGCATTGTTTTGCGAAGTGTTGAGTGCGACCTGGAGGTTCATGTTATTGCGCAGTTGTGCGCCCACTGAGA
>POVV01000641.1_pt1 | contig 19985 bp, 3 predicted proteins | sample 1560271 | NCBI WGS metagenome assembly POVV01 (sample SAMN08337232, study PRJNA429181) | Bioreactor metagenome, whole genome shotgun sequencing project. | biome: cows' rumen and soil; feature: anaerobic; isolation source: anaerobic chemostat enrichment culture, galacturonate as sole carbon source...... | reverse complement strand
TCCTATTTACAGTCGAGAATTCCAGAGTAATGGTGCTAAATATACCGCCATTGCCGTATTGTCTTTGCCATTGCTGTTGGGGCTATCAACGTCTGTAAGTGGTGCGCAAACTGTATTAACTTCCGGGCAAGATGTTTTCACTAATGGCTTAAATACCGGCGCCTATGATTTATTTCTTGATGGGGATGTTTCCTGGAGAACGGTGTTTGTGGTTAACAGTGCCGCCAGATCAAACATCGTCATAGATGGTAACGGCCATATTATTACTGCTGCCGGAGTGAGTACTCAACGCTTTCTTAATATTTTCCAAAATAACAGTAATATTACCCTTAAAAATGCCATTTTTACTTCTCAGCCTTTTACCGGGCCTCGTTACTCATTATTAAAAATTGAAACAGGTAACGTAACCGCCAATATCAATTTAGAAGGTACAACCTTTCAGGATATTGGTCCGACGGATTACAACTCGTACCTTTCTGCAGACTACGGCAATATTATTGGCATTCGAGGCGGTATCAATTCAGTGATGAATATTGATGGCGGCACCGTTGGCGTGAATTTTTTGAGAAATCATGGGCTAGCCGACCAGCCTGGCGTTGTTGGCCTTTATGCGCAAAACACGATTAACTTTTTAGGTAAAGTCAATTTTGAAGGTAATTGGACTGGCAACTACGGCGGTGCAGTTACCGTTTTTGACGTGGCCGGTAGCGTTATGAATTTTGCTGGCGAAACCAGTTTTATCAATAACCACTCCTCAGTATTTGGCGGTGCCATAGACTCCTGGGGCGGGGCTGCAAATATTACGTTTGATGGCCCTACGCTATTTTCAGATAACTATGTCTACGGTACTACGGTTAATTCTCCCACCTATCCCGATCATGTTGACGATCAGCATACTAGAGGTGGGGCGATTAATATTGGTTATCTAAATCCTGGGGCAAGCGGTGTTAATTTAATTTTTAATAATAACACACAGTTTATTGGCAACTATGTTATTGACCCGAAGAATAATTTCAACGCATTAGGCGGGGCGGTTAGTGCCTACGGTAATGGTGGTAACTATAACTATTTGATGAGTTTTAACGGAGCAACAACCTTTGACGGTAACTATGTTTATTCCCTGACGGGGTCTGGTTATGGTGGTGCTATCTACTATGATGGCGGTACAGCAGCAACGTTGAATTTAGGGCCAGGTTCCAGCGTAATCAACAACTACGCTAAGACTCTCGGCGGGGCGATTTATCTGCAAACCGGTACTATTAATCTGAAAGCTGAGGGTGGGGATATTACGTTTGAAGGAAACCGTCAGGCGGCTAGTTTTACCTCTATAGGCGGGGGATTATTTGCACCGGTTGTCGGTTCGGGGAATCCGAATGCTGTCTATTTGGCAAGTACCGGCAGCCTAAATATGAATACCAGCGCTAATAATACGATCTATTTTTATGACCCGATTGCATCTGCCGCAGGTGCTACTATTACGGTAAATAAAAACGGTGACGGTCGGGTTGTTTTCCGGGGAAATAGTAACACTCCGGGGGATCCGCTCTATAACTCATTAATTCGTACTAATACCAATGTGAATGGCGGTATCTTTTCACTAACCGACAGCGTAATTTATGGCGTGGCCGGTTTTGGTACTTTTGCTACCAACTCAGGGGGAACCGTTGTAGGAAACAACGGCAGTACTCTTCGGGCTCAAAATATTAATATAAATTCCGGCGGTACCATTTCGGCCAACGGTGGGATCTTCAACCTAGAAGCCACCGCTGTTACCTCCTCGGGCGGGAATTTTAGTGGTTCAGGCAGTATTGTTACACCGACTATTTCACTCAGTACCACCGCAAGTAATATCTCTACCGCTAATATCGCCAGCGGTAACACGCTTAATCTTGATAGCTTACTCACCAATGCCGGGGGATTAAGTAAAACCGGTGATGGTACGTTAGTGCTGACTAAAACTAATACCTATAGCGGGGCAACCAGTATCGGGGCGGGTACTTTACAGGCTGATACCACCAATATCATTGCGGCCAGTAGCGGTTTGAGCATGTCAGGCGGGGTGTTTGATCTGCATAGCTTTAATCAAACGCTGAAAAGCCTGAGTGGAAGCGCCGGAGCGATTACTACCGGTACGGGCGTATTAACCATTGATAGTAATGCATCGACCGGCTACGCCGGTTCGGTTAGCGGTAACGGTAAAATGATCAAACAGGGAACCGGAACATTAACTCTGTCCGGTAGCGTTTCATTGCTTGATGCTACGTCTGTATTGCAGATTAATGCGGGAAGTTTGGTTGGCTCCAGTAGCAATAATAATATTCAAACGACCAAAGTAGCCATTAATAGCGGTAGCCAGCTATTGTTAATAAATAGTGCAAGTTTAAGTACGGCTACGCTTTCGGTCGGTGACAGCACCACCGGTAGTAATACCGTAAGCGTCATCACCGGGGCGCATGCCTCTGTCACTGATAATCTCTATCTTGGTTTTTTCAACGGTTCGACGGGCGTACTCAATATTAACGGGACCGGTAGCTTAGTTGATGCTACCAACGTTCAAGTCGGCTATGGTGCAACCAGCTCTGGGACCATTAACCTTAATAGCAATGGTACGCTACAGGCCGAAAGCCTGAATCGCGGTACCGGAACGACGGGTAGAGTCGTTTTTGATAATGGTGTTTTGCGTGCTAAGGCGGATAACAGCAGTTTCATTAATGGGTTTTCTGCCGGCGACCTGCTGCTAAATGCCGGCGGGGGAACCGTTGATTCTAATGGTTTTAATATCGCGACCAATAATGTTTTTAGCGGCACGGGTAAATTAACCAAGGCCGGTGCAGGGGTATTTACCTTAACCGGATTGAATACCTATACCGGCGGTACTTCGGTTTCTGGCGGAACCCTACGCTTAACCGGTGCAGGAACCGTCAGTTCAGGTGCGGTAGATATTGGCACTAACTCAACGTTATTTATCGATAATACTGCTGCCGGTAACTATAGCTTTAATAACTTACTTTCTGGCGCAGGTTTATTGCAGGTTGATTTGCTCAGCGGCAGCAATACCTTTCAGTTCGGCAGTGGAACAGGCAGTGCCTTCAGCGGTATTTTACAGCTAAATGACAGTCGTTTTTCATTATCCGCTAGTAATACCAGCGCGCTGACCAATGCAACCTTAGCCTTGAACAGTGGTAATACCACGGTCGTTGGCGTGAATAGCCAAGATATTGGTGGGCTTACGCTGAATGGCGGTGAATTACGCTTTGAAAATTTAGCTTCAGGCATTATCAATACCCAGAAATTAGCGCTCAATGCGGGGACGGTAGTGATTGATCCTGAAGTGCTTACCAATGGGCAGGGAAGCAGTATTCTGGCTCAGGATAAAGGAATCGATTTTCGTTTAGTCAATGCGACGGAAGTATCGGGTAGTGCGAGTAATCTGACGATGACGGACCTATCCGGTAATGCGGTAATTGATACGGCTGATATTATTCAGGGCAGCGTTGTTGCTACCGGGACCTATGATTTTTCGCTAGATAACGATAGCAATGGTCTGTACACCACATACCGATTAGTCGAGCTGGACCTACTGGCAGGGCAAACGACGGCATTAAGTTCACCGCTAGGTATGGAAACCCTCTATGCCAAAGTGACGGGCAGCGGGAATTTGCTAATCAGTAATGGCTTGAACAGTATTACGTTGAACAACGGCGCTAATAATTATACCGGTTCAACGGAAGTCGCTACCGGAACGCTGTTTGTCGGTGCCGACCATGCATTAGGAAATACCAGTAACTTAATTATTGATTCTGGTGCAACGGCCAATATTAATGGCAAAACTCAAACGGTCGGCAGCCTGAATAATAACGGGACTCTGGACGTTAATGCAGGCAACTTGAGTATTACACAGGGTGGTAGCTTTGGTGGGAGTGTTATCGGTAGCACTGGTAACCTGAATTTATTGGGCGGATCGCTGATTTTATCAGGTAATAACACCTATACGGGTAATACTCAGGTTAATAGCGGCTCATCACTTCAAATCGGTAATGGTGGTGCCAGTGGAAGCTATGCCGGCAATATAAGCAATAACGGCGTTGTCGCATTTAATCGCACCGGCAGTTCTGCTTATCAAGGCGTTATTAGTGGTGGCGGTGTCTTACAGCATAATGGCTCCGGCACGCTGACGTTAAGTGGCATCAATACCTATAGCGGTGGCAGTTCAATAAGCGCAGGTACCGTTATTGCCACACAGGGCGCTGCGTTAGGTTCCGGACTGGTCACTAATAATGGCTTGCTTCAGTTGTCTTTCGCCGGTAATAGCCAGTTGGCTAACATATTGACCGGTAGCGGTGACTTGACTAAAAGTGGTAGCGGTATTGCTACACTTACCGGCCTTGGCTCATCTCAGGATGCTGTTTCAGTTGATGCCGGAACGCTAAGTTTTGCCCAAGTCGGAGTATTTAATGCAAATAGCTTAACCACTGCCAGTAATGCAACAACGTCACTAGCTGCAAACAGTTCACTTAATCTTAGCGGTGCATTAACCCAAGTTGGTGACTCAATCTTAAATGTGACGTTGGGAAGCATCACGCCAGTGATTACTGCCGGTTCGGCCTCGCTGTCCGGTACGTTAAAAGTGTCGGGCATTAACACCAGTGCACCTACGACCAATGCCAGCGATCTGCAAACTACGAATGTCGTCTTAATTCATACTACCGCAGGCATTAGTAATGATTTTACCGATATAGATCTTAGCGGTGCAGCCAGCACGGTTGATTACTTGTCGGTAATTGCAGGTAAAAGCGCCAATAATAATGACTATAACGTAGGGCTGGGGCTTACCTGGCTTGCGGGTAGTACTTCGGGCAACGGTATTTTCACCCTGACAAGTCCGACCGATATTTTTAATGTTGATATGGTCCTTGCCGACCAAACAGCCTCGGCTACCGGCTGGAATGGCAAGTTGCTGACTAAAAATGGCGCAGGGACTTTAGTGTTGTCATCAACCAATACTTACTCTGGTGACACGCTGATAAATCAGGGGGTTTTACAGGCCGGAATAGCAAATGCATTTGCTGATAGCGCTAATGTGGCGGTTAATAGCGGCGCAACGCTTGATCTGAATAACTTAGCCCAGCGGGCCAATAACCTTTCCGGTGAGGGGGGCGTGACATTGGGCAGTGCGGCACTAACTGCCCATAACACAGCTGACACTACTTTTGATGGCAATATCACCGGAAGCGGTAGCCTGATAAAGACCGGTAGCGAAATACTGAGATTAACCGGTATTAATGGTTACAGCGGTGGAACTTCATTAGTTGATGGGACGTTGTCCGCGACTCGGGCGCAGGCTTTGGGTACCGGTAATATCACGAATAACGGCATTTTACAGTTAGATTTTGCTGATAATAGTACCTTGGCTAATCTTCTGGGCGGGACAGGTAGCCTGATTAAGTCCGGGGTCGGAGTCGCGACCTTAACCAATAATAGCTCTACACAGGGCGCTGTTGAGGTGAATGTCGGGACATTAAATTTAGCACAGTCGGGCGCGTTTAATGCCGCCAGCCTGATTACGGCTAATAATGCGACAACTGTGCTAGCCTCAGGCTCAACGCTCAATCTTAGCGGTGCATTGACGCAAAGTTTAGGCTCAGAGCTTAGGGTAACGGTTAATGCTGTTCAACCGGTAATAGTAGCTAATAATGCAGTTTTAAGCGGTACGCTGAACGTTACGGGATTTAATGCTACCGCACCAACCAGTGCGAGCATGCTAGCCGGTACTGAATTTAACGTACTGCACACCAATACGGCTAACGGTATCAGCGGTAGTTTTACCAGCGTTAATTTTAACGGTGTAACTAGCCCGGTCGACTATCTGACGCTGGCTGGCAGAGTGGTTAATAATCAGGATTATAACGTCGGTTTTGGCCTGACATGGCTTGCCGGCCCGACGGTAAGCAACGGGACATTTACGCTGGCGGCTCCGGCAGATTTCTTTAATGTGGACGTAATACTTGCCGACCAAACCGTTACTAATCCGAACCTTTGGGATGGTCAAAGCCTGATCAAAAACGGTGCCGGTACACTTCAGCTTTCCTCAGTTAATACATACACCGGCGGTACGCTGATTAATGCAGGCACTTTGCGCACCGGCATTGCTAACGCTTTCGCTGATAGTGACAACGTCACTATTGCCAGCGGTGCCATTCTGGATTTAAATAATTTCTCTCAGCAGGCCGGTAATTTATCGGGCAGCGGTCAGGTAACCTTAGGCAGCGCCGCATTAACCGCCAATAACACTGCAAGCAGTCAATTCGATGGTGTGATTAGCGGTAGCGGCAGCTTGATTAAGACCGGCAGCGGCGCGTTAACCTTAACGGGAATTAACGATTATAGCGGTGGTAGTACATTAAGTGCAGGAACGGTGATGATTACCCAAGGTCAGGCACTGGGAACTGGATCCGTAGCCAATAATACCGGCAGCGTGCTGCAGCTAAACTTTGCCGGTAACAGCACCTTAGCCAATATTTTGGGCGGCACTGGCAGCTTAGTGAAAACCGGCGGCGGGGTAGCAACCCTAACCGGCGCTGGTTCAACGCAGGGCGAAGTCGCGGTCAATCAGGGGACCTTGAGTTTCACCCAAACGGGTACCTTTAATGCCGCCAGCCTGACCACCGAAGGGACCGGTACTACGTCTCTGGCAGCAAATTCCACCCTTAATCTGACCGGTGCGCTGACGCAAAAAGCGGATGCCATACTCAATGTGGTCGTCGGTACTTCTCAGCCTGCTATCAATGCGGGCAGTGCGGTATTGGATGGCGTGTTGAATATCACCGGATTTAGCGCGGGAGCTCCCAGCAGTGCCAGCGCATTAACCTCAACGGAGTTTACCGTCTTACATACTTCCGGTGTGATTAGCGGCGATTTTTCTCAGGTTGATTTAGGCGGTTCTGCCAGTTTAGTGGATTACCTGACTCTGGCGGGCCGGATTGTTAATAATCAGGATTACAACGTGGGGTTCGGTCTGACCTGGCTTGCCGGCCCGACGGCAAGCAACGGAGCATTTACGCTGGTAGCCCCGGCAGATTTCTTTAATGTGGACGTAATACTTGCCGACCAAACCGTTACCAGCCCCAATCTTTGGGATGGCAAAACTCTGACCAAAAACGGCGCCGGTACACTTCAACTTTCTTCGGTTAATACATATACCGGCGATACCTTGATTAATGGGGGAACGCTGCGTGCCGGTGTGGCTAATGCCTTTACCAGCAGTGCTAATATCACCGTAGGTGGCGGAGCAACGCTGGATTTAAATAGCTTTGCTCAACAGGCCGGTAATTTATCGGGCAGCGGTCAGGTAACCTTAGGCAGTGCCGCATTAACCGCCAATAATACCGCAAGCAGCCAATTCGATGGTGTGATTAGCGGTAGCGGCAGCTTGATTAAGACCGGCAGCGGCGCGTTAACCTTAACGGGAATTAACGACTACGGTGGCGGCAGTACGTTAAATGCAGGAACGGTGATGATTACCCAAGGTCAGGCACTGGGAACCGGATCCGTAGCCAATAATACCGGCAGCGTGCTGCAGCTAAACTTTGCCGGTAACAGCACCTTAGCCAATATTTTGGGCGGCACTGGCAGCTTAGTGAAAACCGGCAGCGGGGTAGCAACTTTAACCGGCGCTGGTTCAACGCAGGGCGCAGTCGCGGTCAATCAGGGGACCTTGAGTTTCACCCAAACGGGTACCTTTAACGCCGCCAGCCTGACGACCGAAGGGACCGGTACTACGTCTCTGGCAGCAAATTCCACCCTTAATCTGACCGGTGCGCTGACGCAAAAAGCGGATGCCATACTCAATGTGGCCGTCGGTACTTCTCAGCCTGCTATCAATGCGGGCAGTGCGGTATTGGATGGCGTGTTGAATATCACCGGATTTAGCGCGGGAGCTCCCAGCAGTGCCAGCGCATTAACCTCAACGGAGTTTACCGTCTTACATACCTCCGGCGTGATTAGCGGCGATTTTTCTCAGGTTGATTTAGGCGGGTCTGCCAGTTCGGTTGATTATCTGACTCTGGCGGGCCGAATTGTTAATAATCAGGATTACAACGTGGGGTTCGGTCTGACCTGGCTTGCCGGCCCGACGGCAAGCAACGGGACATTTACGCTGGCGGCTCCGGCAGATTTCTTTAATGTGGATGTGATACTTGCCGACCAAACCGTTACCAGCCCCAACCTTTGGGATGGTCAGAGCCTGACCAAAAACGGAGGCGGTACACTTCAACTTTCTTCGGTTAATACTTACACCGGCGGTACGCTGATTAATGCAGGCACTTTGCGCACCGGCATTGCTAACGCTTTTGCTGGTAGTGACAATGTCACTATTGCCAGCGGTGCCATTCTGGATTTAAATAATTTCTCTCAACAGGCCGGTAATTTATCGGGCAGCGGTCAGGTAACCTTAGGCAGTGCCGCATTAACCGCCAATAATACCGCAAGCAGCCAATTCGATGGTGTGATTAGCGGCAGCGGCAGCTTGATTAAGGCCGGCAGCGGCGCGTTAACCTTAACGGGAATTAACGACTACGGTGGCGGCAGTACATTAAATGCAGGAACAGTGATGATTACCCAAGGTCAGGCACTGGGGAGCGGATCCGTAGCCAATAATACCGGCAGCGTGCTGCAGCTAAATTTTTCCGGTAACAGTACCTTAGCCAATATTTTGGGCGGCACTGGCAGCTTAGTGAAAACCGGCGGCGGGGTAGCAACCTTAAGCGGTGTCGGTTCAACGCAGGGCGCAGTCGCGGTCAATCAGGGGACCTTGAGTTTTACCCAAACCGGCACCTTTAATGCCGCCAGCCTGACCACCGAAGGGACCGGTACTACGTCTCTGGCAGCAAATTCCACCCTTAATCTGACCGGTGCGCTGACGCAAAAAGCGGATGCCATACTCAATGTGGCCGTTGGTACCACCCAGCCGGCGATAGAGGCAGACAGTGCTGCGCTGGCCGGAACGTTAAACGTAACCGGTTTAACCGTGGGTTCCAGCGTGTCAGATACCGATGAGTTTACCGTACTGCATACTCTGAATGGAATTACCGGTGATTTTGACCATGTGGATTTGGGCGGTGCTGCGAGCCCGGTCGACTTTATGACGTTAGGCGGACGAGTCGCGGGTAATGATTATAACGTCGGTTTTGGTTTAACCTGGCTGGAAGGACCTTCGATCAAGCATGGTACCTTTACGGTGATTAATGACTTCGATATTGATGTCATACTTGCTAATCAGACCGCCTCTGTGGCCACTGGCTGGAATGGACAAACGCTGACCAAGAACGGAGCCGGTACACTGCAACTTTCCAGAGCTAATACCTATTCTGGCGATACGCTGATTAATGCCGGTACGCTGCGAGCCGGCATTGCCAATGCATTTGCTAACAGTACCAATGTGGTTGTGGTCAGCGGTGCAACGCTGGATTTAAATAATTTTGCTCAGCAGGTCGGTAATCTGGCAGGTAGCGGCCAAGTGGTGTTAGGCAATGCCGCACTAACCGCCAGTAATACCCACGACAGTCAATTCAACGGTGTGATTAGCGGTAGCGGTAACCTGAATAAAATTGGTAGCGGCGTGCTGACATTAACCGGAGTTAACGACTACAGCGGCGGCAGTACGTTAAATGTCGGCAGGGTGATTGCTTCACAGGGCCAAGCGTTAGGCTCCGGCACCGTGACCAATAATACCAATAGTGTATTGCAGTTAAACTTTACTACGAACAGTACGCTGGCCAATATTTTAGGCGGTAGCGGTAGCTTAATTAAAACCGGCGGCGGTGTTGCTACGCTAACAGGGGCAGGCTCAACCCAGGGTGCGGTAACTGTGGAAAATGGCACGCTGAGTTTTGGACAAACCGGCGTATTTAACGCCGGTAGCCTGACCACGCTGATTAATGCCTCCACGACGGTCGTGGCTAACGCTAGCCTGAATATTGCCGGTGGGTTGACTCAAAACTCAGGTTCAACGCTGAATGTTGCCGTGGGTAACGTTCAGCCGGTAATTACAGCTGACTCAGTCGCGCTGGGCGGAACGTTAAATATCACCGGCTTTACCGCTCAGGCACCGACTAATGCCAGTACCTTAACCAATACTGAATTTACTGTGCTGCATAGCAATAGTGTGATTAGCGGTAATTTTAGTCAGGTGAGTTTAGGCGGTGCGGCGAGTACCGTGGACTACCTGACCTTAGCCGGTCGGATAGTCAATAACTATGATTACAACGTCGGCTTCGGCCTGACCTGGCTCGCCGGCCCGACGACAAATAACGGTGCCTTTACGCTGACGGCTCCGACAGATTTCTTTAATGTAGACGTAATACTTGCCGATCAAACCGTTACCAGTCCGAACCCTTGGGATGGTAAAAGCCTGACCAAAAACGGCGCCGGTACGCTTCAGCTTTCATCGGTCAATACTTATACCGGCGAAACGTTGATTAATGGCGGAACCCTGCGCGCCGGTATTGCTAATGCCTTTACCAACAGTGCTAATATCACCGTGGGCAGCGGTGCAACCTTGGATCTCAATGGTTTTTCTCAGCAGGCTAATCATCTGTCAGGTAGCGGTCAGGTGACGTTAGGCAGTGCCGCATTAACCGCTAACAATACCGTAAATAGCCAATTTGACGGTGTAATGAGCGGCAGTGGCAGTCTGAATAAAACCGGCAGCGGCGTGCTGACATTAACCGGAGTTAACGGCTATAGCGGCGGCAGTACGTTAAATGCCGGCAGGGTGATTGCCTCACAGGGGCAAGCATTGGGAACCGGTGCTATCACCAATAATTTCGGTAGCGTACTGCAATTAAACTTTGCCGCGAATAGTACCTTAGCCAATATTTTGGCTGGCACGGGGAGTCTAGTTAAAACCGGTAGTGGTGTTGCCACGGTCACTGGCGCTGGGTCAACTCAGGGCGCAGTGAGTGTGGAAAACGGCACCTTAAGCTTTGGTCAGACTGGCGCATTTAATGCCGGTAGCCTGACAACCTTCAATAACGCCGCGACTACGGTAGTGGCTAACTCTAGCTTGAACATTACCGGTGCATTGACACAAAACTCAGGTTCAACGCTGAATGTTGCCGTGGGTAACGTTCAGCCGGTGATTACTGCAAGTAATGCGTCGCTGAGCGGAACGTTAAATATTACCGGTTTTACCGCGCAGGCACCGACTAACGCCAGTACCTTAACGAGTACCGAATTTACGGTGCTGCATAGCAACAATATTATTAGCGGTAATTTCACTCAGGTTAGCTTGGGTGGTGCGGCCAGTACGGTGGACTACCTGACCTTAGCCGGTCGGATAGTGAATGACTATGACTACAAAGTGGGCTTTGGCTTAACATGGTTAGGCGGCCCGACGCTGGGTAATGGTCTATTTACGCTGGCAGAGCCGACTGATTTGTTTAACGTAGATGTCGTGCTGGCCGATCAAAGCGCCGTTGCTTCGACCGGTTGGAACGGCAAAACCCTGACCAAAAACGGCGCCGGTACGCTTCAACTTTCATCGGTCAATACTTATACCGGCGATACGTTGATTAATGGCGGAACCCTGCGAGCCGGTATCGCTAATGCATTTACCAACAGTGCCAACGTAACTGTGGGCAGCGGAGCAACGTTGGATTTAAATAGCTTTGCCCAGCAGGCCGGTAATTTATCGGGCAGCGGCCAGATAACGTTAGGCAGTGCGGCATTAACTGCCAATAATACCGCTGACAGTCAATTCGACGGTGTGATTAGCGGCAGCGGCAGCCTGAATAAAACCGGCAGCGGCGCGCTGACATTAACCAGGGTTAACGGCTATAGCGGCGGCAGTACATTAAATGCAGGAAGGGTGATTATCACTCAGGGGCAAGCGCTGGGAACCGGGGCAGTCATCGGTAATATCGGTAGCGTGCTGCAATTAAACTTTGCCGCTAACAGTACCTTAGCCAATATTTTGGCTGGCAACGGTAGCTTGGTTAAAACGGGCGGCGGTAGCGCAACCTTAACCGGCTCTGGGTCGGCACAGGGTGCGGTAATGGTAGATGCCGGTACCTTGCGTTTTGGGCAAAATGGCATCTTTAATGCCACCAGCCTGACCACTGAGAATAACGCAGCAGTTACTCTGGTTGCTGATTCCGGACTCAATCTGACCGGCGCATTGACACAGAATTTTGGTTCAGCGTTGAATGTGGCGATCGGCAATATTGAGCCTACGATTACAGCCGATACTGCGTCACTAAGCGGTGCATTGAATATCACCGGTTTTATTACCGGAATGCCGACTAATGCCAGTGCGCTGACCAACACCAACTTTACGGTATTACGCACCGCCAATGGTATCAGCGGTGACTTTACCAACATCAATTTAGGCGGGGCGGTTAGTACGGTTGATTATCTCCGCTTGAGCTCCGGCAAGAGTGCGGATAATAAAGAATACAACCTTGGTTTTGGCCTGACGTGGATGGCCGGCAACACATTAGGCAATGGCACTTTCACGCTGACTAATCCGCTGGATACTTTCAATGTGGATGTGGTTCTTGCCGATCAGGTAGCCTCTGCGACAGGCTGGAATGGTTCTACGTTGACTAAAAATGGCGAAGGAACGTTAGTGCTGTCTTCCGTGAATACCTATACCGGCAATACGATTATTAACGATGGTACACTACAGGCCGGTGTGGAAAATGCCTTCTTAAATAGCGCCAATGTGATAGTCAATAATAGCGGAGTATTCGATCTAGACGATTTTGACCAAGTGGCAAATAATCTTTCAGGAAGCGGTGGTATTACGCTCGGCAACGCCGACTTAACCGTAAATAGCCTTGCAGCAACGTCATTTAATGGCTCTCTCAGTGGTAATGGCGGACTGATTAAAACTGGCACAGAGGCATTGACGCTCACCGGAGTGAACTTCTACAGTGGCACAACCACGGTAAATCAGGGGCGACTAATAGGTACTCATGGTAGCTCGCTTGGCCTGGCAGAGATTGATAATCAGGCCGAGTTAGAGCTGGCTTTTGAACAAAATGAGATCGTTAATAATCAACTGAGCGGTAGCGGTAGCCTGATTAAGAGCGGAGCCGGTATCGGGTCGTTGACGGCCAGCGGATCCAGTCAGGGAGATATACAGGTAAATGGCGGCACGTTGCAATTTACTCAGAACGGCTCGTTTGGTGCCGTAAGCTATAACACCGCCAGTGGTGCAACGACTCAACTCGCTGCCGATTCATCATTGTTAATAACCGGCAACGCTAATACCGAGGGTAGGTTAGATATTGTTGCCGGTAATACCAGCCCGGTAGTGTCGGCTGATACTGCCTCTATCGGTAGTAATGCCATATTTAATCTGTCCGGTTACAGTGCGCCGGAATCGACCAGCGCAACTCAATTAGCGGAAAATCAGTTCAGGGTAATTCAGACATCCGGCGCAGGCAATCTAACCGGTAATTTTTCAACGGTCAGCCTGGGGGGCTCAACCAGTCCGGTGGATTACCTGACAATGACGGCAACGAATGACGGTCAAAATTATGATATTGGACTGGCATTAACCTGGTATGCGGCTCATACCATCACGCCTGAACATGCTCTGGGTACATTTACACTTTCTGCAGCCAATGAGTTTTTTGATTTAGACGTATTGTTGGCCGATGAAACTGCCAATGCTACCACCGGTTGGGATGGTAAAACCCTGACCAAGGCCGGAGCCGGTACGCTGCAACTGTCCAAATCAAATACCTATACCGGTTCAACGTTAATTAATGGCGGAACATTGCTGGCCGGTGGGACTGATATTATTGCTGATAGCAGCAAGGTGATCGTTGCCAGCGGAGCAAACTTTGACCTTAACCACTTTGATCAACGGGTTAATAATCTTAGCGGTGCCGGCAATGTTATCTTGGGCGATGCCATTTTGACGGCTAACAACACCCTTGATAACACCTTTAGCGGCGTTATTAGCGGTGCCGGAGGGATGAATAAAACAGGAAGTGGAACGCTATTTCTCACCGGTAATAATGCCTATATTGGTGGAACCACCATTACGGAAGGAACATTACAGCTGGGTAACGGCGGAACCGGCGGTAGTTTAGTCAGTAATATCACCAATAACGGCCTGCTGATTTTTAATCGCAGCGATGATTATTTATATAATAACGTAATCAGCGGTAGCGGAGACGTAATTCAACAAGGCCCGGGCCGGGTGTATTTCGCTAAGAATGAAACCTATGCCGGAAAAACAGATGTCAATGCTGGTGCTCTGATATTAACCAATAACGTACTGTTGACCAGTACACAGCCGGTAACCGTTGCCCGAGGCGCTATATTTGGCGGCTACGGCGGCGTTAATGGTGATGTAGTTAATCATGGATTGTTGGCCGTTGCTGATGCTGCACCGGGATACAGTAATGCTCCGGCCGGAAATTTCACCGTGGGCGGAAACATGACCAATAGTGGTGAAGTTCGCATGGAAAGCCCGGCACCGGCCAGCCAGCTTCTGGTTAAAGGCAATTACGTTGGTAACAACGGGTTACTTACGCTGAGCACGGTGTTAGGCGGTGATAATTCATTGACCGATAAACTGGTGGTGCAGGGTAATACATCAGGCTCAACTAATGTTGTGATAAACAGCGCTGGTGGTGCGGGAGCTCAAACGGTTAACGGCATTGAAATTATTAGCGTAGCAGGGCAGTCAAATGGCCTGTTTACGTTGGTTAATCGCGTTGTGGCAGGGCCGTATGAATATGCGCTATATCAGGGCAAACCTAATAGTCCGGATGGTAACTGGTACTTACGGTCTGAAGGTCCGGGTGACGTACCTCAATGGCGACCGGAGAGCGGCGCTTATTTAGGTAATCAGATGTTGGCCAGTCAGTTACAAATGCTAACGTTGTATGACCGTCAGGGGAGTCAGTTTAACAGCGCCGATACCGGCGCTTGGGGGCGAATCATCACCGGTAAAGTGGATAGCAAAGCGGCCAATGGTAGCGTTGATATCAGCAGTGATTATACCTTAGTACAATTAGGCGGTGATGTATGGAATATCGGCGACGGAGTGCAAGGGCTGTCAGTCGGTGTAATGGGCAGTTGGGGCAACGGGGATACTGACTCCACCGGTAATGCCGACTTAAATGGAAAGCATCATACGGCTAATGGCTCAATTGATGGTTTCAGCTTGGGAATGTATGCCACATGGTTTGCTGATGTGAAACAGCAGCAGGGTGCTTACCTTGACAGCTGGATCCAATACGGTTGGTACAACAATGACGTTAGCGGCGAAGGTGCGGGAACGGACAGTTATCACTCCCGACCTTGGGCGACATCGCTGGAAACAGGGTATCGCATAGTACTTAATGAAGATAACCCTGGCGCCCAGTGGAGTCTGATTCCTCAGGCGCAGGTTATTTATAATAAATACTCTGCCGATAGTTTTGTCGACTCCAGCGGTACCGCAATTGACGGGCAAAACAATGATATGTGGAGAACGCGTATCGGTGCCCGTGTTACCGGTCGGATTGAGAACAACGGTCATCTTTACCATCCGTTTACTGAGTTGAACTGGTGGCATACCGGACAGAATGCGTCGGTTACTTTTGACCGCCAGCGCGTTGAACAGGATATTCCTGACAATATGGCTGAGCTAAAGTTTGGTATTCAGGGCGAATTTGATGCTAACTGGAGCTCTTGGATTAATGTGGGTTTGCAGACCGGCCCGGATGACTATCAGAACGTTAGCGGCGGAGTAGGCGTTCGTTATGTCTGGTAATTTATAATTTAACCTTTGGTTAAAAAAACCGGTATGTCAGACGTTGTGACCTACCGGTTTTTTATTGGCTTAACTCATCCATTTATCCCATGGCGGATTAAGCGGAATTTTTTCGACGATAAAGTCGATAAAGCTTCTTACCTTAGGATCCTGATAATGCCCCGGATGATAGAGGGCATAGAGACTGTATTCTAACTTACGGGTATTGTTCTCTAATAAAACCGGGATCAGTTCGCCGTTAGCGATGTAATCTCCCAGCATATAGGTTGGCAGGCTCACAATGCCCTGATGATGGAGTGCAGCGTGCAATAATCCTAAGGTACTGTTCACTTCAATTCGGCTGTTTATTTTAAGCGGATGGGATTTTCCATCATCGTCGGTATAGTGCCAGTTATCTAACACGTTCGGATTAATCAGACAATCGTGGTGTTCCAGATCTTCAAGCGAGGTTGGAATACCTCTGCGTTCAAAATAGATTTTACTGCCGCAATAGACCCAGTTTATTTTACAAATATTGCGAATGGCAAAATTAGTCGGCGGGGTTTCGGTAATGCGCAAAGCAATATCAAAATCTTCTTTATTTAAATTAATAATTTGATCGTTGAGATCAACCGATAAGCTGACATCGGGATTCACTTCACGATACTCACTGTACAGGCGCATCAGGTGGCAAACACCAAAGGCAATGGAACAGGTTATTTTTAGCTGACCCTGAGGATGATGGTGGAAGCTGGAGGTATTGATCAGTGACTCATCAAGATCGGTCAGCAACCGTTGTGCTCTAAGAAACAGATATTTTCCCGGTTCGGTCAGAACAAAGGTTCGGGTAGTTCTTTTCAGCAGCACAATCCCGAGCTGTTCTTCTAACTGCGATAAGCTGCGGCTGACCGATGAGGGCGTTAGATTGAGCTTTTGGGCAGCAACGGAAAAACTGTTGCATTCCACTATTTTTATAAAAACCTCTAAGTGTCTAAAAATAGAGTAGTTATCAATTTTTGATTTAAACGCAAAAGCGTTCTTATTGAATAACATCATTATCTACTCTTACCTTTTTATGGTTTTGTCTTATAAGTATTCGGTATTAATTAAAATAAATCCACCCTGGCTTTGTGATGCCGATTCTCAACTGATAGTCGTGCTTATTTGTGTGGCTTGATGCGAATTGTGACTAAAGCGTTCTTTGCATCCTGAATGAATATTGAAAAATAAGACTCCCATCAACTTTTGCGTTTTATGCAAAAGTATTTTTGTTTAATAACACCGCCAGTGCCTTCTTTATTGATGATTCTCATCCTACTATAACCGTGGACTGATATTTTTGTAAAACGCTTTTAATACAGTGAAGTCAGCACGCTGTAATCTCTAATGCTCTATTTTAAAAAGAAAAATAATTATTCTAATAATTTCATCACAGGAGACAGACTATGACTGAACCGTCACAAACATCAAAGGATCTGTATAAATCAATACCTTTTAATAAATATGATGTGGGCTGGGTCATTTTATGTATCGGTATGGCTATTGGTTCAGGCATCGTTTTTATGCCTGTACAGGTAGGCATTAAAGGTATTTGGGTATTTATTGCCGCAGTTATTATTTCTTATCCGGCCATATACTTATTACAGAATCTTTATCTTAAAACCTTATCAGAGTCTGAGAACTGCGAGGACTATACTGGGGTTATTACCCAATATTTAGGGAAAAACTGGGGAATAGGCTTAGGCATTGCCTATTTCTTAATGTTGCTACACGGAATGTTCTCTTATTCCTTGGCGGTTACTTTTGATAGTGCATCTTATATTCAAACCTTTGGTCTGACGGAGGGATTATTATCTGACTCTGTGTGGTACGGATTAATTATCTTAACGGTGTTAGTCGCTATTGCGGCCCAAGGGGAAAGATTACTGTTTAAAGTCTCCGGCCCGATGGTTTGTGTGAAGTTTGGTATTATTGTCGCGCTTGGCGTTGTGATGGTTCCGCACTGGAACTTTAATAACATTACGGCATTTCCTGAGATCTTACCTTTCTTGCGGGATGTGTTTCTGACCTTGCCGTTTACACTGTTCTCTATTCTGTTTGTACAAATCTTAAGTCCGATGAATATTGCCTATCGCAAGGTGGAATCTGACAAACGTATAGCGACTTACCGCGCTATCAGGGCGGCTCGGGTTGCCTATATTATTCTGGCGGTGGCGGTCCTGTTTTTTGCGTTCTCATTTACCTTTTCGATTAGCCACGATCAGGCGGTGTCTGCCTTTGAACAGAATATTTCTGCACTGGCTATTGCCGCTCAGGTTATTCCGGGCTCGGTAGTGCGGGTGATGAGTGCTCTGTTAAATATTTTTGCAATATTGACGGCGTTCTTGGGGATCTATCTTGGTTTTCAGGAAGCGATTAAAGGCATCGTGGTTAATATCATTAGCCGCTTTATTCCTGAAGAGAAAATCAATCAAAAAACGTTGCATATCAGCGTCAGCATCGGTGTGATTATTGCGCTTTGGCTCTGGATTTCTACCCGTTTTTCAATTCTATTCTTTATGCAACTTGGCGGACCGTTATTCGGCGTAGTTTCATGCCTGATCCCTTGTTATCTGGTTTATAAAGTTCCTGCGTTACATAAGTTTAAAGGCTTTGGCGTTTGGTTTATTAGCTTCTTCGGTATTTTGCTGTGTTTCTCGCCGTTCTTTAAATTCTTTGAATAAAAAAGCATTAATAGTTAATGAAAAGTATGAGGTAAATCATGAGTAAAGAATCAATGTCACGCTTTAGTATCAGCACCCAGATTACGCAACTGGGTAGGGATCCGGCTCAACAGTCAGGATTTGTTAATACTCCCGTTTACCGTGGTTCAACCGTTGTTTTTCCAACCGTCAGCGATATTGAAAACAACCGCGCAGAGTTTAACTATGGCACAGCCGGTACGCCGACCATTGCTAACTTGGAAAATGCCTGGACTCAACTGGCCGGTGCGGCAGGTACCGTACTTTCTCCATCGGGACTTGGGGCAATAGCGCTGGCCTTATTTACAACGCTTAAATCAGGCGATCACCTGCTGATGCCCGACAGCGTATATAAACCTACGCGTTTATTTTGCGCCGGTATGTTAGCCAAAATGGGCATTGAAACCACCTATTACGATCCGCAAATCGGCACTGATATTGAGACGCTATTTCGTCCTAATACGACAACGTTGTTCCTTGAATCTCCGGGTTCGCAAAGTTTTGAGATTCAGGATATTCCGGCTATGACTGCGCTGGCTAAACGGCGAAATATTGCCACTATTTTGGATAATACCTGGGCAACGCCAATCTTCTTTAAAGCTCACGAGCACGGATGCGATCTGTCGGTTGAAGCCGGAACCAAGTATTTGGGGGGCCATTCAGACCTGTTAATGGGCATTGTATCTGCCAATGAACAGTGGTGGCCGAAGCTGCGGGAAGCATACGATTTAATGGCAATGCTGCCCGGAGCAGAAGACTGTTTCCTGGCGTTGCGCGGATTAAGAACCATGCATCTGCGATTGAAAGAGGCAGAAAAGCGCGGGCTGGAGATGGCTCACTGGCTGAAATCCCGACCAGAAGTGCTGAAAGTACTGCATCCGGCATTTCCGGATTGCCCGGGGCATGAATTCTGGAAGCGTGACTTTTTGGGGGCTTCGGGCCTGTTCTCGATTATTTTACGCCCTGAGTATACTAAAGCCGGTGTCGACGATATGTTGGATAACATGTCTATTTTTGCGATGGGCTATTCGTGGGGAGGGTTTGAGAGCCTGATCATTCCGTTCAACTGCGCTAACTATCGTACGGTAACCCAGTGGCAACCGGGCGGGTTGGCTTTACGCTTACAGATTGGCTTAGAAGATGTTAGCGATCTGCAAACCGATTTAGCCGAAGGATTTGAACGTTTAAACGCGCATCTGTCCTGATTTAGTCATAGAGAAAGCCCGTAACGGTTTAACGTTACGGGCTTTTTTGTGCTATTCAGGGGCAATAATAATGGGTTACTGCATTGATAACTGACAGGCCGGCTGAATAGCCTGACTGACTTTTTTCTGCAAGTCAGTCAGTGAACAAAGCCCGGAACTGTTGCTATTTTCACAGCCGGCAATGGCAACCTGAACCATACCTGCCGGATGATGCATATCCAGCTTTTCACCGTTACGCAGTTGCTCTATGGTTTGGTAGAACATTTTTACTGAGACATATTGCTG